>Ga0209380_10002557_pt1 | contig 11600 bp, 11 predicted proteins | sample HubBroMetageWFT6_FD_188347 | JGI IMG/M metagenome (GOLD analysis project Ga0209380, IMG submission 188347) | Warmed and freeze-thawed soil microbial communities from the Hubbard Brook experimental Forest, New Hampshire - Hubbard Brook CCASE Soil... | ecosystem: Environmental > Terrestrial >...
ATGGTTGCTGATCGCGGTCGCTTCAGTCTGCGCGTCGCCCTCTGGCTAGGTGGCGGCATCGTCGCAGCGGCGACGGCGTTGGCGCAGTTCAAGCAAGCACTTCTGGGACTGTTCCCGCAATGACCGCCTTCCGCTTTGCCGCCGACCGACCAGGGTTGCTGTCACTGGGGTCCGTGCCCTATATCCCACCGACCACGTCCGATGTTGTGGTCGATCTCAGTCATTGGCAGGTACCGGTCGATTTTGCACGCGCCAAATCGGCGGGAATCGCCGCGGTGATTCTGAAGGCTACGCAGGGTTCGGACTGGATCGACGTGGCGTTCGCGCAACGGTTTGCGGCAGCAACTGCTTCCGGGCTGCTTGTTGGGGCCTATCACTTCCTCGATGACTCGCCGCCGGAACTCCAGGTCGTGAACTTCTTATCGGTCGCAGAAGGCTGTTCTGTGCTGGCACTCGATACCGAGCGGAACGCGATCGGCGGCACTGTGACGGTGGCGCAGGCCGCCGAAGCGGCGGGTCGGTTGCATATGGCGACTGGCTCTTTGCCGTTGATTTATATAAACCGCTATGGGCCCGACCAACGAGGCACCGGTCTTCCCAATAATGTCTTGTCGCGCTGCCCGCTCTGGTTGCCCGCCTACAGCTCGCGCCCGGTTTGTCCACCTGGCTGGTCGAAATGGGCGCTGTGGCAGCACACCGATGGAAACGTCGGTTCTGATGCAGTGCCGGTGGCAGGGATCGGCCGATGTGATCGCAGCCGATTCGCCGGCACGATCGCCGATCTCGTCACTTGGTGGAAACAACCGCAGCTCTGATAATAGCTGGTCGGCTCTCGAGAGGGTACCGTGGTGCCGATCAGGACCGCGCAAGGGTAGTTGCTCGTGGTATAGGGCAAGACATGTGGACATTGTTGAAGCCGGCGGTTCGCGATGCGGCGATTGTCGTGGTTCTCGTGTTGACAGGCTGCGCCGTCGCGCGAGATACCTCCTGCAAATGTCCCAAACCAGTCGCTTACGACGAGGCGACACTCAAAGAAATCTCACAAGCGCTGCGTGCTTTGCCTTCCGACAATGTCCTCCATCGCGCTATGGAGGACTATGAGAACGAGCGCGACGACCTCCGCTTTTGTCCGTGACGACCCATTTTCTTTCCCCGAAGTGATTGACCGCTTTTCTACATATCAGCGCCGACCCGCGGAGCAAATCGTCGCGCTGTAGTATAGGCCTCGCCAAAAAAGGCTTGCAGGCTTAAAAGGAGCCATTCATCTGCGGCCGGGACGATATGCCTGAGGATTTCTACCGCATCAAGCGCCTTCCCCCCTACGTCTTCAGCGAGGTTAATGCGCTGAAGGCCCAAGCGCGAGCGGCCGGGCGGGACGTAATTGATCTGGGCATGGGAAATCCCGACGGCCCGACCCCGTCTCATATCGTGGCCAAGCTCGTCGAAGCGGCCCAGAATCCCAAGACCCATGGATATTCGGTGTCGCGCGGCATTGCGGGGCTGCGACGCGCTTGCGCGGGCTATTACGCGCGGCGTTTCGGGGTTGAACTCGACCCCGAGCGCGAGGTTATCGTCACGCTCGGGTCGAAAGAGGGCCTCGCCAATCTAGCGCAGGCGATCACCGCACCCGGTGATATCGTCCTCGTCCCAAACCCTTGCTATCCGATCCACGCATTCGGCTTCATCATGGCTGGCGCTTCCATACGCCATGTACCGATGGGTCCGGAATTCGACTTTCTCGGCGAGCTGAAAAAGGCGGTACGGCACAGCGTGCCGGCGCCGCTTGCGATCGTTCTCAACTTTCCCGCCAATCCGACGGCACAGACCGTCGACCTTGGTTTCTATGAAGAGATCGTCGCGTTCTGCCGGCGCCACGAAATTGTCGTGCTGTCCGACATCGCCTACGCCGAGATCTATTTCGACGGTAAGCCGCCGCCCTCGATCCTTGAGGTGCCGGGGGCCCGGGATGTCGCGGTCGAATTTTCTTCGTTGAGCAAGACTTATTCGATGGCCGGGTGGCGCATCGGGTTCGCAGTTGGCAATGCGCGATTGATCACTGCGTTGACACGGGTCAAGTCTTATCTCGACTACGGCGCGTTCACACCCATCCAGGTCGCGGCGACCGCGGCTCTCAATGGACCGCAGGAATGTATCACTGAAATCCGCGAGCGTTACCGCGCGCGCCGCGATGTCTTCATCGACGGGCTGCGTCAAGCCGGGTGGGAGGTACCGACACCCGACGCGACGATGTTCGCGTGGGCGCCGATCCCGCCCGCCTTCCGCGCGATCGGCAGCCTCGGGTTCTCCAAGCTGTTGCTCGAACAGGCCAATGTAGCGGTATCGCCGGGCATCGGCTTTGGCGAATATGGAGAGGGGTTTGTCCGCATCGCCCTGGTCGAGAACCGGCAACGCCTGCGTCAGGCGGCACGCAACATCAAATCCTTCCTCTCCGGCCGCAACGACTTGCTCAAGGGCTCCCGCGACCGTGATTTTGCGGCGGCTTCCGGCTAACAGCATAGCCACTGAACTCGCGAACGAGCGGGATACCGCTTCCGGGGTTTGACTTCTCCCAGGCTGCTCCCTATTTTCCGACCCTTACCAGGGCTACGGATATGAAGATCGTCAATTCGCTGAAAACATTGAAGAAGCGCGACAAGGGCTGCCGGATCGTCCGCCGCAAGGGGCGAGTCTACGTCATCAACAAGGCCAATCCGCGGTACAAGGCACGCCAGGGCTGAGCGAGTTATGCTCGCAACGTCGCGGCTCTGCCGATGAGGATGCCGACGCCGGACGCGACGGTCCTCGAGCGCCGCGCCGACATCGTCGAGGCGCTCCGGCGTATTGTCCCGGGTGAAGGCGTCATCGTTTCCCATGCGGAGCGGCGGGCTTATGAAAGCGACGGGCTGACAGCCTACCGGCAGCTCCCGTTGGTCGTCGTGTTGCCTTCGAACGTCGAACAGGTTGCGGCGGTGCTGCGCTATTGCAAGGAATTCGGCGTCAAAGTCGTGCCGCGCGGTGCCGGCACCTCGCTATCCGGCGGCGCACTGCCGTTGGCCGACGGCGTCCTCCTCGGCATGGCCAAGTTTAATCGCATTCTCGAGATCGACTACGAGAATCGGTGCGCGGTCGTTCAGCCCGGTGTCACCAACCTCGCGATCACCAAGGCTGTCGAGCACGCCGGCTTCTACTATGCTCCGGATCCGTCGAGCCAGATCGCCTGCACGATCGGCGGCAATGTCGCGGAGAATTCCGGCGGCGTGCATTGCCTGAAGTATGGGCTTACCACAAACAATATCCTCGGCATCGAAATGGTGCTGATTAATGGCGAGATCATCCGGCTTGGCGGCAAGCACCTCGACGCCGAGAATTATGATGTTCTCGGCATTATGACCGGCTCCGAGGGGTTGCTCGGGGTCGTCACCGAGGTCACCGTGCGCATCCTTCCCAAGCCGACCGCCGCACGGGCTTTGCTGGTCGGTTTCCCGACAACCGAGGATGCCGCCAATTGCGTCGCCGCCGTGATCGCCGCCGGGATCATCCCGGCCGGCATGGAGATGATGGATCGGCCGGCGATCCATGCTGCCGAGGCCTTCGTCCAGGTCGGCTACCCCCTCGATGTCGAGGCATTGCTCATTGTCGAAGTGGACGGCGCGCCTGTGGAGGCCGATCATCTGATCGGCAAGATTGAAGCGATCGCCCGCAACCATAACGCCACTACGATCCGACCCAGTCGTGACGAGCCGGAGCGGTTAGCCTTTTGGTCCGGGCGCAAAGCCGCCTTCCCCGCTGTCGGGCGGATCTCGCCCGACTATTATTGCATGGACGGGACGATCCCGCGCGCCCGCCTCGCGGAGGTCCTCACGCGGATGCGGACGCTGTCGGAGCAGAACCGGCTCGCAGTCGCGAATGTCTTCCATGCCGGCGACGGCAATCTCCATCCGCTTATACTCTACGACGCCAACAATCCCGGCGAGGTCGAGCGTGCCGAGGCCTTTGGTGCCGATATTCTCAAGCTTTGCGTCGAAGTCGGTGGAGTGCTGACGGGTGAGCACGGGGTCGGCGTCGAAAAGCGCGACCTCATGGGAACAATGTTCGACGAGTGCGACCTGGCGCACCAGGAGCGCCTCAAATGCGCTTTCGATCCGGATGGCTTGCTCAACCCGGGCAAGGTCTTTCCACAGCTGCATCGCTGCGCCGAGCTCGGCCGTCTCCATGTCCATGCTGGTCGACTCCCGTTCCCGGATCTGCCGCGTTTTTGAAGCAATTGGGGGCAATGAGCCGCTTCGCCCCCGATGATCTCGACGAGTTGCGCGATGCTGTCGGCGAGGCGCTCGCCGTCGAAGAGCCCCTCGAAGTGGTCGCCGGCGGATCGAAGCGTGGGTTCGGCCGTCCCCTCCAGCTGCCGCGTCTGCTGGATTTGTCGCGCCTTGCAGGAATTCGGGACTACCAACCAAGTGAGCTGGTCCTGACCGCCGGCGCGGCAACTCCAATCGAGGAAATCGACGCCGCGCTTGCCGAGGCCGGACAGATGCTCGCTTTCGAGCCACCGGATTTGGGCGCGCTGTTTGGCCTGCCCGAAGCTGTTGCTGGCCAGCGTACCCTGGGCGGCGCGTTAGCTTGCAATCTTTCGGGGCCTCGCCGCATCAAAGCGGGCGCTGCACGCGATCATTTCCTCGGCTTTCGCGGCGTCAGCGGACGTGGCGAGATCTTTAAGGCAGGCGGCAAAGTCGTCAAAAACGTCACCGGCTACGACCTTTGCAAACTGATGGCCGGCTCCTTCGGGACGCTCGCCGCGCTTGAGGAAGTCACGGTAAAAGTGCTGCCTCGACCCGAAGCGCTCTCGACCGTGATGCTCTGGGGCCTCGATCCCCTGCCCGCGGTCCGAGCCCTAAGCCGCGCGCTCGCCTCGCCGCATGAGATTTCCGGCGCGGTTTACATACCGGCCCCCTCGACGACCGGTTTGATGTCGCTACCTGGGTCGACCGCCGTCGCTGCGCTTCGTCTCGAAGGTCCCGACCCGTCAGTTACATTCCGTCGCGAGCGGCTCTTGGCCGAATTGGGATCGGATTGTGAAGCCACCTCGCTCGACGACGAATCGTCCATCCCCTTCTGGCAAGCGGTTCGCGATGTCCTGCCGCTCGCCGGGTCCGGAGACCGCGCCATCTGGCGCGTCTCGGTCGCACCCAGCCGAGGGGGCGAGCTGGGCGAGGCGATCGCACGCCGTCTCGATACCAGTTGGTATCTGGATTGGGCAGGCGGGCTAGTTTGGGCGGCGATCGCCGGAGCCGAGGACGGTGGCGCGGCGGTGATCCGAGACGCGATCCGCGGAGCGGATGGGCGCGGCACCGGACACGCCACTTTGATCAAGGGTTCGCCCGAGTTGCGCCGTGCGGTCCCGGTTTTCGAACCACAGCTGCCGGCTCTGGCAGCGCTCGTCCGTCGGATCAAAGAGAGCTTCGATCCGTGCCGGATTCTCAATCCCGGCCGCATGGTCGACGGTTTTTGAAGCAGTGCGGACCGATTTCACGCCCGAACAGCTTGCCGATCCCGACGTGGCGCAATCCGAAAAGGTGCTGCGGACCTGCACCCATTGCGGGTTTTGCACCGCGACCTGCCCGACATATGTCCTCCTCGGGGATGAGCTCGATAGCCCGCGCGGGCGCATTTACCTCATCAAGGACATGCTCGCCACCGGCAAAGTCACCGCCGATACGGTAAAGCACATCGACCGATGTCTTTCCTGCCTAGCATGTATGACAACTTGCCCGTCGGGCGTGCACTACATGCACCTGATCGACCATGCTCGACGATGGATCGAACGCTATTACCGTCGTCCGTGGGTAGAGAGGGGTCTTAGGCGGGTGCTTGGCACGGTCCTCTCACGGCCGCCGGTGTTCCGGGTGGCCCTGCGCTGCGCCGCTGCCGTCAAGCCTTTGGAAAGGTATCTGCCCGAGCGGCTGGCAGCCTTGTTTGCACTTACCCCCGACTCGGTACCCGCCGCCTCTCCGATGGACCGGTCACAGGTATTTCCCGCGAGAGGCGATCGGCGAATGCGCGCAGCGCTACTGCCGGGCTGCGCGCAAAGGGTTTTGGCACCTGAAATCAACGAAGCGACGATCCGGCTTCTGACCCGGCATGGTTGCGAAGTGGTCGTGGCCAAAGGCAGCGGCTGTTGCGGGGCGCTCGTTCACCATCTCGGGCGGGAAGCCGCCGCTCTCGATCTCGCCCGCGCCAACATCGATGCTTGGGAACGCGAGCGCTTGGCGTCCGGGCTCGACGCCATCGTGATCAACGCTTCGGGCTGCGGCACGACGGTCAAGGATTACGGTTTTATGCTGCGCGAGGATGCTGCATATGGGGAGAAGGCGGTGCGCATCGCTGCGCTCGCCCGCGATGTCACCGAGGTCGTCGAGGCCCTCGGCCTCGGCCCAAGTTCAGGCGTTGTTACTGCGGATAACCGGCGTGTCGCCTACCATTCCGCCTGCTCGATGCAGCACGGACAGGGGATACACGCGGGGCCAAAGAGGCTCCTAGCAATGGCCGGGTTCGAGCCGCTAGACGTGCCGGAAGGGCATCTCTGCTGCGGCTCGGCAGGGACCTACAACATTCTGCAGCCGAAGATCGCTGCCGCGCTGCGGGATCGCAAGTTGGCCAATATAGCTGCCACCGAGCCCGATCTGGTCGCAACCGGGAACATCGGCTGCATCACCCAGCTCGCCGCCGGTTCCTCAGTTCCGATCGTCCATACCGTCGAACTCCTCGACTGGGCCACTGGCGGGCTGGAGCCGAAAGCGTTGCGGAGCGATCATCGGGAACGCCGGCGGAAATATGCGGAAAACAGGAGCGACAGCGAAAGAGCGGCGAAGCCGATCAATGTCGGCTCGATCCAGCCGGTACCGCCAGTCATCAACCGTTCCCCTGCCGCCCCCAGCTCCACATAGGCGATCGTTAGAGGCAATTGGCCGATCAGCGATCCGAAGGCGTAGGCGCCGAGCGGCAGGGCGGTCAGGCCTAGCCCGTAGTTGGCAACGCTATGGGGCATGATCGGGATCAGCCGCAATAATGCCACGGCACGCCAACCGCCCCGCTCGACCCACCCCGACAGCGACCTTACGCGCGAACCACGTTGGAAATCGATCAGCCCCGAACTGACGTAGCGTGCAAGCAGAAAGCCCGCCGCCGCCCCGGCTACGCTACCCAATTCGGCCCAGATAATTCCCCATCCGGTGCCGAAGAGCAGCCCGGCGACAATGGCGAGCAGGGTGCGCGGGATGAATACCAGGCTAGCCGCGATATGGACCGCCAAGAACCCCAACGGGGCCGCGGGATAGCGGCCGATCGCGGTGGTGATCGCGATCGGATCGAAAACCGTCCTCCAGTGCCAGGCTGCCATGGCAGCAGTTGCGATGAGGCAGAGGACCACGAGGCGGGTTGCGCGGCGCATGCCGATTAAAGGAATCGCCGCCGCCGCTCCTCCGATCTTCGGCGTCATCGCACCACCGAGAGGCTGGCCGATCTCGAGGCAGTTTTCGAATCGGGCAACACCTCTTCGAGGAGGTACGGGCGAGCGGCTCGGCGCCTCAGCCAAATCACACCAAAAAGGTCGACGATGCCGACCCCCAGCCGGTCGAACACGCCGTATTTTGAGACACCCCCGCGCCGCGCACGATGGTTAACCCGGATCGACCGCACGATCCCCCCCTCGCGCAATACGAGAGCCGGAAGGAATCGGTGCATATGGTCGAAATACGGCAGGTCCAGGAAAAGCGCGCGTGGAAACAGCTTCAAACCGCAGCCAGTATCCGGCGTGTCGTCTCCAAGCATCCGGCGCCGTACCCGGTTAGCGATTTGGGATGCGAAGCGCTTCCCCCAGCTGTCCTGCCGGCTTTCACGATAGCCGGCGATCAATAGCGACGGCGCCTCCGGGGCGGTAAGCCCGATCCGCCACAATTTCGGGATGTCGGCGGGATCGTTCTGGCCATCTCCGTCGAGCGTGGCGATCCAGGCCGCGCGCGCGGCCCTCACCCCGCTCCGGATGGCGGCACTCTGCCCACAGCTACGCCCGTGCCGCAGCAAGCGCAAATGCGGCGCCTCGGCTTGAAGCCGCGCGACTTCGGCGGCGGTCTCGTCCTCGCTGCCGTCATCGACATAAAGAATCTCATAATCCAACAAGCCGTCGAGCGCTGCGCGAAGCTCGGCAACGAGCGGCGCCACATTGGCCGCCTCGTCTCTTACTGGGATGACGACTGAGAGATCCATCAAGCTCCGCGCCGGATTCGGCGATCTTGAGGATTTAGCGGCATTGCGTCGCCTAATCGCTCATTAGCGTACTAGGGATCAGCGATCGACCCAAGCGATCCGGAGGACGTTGGTTGCGCCGGGTGTGCCGAACGGAACGCCCGCGGTGATGACTACCCGTTGCCCGGGTTCGGCAATCTTCTCGCGATGGGCAATCCGCACTGCCTGCTGCACCATATCGCCGAAGTTCTTGACGTCTCTGGTGTGTACGCAATGCGCGCCCCACAAGACCGCGAGCCGCCGCGCGGTTCCAAGGTTCGAGGTCAGCACCAGAATCGGGGCCTCGGGGCGTTCGCGAGCGGCGCGCAAGGCAGTCGCGCCGGAGGTCGTGTACGAAACGATTGCCGCCGCGCCCACTAGGGCTGCGACTTGACACGCGGCGGCGCTGATCGCGTCCGGCGCGGTGTGCTCGTGCTCGATACGCGTGCTCTCCATCATCGAGTGATAAAGCGGGTCTCTTTGTACTCGGCAAGCGATGCGGTCCATGATCTCGACTGACTCGACGGGGTATCGTCCAGCAGCCGTTTCGGCCGACAGCATTACCGCGTCGGCCCCTTCGTACACGGCGGTCGCCACGTCCGAGGCCTCGGCGCGAGTCGGCGCCGGCGAACCAATCATCGACTCCAGCATCTGAGTCGCCACGATCACAGGCTTCCCGGCCACTCGGCAGGCCTGGATTATCTGCTTCTGCACGCTCGGCACGTCCTCCGGCGGCATCTCGACACCCAAATCACCCCGTGCGACCATCAAACCATCGGCAAGCTCTATGATTTCGGGCAGGCGTTGGATCGCCGACGGCTTTTCGAGCTTGACCATAACACCGGCACGCCCCGCTACCAGCTTTCGTCCCTCGGCCACATCATCGGGACGCTGCACGAAGGAGAAAGCGATCCAATCGGCCCCTTGCTCGAGCGCGAAGGCGAGATCGGCGCGGTCCTTCTCGGTGACTGCGGACAACGGCAACACGGCATTCGGAACATTCACCCCCTTTCGGTCAGAAAGTGTTCCCCCGACCAGGCACAAAGTGTCGGCGAACTCCGCACCGCAGGTTTCAACGCGAAGCCGAACCTTGCCGTCATCGACGAGCAGCTCGGTCCCCGGGTGTAGCGCATCGAAGATTTCGGGGTGCGGCAGTGGCGCACGGCTCTGGTCGCCGCGCTGTTGGCCGAGGTCGAGGCGAAAGCAATCGCCTGCCCCCAGCTCGATCCGACCCTCGGCGAAGGTGCCGAGCCGGAGCTTTGGACCCTGCAAATCAGCAAGAATGCCGATCGGGCGCCCCGTCGCGCTTTCGATCGAGCGGATCGCCGCGAACCGGGCTTGGTGATCCTCGTGCGTCCCGTGGCTGAAATTGAGGCGGAATACGTCTACACCCGCTTCAAAGAGGTCGCGGATTCTTTGGGGCGTCGAACTCGATGGGCCGAGTGTCGCGACGATCTTGGCGCTGCGGAGGCGCCTTGCGTTCATCTCCATACCAAACCGCCTCAGTGAAGGACCGCGATCGCGTCGGAGATCGCTGGCACGGGTGAATTAGGCGTGCTCGTCTTCTCGATGAGTGCAGCTTTTCGAGGCGATCCTACCGGCAGTGAGATCTCTTTCAAGATGCAAACATAGAAGACCGCTGGCCGATTGTCGTTGTCGATGTTGACTCCCCGAAGGGGCGGGGTGGGTCATCATGGCTCACCTTGCTGTTCCGTCTTGCCAAGCAGCCGGCGGGGATTGCATATCCCCTCCACGACAAGCCGTCCCGGAATTCCCGCGCATCAGACGCGGACGAGTGGAAGGGCGCTCGTCAGAAAAGGAGTTATGTTTTGGCGTTTTTCGGTGCGGGTGGCGCCTTCCGTGCGGTGTTGCTTACGCTGTTGTTGAGCGCGCCGCTACCGAGCGGGGCCGAGGCGCCGGAAACCCCCTTCGCGGAAGTTTTCTCGCAGCTCGCGGCGCGGCTGGGCGGCGTGGTCGTCAACATTTCAACAACCCAGGCGACCACAGCTGCACCGGCAAAGGCGACACCCGACGCACAAGTGCCGCCGGGATCACCGCTCGACGAATTCTTTCGTGATTTCTTCGGCGAGAAGGGGGCACCAGGCGGGCCAAACCCTCCTGCGCCTCGGGCCTCATCACTCGGTTCTGGTTTCATCATCGATCCGTCGGGGATCGTCGTCACCAACAACCATGTGATCGCCAATGCCGAGCAAATTACCGTGACGTTCGCCGATGATACGACGTTACAGGCCGAAGTTATCGGGCGGGACACGGTGACCGATCTCGCCCTTCTCAAGGTCGAGCCAAAAACACCGTTGCCGGCGGTCAACTGGGGGGATTCGGCAAAGGCGAAAGTTGGCGACTGGGTGCTGGCGATCGGTAACCCGTTCGGTCTGGGCGGCACGGTAACCGCCGGCATCATCTCCGCCACGGCGCGCGACATCCATTCCGGGCCTTACGATGACTTTTTGCAGACGGACGCCTCGATCAACCGCGGCAATTCCGGTGGCCCAATGTTCAACCTCGCCGGCGAGGTGATCGGCATCAACACGGCAATCTATTCGCCTTCCGGCGGTTCGATCGGTATCGGATTTGCCATTCCCTCGGCATTGGCCCGGCCGATCGTCGAACAGCTGAAAGCGACCGGTAAAGTAGAACGCGGCTGGATCGGCGCGCGCATCCAGCCCGTCACCGATGAGATTGCCGAGGCGGTCGGGCTCGACAAGGGCCGCGGCGCGATGATCGCGGCCGTCGATCCGTCAAGCCCGGCGTCGCAAGCAAAGCTGCAGCCCGGAGACGTTATCCTCTCTTATGACGGCAAGCAGATCGAACGCAGCCGACAGTTGCCTCGGCTGGTCGCCGATACGCCGCCCGACACCCCTGTCAAGCTGACGATGTGGCGCGACGGCAAGGAACAGGAGGTCGATCTCAAGATTGCGGCGTTGAGCCTGAACCGCCCGTCCCCACCTCAGCCGGAACCCGAAAGACCAAAGCTGCCGCCGAGTATCGACGCGCTCGGTCTCAAGCTCAGCAAGCTGTCCCCCGAGCTGCGAAAACAGTTTTCATTGCCGGAGACGGCGAAGGGAGTTGTCATCACGGAGGTCCCGCAGAACAGTCCGGCGGCGGCGCAAGTCTTGCGCCCGGGAGACCTGTTGATTGCGGTGGGACATGAGGCCGTAGCAGCCCCCGAGGAGGTGCAACAGAAAGCCGCCGCCGCAAAAAAGAACGGACGCAAGAACGTGCTGGTGCGCGTCGAGCGCGAGGGCAACTCCCGCTTTGTTGCGCTTCCGCTGGAGACGGGTTGAGTGAGCGGCGACGGCCGC
>Ga0209380_10002561_pt1 | contig 11592 bp, 12 predicted proteins | sample HubBroMetageWFT6_FD_188347 | JGI IMG/M metagenome (GOLD analysis project Ga0209380, IMG submission 188347) | Warmed and freeze-thawed soil microbial communities from the Hubbard Brook experimental Forest, New Hampshire - Hubbard Brook CCASE Soil... | ecosystem: Environmental > Terrestrial >...
CGGGCAGCTCGATCGTGGTCTTGGTCGGGTCGGACAGGCCGGTCACCACGACCGTGCCGCCCTTGCGGATCGCGTTGAACGCCTCGGTGACCACCTGGGAGTCGACCACGCCGACGGTCACGATCGCCTTGTCCGCGCCGACGCCGCGGGTCAGCTCGGTGATCAGCTGCTGGGCCTGCTCGGCGGTCTCGGCGCTGTGCGTGGCGCCGAGCTTCTCGGCCATCTCCCGCTTGTTGGCCAGCGGGTCGATCGCGATCACGTTGCGCGCCCCGGCCAGGGCCGCGCCCTGCACCGCGTTGATGCCGATGCCGCCGATGCCGTAGATCGCGATGGTGTCGCCCGGCTCCGTGGCCGCGGCGTGCACCGCGGAGCCGAACCCGGTCGGCACGCCGCACCCGATCAGCACCACCTTGTCCAGCGGCACGTCCGGGTCGACCTTGATCGCGGAGTGCTCCGAGATCACGGCGCGTTCGGAGAACGTGCCCAGCATGCACATCCCGCCGATGTCCTCGCCGCCGTCGTGGAACCGGTAGGTGCCGTCGGGCAGGCACCCGTCCAGGATCGTGGCGCCCATGTCGCACAGGTTGGACTTGCCGGTCGAGCACCACCGGCAGTGCCCGCAGACCGGCAGGAACGAGCAGATCACGTGGTCGCCGGGGGCCAGCCGGGTGACGCCCGGGCCGACCTCCTCGATCACCCCGGCGCCCTCGTGCCCGCCGACCAGGGGGAACCGCGGCACGATGTCGCCGTGCCTGAGGTGCTCGTCCGAGTGGCACAGGCCCGCGGCCACGTAGCGGATCAGGACCTCACCGGCCTTCGGGCCGTCCAGGTCGAGCTCCGTGACCTCGAAGTCCTGGCCCGTTCCGCGCAGAATCGCGGCCCTTGTCTTCATGGAGCCTCCCCTGGCTGACGGCGATGGGAACCCTCGTCATCCTAGGTTGGGCCACCCGGGTGGACAATGGCCGCCCGACCCCGGCACGCTACCGTTCCGGCGTGACCGACTGCGTGTTCTGCGACATCATCGCCGGGACCCACCCCGCCCAGGTGGTGTTCTCCGACGACGTAGCCATGGGATTCCTCGACGCCAGGCCGGTGTTCAAGGGCCACGTGCTGGTGGTGCCGCTGGCCCACTACGTCACGCTGGCCGACCTGCCTGAGGACCTCGTCGGCCCGCTGTTCACCCGGGTCCGGCGGGTCAGCGCGGCGATGCCGCCCGCGCTCGGCGCCCAGGGCAGCTTCGTCGCCGAGAACAACGTCGTCAGCCAAAGCGTCCCGCACCTGCACGTGCACGTCGTGCCGCGGACCAAGGGCGACGGCCTGCGCGGCTTCTTCTGGCCGCGGACCAGGTATGCCGACGAGGCCGAGGCCGCCGGCTACGCCCGCCGGCTGCGCGAGGTGCTGTCCGCCTAGACCCGGACCGCGGTCACGACCAGGCACACCGTGACCGTGATCTCGACCAGCGCGCCCAGCACATCACCGGTGATCCCGCCCAGGCGGCGCACCGCCCACGCGGTCACCACGACCGAGGCAGCCAGCCCGGCCGCGATCGCGACGGCGATGACCGGCCAGAACGCAGCCGTCCCGGCCAGTACGGCGATCGTCACTGCGGCTGGAACGGCGGGGTTCACGGTTCCGGCCACCATGGCGCCCAGCCCGCTGCCGCGCGCTGCCGGAATGCCCCGGCGGCAGGCCCAGGTCAGCGACAGCCGCCCGGCCACGGCGGCGGCAACGGCCGCGGCCACGCCGCGGCCGAGCGACTGGGCCTGGGCCAGCGCGGCGACTTGGATCAGCAGCGCGAACACGAGCGTGACCACGCCGAACGGCCCGATGTCGGAACGCTTCATGATCTCCAGCGCCTGGCCGGCCGGGCGGCGGCTGCCGAGTCCGTCGGCCAGGTCGGCGAGCCCGTCCAGGTGCAGGCCCCGGCTGCCCGCGGCGAGCGTGGCGACCGCGAGCGCGGCGGCGAGCAGCGGGCCGGTGTGGCCGAACCGGCTGGCCAGCTCGAGAACGGCGGCCGCCAGCGCGCCGAGCAGCAGCCCGACCACCGGGGCCCAGATCATCGCGGCGCCAGCGGCCCGCCGGGACGGTGCCGATCCGCCCGGTGGCGTCACGTTCAGGGGAGGTGCCGATCCGCCCGGTGGCGTCACGTTCAGGGGAGGTGCCGATCCGCCCGGTGGCGTCACGTTCAGAGGAGGTGCCGATCCGCGCGGTGGCGTCACGTTCAGGGGAGGTGCCGATCCGCCCGGTGGCGTCACGTTCAGGGGAGGTGCCGATCCGCCCGGTGGCGTCACGTTCAGGGGAGGTGCCGATCCGCGCGGCGGCGTCACGTTCAGGGGAATGGCCGTGAGCAGCGTCGTCGCGAGCAGAAACCCGCTCGGCCGCGATCTGCCCCAGAGCATGGCACATCAGCGTACGGGCGGAAGGGTACCGTCGGGGCGAGAGCGCCAGCCGGAGGCCCGCGTGACGCAATGCCCGTATGTGCTGCTGTCGGTCGCGATGTCCGTCGACGGCTGCATCGACGACGCCACCGGCGACAGGCTGATCCTGTCCAACGAGGCGGACCTCGATCGGGTCGACGAGGTGCGCGCGGGCAGCGACGCGATCCTGGTCGGTGCCGGCACGATCCGCCGCGACAATCCGGCGCTGCTGGTGCGGTCGAAACTCCGCAGAAACCGCCGCATTGCTGGCGGGCTGCCGCCGAGCCCGGCCCGGGTCACGCTCACGGTCACCGGCGACCTCGACGCGTCGGCGCGGTTCTTCACGGCTGGCGAGGGAGCCCGGCTGGTCTACGTTCCGGACGGGGAGCGGGACCGGGTCACCGGCCGGATCGGCCGCGTGGCCGGGGTCGAGGTCATCGGCGTGGGCGGCGCGCCGGATGATCCGCCGGGTGGCCCGGATCAAGTCGGCCTGCCCGCGGTCCTCGCCGACCTGGCGGCCAGGGGGGTGCGGCGGCTGATGGTCGAGGGCGGCGGCAGCGTGCTCGCGCAGTTCCTCGCCGAAGGGCTCGCCGACGAGCTTGACCTGGTGGTGGCGCCGCTGTTCGTCGGCGACCCGGCGGCGCCGCGCGTCGCTGGCCTGCCAGCGGGCAACCCGCGGCATCGCATGCACCTGACCGAGGTCCGCCTGATCGGGGACGTGGTGCTGATGCGATATTTGCCCGGAGCGGCCGGTGCCGCACCGCACCGATCCAGCACTAAATAGGCCTATTGGGCCTATCATGTCATTCATGGGGGAATGGTGGTCGATCGAAGTTTTCCGTGTCCCGGCCCCAGCCAACGATCTCGCCACGATGTGAGCGGCATGCACGAGACAGGGCAGGATGGGGGGATGAGGGATACCAGAATCGCGGCTCAGGACGGGATGCGTGCCGCGATCGAGCGAAGTGGCTATTACCCGGGCCTGGTCTACGACGCGGTGTCATCCGCCCTCGGGGCCGAATCGGTGGTTTCTTACGTCGTGACCCACGACACGCTGTTCGACCCGGGCATGGAGGTGCGGCGGCACATGACCGTGCTGGCGCTCACACCGACCCGTCTCGTGTACTCGCACACTGACGAAAGCCCAGCGGAGCCCGGCGACGCCGATTCCCGGCCGATGGCCGAGACCAGCACCGAGGCCGTGCGGTTCTCCCAGATCTCATCGGTCGCGGTGACCCGGGTGGTGCCGGACCCGGCCTCGTACGTCCCGGGCAGCACGATGCCCAGCGAGGTGGTGCTGACGATCGGCTGGAACGTGCTCTCGCACATCGAGCTCGAGCCCGCGCACTGCGGGGATGAGAGCTGCGAGGCAGATCATGGGTACACCGGGACAATGACCGCCGATGACCTGACGATGCGGGTCAGCGAAGGTGCGGACGGGGAGGATGCGGTGCGGCAGGTCCTTGTGTTCGCTCAGGCGCTCTCCGAGGCAACCAGCAGGTGACGGGATCGCGATGACACCCGAAGGCCCGCCGGCCATGATCACCGATCTGCCGGCGTCGCTGCCCGCGCTGCCGGGCTACGGCGAGAGCAGCCTGGCCGATCTCGCGTCGTCGCTGCTGGCGGCGCTGGGGCTGGCGAGGGAGCCCAATGTGCTGCGCCTCCCGGAGGTGGACCGGGTGTGCCTGCTGGTGGTGGACGGGCTCGGCTGGGAGCTGCTGCGCGAGCACCCGGCCGCGGCGCCGTTCCTGTCCGAGCTCGCGATGTCCGGCCGGCCGCTGACCGCCGGGTTCCCGGCGACGACGGCGACGAGCATGGCCTCACTGGGGACCGGCAGGCCGCCGGGACAGCATGGTGTGTTCGGCTACCAGGTGGCGGTGCCGGGGGAGGGCTGGCTGCTGAACGCCCTGCACTGGGATCCGCGGGTGGATCCGGTGGCCTGGCAGCCGGGATCGACCATCTTCGAGCGGGCCGCGGCCGCCGGTATCGCCGCGTACCGGGTGGGCCAGGCCGGAACCCAGCAGACCGGGCTCTTCCGCGCCACGATGCGCGGTGCCGACTACGTCAGCGCGAACACGTTCGGCGCCCTGGTCGCCGAGGCCGCGGCGGTGCTGCGGCGGTCGGACCGGGCGCTGACGATGGTCTACCACGGCGAGCTCGACGCGACCGGGCACGAGTTCGGGTGTTCGTCGGATGCCTGGCGGTACCACCTGGGGCACGTGGACAAGCTGGCCGAGCAGCTGGCGGGCGCGCTGCCGCAGGGAACGGCGCTGTACGTAACGGCCGACCACGGCATGGTGGACGTGGCGCCCCAGGACCGGGTGGACGCGGACACGGTGCCGGGGCTGCGCGACGGCGTGGCGCTGCTCGGCGGCGAGCCCCGGGCCCGGCACGTGTACGCCGTGCCCGGCGCCGCCGCGGACGTGCTGCTCGCCTGGCGTGAGGTGCTCGGCCACCGGGCCTGGGTGGTCTCCAGGGACGAGGCGATCGTCGAGGGCTGGTTCGGGCCGGTCGACCCGCTGCTGGCACCGCGGATCGGCGACGTGGTCGCCGCCCCGGCCGGGCCGTACGCCGTCGTGGCCACGAAGGCGGACCCAAGGCAGTCCGCGCTGATCGGCATGCACGGCTCGCTGACCCCCGCGGACCAGCTGGTCCCGCTGCTGACCCTGTCGGTCATCTAGCGCCGCGCCCGGCCGGTCATGGACTTCAGGTGTGAGCCGCTGACCGCCGAGATGATCGACCCGGGCACGGGCGAGGCGGTGCATGCCACGATCGAGGTGCGCTTCGACCCGCTCACCGGCCACAGCTCGCGCATCCTGCCCGACCGCGGCCTGATGCCGGCCAGCGACTTCGACCTGGCGGAGTTCGCCGAGCAGACGCGGCCGGGCTGCCCGTTCTGCCCGGACCGGATCGGCCGGCTGACCCCGAAGCTGCCGCCGGGGATCCACCCGGACGGCCGGATCGTGCGCGGCGAGGCGGTGCTGTTCCCGAATCTGCACGCGTACTCGTCGCACAGCGCGGTGTCGGTCTACTCACCCCGGCTGCACTACCTGCCGGTTGGCGGGCTGACCCGGCGGCTGCTCGCGGACAACCTCGCGGCGCAGGCCGCCTACGCCCAGGCGGTGATGGCGGCGGATCCGGAGTCCCGGTGGGCGTCGATCAACGCCAACCACATGCTGCCGTCGGGCAGCTCGCTGTTTCACCCGCATATGCAGGGCATCGTCGATCCCCACCCGACGACGCTGCAGCGGCTGCTCGCCGACGTGCCTGCGGAGCGGTTTGACGCCTACCTGGACGCCGAGCGGCGCAGCGGGGAGCGCTGGCTGGGGGACACCGGGCACGTCCAGTGGGTCGCCAGCTACGCGCCGATCGCCCCGGCCGAGCTGCGCGCGTTCGTTCCGGGCATCTGCTCGCCCGCGCAGCTCTCCGGCGAGCTCACCGAGGAACTGGCGCACGGGCTGGCGCTGGCCCTGGCCGGCTACGCGGAGCTGGGGTTCGAGAGCTTCAACTTCGCACTTTATGGAGCGCCGCCGGGAACCACGGGCTACCCGCTGAACCTGCGGCTGGCATGCCGGTCGAACCTGAAGCCGTTCTACCGTGCGGACTCCACGTTCCTGGAGCGCCTGCACTGGGAGGGTGCCGTGGACCTGGCACCGGAGCACGTCGCCGGGCTGCTGCGCGGCCGGTTCCGCGCATGCTGACCGACCTGCCGGCGTCGCTGCCCGCGCTGCCGGGCTATGGGGAGAACAGCCTGGCCGAGCTGGGGACGTCGCTGCTGGCGGCGCTGGGGCTGGCGAGGGAGCCGAACCCGCTGCGGCTGCCTGCCGCGGACCGGGTATGCGTGCTGGTGGTGGACGGGCTCGGCTGGGAGCTGCTGCGCGGGCATCAGGCGGCCGCGCCGTTCCTGTCCGAGCTCGCGGTGTCCGGCCGGCCGCTGACCGCCGGGTTCCCGGCCATGACGGCGACGAGCCTGGCCTCGCTCGGGACCGGCACGCCGCCGGGACAGCACGGCGTGCTCGGCTACCTGGTCGCGGTGCCCGGGGAGGGCAGGCTGCTGAACACGCTGCGCTGGGATTCCCGGGTGGATCCGGTCAGCTGGCAGCCGGGACCGACCATCTTCGAGCGCGCCGCGGCGGCCGGGATCGCGGGGTTCCACGTTGCGCACCCCGCAGTGCTGCGCACCGGGCTTTCGGCAGCGGCGCTGCGCGGCGCGCTGGGGGTCGCCGCCGGCACGCTCGGCGCGCTCGCGGCGCAGGCCGCCGCCGTGCTGCGGCGCTCGGACCGGGCGCTGGCTCTCGTGTACCACGGGCAGCTCGACTCGACCGGGCACGTGTCCGGGTGCTCATCGGACGCCTGGCGGTATCACCTGGGCCAGGTCGACAGGCTGGCCGAGCAGCTGGCGGGCGCGCTGCCGCCGGGAACGGCGCTGTACGTGACGGCCGATCACGGCATGGTGGACGTCGCGCCCCAGGACCGGGTGGACGCGGACACGGTGCCCGGGCTGCGCGACGGCGTGGCCCTGCTCGGCGGCGACGCGCGGTCCAGGCACGTCTACGCTGAGCCCGGCGCGGCCGCGGACGTGCTCGCGGCCTGGCGCGAGGTGCTCGGGCACCGGGCCTGGGTGGCGGGACGGGACGAGACGATCGACGAGGGCTGGTTCGGGCCGGTCGATCCCCGGGTCGTGCCGCGGATCGGTGACGTGGTCGCCGCGTCGACCGGCACGTCGGCGATCGTGGCGACTCTGGCGGAGCCGCTGGAGTCCGCGCTGATCGGCATGCACGGCTCGCTGACTCCTCCGGAGCAGGCGGTGCCCTTGCTTACCCTGTTGCCTAGGTGACCGGAACCGATATAACCAAGTCAGCGGCGCCGGCGCCGGTGCCGGCCGCGAAAGGGGCTCAACCTTGACTGCCAACTACGAGCAGCTGCCGGCGGATCTGCCGGTCCCCGAGGACGACGGCGCTGCCGCGCACCTGACCGGTGCGGTCATGCCGTCGATCACGCTGCCCGCGACCAGCGGTGAGTCGGTGGACCTGTCCCGGCTCGGCCCGCGCGCGATCGTGTACGTGTACCCGATGACCGGGACGCCGGGGGTGGCGCTCCCCGAAGGCTGGGACGACGTCCCCGGCGCCCGCGGCTGCACTCCCGAGTCGATGGGGTTCCGCGCCCACTACGACGAGCTGACCGCGCTCGGCGCGCAGGTCTTCGGCCTGTCCGTGCAGACGACGGCGGAGCAGGCGGAGGCGGCCGAGCGGCTGGCGCTGCCGTTCCCGCTGCTGTCCGACTCCGGCCTGGTGCTGGCCGAGCGGCTGCGGCTGCCGACGTTCACGGCCGCCGACGGCGTGGTGCGCTACAAGAGGATCACGCTGGTGCTGAACCACGGCACTATCGAGCATGTCTTCTACCCGATCTTCCCGCCGAACCAGCACGCCGCCGAGGTCCTCGGCTGGTTGCGGGCGCAGTCGGCCTGAGCATTGGCGGGTAACGGGTTTGTCCACAGCCAGCCTGGGGAAACCCACCGGATCTCCTCGGCTTGTCCACAGGAAATGAGAGGTTATCCCCAGGGATGAGCGACGACGCGCCTCGCACCCCGGCCGCTGCCCCGCCCGGATCGCGGCGTCCCGGTCAGCCGCTGGTCGACGTCGAGTCGCTGGCCACCGAGCTGGCCGGCGGCGCGCCGCCGGTCCTGCTCGACGTGCGCTGGCGGCTGGGCGGGCCGCCCGGCATCGACAGCTACCGCGCGGGCCACCTGCCCGGGGCCGCGTTCGCCGACCTGGACACCGATCTGGCCGGATCGCCGGGCTCTGGCGGCAGGCATCCGCTGCCGGTCGCCGCCGACTTCGAGGCCGCGATGCGCAGGCTCGGCGTCCGGAGCGGGTACCCGGTCGTCGTCTACGACGACGGCGATTCGACGATCGCGGCCCGTGCCTGGTGGACGCTGCGGTACTTCGGCCACGACCAGGTACGGGTGCTCGACGGCGGCTACCGCGCCTGGGCAGACGCCGGGCAGCCGGTCACCGTGGACGAGCCTGCCGTCGAGGCGGGCGACTTCACCGCGACCGCGGGCCAGCTTCCGCTGCTGGACGCGGCCGGCGCCGCCGCACTGGCCAGGTCCGGCGTGCTGCTCGACGCGAGGGCGGGGGAGCGCTACCGCGGCGAGGTCGAGCCGGTCGATCCGGCGGCCGGGCACATCCCGGGCGCTGTGAGCGCGCCGACCGCGGCCAACGTCGGCCCGGACGGCCGGTTCCTGCCGCCCAAAGAGCTGCGGCGGCGCTTCGAAGCGCTCGGCGTCACGATCGGTCCGCCAGGCGTGCTCGCCCTCGACGTCGGGGCTTACTGCGGGTCCGGCGTCACCGCCGCGCACGAGGTGCTGGCGCTGGAGCTGGCGGGCATCCCGGCGAGCCTGTACGTCGGCTCCTGGTCCGCGTGGACCGCCGATCCCAGCCGTCCCATTGCGACCGGCCCCGAACCCGGCTAGCTCAGGAACCCGGGCAAACAGCCCGCAGGTAGGGTGGCCGCTCGTGGGCATCCTGCGTATCGAGGTCAACGGCGGGCCGGCCACCGTCGATCAGCTTGCGCACCAGGCGATCGTGAACTACGGCCACCTCACCGCGATGCAGGTCCGGGGCGGCGCGGTACGCGGTCTCGGCCTCCATCTGTACCGCCTTGATTCGGCGACGCGGGAGCTGTTCGGGAGCGGGCTGGACGGCGAGCTGGTGCGAGCGCACGTCCGGCACGCGCTCGGTGCCGGCATCCGGGATGCGTCGGTGCGGGTCAGCGTGTTCCAGCCGGACGGTGACGAGCGGCCATCGATCATGGTCGTGGTCCGCCCTCCCAGCGACGCGGCTGTTGCCCCGCAGCGCCTCACCGCCGTGCCCTACGAGCGGCCGGTGGCGCACATCAAGCACGTCGGCATGTTCGGGCAGATCTACTACGGCCTTGCGGCCGAGCGCGCCGGCTTCGACGATGCCCTGCTGACAGGGCCCGGAGGCATCATCGCCGAAGGCGCGATCACAAACATCGGCTTCTTCGACGGGGACGCAGTGCTCTGGCCGAGCGCGCCACTGCTCGCAGGCATCACCATGCAGCTGGTCATCGAGGCGCTGGCCGAGCGCGGTGTTCCGTCCCGGCATGATCGGGTGCGCATCGCCGACCTGCACTCGTTCCGGTCCGCGTTCGTGACGAACTCACTCGGCGTGGCCCCGGTCGGGCAGGTTGATGATCAGATCCTCGCTACCGACGCCGAATTCACCCAGGGCCTGACCGAGGCGTACGAATCCGTGCCCTGGGATCCGATCTGACCGCGGCCATCCGCGTTGCCGGCGTCATCAGTTACACGTAGTGCAGCTCCGGGTGCGGGGACTCGGGGGACTCGCCGTCGACGAGGCGGTCGCAGGTGGGGCAGTACCAGCGGACCTCGACCGGGGTGCCGCATTCGCCGTGCCGCGGGGTCTCGGCCGGGTCGGTGCGCCTGGCTCCCCAGTGCGCGAGCAGGCGGAGCGCCCCGGCGAGTTCCTTGCCCTCCGCGGTCAGCTCGTAGGCGGCCCGCGGCGGCCGTTCCGAGTAAGGCCGCGCGACCAGCAGCGCCTCCCGTTCGAGCCGCTTGAGGCGCTCGGACAGGATGTTGGCCGCGATGCCCGGGATCTGGCCGAGGAGGTCGTTGAACCGGCGCGGCCCCGGCAGCAGCGCGTCCACGATCAGCAGCGTCCAGCGGTCACCGACCCTGGCCAGCGCTTCGGCCAGTGGCGAGGAGACGGGCTCGGGTTCGCTCATGTGAGTGATCGTAGCCGGGTTGACACCCATCGGGTTAGTAGTAGATTGCAAGTTACTACTTACAGGAGAGCTGGAAGGGCGCAGTAATGGCGATTCTTGACGAGATCCAGGAAAACATCGCGCGGCTGGCCGAGGGCGCCGGCTCGTCGGTCGTGGGCATCGGGCAGCGGTGGGGCGCGGGCTCGGGCATCGTGCTCGGCGAGGGACGAGTGCTGACCAACGCGCACAACGTGCGCGGGGACGAGGTCACGGTCACGTTCGCCGGCGGCCGGACCGCGCAGGGGACCGTGGTCGCCCGCGACATCGACGCCGACATCGCGGTCATCGACACCGACACCAGCGGCGCATCCGCGCTGCCGTGGGCCGACGGGGCGGGTGCGAGCATCGGGACGCCCGTGTTCGCGCTGTCCAATCCCGGCGGGCGCGGGCTGCGGGTGACCTTCGGGTTCGTGTCCGGCGTCGACCGCGCCTTCCGCGGCCCTCGCGGCCGCCGCATCACCGGCAGCGTGGAGCACACCGCGCCGCTGCTGCCGGGCTCCTCGGGCGGCCCGATCGTGACCGCCGCCGGGCAGCTGCTCGGGATCAACACCAACCGCCTCGGTGAGGGCTTCTACCTGGCCATGCCGGCCGACGAGGCGCTGCGCGGCAGGATCGACGCGCTCGGCCGCGGCGAATTCACGACGCCGCCGCAGCTCGGCGTCGCGATCGCCCCCGGGCACGTCGCCCGGCGGATGCGCCGCGCCGTCGGCCTTCCCGAACTCGACGGCCTGCTCGTCCGCGACGTTGTCGACGAAAGCCCGGCCGCACGCGCCGGCCTGGCCTCGGGGGACATGATCGTCGCCGCTGGCGGCCAGCCGGTCCGCACCGTCGACGACCTGTATGACGCGCTCCAGGCCGCGGGCACCGGCACGGTCGAGCTCAGCCTGGTGCACGGCACCGAGGAGCGCACCGTCCAGGTATCACTCGGCGACGCCTCCTGACCGGCGGGCTGACGGAGAGACTCCAGGGTCAGGCCGGATTGCGGCAGGTCAGGCCGCGGCGGCGGCGAAGGCTTCCCCGAGGGCTTCGCGGGCGTACACGGTGACCAGGTGGCGAAGGTAGCCGGGGGAGGCTTCGCCGTCGGGCAGCGGGGCGCAGTCGGCCGCGGCCTGCCCAGCGCAGGACGCCGAGCGCGCGGCGAAGTCCGCCGCGGTGGCGCCGAGCAGGGCGGTCGCGTCGGCGGCGAGTGGCATGATGCCGACCGAGCCGACGATCAGCCGGGCCTCGGCGACGGCGTTTCCGCGCACGGTGATCTGCGCGGTCACCGTGACCGCCGGCCGCTCGGTCAGCTTCATGCGCCGGTGGGCAAGTCCCGTGCGGTCCGGGCGGGCCGGCAGCTCGACCGCGGTCAGCAGCTCGCCGGGGG
>Ga0209380_10002563_pt1 | contig 11590 bp, 10 predicted proteins | sample HubBroMetageWFT6_FD_188347 | JGI IMG/M metagenome (GOLD analysis project Ga0209380, IMG submission 188347) | Warmed and freeze-thawed soil microbial communities from the Hubbard Brook experimental Forest, New Hampshire - Hubbard Brook CCASE Soil... | ecosystem: Environmental > Terrestrial >...
TCACCTGCGCAGCGGATGTTGGGATTGACGCCGCGCTCGAGCAGCAGCTTGACTGCCGCCTCGCTGTTGCCGAACACGGCCTGGTGCAGCGGCGTTCTCACGCCCTCCCCGCCGCGCTCGTCAATGAGCTCCGGATGCGCATCCAGCAGCGCGCTGAGTCGAGCGAGGTCACCTCTTCCAGCGGCATCTCGCAGAGAAGCGACCACCTCTGCGGTCGAGCTGGCTGCTTCAAGCGTCTTGACATGAGACTGGAGCTTGGACCAGGACGCGAATCCATATTCGCTCGCAATCACCAGCTGTGCGTCCGCAAGCGCGAACGGCGACGCGGCGACCTGTTCTTCCGATAAGTTTCTCCAGCGCGGATGGTTCTCGCGAATGCGAGTCAAAGCCTCGGAGTCCGCGGCCTGCTGACGCTTCAACAGGGACTTGGCTTGTTTCTTGAGTTGATCGAGACTGGGACTCGGCGGGAGTTGCCTTGACATGAAATCTCCTTTCCGTTCGTGGCCTGTGTCCGCACCGCAGGCAGAAAGAAGATTTGTCAGATGGCAGCCGTGCAATTCCTGCAGGGTGGGCTTGGCCCTTTCCGCGGACTGGATGCGCCCCGTGCGCCGAAAACCAACGATAATTCCTGACTTATGGCCGAGTCAACAGCCGCCTGGCCACTCAACGCGTGGTACCGGCTCCGCAACGCTCGCCTCACACATCGTTCCCAAGCAGAACCACGCGTCCGACGAGCAATTCACTAGGCGGTTTAAGCCCCAGCCAAAGTGCTCCGTCATCGGCCAAGGAGATTGACAATGATATGCAGGCTTTCCGTCTCTGAACGACGTTCTGGTCGGTTAACGGGACCGGGGATATGCGGAAGTTATTCAGTGAACCCGACCGCACCATTGTCGGGACCTGGAGCAAGGTCATGTGCGGAACAACAATTCGAAGTTCACTGTTCTTTCCGTGGCTATACGGCGGTCGGGAAGCAAACATCTGGCTCCCTGACTAACAGCGAGGCCGGGTTGAGATTATTCCCGGAAATTAACAACGCTTTTCTATATAGCGAGTAGAGGCGCGCCAATATGGCGGAAAGCGCTACTGCAAATCGCGGCTTGATCTATCCGAATGTTGTAACCACAAATTAATGAAATTTTTCTTGCGCGTTGCGTTAGCTGGCGTACTCTTTGCATTTCTTGGTCTCGCTAATGCGGACATCACCGGCAAGAGGTCGGCAAGGGTCGAGGACGGGAGCCTTTCTAAAAGCCTGGAAAACATAAATTGGTGGAGGTCTTTTATGATTCCGGTTCGACGCGGTAAAGCAGCGATAGTAACGTGCCTTCTGCTCATGGCGATGATCTGTCCCGTTTCGATCTTCGCGCAGATCGACACCGGCGGGATCACCGGCACGGTCAACGACCCATCGGGCGCGGTGGTTCCTGGAGTCACGATTACCCTAACGAATACCGCGACCGGCGTCTCGCAAACAACGCAATCCACTTCGACCGGCACCTATAGCTTTACCGCGGTGCGGCCGGGAACCTACAATCTGCGCGCAGAAGCCCCCGGTTTTCAATCATTCGTTGATAGTGGCCTGCAAATCCACGTGCAGCAGACTTTGACGGTTGACGTCCATTTTGTAACGGGCGCGGTGTCGCAGCAGGTCACCGTGACAGCGTCAGCGCCTTTGCTGGAGAGCGAGAATGCCGCCCTCGGTCAGACGATCACCGCCCAGGCGGTCAGTGATCTGCCTTTACAGACCCGCGACTGGGCCTCGCTGGCGCAGCTCTCGTCCGGTGTCGTCACCGCCCCGGTGGGCAACCCCAGCAGCGACTCTGGCACCAGCAGCAGCGCGTTCTTCTCGGTGAACGGAGTCAACTTATGGCAGAACGATTTTCGGCTGAACGGCATAAACGACAACATCGAAGTTTACGGGGGCTCTTCGGTTGGAAGCGATGCGGCCATCACTCCTCCGCCCGATGCCATTCAGGAGTTTAAGTTGCAAAGCGGTGACTTCGATGCCGAATTTGGACACTCTACCGGCGCAGTCATCAACGCCGCCATCAAATCCGGTAGCAACAGCTTTCACGGCGATGCCTGGGAATACTGGCGCAACGACGTGCTGAACGCCAATCTCTACTTCAACGATATCAATGACAAACCGAAGCCGGAGTACCGTCAGAACCTCTTTGGCGGAACCCTCGGCGGCCCAATCCGGAAAGACAAAACCTTCTTCTTTGCGGATTATCAGGGCGGGCGCTATATCACGCCTTCGCCTCAGACTGACACCGTCCCGACCCAGAACATGATCAACAGCGGCTTTACCAATTTGCAGGACCTGATTACGTACAACAGCGGCACCGCCACCGATGCCTTGGGACGCACGTTCCCCCATGGCACGGTTTTTGATCCCGAGACGACCCGCCTGGTTGCCGCCGGGGCGATGGATCCGATCACCGGCCTGAGAAATACCAGTAGCAGCGCGGTATACGTCCGTGATCCGTTCTTTACTGGAGCAAGCCTGTTCGGTGTGACCAACTTTACCGGTTTGACGTCCATGCTGAACATTATTCCCATAGGGCGTCTCGACCAGAACGCCGTGAAGCTGCTCAGCGTGTACCCTGCTCCTACTTCAGCGGGACTGGCCAATAACTTCTTCTATACTCCGAAAGAGCCAGAGACCACCAACTCCTACGACATACGGATTGATGAGTACTTGAATGCCAACAACGTCCTCTTCGGCGTCTTTGACCGAAGCCTAATTTCCGAAGATGTTCCCTCCACTCTCCCGGGCGTCGCCGTAGGGGAAGGCGGGGGCAGACATGACAGTTTTCCAGCTTATGCCTGGGCCGTCGGATATAGTCACATCTTTAGTCCGACATGGACCAATGACATGCATGTCGGAATGGTCCACTCGGACAAACTTCAGGAGTCCAACTACGGAAATACCTTCGGCATTCCCGCTCAGTACGGAATTCAGGGAATCCCCCAGGTTGCCAATAACGGGGGCCTTCCGCCGATCACCATCAACGGATTCACCCATATTGGCGTTGGCAATTTTACTCCCACTCTTCAATACGTCTACAGCATCGAAGGCGAAGACAACGTAACCAAAGTTTTCCGAAACCATAATTTCAAAATGGGCCTTCAAATTGATGACCTCGAAGGCAATATTTCTCAGCCGCCACAAGGGCGCGGAGACCTGAATTACACCGGGCAGTACACCGACATCCCCAACAAGAACAGCAGCCTCACCGGAATCGCGGACCTGCTTCTCCTCCCGATGCCGTCCACCGTTGGCGGCCCCGATAACGTCGGTGGCATGGGCAGCTTCTCGGGGTCGAATATCGCCGCGACAGATGATCATCGTTGGTATACCGGAATATATTTCCAGGATGACTGGAAGCTCACGCCGCGGCTGACTTTGAACCTTGGCCTTCGCTGGGACTATTTCACGCCCTATGCTGAAATAAACGGCCGGCAAGCTAACTTCATACCGGACGGCGGCAACGGCAACACCGGCATCTACTACATGTCGACAGAAGGCTGTAAGGTGCCCCGTTCCGCTTCGTTTGACGCACTGCTGGCTGCTAGCAATATCACCCTCGATTGCATCTCCGGGCTAAGCCTGGGCGAAGCTCAGAAGACCAACTTCGCTCCACGCTTAGGATTTGCCTATCGCATTAAAAGCAACCTGGTGGTCCGCGGAGGATACGGCACAGCCTATGGAGCTCTCGGGAATCTCGGCTATGGCGGCACTCTCGGCACTAACTACCCCTTCGTTTATGTCTCGACGTTCAATAGTCCCGATTCTCAGCATCCATTGCTGCTTTCCAACGGACAGACGGCCACCATGGAAAATGCCTTCACCACCATTAATCTGGGAGATCCCACGATCAACAGCGGACTGGGTCTGAATATGTACGGGCGCCAATACAATTACCAGACACCGTATGTCCAGACGATCAATCTCACTGTGCAGGATCAGTTCACGAGTCATGACTCCGTTCAGATCGGATACGTGGGGACGCTGGGTCGCCATCTGGACAACCTCGGATATAACAATTCTCCCACCGAGATCCTTCCACCCAGCGTAAACCCGCAGAATTACGTTCCTTTTCCGAGTTTCAGTCGCAATGCGACCTACGAAACTACGAATGCTACCAGCAACTACAACTCCCTTCAGACAACCTATGAGCATCAGCTGAGCTCTGGTCTGACTCTGCTGGCGAACTACACATACAGTAAGTGCCTGAGCGATCAGCACACCCAGGCCTCTCAGAACCAGCAATACCGGGCCGAGTGGCTTCCGGGGTTTGGAATTCAGGGGGACTACGGCCTATGCGACATTGACGCGACGCACTTAATACACTTCTCAGGCAGCTACCGGCTGCCGGTTGGCCGCGGTCTTCAGTATATGAGCGGCGCAAACAAAGCCGTGGATGCGTTCCTGGGAGGTTGGGCGGTCAACTTCATCTACACCTACCAGAGCGGCCAGCCGTTTACGGTTCCGTGCCCTGTGGCAACGTCGGAGTTCGGCTGTTTCGCTGATCTTGTGCCGGGCCAGAATCTGTACGCTGGACCGCACAACCAAACGCAGTGGCTGAACCCCAACGCATTTGCTGAGCCGCCTGCCGCCACGAGTATTGGCGAGACGAACCTAGCCGTTCTGGGTGGAGGTCCGCAGCAGGCGCGCGGACCGAGCTTTAGCAACTTGGATTCCTCCGTTTTCAAGAATTTTAAATTCACCGAAACCATCAGCATGCAGTTCCGCGCCGAGGCCTTCAACACAACCAACACCCCTCAGCTAGGACAGCCAACGAACCTGAACTTTACCAATACCAAGGGCGGATTCAGTTCAATCACGTCAACCAGAGCGCCTTCGCGCCGATTGCAACTTGCGCTGAAGCTGTTCTTCTAGGATTGAGTTCGGACAGGATGAATAATTCAGCACAGAATCGGCGGAATTGCCTGGTTCTTGTGCAGATTGTGGCGATCAGAGTATTCTAGTGGCTCAAAATGTTTGTTGGGAGGGCGCGGATGCGCGTGCGATTCTCTCTGATCCTTTTTTCCTGGTTAGTCCTTCTTGTCATAATTATCTCGGCTTCAGATGTTTCAGCCCAAGACGTGTTTGTCACACCCATCCCAAATGTGCCGTTCAGCGGTGTAATCAACGTGGAGCGCTCAGTCGTGCAGCCGGATGGCTCTATTGCCAGCTTCAAGACGGTGCGGGATATTCACCGGGACAGCCAGGGTCGCATCTACAACGAGGGGAGGGCACTCCTGCCAGTCTCGAGTACGGACACACCTCAAGTAGTACGCATCCATCTATACGACCCACAGACTCGGATCTCTACCATGCTCAATCCCCAGCAGCGAATCTTCTGGACGAACACCGTGAACCGCCCACCGGAGACGCTGCCGCCGGCTCTTCTCACGGGCAGCAGCATTCCTCAGAGCGAGTTCACCAAGGAAGAAGATTTAGGCGATCATGAGTTGGCGGGGGTGCCGGCGCGTGGGTTTCGCGAGACTCAGACCATCCCGGCCGACAAAAGTGGCACAGGTAAAGAAATTGTTATTACGGATGAATACTGGTATTCGGATGAGCTCCGCATCAACGTGATGATCAAGCACAGCGATCCGCGCACAGGAACAGCAACCCTGAAAGTCACTCAAATCACGCGCGAGGAGCCAGATCGAGCCCTTTTTGAAATTCCAGACGGTTACACGGCAGCCGGAGCCGCACAGGCAGCGAACGCAACTGGAACGAACAAGTAGGAGGGCCGACAGCTGTGAGCTTTTTCGTGCCGCCGAAGGGTTGCAGGGTTCGGGTCTGACGATCATCTCCGTCCTCACTTCCTAGCTAGCCGGACCCTGGCGACAAGCAGGAAGTAATCCGAGCGCCAGGCTGACGTCCTTGCCTGGCATCGATCCTGGACGAATCACGGGCAACTCTGTCGTAACGCGACTAGGTAAGCGTTGCCGACAAACCGTCCAGTGGGACGGTGACTGTGGGTTTAGCCGCGCGAATAACGACTTACGGACTCTCGGAAGCGTTGGAAACGAAACGGTATGCCTTGATGGCGACCAAGCTGATTCCAAAATACCAAAGGAAGTTTAAGCCGATAAGCAAACCCCAGAACGCGACCCTTGCCGCACCTGGGATCGTCTTTCTGATGATGTCAGAGATCGCCGCAGCGACGAGGGCTCCAGGCAACAGGGTTACGTACCACCCAACCTGTTCTTCAAATCCATGCTGAAATCCAAAAACCGCATAAGCGGCGATGGCCAACAAAGCGGCGCCGAGAAAACCGGCGCGGCTACTGTCCGACAAGTGCACCTTCATCTAAGAATTGTGCCACATTTGAAGAGCCAGGCTGGATGATGAGAAAGCGATGACGGAACTGAATGAGGAACTCAACGCTAAAAGCATTTGCACAGACTTGCGCGTAGCAATCCCGAAACTCCTTTTCGTGGACAACGGCAAATCCAACGCGGTCCTCCTGACAACCCCATGACCTGCGGCCAGTCGACCATCCGGGAGTTGACGAATTCGGTAAATCCTTCTGCCGTTTCGTTACCAATCGGTGTTAGATTTTGTGAATCGGTTCTACCGACCGTACCACCGGTATCCGCAGTAGAATTCACGAATACGCGATTTAGAGGAGGTCTCTCGAAAGATGGCCGTCTTCTCCACTTTGGAGTCATCTTGGCAGGATGCCCGCTACGGAGCGCGGATGCTGCGCAAGAACCCCGGCTTCACGCTCGTCGCTGTCCTCACGCTGGCACTGGGCATCGGCGCCAACACAGCGATTTTCAGCATCGTGGATGCGGTGCTTTTGCGATCGTTTCCGTATCCTGATCCCGATCAACTTGTCCTGATGTTCGTTGTCCCGCTGCAACAGCCAGACGTTCTGTCGGGCTTTTCCTACAGGGACTTCACCGAGTGCCGCGAGCAGAACCGCGCGTTTAGCGAGATGGCAGGAAATTCGTTTCACGATCTCACACTGACCGGGGCGGGCGAGCCATCCATTGTGAACACCGCGGCCGTGACGCCGGAGATATTTCCTCTGCTGAATGCAAAGCCTCTGGCGGGCCGCACGTTGCTGCCCGAGGATGGCATGCAAGGCGCGTCGAGTGTCGCTGTTCTGAGCGAAAATCTCTGGCGCAGCCGCTTCGGTTCCAATCCGGCTCTTATTGGCCAATCCATCACTCTAGATATGCGGTTATTCACCGTTGTCGGAATCCTGCCGGCAAGCTTTCGCTATCCTGACGGCGCTCCCCATCAGGACGTGTGGATTGCTATCGCGCAGGACCCGCTGTTCGGACCTCGGATGTCGGAGCCCGGTGCGCGTGTGCTGGTCGGGATCGGCCGGATTAAGCCAGGCGTTTCTCTGACGCAAGCTCAGGCCGAGATGAACACCCTAGGCGCGCGGCTCGCGAAGCAGTATCCCGCACAAGATTCAGGATTGACGATCCGGATTGAGCCCTATCGGCAGGTGGTGGTCGGGAACGTGAAATCCGGGCTGCTTGTTTTGCTGGGCGCGGTTGGCCTGGTCCTATTGATCGCTTGCGCCAATATTGCGAACCTGCTTCTGTCGCGGGCCACTTCTCGCGGGAGAGAAATTGCACTGCGAATCGCGCTTGGGGCGGGGCGCGCCCGCATTGTTCGGCAATTGCTGACCGAGAGCGGTCTGCTGGGACTGCTCGGCGGTTTTGCCGGTGTGCTTCTTGCGGCCTGGGGTGTGTCGAGTCTCCGGCCTTTCTTGCCGTCCAACGTGATCCAGATCAGTTCGATTCATGTGGGAGGCTCGGTCTTGGCGTTCACTCTGTTGTTGTCTCTAGCTGCCGCGCTAGCGTTTGGACTGGCCCCCGCGCTCCTCGCAACTCCGTCCAACTTGCAGACGAACATCAAAGAGGGCGGCGAGCGCACTGGCCATCGCCGCAGCCACCATGTGCGGAGTTTCTTGGCGATCTCGGAAATTTCGCTAGCCATGGTGCTTTTGGTTGCGGGCGGCCTCGTCATGCGCAGCTTTCTGCTAGTCACGTCGGTCAATCCGGGCTTCGATCCGAAAAACGTCATAGAAGCCGAGGTTTCGCTTCCCCAATTTCAATATTCGACGCCGCAGCAATGGACGGCTTTTTCCAACGAGTTGCTGGCCCGCCTTCATGCCCAGCCTGGTTTGCGAGATACCGCTCTGGCGGCTCCGCTGCCGATGGACCGCCAAGGCGAAGCCAACTTCGAGTTCAACATTGTAGGAAATCCTCCGCTCCCGCCGGGCAAATCCACCACCGCCGATTATGCCACGGTGAGTCCCGATTATTTTCGCGTGATGCGCATTCCGCTGCTGCAGGGCCGTTTTTTCTCCGAGCAAGACTCGCCGTCCAATCCGAACGCAGCGATCATCAGCGAAACGCTGGCGCGGCGTTATTTCCCGAACCAGGACCCCATCGGAAGGCAAATGAGATTTGGATTTCCGCCAGACAGCAATGTGTCGCGCGACATCGTCGGCGTCGTCGGCGACGTGCGGGATGTGGCGCTTAGCCGGAAACCCGGTCCGATAATGTATGTGCCCTTCGCTCAGGCACCTCTTTATGGAGGGGAGGTCGTTGTAAGAAGTTCGTTGAGCGCATCGAGCGTGGCGGCCGGCATTCGCCAGGCGGTTCACTCCATTGACAAGGACCTGCCCGTGACAGATGTCGAGTCCTTCCCGGACGCCCTCGGCGCGTCGGTGACGCAGGAACGATTCCGCACTTTGCTGCTGAGCTCATTCAGTGGAATGGCCCTGATCCTCGCCGCTGTTGGAATCTTCGGAGTGATTTCGTACTCGGCGTCGCAACGCACCCACGAAATCGGCATCCGCATGGCTCTTGGCGCGCAGCAGCGCGACGTGTTGCGGCTGATGTTAGGGCAGGGAGCGAAGCTTGCATTGCTTGGCTTAGGCGCCGGAGCTTTGGCCGCGCTTGTGCTTACGCGCTTGATGGCCAGCCTGCTTTATGGAGTTTCGGCGAGCGATCCGCTGACCTTTGGCGCCGTGGCCATCGTTCTGTTCGGCGTCGCGGTGACTGCCTGTTACATCCCCGCCCGCCGCGCCATGCGCGTAGATCCCATGGTGGCGCTGCGGCACGAATAGATGGGCGCTCACCCGTCCGCATGGGGCCCTTCATCAAAGTGAAATCTCACATCAACGCTCAGGTGCCCTTCTGGGAAGCAAACCGGCGGTGATCTTTCTTAGCTTGTGCTCGAATCTTCGCCCACCGCTTTTTGGCAGCTCTGGAAATCCTTGCTCTTCCGGCTGCCGACAAGACTCGCTTCTTCGCAGTCGCGAGCTCACGAGTTGCCGAACTGCCCAGGGCCTTCGCCGCGGCTTGCACTCCCTTCAACTCGTGCTGTAACTTGCCCAACTGTTTCTCGAGCTTCCGCTCTTCACGCTTTATTGCCGCCAATATGTCCATGAATCCTCCCGAGAGCATTAAACACTCGAGGCGCTCAAAGCACAAGGTTTGGAGGGCAGTGATCACGTTCTGGAGGTGAACGTGTCATCGGCGCCAATGTGATTTCCCCAATCTCGACGTCGTCAGCGCTGAGACGCTTTTGATTCCCCTTCCAACGCAGTCGCGAGATCTTGGACACCGCGCCGGATTTCACGGGTGTCCACGGCGGCGAAACCCAGCTGCAGTCCCTCTCGCCGAAGCTTGCCTCGGCTGTACCGGCTTAGCGGAAATACTTCTACGCCGCGAGCCGCTGCCGCCCTCGCAGCCGATTCGCCGTCCATCCCTGCGCGTAACCACCCGACAGTCTGCAGACCAGCTTCGATTTCAGAGATTTCCAGAAAGTCAGCTAATTTCTCTCGAGCGCATTCCATCAGAACTGATAGTCTCTCCGCATATACCTCGCGCATACGCCGCAAATGGCGGCCGAAGTGCCCCTCGGTGATGAAGTCGCACAACAGTGCCTGCTCCGGCAGTGGCGCGTGCCGGGTTGTCAGCGAGATCGTTGCCGCGAAACGCGCGTTAGTTGCTGCGGAATCACCAGATATCCCAGCCGAGCGAGGGGAACAACACTTTGCTGAAGCTCCCAGCAAAGATTACCGACCCATTGCGATCAAATCCCTGCAAAGCCGGAAGGGGAGGCCCCGAATAGCGGTACTCGCTGTCATAGTTATCTTCAAAGATCAGTGCGCCAGACTTCTGGGCCCACTCCAATAACTCCAGCCTCCGAGACAGGCTCATGGTAATTCCAAGGGGAAACCGGTGACCTGGGGTGACGTAGACCAGCCGCGAACCGGCTAGGCTCTGGCCGGGCACTTTCATTCCCTCGTCGTCCAAGCGCACGGCAGAGATCTTTGCACCTGCCGCTTCGAACACCATACGCGCACCGACGTGTGCGATTCTTGTAAGTTGGCTGGGGTCCCATTCAGGCGCCGAGCTCTCGCCGCTACGCGACTTTCGGGCGACCTTCTGCCTCTGCAAATTGAGGAGATCCGCTCTCCTTTACAAATTAGGAGAGACTGGTATAGCCTCCTAACTGTCTTAGGAGGAGGCATGGCCGGCCAAGCTCAGATTCTTCCGGGCACTCTCGATCTCATCCTGAAGGCCGTCTCTCTCGGCCGCTCCACGGGTACGGCATTCTTCTGCGCATCGAGCAGATCTCGCACCGGGCGCTGCTCATTGAACAGGGTGCGCTCTATCCAGCTTTGTATCGCTTGGTCCGCCAGGGACTCCTCAAGGCAAACTGGGGCACGTCCGATAACAATCGCCGCGCCAAGTTCTACGAACTCACTGCAGCGGGCCGCAAGCGATTGCGCCACGAGGCCGAGGGCTGGAATCGGCTCGTGGCTGCCATCGCTTCCGCGCTCGCGGCGCAACCGGAGGAGCTATGAGACTCTTCGCCTCGCTTCGTTATCTCGCTTCCACTCTCTTCCATCGCTCTCGGTTTGAGGACGAACTGGATGAGGAGATTCGCTCGCACATACAAAGGCGCGCCGACGATCTCGAGCGCTCCGGTCTCCCGCGCGCCGAAGCCGCGCGCCGCGCGCGCATCGAATTCGGCGGCTACCAAAAATTCAAGGCCGAATGCCGTGAAGAGCTCCGTGGCTTTTGGCTCGAAACCGTCTGGACCGATGTGCACTTCGCCACGCGCATGTTGCGCAGCTCTCCAGGCTTTACCGCCGTGGCGGTCCTTACTCTGGCGCTCGGAATTGGCGCGAACACCGCAATATTCAGCGTGGTCAACGCGGTGCTCCTAAGGCCGCTTCCTTATCCAAATGCAAAGCGTCTGGCCATGATCTGGTCGACATGGGGGAATGAGACGCGCGGGCCAGCTTCCGGTCCGGAGCTGATTGAGCTACGCAATCGCAGTCGCGCGTTTGAGGAAATTGCCGGAATATGGGTGACCAGCGGCACGATTACTGGAACTGTCGAGCCGGAGCAGGTGCGATTGGCTCTTACGACTGCGAATTTTCTGCCGTTGCTGGCCGAGAAGCCGCAACTCGGACGATTCTTTGCGCCTGGCGAAGACCGCGGAGGCGCGGCTCCACTCCTCATTTTGACTGACGGCCTATGGCGGCGGCAATTCGGCGCGAATCCGGGCATCGTTGGGCAA
>Ga0209380_10002565_pt1 | contig 11586 bp, 8 predicted proteins | sample HubBroMetageWFT6_FD_188347 | JGI IMG/M metagenome (GOLD analysis project Ga0209380, IMG submission 188347) | Warmed and freeze-thawed soil microbial communities from the Hubbard Brook experimental Forest, New Hampshire - Hubbard Brook CCASE Soil... | ecosystem: Environmental > Terrestrial > Soil...
TGGATGAGTGGCGCGTGCCCTCTCGTGTCCGGCGCGTTTGCAGGGATGCGGGTGATGAGCCAACGGGACCTTGGTCCCCGGCGCCGACCGGTCGAACCGCTCGCGGGCCGTGCGGAAGAAGCTCGCCTCGAGGCTGATATCGATGCTGTTCAGCGGGATACGCTGGGAGTGCTTCTGACCGTGGCGCCGGGTCCCCGGCCGGCCAGGCTGCTCACATCATCAGCCACCCCCCGGCTACCGGGATAAGCGTGCCAGTTAGGTAATGCGCCTCGTCGGATACCAGGTACCGGACGGCTTCGGCCACATCGTCAGGCGTGCCCAGAGCGTGCATCGGGATGGTATCGACTACGGCCTTGACGATTTCCTCGGGAAGCGTGGCCACCATGTCGGTCTTGATCGCGCCGGGTATCACGCAGTTGACGGTGATGCCCTTGGTAGCGGTCTCCAGAGCGAGTGTCTTGGTCAGGCCGAAGAGGCCGGCTTTGGCGGCGGAGTAATTGGCCTGGCCGATCCGGCCGGTCTGGCCGACGATCGAGCTGATGTTGACTATGCGCCCGAATCCTCGCTCAAGGAAGTGGGGGAGAACTGCCTTGGACATGTAGAACGGCCCGGAAAGATCTACCCGGATTACCTGCTCCCAGTCCACCAGGCTCATCTTCAATGCCGTACGGTCGTGCACGGCGCCGGCGTTGTTCACGAGGTAGTCGATCCGCCCGTAGTGGCGCAGGACCTCGTTAACGACTCGCTGGCAGTCGCCCGGGTTACCCACGTTGGCCTGATGGAGGGACACTGCCAGGCCATTGTCACTCGCCATCTTGGCGAAGGCATCTGCGGCCTCAGCGTCGCGGTTGTATACCGCGGCGATCCTGGCACCGTGTTGGGCCAGCCTGGTCGAGATGGCCGCTCCGATGCCTCGTGTCCCGCCGGTGACCAGCGCGATCCGGTCTTGTGTGTCGTTCATGGTTCCTCCTACTGCGTTTGGCGGGCTGTCATTGATGTACGTAGGTGCCCGGAGCTGGCTCTTTCGCCGGGAAGCGGGGGCTGCCAACGGACTGAGGTACCGCGACCTGCTCACCGGAGCGGTCGGCCAGCCAGCCCGCCCAGTGCTCCCACCAGGAGCCCTCGTGCCGCTGCGCGCCCGCCATCCACTGCTCGGCCTCGGGCGGCGTCTCCGGATTGAGGTAGTACCCCAGCCGGGGGTGCTTCGGATCGGCCACCACGGTCTGAATGTGGCCGCTCGAGCACAAGACGAATTGGGAACGCCCGGAGACCAGCTGGCTGGTCCGGTAACAGGTGTGCCACGGCGTGATGTGGTCGGTGCGCCCGGCCACCACGTACGTGTCACAGGCAATGCGTGATATGTCGATGGGAGTGCCAAGGACCGTCATGGTGCCCGGGCGCGCCAGCTGGTTCCCTGCCGCCAGATCGAGCACCTGGTGATGGAAAGCGGAACTCAGCCTGGTCGTATCTCCGTTCCAGGCGAGGATGTCGAAGGCCGGAGGGTCCTTGCCGAGCAGGTAGTTGTTCACCCAGTAGTTCCACACCAGGTCGTTGGGACGCAGCCAAGCGAACACCTGCGCCATCTGCCAGCCGTCGATCACCCCGCTGCGGCGCGACGCCTTCTTGGCCAGCGCGAGGGACTGCGGTGTCGCGAACAGGAACATCCGTCCATCGGACTCGCAGTCGAGCAGGGTGACGGTCATCGTCGCGGAGTGGATCCGATGGTCGTCCAAGGCGGCGAGGTGCGCCTGCACGATCGCGACCGTCATCCCGCCCAGGCAACCGCCCATGACGTTGACGTCCGGCGAACCGGTAACCTCGCGGGCAGCGTCGATTGCCTCGATCGTGGCCTGCGCATAGGTATCGAAATTCCAGTCGCGCTGCGCCCCGGTCGGGTTGCGCCAGCTTATGCAGAACACCTGGATGCCCTGCTTGAGCAGGTATTCGACCATGCTGCGGCCGGGTGCGAGATCCAGGGCATAGTACTTGTTGACCTGCGGCGGCACCACGAGCATAGGCCGCTGGTAGACGGTGGCGCCTTGCGGCGTGTACTGGATCAGCTCGAAAACCTGGGTCCTGTGGATGACCGCGCCGGGCGTCGCCGCGAGGTTTTCTCCGAGCCGGAACGGCCTGCGGTCCACCATTGACGGCATGCCGCGGTTGTGGCGCAGGTCGCCGGTCCAGTTGGCGATCCCGCTGCGGATGCTGCCACCGCCGGTGTCGATAGAGCGCTTGAGGGCCGCGGGATTGCCCAGGAGAAAGTTGGTGGGCGCCAGGGCTTCCCGGACCAAGGTCAGCGCGAAGCGCGCCCGCTCGGCGTTCACGCCCTCGATGCCGAGATTGTCGACGACGCCGTCAACCCCCGACCCGAGGTAGAGATACGTCTGCATCACCGCCCGGTAAACAGGGTTCTCTCGCCACGCTGGGTCGGCAAAGCGCTTATCCCCCTTGTCCGGCGCGACCTCCGACTTGCCGAGCGCGACCCGCAGCAGCTCACGGCCGGCGCCAGACGCGCCCCGCAGGAGCGCCTGCGGCTCGCGCACCGCCTGCCGGCCGGCAATCCGCAGGACCCCGGCCGCCTGGCGGAGGCCGAAGCCGGCGAACGGCCCGGGCCCCAGGGCCGCCTCTGCCCCGCCGGCCAGGTGAACCGCGCTCTCCGCGAGATCCCCGTGTTCCGGCGCGGGCGGCTCTGGCCCGGCGCCGGGCGGCCCCGCCCGTGAGCCGGCTGGGTGACGTCCGTTGGGGCTGGTTTCGGCCAGCGGAACCTGGCCGTGCGGGGCGGTCATGACAGCCGCTCCACGATCATGGCCATGCCTTGTCCGCCGCCGATGCACATCGTTTCCAGCCCGATCGTCTGGTCGTTGGTGCGGAGGTCGTTCAGCAGCGTGGCCAGGATGCGGACCCCGGTCATACCGAACGGGTGGCCGAGGGCGATGGCTCCGCCGTGCGGGTTGAGCTTGTCGCTGAACGGGTCAACGCCGATCCCCCTGGCCGACGGGATGACCTGAGCCGCGAACGCCTCGTTGATTTCCACCACGTCCACGTCGTCGATGGTCATCCCGGCCCGGCCCAGCGCCTGTCGGCTGGACTCGATCGGTCCCAGGCCCATCAGCTCGGGCTCCAGGGAGCTGACGCCGGTCGAGATGATGCGCGCGAGCGGCTCGATCCCGAGCTGCTCGGCGCGTGCCCGCGACATCACCACGGCGGCCGCCGCTCCGTCGTTGAGCGGGCAGGAGTTCCCGGCGGTCACCCGGCCGCCCTTGCGGAACACCGGCCTCAGCGTGGCTAGCTTCTCCAGGGTGGTGTCTGCCCTAGGCCCATCGTCGTCGGTCATGATCAACCCGGAGACCAGCGGCACCGGAATGATCTCCCGGGCGAATACCCCGTCCTTCCCCGCCAGGACCGCGCGCATATGGCTCTGCAGGGCGTACCGGTCCATCTCCTCGCGAGTGATGTCGTACTTGTCGGCCACGTTCTCGGCCGTCTCGCCCATGCTCATGTAGGCCTCGGGGAGGCCCTCCCGGTTCCCGGCGAACAGCCGGGGGTTCAGCGTTTCCTGCTGGTCCGCGAACACGCCGAGCGGGGAGTGGGTACTCGACTCCACGCCGGCGCACACGAACGCGGAGCCCTCGTCCGCCTTGATGGCATGGAAGGCCATCCGGACGGCTTGCAGCGACGACGCGCAGTAGCGGTTGACCGTCGTGCCCGGAGCGCCGATCCCGGCCAGGATGCTGATGATCCGTCCCAGGTTGTGCCCCTGCTCGCCGCCGGGCAGGGCGCACCCGCAGATCACGTCGTCGATCTGGTGGCGGTCCAGCTGCGGGACCTGCTTGAGTACCTCATCCACGACATAGGCACCTAGGTCGTCGGGCCGCTCATCGATGAGCGAGCCCTTGATGGCGCGGCCGATCGGTGTCCGGCCGATGGCGACGATAAAGACTTCTGACATAACACCCTCCTCAGGGAAATGCGACTACGTGGCCGAGTGCGCCTTGGGCGGCTCATCGCTGACCACGACGTTCAGGCTGCCTTCGGCGTGGCGGGCCCGCAGCAGCTTCTTGTCGTGCTTGCCCACGCTGGTACGCGGCACCGCGTCCACAAACGCCCACTGTTCCGGCACCCACCACTTCACGACCAGGCCGGACAGGTGCGCCCGGAGTTCTTCCGGGGTCACCGACTGGCCCGCTACCCTGACTACGCAGGCCAGCGGCCGCTCACCCCACCGTTCGTCGGGCGCCGCGATGACCGCGGCCTCGCGGACCGCCGGGTGGGTGAGGATGGCCGATTCCAGCTCCAGCGTGGAGATCCATTCACCGCCCGACTTGACGACATCCTTGGCTCGGTCGCTGATCGTGATGTACCCCTTGGCGTCGATCCAGCCGACGTCGCCGGTGCACAGCCAGCCGTCGCGGAACTTCTCCGGCGCCGGGTCCTTGTAGTAGCCGGCCGTCACCCACGGCCCGCGCACCTCGATCTCGCCGGTGGCGTGCCCGCCGCGGGGCAGGACCTTGCCCTCGTCGTCCACCACCCGGGCCTCCACGCCGCCGAGCGGGCGGCCCGCGGTGGCCTGGTAATCGATCGCGCGTTCCGCCGGGCCGTTCTTGGGCGGGAAGGACAGGGATGCGATCGGGCTCGTCTCGGTCAGGCCCCAGCCCTGGACGATCCGCACGCCGAGTCGCTGCTGGTAAGCCTCGATCAGGCTGCGCGGCACGGCCGCCCCGCCGCACAGGATCGTCCGCAGCGAGCTCAGGTCCACGCTGTCCGGGTCCAGGCCGAGGATGTCGAACCACACCGTCGGCACGGCCGCGGCCAAGGTGGCTCGCTCCGTCGCGATGAACCGCGCCAGCGGCCCGGGCTGGGTGAACCGGTTGGGCAATAGCAAGTCGGCGCCGACCAGCCAGCCGGCGTACGGCATCCCCCACGCGTTGCCATGGAACATGGGCACGACCGGCAGCAAGCGGTCGTACTGGCTGAGCCCGAGCGCCTCGCCCGAGGACACGCCCAGCGAGTGCAGGAACGTCGAGCGGTGGCTGTACACGACGCCCTTGGGCCAGCCGGTGGTCCCGCTGGTGTAGCACATCGCGGCGGCCGCGTGCTCGTCGATCTCCGGCCACGGGTACCCGGGCCGTTCGGCGGCGAGCAGTTCCTCGTAGTCGATGAACCCGGGCAGCCCGGAGCGGTCGCCGTCGCCGTACACGATGAGATGGCGGAGGGTCTTGAGTTCATCCCCGCCGGCCGCCAGCACCGGTCCGAGGACCGGCGCCAGGCTGGCGTCGGCGAGCAGCACGGAGTCCTCGGCATGGCCGATGATGTATCGGATCTGCTCCGCCGCCAGCCGGATGTTGATGGTGTGCATCACCGCACCCATGCAAGGAATGGCGAAGTACGCCTCCTGATGCTCCTGGTTATTCCAGCCAAAGGTGGCGACCCGGTCGCCCCGCTCGACGCCCAGGCGGCGCAGGCCGGCCGCCAGCTGATCCGCGCGGTCGGCCAGGGCCCCGAACTCGATGCGGCGCGGCCCGCCGGGCTCGCTGGTGACGACCTCGCTGTCGGCGTACAGGGTCCGGCCGTGCTCGAAGATGTGCCGGATCGTGAGCGAAAAGTCCATCATCGTGGTGCGCATGGCTAGCCTCCTGAGACTTGCGTTTGCTGACCTGCCCAGTGCGGTTCGCGCAGGTCGCGCTTGAGGATCTTGCCCGCCGCCGACTTGGGCAGCGGCTCGGTGCGCAACTCCACGCACCTGGGTACCTTGAATCCGGCGATCCGCTCGCGGCAGTGCGCGATCAGCTCTTCAGGTGCCACCTGTATCCGGCCGAACACGACCGCGTAGACGGTCTCCCCCCAGCGCGGGTCGGGAACGCCGAAGACGGCGACCTCGTCGACCGCGTGATGGGTGGCCAGTGCGTCTTCCACCTCGGTGGAGTAGATGTTCTCGCCGCCGCTGACGATCATGTCCTTGACCCGGTCGACCAGGTAGATGTATGAGTCTTCGTCCCGGTACCCGAGGTCGCCGGTCAGGTACCAGTCACCGCGCATGACCTCGGCCGTCGACTCCGGCTTCCGCCAGTAGCCGGCCATGACGCTGGGGCTGCGCACGGCGATCTCGCCGACCGCGCCCGGCGGCACGTCAGCCTGGGACTTGTCGACGACCCGTATCTCGACGCCCACGGCGGGCTGGCCGCACGAGCCGATGAGCGGGGTGTCGAGAATGCGCTCCTCATGCGGTAGCAGCGTGGTGATCGGAGTGGTCTCGGTGGTGCCGTACACGTGCAGCAGCTCGGCGCCGGGGAAGGCCTGGCGGGTCCGCCTGAGCGTCTCGGCGGAAATGGGCGAGGCGCCGTGGCTCAGGTACCGCAGCGAACTGACGTTCCGCGGCCGGGCGAGCTGCGCGTCGGCGGCCGCGGCGAGCATGGTGGGAACGAACAGCGTGTGCGTGATCTCCTCGCGCTCGATGAGGTCGATCGCCAGGTCGGGGTCGAACCTGGGCATGATGACGTGGGTCCCGCCGCCCCAGACGGTGGCCAGCGTGGCGAGTATCCCGCCGGTATGAAACATCGGCGAGGCCACAAGCCACCGCGTCTGCCGGTCAAAGGGCCAGGTGGCCATGAAATGCAGCGCACTGGAGACGAGGCTCCGGTGAGTGTGCATCACGCCCTTCGCCGCCCCCGTGGTACCGGAGGTATAGAACAAGGCGGCCAGATCGTCCTCGGTTACCCCGTCCCCTAGGGGCACCTCGTCAGCCGCCGCGATCAGGTCCTCGTAGTCGTCCGGCATCGTCAGCACCTGGCTGACTCCCGCGGCACCCGGGTAGGCAGCGTCGGCGAAGACCACGCTGACGCCTGCGTCGTCCAGGATGGCGCGCATCTCCGCGGGCGCCAGCCGCGAGTTGACCGGGACCAGCACGTAACCCGCGGCCGGGAGCCCGAGGTAGAGCTCGAGGTAACGGTCAGAGTTGAGGGCGATGACCCCGACGCGGTCCTGCGGCGCCAGCCCGAGCTTGCGCATCCCGCCGGCCAGGCGGCGGCATCGCGAGCCAAGCTCGGCGTAGGTACGACGAGTGTCCTGACACACAACGGCAGGGGATCCGGCGGCGGTGCAGAGAGCTCGATTCAGCGGCTGGGCGAACGCGTACATCGGGTTCGCCTCCAGACGTAGCAGTAGAAGTAGGGAGCCTCTTCTTTCTCGCCGGTGCCGGCTGTCCAGTTATTCCGAGACTGTTGATACACGCCACGCTAACGACGGGTTGGTGGGGGGTAAGGGCCAAAGGTCCCTGGTCATGACCCGGTTTCCGTAGATTCGCCTAATTCGCATCACACGTAGTACGCACAACACGAGCACCACCCGACCGTTCCGCCTTATTGTTACCGTGAAGTAGGGTGGCGCTGTTGGCTGAGCTTGGTGCACGCAGGCTGGCCGGCTCAGCCCTCGGATCTAACCCCCGGGAGGGGTTCCGATGACAGCAGCCACGTCGGCCGCGCAAGTCAGGGACGAGCAGCTAAGCATCAGGGGGCTGCGGATCCATGCGCAGATCCGCGGAGAGGGCGAGCCGCTGCTGCTCTTCTCCGGCATCTGGGGCGAGGTGGGCTTGTGGGAGCAACTACTTCCTCATCTGCGGGGGTTCCGCACAATCGCCTTCGACCCGCCGGGCATCGGCCGGTCGCAGATGCCCGCCTTCCCGCTGACCATGTGGGCCCTGGCCGGCTTCGGCACCGCGGTACTCGACGAACTCGGCATAGAGTCCGCTCACGTGCTCGGCGCTTCGTTCGGTGGCGCGGTCGCACAGCAGATGTCGTTCTCCCACCCCAGCCGGGTTCGCCGACTGGTTCTGGTGTCGACATCCTTCGGCGGCTTCGCCATGCCCGGCAACCTCGAAGCCCTGTGGCACTTCATCCACCCGCGCAGCTACCACCCGGAACGTCTGGAACGGGTGGCCGGCGCCATGTTCGGCGGGCGGCTGCGCACCGAGCCGGAGCTGGTGCGTTCAATGCACATCCGGCGTCCCACCAATACCCGGGCTGCCCTGTACCGGATGGCGCCGCTTTTCGGCTGGACGAGCCTGCCGTGGCTGTGGGCCATCGACCAGCCCACGCTGGTCATCGCCGGCGACGACGACCCCGTCACCCCGCTGGTGAACCACCGGATCATCGCGTCGCTGATGCCGCGGGCAACGCTACATACCGTGCGGGGCGGCGGGCACCTGGTCCTGCTCGATAGCGCTCACAAGGTCGGGCCGGTGATCAGCAGCTTCCTCCAGGACGACCGTGCGGCCAGGAACGCGGCTGAGGCATGGTCGGCAGCCAGCTGATCAAGGGTCGGCGGCGGGGACGCCGGAGCGTCCGAGCAGTAGCCGGGCGGCGGCGCGTACCGAGCGGATCAGGTCGTGTTAGTCTCCGCCGATTAGGGTGCCGAGCAGCTTGGCGTAGTGCAGCAGGTGCACATCGCCGACGTATTGCTCGCGGACGCGGGCGTGCGCGGCCTGCCCCATCCGCGCCGCCTGGTCCTGGTCGCCGAGCAGGAGGCAGACTGCCGATCCGAACGCCGCCAGGTCGGCGGGGTCGGGCAGCAGGATTCCGGTGCCCTCGGCGATCTGGTCGATGATCCCGCCGACCGCTGAGCCGATGACCGGCCGTCCCTTCCACATTCCCTCCGCGACGGTCAGCCCGAACCCTTCCGCCAGGCTCTTCTGGGCGATGACGGTGGCGTGCCGCTGCAACGCGTTGACCATGGCGGCGTTCTCGTCGATGTCATCTAGCGGCAGGGTAACCAGCAGAATCCGCCTCCGGGCCGCGGGGCTCAGATCGCGCCACTGCAACAGGCACTCACCGTAGACCGCTGCGCCCTCCGGGTCGTCGCTCACATCAGTGACCGCCGGGCCGACCAGCATCAGGTACACGTCACCGGCGGGCGCGACGTGGTCGGTGAAGCCGCGCATGACCCCGGCCATGTCCTTGAGCCGGTCCCAGCGGGAGACCTGCAGCAGTACCGGATCATCGGGTCCGGGGCGGCCCTCGCCGATGATGACCGCTGGCCTGGTGACGACGTCCGTAGCGCCGTCGCGGCGCACGAACGCGGCGGGCACCGTCGGCACCGCACCATCCAGCACGCCCAGCTTCGCCAAGATGGCCCGGACGGTATCGGCGGTGAGTTGCTGGTTCTTCGGGGAGAACGGGTCGATCGACGGCGGGATGATCCACGCCTTGCCAGCGGGGATCCACGACGGGACGTATTCCCGGCGCGAGAACACGAACGCCTCCGCTGCGGCCAGGTGCGGCCGCAGGAAGTCCCACCCTGCCCGGGTCGCCTCATTCTCCCAGTCCACGCCGATGTGGCAGCGCCACACCACCCGGGCGCCCGCCTGCGCCAGTGGCGCGGCCAGGCCGGCGGTCTGCGGGTCGTGCAGCAGCACCACATCGCCGGGCCGGACGCGGGCGGCCAGCTCCACGGCGTTCGCGGCCAGCATCTGCGCGTAATGACCGGCCTCCGCCGCGCCTAACGGGGCTCCGGACATGCTGCCGTGGATCTGGTTGTGCAGCCGTTTGGTGATTGAGAAGAACTCGGCGTCGCCGGTGATAACCAGCCAGCCGACGGGGATGTCGAGATCCTCCACGTACCCGACCAGGATCTGCAGCATCTCGGCGACCCCGCCGCCGGCTGCGGTCGAGTTGACGTTCCAGATGGTGCGCCCGGCCAGCACCTGCCGGACCTGGTCGGCGGCCCGGGCCAGCCCTGCATACCGCGGGGTGCCGATGACCAGCTCCAGCCGGGAAACGGGCAGCCGCGGCACCTGCACCGCATGCAACAGGCTCACGGCATCTTGGCGGGCGGATGACGCTAGAAGGGGCCGGGTCACGGCGTACCGTAGCGGAGCCCGGGAGTGGCAGTGGCGATTTCGATAAGGCGGTTGTACTTGGCGACACGCTCGCCGCGGGCCGGCGCGCCTGATTTCAGCTGCCCGCACCCGGTGCCGACAGCCAGGTCCGCGATGAACGAGTCCTCGGTTTCCCCAGATCGGTGCGACACCATCTGCCGGTAACCCGCCCGGCGGCACACGGCCATCGCCGCCAGGGTCTCGGTGACCGTGCCGATCTGATTCAGCTTGATCAATGACGCGTTCGCGATGCCGCGCCCGATCGCATCGCTGATGATGGCCGGGTTGGTACAGAAGTTATCGTCACCGACCAATTCCACCGCGGCGCCGAGGCGGGCGGTGAGGGCAATCCACCCGTCGTCGTCGTTCTCCCCTAGGCCGTCCTCGATGGAATGCACCGGAAACTCGGCAGTAATGCGGGCCAGCCGCTCGATCAGGTCACCGCTGCTCAGCAAGACGCCAGCGACCAGGTAACGGCCGTCGGGCTGGCGGAACTCCGAAGCGGCGAGATCCAGGGCAATGCTCACCCCGTCCCGGCCAACCCGGTACCCGGCACCCTCGATGGCCTGCACCAGGAGCCGCAGTACCTCCTCCGGCTCGGTGATCTCGGGAGCGAAGCCACCCTCGTCTCCCAGCCCGGTGGACAGCTTCCGGTCGGCGAGCTCGCGGCGCAGCGCCGCGTAGACCTCGGCGCCCGCGCGTACCGCCTCGGCCATCGACGGCGCCCCGATCGGCGCGACCATGAACTCCTGGAAGTCCAATTCGTTCGGCGCGTGCACCCCGCCGTTGAGCACGTTGAAGTGGGGCACTGGCAGGCAGGGCGTTATCCCGTCTGGTTCCAGCCAGCGCCATAGCGGGACACCAGCGGACGCAGCCAGCGCCCGGGCCAGTGCCATCGACACCCCGACGATGGCGTTCGCGCCGAGCCTGCTCTTGCCGGGAGTGCCGTCCAGATCGGCCATGGCCTGATCCGCCTCGGCAAGGGTGGACCACGATCGTCCGCGCAGCAGTCCGGCCAGCTCCGTGTTGACCGCGGTGACCGCGGTGAGCACGCCCCGGCCCTGATAGCGGGCATCATCCCCGTCCCGGAGCTCAACTGCCTCCCGCGACCCGGTGGACGCGCCCGACGGCACCCCCGCGCGGGCTTGCGTCCCGTCCCCGAGCCGCAGGGTCGTAGCCAGCGTCGGCTGGCCACGCGAATCCAGGATCTCCAGCGCGGAGAGCTCGCTGATGTCAAAACCTGTCATGTCTTTCTCCTGGGTAGACGACGGCGAGGACGCCGGACATCCGCAATGCAGGAGCCACAGCGCCTCCTCCGGCCTGTCCGACGACTGTTCCATTCGGCGCTCGCGGAAGCTCACAAAACTAGGGACCAAAGGCCCTTGCCGGAGGGGACAAAGGCTGCTTCCGTGGCCTGACGGCAGAGCCATCCGGGCCGACTGCCGACGGCCCTGGACCTTGGTCGGTACGAACACCCCAGACGGGACCTCGGTCCGTGGCAGGGCGGACCTTCGGCTCTAACCGAGCCCGGGGGCGGCGCCGATCCTGATCTCGCATGTTCTACAAGTCCGACACAACAGCATGTGTCCGGCACAGAGAAAGGCTTGACAATGAAGCACATCGCGGGAAAGGCGCTCGGCACTGCAGGAGTCCTGGCCGTAATCGTGGCTCTGGCCGCGGGCAAGGATGACATCCGCAAGTTCCGTCGCATGCGCAAC
>Ga0209380_10002568_pt1 | contig 11581 bp, 10 predicted proteins | sample HubBroMetageWFT6_FD_188347 | JGI IMG/M metagenome (GOLD analysis project Ga0209380, IMG submission 188347) | Warmed and freeze-thawed soil microbial communities from the Hubbard Brook experimental Forest, New Hampshire - Hubbard Brook CCASE Soil... | ecosystem: Environmental > Terrestrial >...
GTTGCTGATCTGCCCGTGGCTTGAGATAAAACGGTCATTCAGTGGTTTTCGCTGGTGTACGTGTCAAGGACAGATATTCAATCCGATTCGTTCGAAGACCTGGCGATGCCGCTCTTTGACCAGCTGTACAATTTCGCGCACTGGCTCACCCGAAATCGCGACGAGGCTGAAGACTTGGTTCAGGAAACCTACGTCAAGGCATTGAGAGGGTTCTCTTCGTTCCAGCTGGGGACCAATTTCCGGGCATGGATGTATCGCATCCTACGCAACACATTCTTGACCTCGCGCACGGGATTGAAAGCAACCATGACCGTACCTCTCGATCTGGAGCAGGACGGAACCGACCTGCCAGTTGACTCTGTGACGCCGGAAACGATTTTCATCGAGCGCTCGAACACCCAACTGATGCGGAGCACAATCGATGAACTGCCTGTGTACTATCGGGAGATCCTTCTCCTTTGCGATGTGGAGGAAATGTCGTATCAGGAAATTTCAGAAACGCTTTCCATCCCAATCGGAACGGTGATGTCTCGTCTGTCGCGTGCCAGGAGGACGTTACGCGAACGCCTCAGGTTGCAGTTTCAAGAGGGACCGCGACCGCTCTCAGCCGCGGTTGCAAGCGGGATAAACTATGGATTGTGATTCTTTGACGGTAAAACTCGACACCTACCTCGACGGTGAATTTCCGTCCGAGGAAATGCGCGCCTTCGACGCCCATGTGCATAGCTGCTCATCCTGCGCGGCAGATTCTCTCGCACGATTGCAAATGAAGCGCAGTGTGCAAGCGGCCGGAAGGCGGTTCACCCCGACGTCCAACTTCCGCCAGCGTGTGGAACGCAGCATTGCGATAAAGCCGCGAAGTAGTTTCGGTGTTCGGTGGATGTTCGCTGCGGCGTTATCCATTCTCGTGGTCGCGAGCTTGCTCGCGACCTATCTTGGTGTGCAACGATCCCGCCGCGATCAGGTTTACGGCGAAATCGCCGACCTGCACGTGGCCGCACTGGCCAGCTCATCCCGAGTCGACGTGGTCTCTTCGGATCGGCACACTGTGAAGCCCTGGTTCCAGGGAAAGATCCCGTTCGCGTTCGATTTGCCGGAACTCCAGAACTCAGAGTTCTCGCTGCTGGGGGGCCGCATGACGTACCTTGACCAAACACCTGGCGCGCATTTGATCTATGCAGTACGAAAGCACGAAATTTCTGTGTTCATTTTCCAAGAGGCGGCGCTGCGGGGCAAGTGGGATGAACGGTCTCCTGTAACGAGGGAACTCTCGTTCAGCATGGAAACCTGGAGCCAGGGTGGCCTTCGGTACTGCGTAGTCGGCGATGCGGCCGCAACTGATATCAACAGTCTTGCTGAATTGCTTAAAAGCGCCGCCAGTTCGTAGGCGCTCTTGTCGGCAATGAAATGGAACCACGCGATGAAACACAAACAGTTCAAGTATTTTCCTACTTGGAGATCCCAGGTGCTGCTGGCACTGGCACTCCTGTCAGTGCTGTCCCCTTTTGACCGTCTAGGAGCGCAACGCAAGGCCCGAAACGAAGAAAACAGAAAAGAACAGGCGCCGCCTCCCATGAAGCTGAAGGTGGGCGATATGGCTCCCGATTTCACTTTACTTGCGTTCGACGGCCGTGAGCTCAAAAAGATCTCGTTACACGAGTATCGAGGAAAGAAGAACGTTGCGCTTGCGTTTTTCGTTTTCGCTTTCACGGGTGGTTGAGCCACTGAAATGAAAGCCCTCCAGCAAAGCCTAGCGAAGCTGGAGAGCAATGACACCCAGGTCCTGGGTGTAAGTATGGACAGCCCGTTTTCCAATTTTGCCTTCGCCCAACAGAACGGAATCTCTTTCCCAATGCTCGGCGATTGGGGAGGCCCGGTAACCCGCAGGTATGGATTGACCGAGAAGCTCGATATCGAGGGGATTTCGATGGCATCGGCCAGGCGCGCCACATTCCTCATCGATAAATCAGGCAAGATCATCAACGAGCAGGTCGGCGATGCGGCGGTAGATCCGTCGAAAACGGTGGAAGCGTGCGAACGGCACAAACTGAAAAACTGAGGACAACGGGAACTAACTCTACATATCCCGATGGTGCCATTTCTGCCCCTCAAGCTGCACGTGCCACGCAGAGATGCCCGTGGCGAGCCACGTACCACTAATTAGTAGCGGACACTGTTTTCACGCGAAGACGTCAGGGATTCGTCTGAGGCATTGTTCGATGGCTGCTGAACCGCTCGGAACGGTTTGACCGAATTCCTGTCTAGGTCTAGAAGCATCAGAAACGGAGGCGAAAACTTGACCGTCCTCAGCATTGCCAACCAGCCAAGACGATTTCTGGGCACGAAGCGGCAGCGGAATATTCCGGTATTCCTGCCGGAACGCTGCGCGCATGGAGCTGTCAGGGAATCGGGCTAAATTCTACAAACCTCGCGGGCGGCGCATTGTATTGATGTAGCCGATCTGGATGAATTCATCCGATCAGGCGCCCGCATTTTCTTCCCCAACGTCAACGGCAAGGAGTGGGGCATCGTTCCAGATCTTCCGAGCAAGCTGGGTGAAGGCTGAGGATGCCTGTTTACGGCCTCTATCTCTCGAGTCTGGCACGATGTCGTTGCAATCGGTGAACTCTTCGTGGCAGAAGGCGCACTTCCTGTCCTGCCCGACAATCTTCCGGTTCAGAAGCTTTCCCATCGCGGCCGGTGATCGATGTTCCCGATATCCCGGATCATGTGGATCTTCAATGCGCTGCACCCCTATCCTTATTATTCTGGTGCGTTCCTTTTGCATTGGCTCCCGGCCGCAGCCCGAGACCAATCGGTGGACGGGACACAATTCATTGCGACGGAGTAACCGCCAAGGAACTCGAATGAGACCATTGTTACAGCTCAATCGGAGATGACAGGAAACCACCGGCTTTCGATCCCGTTATCGAAAGCCTTCGCACCGTCTCCGAATCTCAGCCCTAGGCACGGCCCCGCAGCCGCACCATCTGCATCATCGCAAACACCAGCAGCGCAATCGCAACCCACGCAAACCAGTCGCCCAGCAACTGATACGCCGTCCAACTGTGCGCGGCCGACACGTCCACCAGCAGCGTCGCGAACGGAGCCGAGCTGCTGCTCACCTCGCCCACAATACGGCCCCGGTCGTCGCTCACCGTCAGAAAACCGTTCTTCGCCGCACGTGCGATGCTGAAGCCGTCTTCCACGCCGCGCATCACCGCGATGTGTCCGTGCCAACTTCCGTCCACCGCGAAGTCCCACCCCGGAACCAGCATCAGCCCTGCACCGGCCTCGCCGTAGAGACGCGAAGGCGACGCAAAGTCCATGTCTTTGCAGATCGCCACCCCCCATTTCTGCTGCGGTCGCGGCAGCATCGTCAGCGTCGTCCCCGGCTTCAGGTTCGACTCGAACGGCGGCAGCATGTGTTCCTTGTCGTAACGCTGCACGACTGAACCCGGAACATAAATCCGAGCCTCGTTGTACTTCACCGGAGCGTCCACATCCACCACGCCCGCGACGATAGTCGCTCCCGTCTGGTCCGCAAGCGACTGCAGAACCCCATCCGTTTCCGTGGCCTTGCCTTCGAGCGTCACGCCAAGCTTCTCCGGCATCACGATCGCCTGAGCTCCATCGGTTGCCAGCCGCTCCGCTTCACGCGCATAGTCACGAAACAGCCGCTCAGTATCGACACCCGGATCAGTAACCGTATCATTCGCCTTCTCGTCTGAGGTAATCAGCCCCACCTTTATCAACTGCGTCTGCCTCTGCGGTAGTGCCAGCCGCACCGAACCAAACACCAGCACAGCCGCGACCACTCCAACGCCTGCGCCTGCAACCTGTAGCGCGCGCTTCGGTGAGGTCTGCCTCATGTGCAGCCCAATCGCAATCGCGGCAGGAAACAGCAGCAACACAAAGCTCATCCCCCACGGCCCCGTGATCGAAGCGAGCTGAAGAAACGGGAGAAATTTTAGCTGCGAATACGCAAGACTTCCCGCCGACCCATGTGGCGACGTCACGTTTCGAACATACTCGCTCGTCACCCAGACCGCCGGCAGAGCGAGAAGCCCGCTCCACACCGCGCCACGCAAGACCAGCACGCGAAACAGCAGCATTCCCGCTGCAAAGACGACACCCGCAGTCAAGAAGATACCCATCCACGCAGAGCCCGGGGCCCCGAGCGTCTTCGTGAGGTAACTCCACATGTTCAGACTGCCGAGCATCATCGCGGTCACTGCCGTCACCGCCGCGGCCCACCATTTACTTCGCAACGCATACAGCAGCACCGGCAGCGGGGCAAACCACATCAGCGGCCACCACGGCTCCAGACCATTGCCCAAGTAACACATCGCTGCCGTCGCGACGACTGCGAGCACTGCTTCCACTAGCCGTCGGTAACTAAGTGAGAATGCCATTCAAATACCTCCCAAATGATCTATGGCAGAAGGCGCGGAACTCCGAAGGCGACATCGCCATGCGTCCTCCCAGGTAAAGCATGACGAGGCCCTGCATCAACGCGCCCGTCTCGAAGACGATCTCCCACACATCGTCTTTGTTCAAGTAGCCCGTTTCCATCGCGCGCGCAATCACATCGGCCGACACATTCGCCGTCGGCGACCGCCTCGCCCTGAAATCCTCTGGATACTGCCGCGCGCCCTCGCGCTTTGTAAGAAACATGAGCTCGAACAGCCGCGGGTTGTCGAAGGCAAGGTCGAGAAAGACATCGAGTATCTTGAATAGCTGCCCATCGATCCTGCCCGTCAGCCGCAGTCCCGCAAGCTGCGCCGTCAGCTTGACGAACCCTGCATCCGCCAGCGTATTGAGCAACCCATCGCGATTCGCGTAGTGCCGGTATACCGCCATCGGCGTGATGCCGACGGCGGCTGCCACCCTCCGCATAGTCACGCCCTCCGCTCCCTCTTTATCGAGGAGCATGCGTGCCGCGCCAGCGATCTTCTGTGCCGTCGTTGCCGTCATGTATACACTGTATACCACAAATAGTCTACCCTATCAGCCCGTAGTGCAAGTCTTCTAGCGTCGCTGGAGATTTTGCGGCGCGATTCAGGTGACGGTTGACATCTACAGGCATCTCATCGCGGGAGCTGACATCAACTGGATCGATGGCTTGGATCGCAAATCAAGTCAGCAACAAAACGCAACTCCCGTGCAACCGCAGGCGGGGGAGCGCGTACCTGAATCGCTGCAAACTATTGAAAAAGATAGTGAGCGCGGAAGGAATCGAACCTTCAACCTACTGATCAAGAGTAGTTCGGTCGGAACAGGTTCCAAGCTTGCGAACACCTTATGACATCAGACACTTCCGGACAACTGAGCCCGCACGGAAGCAGTACTCCAAGGTAGCGAAAAAGCTTGAATTGGCGCACAGAGGATCGAACGGCACGGCACACTTACGGCACACCTGTTCACCTTTACTTCATTGGGGTGAACCCACAACGTGAGACAGTTTTGAATGACACACATCGATTTCGATTTCATGACCTCCTTCACTATGCCGAATCCGAGACTATGCCGAATTGAAGTTCTGAAACACCCTGGAAACTGCGTGAATCCTGCGGATCCTCCATCGTGCCACTCGGCTCCATGCGGCATAGTCCGTTGTGCTTCACATGGAATCTCAGCGCTCGCCATCACCTCGTTTAACGTCCTCCCTTTCCTTTGTTGAGCGTCATCGGCGTGCCGGCCAGTCTGCATCTGCGAGGCTGGTTTCCAGGCCGGTCCAGAATATTGCGCCAACGCATGCCTTGAGCGAAGCCCATTCTGGCCGGTTCCGTATTTCCCTGGATGAAGGGATCTGCGCGATGGACTGCGCGTCAATGATCAAGCCGATGTCCACTATCAGCTACATGGCTAATTGCGATCTCTCGATCTCTAACTTGGGGCGCTTCGCCATCAAGTAAAAAAGCGCAGAGACCCGTGATGGGTCTCCGCGTGAATCAAACAACTCTCGGCAAAGCAGTCTAATGGCGGGGAATGGCGCCGTCGTCAAACAAGCTGGAGAGATCGTTCGCGTGTATGGAGTCGCCCACGAAAAACGGCTTCGTCACCTGGAAGATTTCCTGCATGGTGCGCAGGTCAGACGAGTGCGAGAGAAAGACCGTGCTGGCAAACGGCAATCCGCCCTCGTTCACGTGCGCGCGAGGAGAGATCACGATTTCACCAACCGTATGGTTGAGGTCATCGGGGTTATCGCCCGAGGCGTCCTGCTCAGATTCGTCCCACCAGATGATGATCGCGCCATTGTCCTTGTAGGCTTGGGACGCCATAATCGCGGGAACGACTGTGCTGAGGAAGTTGTCCCCCTGTTTGATGTTAGCCGCGTCTCCGGTCACACCCAAAAAGCCTCCCGTGAGAGAGGTGTGCATGTCGTTGTACTGGTCGGGCGTGATCCAGTTGTAGTCGGCCACAGTGTTGTTGGCCAGATCAATCAACAACTGCTGAACGGGAGCATACTGCTGGGATAGCGGATTGGCCGGAGTGGGATCATCGCCGCCGTTGCTGTCACTGAAGAACACCTGCGGGTTGTGCTTCGCCGCGTAGTTAAACTGAGTCGAGCCGTTGAACTGATTCACGCCGGAAGCAAAGTTTCCGGAGAAGCTCGCGAGGGGAACCGTCCACTGATTCCTCGGCAGGACTACGTTGGTGAGCTGGCCGTTGACCGTGGTCAGGTCAATGTCCTCCTGATACGACCGCCAGGTCTTTCCTGCGTAGTTCAGCAGTCTTACAAGGTGCAGTTGATTGTCCTGATTGTTGACTTGGTTCGTGGAGCCATTGGGGACAAAGGGATCGGCATCATTGCCGATCGTGAAATTGGTTCCCGCCTCCGCCCAAAGATAGTTCGGCTCGGAAGGATGGATATGGGGGTTGTCCCCGCTGGCCGTGGCCAGGACATTGTGGTAATTCGCGGCGTAGGCCGTCTGCTGGCTGATGTTGACCTGGCGGCCATTGATCGTGGCAACTGCCGTTCCGTCGACCAGGCCGTTGATGAAGGGAGCGTTGGGATTCTGGAAAATCTGCTGGATGGGACCGGAGAACTGGTTGGCCGGTTGCGTCCAGTTATGATTTTCCATGGCGATAACAAAAACCTTCTTGATGTGGCCATTGTTATCGTTTTTATCTTCTGCGCGGGCGTTCGACTTTCCAAGCAGGGTCAGTACGACAAGCAATCCCAGCATGCTGTAACGTCTGCTGTACGACATTCACTACCTCCAGACATACGATTGTGCAAGCGCTATCCTCGGTTTTTTCGCGACTCAAGCGTGCCGTTTCAGGCATAGCAGGTCTTTCTTATTGGAATGTGAACGGATGGTTAATTCTTGATGAATGAATCTGCGCATTAGGAATCTTTACTAATCTTTACTTTGCATTCCGCTGAATGGCGCAGCGGCTCCCGTTCGGGGGACTCTCAGATGGGTGTGTTCCCATGCATCGCTGAACTTCTCCACCCTTAAATCGAATCCTGACTCCATTCTCAATAGTGCTCGTAATTCAGCTCTCCATTGCCCTCTAGACCATGAGGCAGGGCAAATCAGCATCCAGGTAAGCCCTGTGACTGAATTCGCTGTCCACCACACTACCCAACGCAACGCGGCGGACCTTCCCTTGTCTTGATCGAGCGGGTCATTTAGCTGTGAATAAGTTTTCATTTGATTGTCATTCCGCCGTAACATTCCACCCATAATGTCAATCACAGTTGCACCGACGAAGTTCTTCTCGTTTCTCTGCCGCGCACCCTGAATGCATTCAACCAGACTTCCTACGGAGACAGAATTATGAAGAGCATGAGACCGTTCAAGTTGGGCGAGTTGCACCAGCCAATCATTGTCGCGTTGACCATTCTGATCTTTGCGGGTTTTGCGACCGCGCAACGTCATCATGAGGGAAACAAGAAGTCGCCGACTCCGCCCGGTCTGTACATAACGCCAACAGCCTTGGATCACGCCGTTCAGCAGGTATTAAACCCTGGCCTTGCCAATTATCCGAACTTCGTCGCCGGTGAAGCGGTAAAGGCAGTGGTCAGCCCGGATGGGAAAACACTTGCGATCCTGACAGCCGGAATGAACTCCCTGTACTTCCCGAATGTTGGTGAGCCTTCAACCAATCCCAATATTGGCCAGGTCGACAAAACCGCTTCCACACAGTTCCTCTTTCTCTACGACATTTCAGCTGCAAATAAGACCAGCCCTGCCCTGAAGCAGGTCATCCAGCAACTGAATGCGTACGTTGGTCTGGTCTGGGCACCAAACAGCCAGACGATCTATGCCACAGGTGGCTGTGACGACGCGGTGTATGCCTACACGAACAACGGCGGAACCTTCGCGTTAAGCACCAAGATTCTCCTTGGCCACGCTCCCAATGGCTGTGTCTCCAACGCTGCCAATCAGACCGGTCTCGGTCTCAGCGTGGAGCCCAATGTCGCGGGTCTCGCCATTTCGGCCGACGGGTCGACGCTCGTGGCTGCCAACAACTACAACGATTCGATCAGTGTGATTAACACGGCTACCGGAACCGTCAAGTATGAATATGATCTGCGACCCTTTGCTACTTCGGGCGCCGCGGCCGGCACCAAGGGCGGTACGTTTCCGTTTGCGGTTGTGTTGGATGGGAACGTCGCCTATGTGGGCGCCGATCGAGATCGTGAAGTTGTCGCCGTCAACATTGCCGGCTCCGGATCATTGGTAGCCCGCATTGAACTGGACGGCAATCCTAACGGCATGACCCTCAGCGCAGACGGTTCCAGGCTCTTTGTTGCGCAAGATAACCAAGACCAGGTTGCTGTCATCAACACGGCAAGCAATACGATCATCCACAGAATCGACACGCGCGGACCCGCACGTCTGAATTTTCCTGCGAACACGACTGGCGCCGCGCCGGCCGCCGTTGCCATTAATGGCGCCACGAATACACTGTATGCAGTCAATGCGGGTTCGAACTCTATCGCAGTAATCCCGCTGAGTGGCCCTCACGCTTTCGCAACCGTCGGTCTTCTACCGACTGCATATGACCCGACCGATATAGCGTTCAGTGCCGACGGAAGCTGGATGTATATCATTAACGGCAAGAGCAACACTGGTCCGAACCCCCTCTATGGATACGGCAATATGGCCGTCATTCAGTTCGTCCAGGTTGACCCGCCAGAAAGCAATGCGGACGAGTCCAAGGAGCTCAATTCAAACAATCAATATCAATTTCAACTGGAACACGCCTCGCTCGTCAGCGCTCGGGTTCCCGACGAGGACGATCTCTGGGACCTGACCTCAGATGTAGCAGGTAACAACGGCTATCGGCACGAGATCTCTGACAAGGATGAGGCCGTGATGGAGTTCCTCCACTCAAAAATCAAACACGTTATTTACGTCGTGAAGGAAAACCGCACCTTCGATCAGATCTTGGGGGATCTTGGCAATGGTTCGAATGGCGATCCTTCGCTAGCACTGTTCGGGCAACAAGTAACACCTAGCTTCCATGGCATGGCTCGGAATTTTGTGACCCTGGACAACTTCATGGATCCTGGCGACGGATCAATGGACGGCTGGTCCTGGTCGATGCGTGGCCGGGTGACCAATACCGAGACGATTACGCAGCAGGAAAATTATGCGCGCGTGAACCGGGGGCTCTCGTATGAGGGTGAAGGCCAGAACCGGAACATTCCATCCAACCTGAATACGACTGCCGCAAGGGACTTTTTCTTTGACCCAACCGGCGCAACCACGCCCTATACCAACCGCACTTCATCGCTCAAGGGCGGTACAGACAACATTTTGGCTGGCGACGGTGACCATGCTGCCACCGACGGGCCGAGCGGTTATCAACAGGGATATATCTTCAACGCCGTGTTGAACGCCGGCGGAACGGTTCGAAACTACGGTTGGATGGCGAATACCCCTGGCAGTATTGGAACACAGGCAAACCCCATCTACGATCCTTACAACCAGGGCAAGATCATCCAGACCACGACAGCCAATCAACTTCTCTACGAAAACGGATTCTATGATCCGTACTTCCGCGCATACGATCAGTCTTACCCTGATGTCTGGCGCTTCACTGAATGGAACCGCGAGTTCCAGCAGTTCGTGGCCAACGGGAATCTGCCGTCGCTCGAGATGATCCGCGGGCTCAGCCACGATCACACGGGCAATTTTGCCCAGGCTCTGGGTGGAGTGAACACGCCTGAACTACAGCAGGCCGATAACGACTACGCTGTCGGGCTCCTGGTTCAAACCGTCGCTAACAGCCCCTACGCCAAAGACACGCTGATCATCATCATCGAGGATGACTCTCAGGACGGAGCGGACCACGTTGATTCGCACCGCGCCACAACCTACTTCGTTGGCCCCTACGTGAAGCGGCATGCAGTCGTGAGCACGCCCTACAGCCAACCCAACGTACTCCGCACCATCGAGGACATCTTCCGCACAGAACACCTCAACCTGAACACTTACTACGCGCGTCCGATGGCAGATGTCTTCGACATCGAGACGTCGGGCAAGTGGACGTTCAATGCCGTGGCCTCGACGCTTCTTAAACCGCTGCTCACTACGCCCACCGCAATGGGAGGGTTGGGGTTCGACACAAACAAGGTCCAGTTCGCTGCCGGTCGGAGTTTGAAGCCTACGCACGACGCGCCCTACTGGGAGGCGAAAACCCGCGGCTTCGACTTCTCGGGAGAAGACCGTGTCCCAGCGGAACTCTACAACAGGATCCTTTGGGAAGGTCTCAAGGGAACGCCTGCCCCAACTACCAAAACTCGCTTCTCGAAGGTGGATGCCGAGAAGGAAACGGACGACGACTAGGCCACATTCGAAATGGTAGGACCATGCGGTCCTACCATTTATTTCGAGTTTATTTCAATCGTAAGCCAAGAACGCCGATCGGCTTCACCGCTAACAGCATGAAAGCCAATCCGCGACCCGGGATCAAAGGTCTACCTTGCATTCACCAATGCAAAAGGATGAACCGCGCTAGCTCATACACAGGAAGCGGATAATCGTCCGCGGCATGGTTGATGATCAGCCACATTATGGATGATAATTCCACCAGTGTGATGCTTCTGCCGAAAAGACTCCCACGCTACGCTACAGCTACCGCTCATGGTTGGAACGCCGATTGCGGTGCAGCAGAAACTCATGCCGCACACCGACACTCGCACCACGATGAACCTGTACGGTGACGTGGTGACAGATGCAATGGCCCAGGCGGATTCCGCGGTCGTCGGGCTGGCACTGAGCAATTCAGACTAACGGATGCAGAGCGGATCGGAGGTCTCGCAGGTGATTGAAAATGTGGCGGAGAGGGAGGGATTCTATTACCGCCGTTGCCTGCAAGTCACTGTGAAACCTACATTTCCGAGATAATACCCTGTGTTTGAGAGGGTTATAAGCGATTCCGTTCTTCGGCTACAGTTTCTACAGTTTCCCTTATTCGCTGCATTTCCGCTTAAAACGGTATCACTGGTATCAGTGAATATTTCAATGCAACAGAACGGCGAACCACGATCACCTCGCGGGAGTGATTGTTATGTTCCGAAAAGCGACCTGCCCCGCCTCGCTATCCTGCAAATAGA
>Ga0209380_10002572_pt1 | contig 11574 bp, 10 predicted proteins | sample HubBroMetageWFT6_FD_188347 | JGI IMG/M metagenome (GOLD analysis project Ga0209380, IMG submission 188347) | Warmed and freeze-thawed soil microbial communities from the Hubbard Brook experimental Forest, New Hampshire - Hubbard Brook CCASE Soil... | ecosystem: Environmental > Terrestrial >...
GCGAAGCGCGAGTATGCATTTGCCCCAAAGCAACATTTCGATCTCGGCGAAGCGCTTAGCCAAATGGATTTTGAGGCCGCCGCCAAATTATCCGGTGCGCGGTTTGTGGTTCTGAAAAAGGGCCTCGCTCGACTCGAACGGGCCCTCGGCCAATTCTTTCTCGATGTGCACACGAGTGAGCCGCACAATTATACCGAAGTAGATCCTCCGTTAGCCGTGAGCGCAGATGCAATGTTCGGAACGGCTCAGATGCCGAAATTCGCGGATGACCAATTTTGGACGCGGCGTGAATGGCCATCGCACAAGGAGGTGAACTACTTCCTTTTCCAAGCATATAACCAAGGGCGGAAATTAGAAGATTTGTTTGAGTTGCGGGAGTTTTCGGGAGCCATCGTGCCTCAGTTGAAAGAATCTGCGGCCCAATCTCTCAATGATTTTCTTTCTGCCAATAGGCTTGGGTTAATTCCCACGGCCGAAGTCCCGCTGACGAATCTCGTCCGAGAGTCCATCCTCGACGAAGCGCAATTGCCGCTGCGCTACACCGCGTGCACGCCGTGCTTTCGCGCTGAGGCCGGCGCTGCCGGCAAAGATACGCGCGGCATGATCCGCCAGCATCAATTCACCAAGGTCGAGCTTGTCTCCATCACCACGCCCGAGCACAGCAAGGACGAGCACGAGCGGATGCTGGCCTGTGCGGAGGAAGTCCTGAAGCGGCTCGAACTTCACTATCGCGTCGTGACTTTGTGCGCCGGCGACATGGGCTTTGCCGCGCAAAAGACCTACGACATCGAAGTGTGGCTGCCGGGTCAAAACATGTACCGGGAAATTTCGTCGTGCTCGAATTGCGGCCAGTTCCAGGCGCGCCGCATGGACGCGCGCTATCGCACGAAAGAAGGTCGCAATGTCCGTCACGTCCACACGCTCAACGGCTCCGGTGTCGCCGTCGGCCGCGCGCTGATTGCCGTGATGGAAACCTACCAGCAGGACGGCGGTTCGATTGCCGTGCCCGAGGCGCTCGCGCCCTATATGGGCGGGATAACGAAAATCGAGCGATCTTAAAATCATGCGCATTATGGTCACCAATGACGACGGCATCCACGCGGAAGGTTTAGACGTCTGCGAAAAGATCGCGCGAGAAATTTCCGACGATGTTTGGGTGATCGCACCGGAATATGATCAGTCCGGCGTCGCGCATTCGCTGTCGCTCAACGATCCGCTGCGGCTTCGCCAAGTGGCGGAGCGGCGGTTTGCGGTGCGCGGCACGCCGACCGACTGCGTGATCATGGGCGCGCATCACGTGCTCGGCGGCAAAAATCCAGACCTCGTTCTGTCCGGCGTCAATCGCGGCCGCAACGTCGGCGAGGACGTGATTTATTCCGGCACCGTCGCCGGCGCGCTCGAGGGTACGGTGATCGGCGTGCCATCGCTCGCTCTATCGCAAGCGACTTCAGCGCGCACGGGCCGGTCGCCTTATTGGGACACGAGTTTGCGCTTTGCGCCCGACATTATCCGCCGCGTGATTGCCGAAGGCATTCCGCACGACGTGCTGGTCAACGTCAATTTTCCCGATTGCCCGCCCGACGAAGTCAAAGGCATCTCGGTGACGGGGCAGGGCCGCCGCCGCCAGGAGCGTTTACAGATCGAGCAGAGGAAGGATGGCCGCGGCAATCCGTATTACTGGATCGCCTATGTCCGGCATGCCTTCGTGAAAGCCGAGCAGGGCACCGACTTGGCGGCCCTCGAAGATCGGCGCATCTCGGTCACGCCGCTGCGGCTCGACATGACCGACGAGCGTTATATGAGCAAACTCTCCGGCTTGTTTCCTTAAAACATGGCGCGCGCGACTTTGTCGCGTCTGCGTTAGCTGTGCGCGGGCGTCGCGGCCTTGATGGCCTGCGCCAACGCTTCGGCCTGAAATGGCTTCTGCAAGGTTGGCGTTTGGCGATAGGCTTCGGGCACGCCACGCTGGCCGTAGCCGGTGGCGAACACAAAAGGCAGCCCGCGCGCGATCAGAATATCGACAACCGGCGAAATCGGTTGACCGTTGAGATTGACGTCAAGGATGGCGACGTCGAAGTCGGTTTGTTTGGCGAGTGTCAACGCTTCGTCGATCCGGCCGGCTTCGCCGGCAAGCTTGCAGCCCAGATCGGTGAGCATGTCCTGCAACAGCATGCGGATCATCAATTCGTCCTCGACAATGAGGACGCGCTTTCCGGCGATCGAACTTAACGCTGACGCCATAACAACACCCCGTGCTTCTCCAAGACCCCGATCGTGACGGCTGCGCCGGCCTTTTTTATGCGCTCAGCCACCATGCGAAGCCACCCCGCTAATATCTTTTCCCGAGGGCTTAATCCCTGATGAAGGCCACGGTTCCCTCCGGCGCCTGGCTGGTGGGGTCGTCCCGGTTGTTGTGCCGCGAAGCGCTCTCTGTATCAGCCGTCCCGGCAAGATGATAGAAATCGATCCCTCAGTCGCAGATGAGGGCATTGTGGCGGATATCGACGCCGACGACGTAGAGCGGATGGAGTTTCAGCTCACGCTGCGTCGCCGTGGCATCAGCGATCAAGCGGTGCTCCGCGCCATGGACGCGGTTCCTCGCGAGCATTTTGTCACTGCGGATTTCGCTGCCAGTGCCTACGCCGATCAGGCGCTACCGATCGCGTGCGGTCAGACCATCAGTCAACCTTACGTCGTCGCCTACATGACGGAGCAACTCGAGGTCCGGCCCGAGCACCGCGTGCTCGAAGTCGGGACCGGCTCCGGTTACCAGGCCGCCATTCTCTCGCGCCTGGCGCAGGAAGTGGTGAGCATCGAGCGTTATCGGACGCTGGCTGATACTGCCCGCGACCGCCTTAAGACGCTTAGCTATGCCAATGTGACCGTTCGCGCCGGCGACGGGCTGGCGGGCGCTCCCGACGAGGCGCCCTTTGACCGGATCATCATCACCGCTGCGGCCGAAGAGATTCCGAAAGGTTTGCTCGATCAGCTTGCCGACGGTGGCAAAATGGTGCTGCCACTCGGCCCGCGCGGGGGTGCCCAACACATCGTCAAGCTGTCCAAAACGGCGGACGGACTGGGGCGGCAGGACCTGATTGGCGTTAGATTCGTACCGCTGCTGCCCGGGCAAGCCCGAGAATTGTAACCATTCGATCACCATTTCGGCTTTGTTACCGTCCTCCCCCAATACTTAAACGCCTGTTTACCTCAACGATGTTTATTCGCTGGCAGGTAATTTTGCGTGCGGGCGGTAACTATGGGCGCATGGCGTTTGGCCTTCGGGCCGCAATTGGCTGTTATCGCGTTAATTGGGGCGGGGGCCGCCGGTTGCAGCGACTCAAGCCGGTTTGACAGCAATCCATTCGCCTCCGAGAACACCGGTTCGCGCAGCGAAGTCACCGGCTCGATCCCGAAGTCCTCCGGTAGTGTCGAGAGCAAGCCGCTCCCGCGTCTCGCCAGCAATGGCGGCGATGGCTATTCGGGCGGCGGCCGGGGCATGGGCTCTTATCAGCCCTCCGTGCCCGCCAATTCCGACGTCACCGGTTCGCTGCCGCCCGCGGCGCCGCCGCCCCCGTCCTGGAGTTGGGAAGGCGGCACGCCCATCACGCTTCGCGCCGGCGACACGCTTGAGACGCTGTCGCGGCGATACGGGGTACCGGTCGCCGTCATCATGCAATCCAACAACATCAGCAATCCGGCGCTGGTGCATGCCGGCCAACACCTCGTCATTCCCCATCTGAAAGGGCCCGCCGCGGCGCTCGCCGCCCCGCCGCCGCGCCTCGCAGCAAATGCACCCGCGCTACCGGCCGCGGCGCCGACGCTGCCGCCGGCGGCTCCGGTCCCGCCACCGCGGATGGCGCTCGCGCCAAGTTCGGCCGTTCACGTGGTCGCCGCCGGCGAGACGCTGCGCAGCATTGCGCATATGTACGGCAAGCCGGTTTTGGTGCTCGCCAAGGCCAACAACATCGCCCCCGACAGCCGGGTAAAGATCGGCGAGCGCATCGTCGTTCCGGATGCCAAAACGGCCGCCCAGCCGTCGGCCGCATTGCCGAAGCGTGCCGAGGCTCCGCCCGCCGCCGCGCCGCAAAACCTGGCCTCGGTCGCCGAGTCGCCGCATAGCGCCCGGTTGGCGTCGCCGGCCGCGCCCGTCGAAGAGGACAGCGCCGTTAAGACCGCCGAACCCGCGGGCAAAGTCGGCGAGTTCCGTTGGCCGGTCCGTGGCCGGGTCATCGCCGGCTTTGGGCCCAAGCCGAACGGATTGCAGAACGACGGCATCAATCTCGCGGTGCCTGAAGGCACGCCGGTCAAGGCGGCGGAAGACGGTGTCGTCGCTTACGCTGGCAACGAACTTAAGGGTTACGGCAATCTGGTGCTGCTGCGGCACAGCAACGGATTTGTCACCGCCTATGCGCATGCCAGCGAAATCCTGGTGAAGAAGGGCGATGTTATCAAGCGCGGCCAGACCATCGCCAAGTCTGGCCAGACTGGCAGTGTCACCGCGCCGCAGCTTCACTTTGAAATCCGCAAAGGCTCGACGCCCGTCGATCCCGCGCAATATCTCAACGGGGCTTGATCAGACGAGTTAGAACCGACGACGGAGTTATCCGCCGTCGGTCCTCAGCTCTCCTTGATCTTGATTCCTAAGCGCCCGGCCAGGTCCTGCACATATTGCCAAGCGACGCGGCCAGAGCGCGCGCCGCGCGTCGTCGCCCATTCCAGCGCCTCGCGGCGCAACTCGGCGTCATCAATTGGAACGCGATAGCGCGCCACATAAGCGTCGATCATGGCGAGGTATTCGTCCTGGCTGCAGCGGTGAAAACCAAGCCATAGCCCGAACCGATCCGACAGCGAGACTTTTTCCTCGACCGCCTCGCCGGGATTGATGGCGGTGGCGCGCTCGTTGTCGACCATGTCGCGCGCCATCAAATGCCGGCGGTTCGACGTGGCGTAAAAAATCACGTTTTCCGGCCGTCCCTCGATGCCGCCTTCGAGCATCGTCTTGAGCGCTTTGTACGAGGTATCTTCGGCTTCAAAAGAAAGGTCGTCGCAGAACACGATAAAGCGCTGCCGTGCCGGCCGCAGCCGACCCATCAGCTCCGGCAGCGACTCGATATCTTCGCGATGAATTTCGACTAGCTTTAAGCCCGCGGCGGGATGGCCGGCGCTCACCGCGGCATGCGCCGCCTTCACCAGCGACGATTTGCCCATGCCGCGCGCACCCCAAAGGAGCGCGTTGTTGGCCGGCAAACCGCGGGCAAAGCGTTCGGTATTTTCGACCAGCAAATCGCGCACCCGATCGATGCCTTTGAGGAGTGACATCTCGACGCGATTGATGCGGCGGACCGCGGCCAGTTTTCGCCCTTCCGGATACCAGGCGAAAGCGTCGGCAGCGGAAAAGTCGGGCTGCTCGTCGCGCGGCGGTGCCAAGCGCTCAAGCGCGGCGGCGATCCGCTGCAGCAGCTTTTCGTCGTCGGCGCGCGACGATCGAACTTGCGGTCGGCCGCCGGCGCTTTTCGGCGGCGTTTTACGTCGTTTTGGTGGTGGGGGTTTAGCCATGCTGAATTCGCGTAACCGCTCAAATTATCGTCTTAGGTATCTCTTGGAACCGGCTTTGCTACCGCGGGTGATGCTGTAACGGGCCGCCGAAGGCCTCGCAAGCGCGCCGAAAGGGCCGCCGTACATTGCAATTGGGCGAACGGCAGCTATAGTCCGCGCCGATTTCCCGCGCAAAATCGGGCCTTCATTGTAAGGCCGGCGCGTCCCTGACGTTCCGGAGGAACCATGCTGATTACGCCCGCATATGCGCAAAGCAATCCCTTGAGCGGCCTGTTCGGCGGCGACAGCGGCGGCATGGTGACCTCGCTGCTGCCGTTGATCCTGATTGTCGTGATCATGTATTTCCTGGTTTTGCGCCCGCAGCAGCAGAAGGTGAAACAGCACCAGGCCATGGTCAGGGCGCTGCGCCGCGGCGATACGGTGGTGACCAACGGCGGGTTGGTCGGCAAGGTCACCAAGGTCGTCGATGACGACCAGATCGAGGTCGAGATTTCCGACGGCGTGCGGGTGCGGCAGATGCGCTCCATGGTCTCCGACGTGCGCGCCAAAGGCGAGCCGGTGAAGGACGACAGCGCGAGCTAAAGCTCCCTTCGCTCACGCCGGTCTTTAACAGGGACGGTCAATCGCATGTTGTTTTTCACGCGATGGAAGGCGGCGGGTATTTTGCTGACCGCGCTCGTCGTGTGTCTGTTCGCCTTGCCGAATTTCTTCTCGGAGAGTGCGGTGCGTGCGTGGCCGACATTCGCGCAGCGCCACATCGTGCTCGGCCTGGACTTGCAAGGCGGGTCAAGCCTGCTGCTCGAGGTCGACACAGCGGCCGTACGCAAAGAGAAGCTCCAGGGCATCGCCGACGACGTGCTGCGCATTCTTCGGGGCGCGCGCGTTCCCTTCACCGGACGCGCCATCCACGGCAACAGCGTCGAGGTGCGCATTACCCGCGACACCGATGTCGAGAACGCAATGGCCAAGCTGGGCGAGTTGTCGCAGCCGCTGTCGGGGATACTCGGCTCTTCGGGGCAGCGCAGCGTCGATATCACCGAGAATGCCGGCTTGATCACGCTGACGCCTTCGGATGCGGCGCTGGCGGAACGCGTGCGTCAAGCCGTTGATCAATCGATCCAAATTATCGAACGCCGCGTCAACGAACTCGGATTGGTCGAGCCGACCATTCAGCGTGAAGGCGCGTTCCGCATTCTCGTGCAGGTTCCGGGCCTGCAGGACCCATCGCGGCTGAAGGAGATTTTGGGCAAGACCGCCAAGCTTGATTTTCGCATGGTCGATCAGTCGATGACGCCGGAACAGGCGACGGCGACACACGCGCCCGCCGATTCCGAAATTCTCGACGGGGAGGGGGGAGCGAAATATGTCATTGAGAAGCGTCCCCTGGTTTCCGGCGGCGACCTCATCGACGCGCAGCCCGGCTTCGACCAGCGTTCCAGCGAACCGGTGGTCAACTTCCGCTTCAATTCGGCCGGCGCGCGCAAATTCGCCGAGGCGACGCAGCAAAATGTCGGACGGCCATTCGCGATTGTGCTCGACAACAAGGTGATCTCGGCGCCCGTGATCCGCGAACCCATCCTCGGCGGGTCGGGGCAGATTTCGGGTAATTTCACCGTCCAATCGGCCAATGATCTCGCCATCCTGCTCCGCGCCGGTGCGCTACCGGCGCCGCTCGCTGTCATCGAGGAGCGAACGGTCGGGCCCGGACTGGGACAGGACTCGATCAATGCCGGCGAGCACGCGGCTTATGTCGGCGCTGCCCTCGTGGTCGTGTTCATGCTCGTGACCTACGGCCTGTTCGGGCTGTTCGCAAACATCGCGGTGGCGATCAACGTCGCCATGATCTTTGGCGTGTTGTCCATGCTCAACGCCACGCTGACGCTGCCGGGGATCGCCGGTATCGTGTTGACCGTCGGCATTGCGGTGGATTCGAACGTGCTGATCTACGAGAGGATTCGCGAGGAGGTTCGCGCGGGGCGGAGCGCCATTAATGCGATCGATGCCGGCTTTTCTCGCGCGCTGGCGACGATCCTCGACTCCAACATTACTACTTTCATCGCCGCGGCGGTCTTGTTCTACATCGGCACCGGGCCGGTGCGCGGCTTCGCCGTGACGCTCGGCATCGGCATCCTCACCAGCCTGTTTACCGCGTTTACTTTGACGCGGCTGATCGTGGCATATTGGGTGCGATTGTACCGGCCGCGAACTGTGCCGATCTAGCGCATGATGCGCCGGCTGAAAAACTGATACGAAAGAATTTCCTTGCGCCTTCTTCGCATCGTTCCCGACAACACGCGTTTCGACTTTATGCGCTTCCGGCGCATAAGCTTTCCTATTTCGGCGATATTGTCGATTGCGGCCATTCTTCTTTATTTCTTCCATGGTCTGAATTTCGGTATCGATTTCGTCGGCGGCACCCTGATGGAGGTGCAGACCAAGGCCGGTCCGGCTGATCTGGCAAAAATGCGCGGTACTATTGGCGGGCTGCATCTCGGCGATTTCCAGCTCCAGCAATTCGGCGCCCCCAACGACGTGCTGATCCGTATTTCCGAACAGCCGGGCGGCGACGTCGCGCAGCAACAGGCGGTGCAGAAGGTGCGCGAGGCGCTCGGCAACGATGTCGAGTACCGCCGGGTCGAAGTGGTAGGCCCGAGCGTTTCCACCGAGCTGCTGTCGTACGGCACCATCGGGCTCGTCCTCGCCATTGGCGCCATCCTGATCTACCTGTGGTTCCGCTTCGAATGGCAGTTCGCGCTCGGCGCCATGATCGCCAACGTGCACGATCTGGTGCTCACCGTCGGATTTATGTCGCTGACCGGCATCGATTTCGACCTCACCAGCATCGCCGCGCTGCTGACCATCCTGGGCTACTCGCTCAACGACACCGTTGTGATCTACGACCGCATTCGCGAAATGCTGCGCCGTTACAAACGCATGTCGATGCCTGATCTGCTGAATGCGTCGATAAACGCCACGCTGTCGCGCTCGATTGTCACCCACTTGACGGTGTCGCTGTCCCTGCTGGCGCTGCTCCTGTTCGGCGGGCATGCGATCCGCAGCTTCACCGCCACCATGATGTTCGGCGTCGTGCTGGTCGGCACCTATACGTCGGTGTTCATTGCCTCGCCGATCCTGATCTATCTCGGCGTCGGCCGTACCCGGCTGGGCGAGCCGGAGGAGGCCGAGGCGCAGGTACCGATCGCGCCGCCGACCGCTCCGACAACGCCGTCGCCGCCCGCGCCAACGTCGCGGCGCGCGCGGGCCCGCCGCTAGAGCGCAATGAATTTATCCGAAAATTGGTTTCCACGTTTCGGGATCATGCGCTAGTGGACGATCCGCATCTGCCCCAGCAGGTGGTGATTGACGCGCACGGCGAAGGCGGCTTCCGGTTCGGCGGCATGTCGCATCGCGGCTCGCTTCTTTGCTTGCCGGATGGTGTTTGGGCCTGGCCGGTCGCCACACCGGCGGCGTTAACGGCGGAGGCCTTGGCGCCCGTTTTTGCCCGTGCCGCCGACCTCGATTTCTTCCTGCTCGGCACCGGATCGGAGCCTTGGATGCCGCCGCCATCGCTGCGCGCGCGCTTTCGCGAGACCAACATTTCTTTCGATGTTATGGCCACCGGTCCGGCGGTGCGCACCTACAACGTCATGTTTTTGGAGGGCCGGCGGGTCGCTGCGGGTCTGATCGCTCACGATTGAATGCTAGGCTGGTGTGGCGGTTCAGAAACCCGCATCATTTTTGCCGCGAACGCACGATGCGGGTTTCTGAACTAAAGCCACACGAGAACGATAATTTGTTAGTGTCCTTTCGATTCCGAAGTTCGCAAACGAGAACGCCGCACAATGATACGAACTTCGGAATCAGGACATTAGGCGGCATCGTGGATGAATTCGCCTATTGCGCCCAACTGGTTCGGCAAGCGGATCGTGACCGCTTCGTTGCCTCGTTATTCGCGCCCGCCGAAAAGCGTGACGCGCTCTACGCGCTTTACGCTTTCAATGCCGAAATAGCGCGCGTACGCGAGGCCGCGCATGCGGCGTTGCCGGGCGAAATTCGCCTGCAATGGTGGAGCGACGTGATCGCCGGCGAACGGGGCGGTGAAGCGCGCGCCAATCCGGTAGCGGCGGCGCTCATCATCGTTATGGAGCGCTACCAGCTCCCGCCATCGCGGTTGATCGGCATGGTCGAGGCGCGACGTTTCGACCTTTACGACGAGCCGATGCGTGATCTGGTCCAGCTCGAGACTTACGCAAGGCAAACTTCCTCGGCGCTGTTCGCGCTCGCTGCGCAAATCCTCGCCGAAGTCGAAGCCGATGCCATCTGCGCATCGGCAGGGGTGGCTTACACGATTACAGACCTGTTGCGGTCGCTTCCGCTCCAGATCGCGCGGCGTCAATTTTATTTGCCGACAACACTGTTGGCGGAATTCGGGGTCGATCGCCACGACCTTTCCGCCGGGCAACCGTCTCCCGGTCTCGAAGCCGCGCTTGGCGAATTGCGCGCGTTCGCGCGCCGGCAGCTCGTCAGCGTTCGTGAGCAAATGGCGAAATTTCCTCCGCCTGCCATTCCGGCGTTGCTGCCACTCGCCGTCGTCGGACCTTTGCTCAATCGCCTTGAAAAAAGCCCAGCGTTTCAACCGGCCGACATTCCGCTGTGGCGGCGGCAATGGCTGATCTGGCGCGCGGCGCGCGACACCAAAAGAATTGCGCGGTGAGAACGATCAAAACCGCGGTCGGTTATTTCGTTATTCCGCCGCCAGCGGTACGGGAGCGCCGCTCCATTGTGCGAGATCGGCAAGCGCGCGCTCGGCAAGTGCTTTTTTCCTGTCGCCGCGGCGCGTGCGGGACGGGAGCGGCGGAAATAATCCGAAATTGACGTTGATCGGCTGAAACGAGCGCTGTCCCGCATCTAAGTCTTCGATATGTCCTCCGGTGATATGTGCCAGGAGGGCGCCGTGCGCCGTGGTCGGAGGTGGTTTTTGCATCTGTTCGCCGAGGCGCTCCGCTGCGGCAAACCGGCCGGCCAAAAGGCCAATGGCGGCGGATTCGACATAGCCTTCGCAGCCGGTGATTTGGCCGGCAAAGCGTAGCCGCGGCATCGCCTTGAGCCGCAGCGATGCATCGAGAAGTTTCGGCGAATTCAGAAAAGTATTGCGGTGCAAGCCTCCGAGCCTCGCGAATTCCGCGTTGGCGAGCCCGGGAATGGTGCGCAGGATACGCGCCTGCTCGCCGTGCTTCAGCTTGGTTTGGAAGCCCACCAAGTTGAACAGCGTACCGAGCTTGTTGTCCTGACGCAGCTGCACGACGGCATAAGGCTTTGTCGATGGCTGTCGCGGATCGGTCAGGCCGAAAGGCTTCATCGGACCATGACGCAACGTTTCCCGTCCGCGCTCGGCCATCACTTCGATCGGTAGGCAGCCCTCGAAGTAGGGCGTCGAGGCTTCGAAGTCGTGGAAAGCCGTCTTTTCCCCCGCCAGGAGTGCGTCGATGAAGTCGTCGTACTGCGCGCGCGTCAGCGGACAGTTGATGTAGTCCGCACCCGACCCGCCCGGCCCCGCCTTGTCGTAGCGCGACTGGAACCAGGCGATGTCGAAATCGATCGACTCGCGATAGGCAATCGGCGCGATGGCGTCGAAGAAAGCAAGCGCGGCTTCGCCCGTCACCGCGCCGATCGCGTCGGCGAGTGCGGGCGACGTCAGCGGTCCGGTAGCGATAATGACGTTGTCCCAGTCCGGCGGCGGCACGAGGATTTCGTCGCGCCGGATTTCGATCAGGGGCTCGCTTTCGAGCGCCGCAGTGATCGCGGCGGCAAAGCCCTCGCGGTCGACCGCAAGCGCGCTGCCGGCCGGAAGCTTGTGCGCATCGGCTGTGCGCATGACCAGCGAGCCGAGCCGGCGCATCTCGGCGTGCAAAACGCCGATCGCGCTGGTATTCGCATCATCGGAACGGAATGAATTGGAGCACACGAGCTCGGCGAAGTGCCCGGTTTTGTGTGCGGCGGTCGAACGCGCCGGCCGCA
>Ga0209380_10002574_pt1 | contig 11561 bp, 7 predicted proteins | sample HubBroMetageWFT6_FD_188347 | JGI IMG/M metagenome (GOLD analysis project Ga0209380, IMG submission 188347) | Warmed and freeze-thawed soil microbial communities from the Hubbard Brook experimental Forest, New Hampshire - Hubbard Brook CCASE Soil... | ecosystem: Environmental > Terrestrial > Soil...
CAACTCGGCGCGGAATTGCAGGTCCGCGCGCTCCAGACCGCTTTCCCGATGGCCTATCGCGGTCGTCTTGATTAGCGCGAAGTCGAAGTTGTAGTACGCGGGCCCGCGAAACGTATTGCGGCCGAGTGTTCCGAACCGCCCCGAGTTAGGTCCGGAACCGCCCGGTATCCCAATCGGAATTGAAAAGAAGCTCGCGTTGTCCGCGCCGCGCCCAAAATAATCCTCACGCCGTCGTGTTGAACTGTGGGCCGTCGAAAGATCCGGTATTCCGATCTGGTCAGGACGGTCCGCTCCAATCGTTCCTGCACCCGTCTGCTGGATGCCCGAGTACACCGTGAACGGCGAACCACTCGTGATCGTGGAGATGCTGAGCAGTTGCCAGCCCTTGGTCAACACCTTGAGCCGATCTGGCTGCAATCCCAAATGCTCCAGCTGCAGAGGTTGTGCTGCGCTGAGCGTGAAAGCGTGCGTCACGTCGAAGCTCGAGGGTCCTTTTTCCGAGCGTGTATCGAATGGGTTCTGCGGGCTGAAAACTGCGACTGCACCCGTCGATCCTGCTCCTCCGAGCACACCGCTAACGTCATCCAGAGATTTACCCCAGGTGTATCCTGCCTGTATTGCCGGACCACCGTGGCCAACATTCCCGGACAATGACGTCTGCAACGCGTCATACGACGAGTGGGACGAAGCCGTAACTACCGACTCAAATCCGAAACCTCCCGTCACCGCTCCGGCGCTGTCGAAGTTCGTATACCGTGCGAAACCCGGCTCCGCTCCCTGATACGCATTCGGATACAACATTCTTGGAAGTCGAGATGCTGCAGTTCCGACATACCCGACGTCAGCCGTCAGCTTTCCGAAGGCACGCTCCAGTCCCAATGTCCAAGTCTCGAGGAAACCATTGCCGAAGTGACGATCGATCCCGCTCAGATTCAGCAGCGATAGCTGGTGACTTGGCGACAGTGCCGCCAAATCTTCCTGATATCGATTCACATCCATCACCGTATTCGCTGGTACTTTCTTCGGATCGCCGCTGGCCAGAACGTTCACGCCATCTGGCGTATAGACCTGTGGCAATTGTCCAGGCGTGATCTGGAACCCGTAAGCAATCTCTCCATTCTTCGCCGCATTGACGCGCGGATAAACGACGTATGGAGTCGATCCCGTCAGAAGATTGTCCTGCCAGATGTTCGGTGGAATGACTGTGATCGCCCCGCCCACATGCACGTGCACCGCCATCGGCGCATTCCACTCAACCTGCACACGCGGCTCCCAGCCGTTCCAATTTGTCCGGTACGTCGGCTGTGGATTGATCAAATAATGCTGCCCGACTGCGGCGGGTGGAAACGCATCCAGAAAACTCGAGGTCCGATGCGCCCGCTCCGAAATCGGCGTGTAGACCTCATAACGCAGCCCATAGCCGAGCGTCCAGTGTGGATTGATTTTCCATGAGTCCTCCACATACGTGTTCACGTTATTCCGGTTGATGGCCGCCGGCCCAATGTGCGCGCCACTCGAGGCATAGGGTGGCGCCACTGCAATCGTATACCCATACGGATACCCGACCAGAAGGCTACTCAGAGTATCTGGCAGAGGATCGCCCCTCTGCACATTGTGCTGTCCGCTCGCGGAAGGAACGAACACCGGCGAATACACGGTTCCGCCGCCAAAATCGTATTCCCCATTCGGGCTGATCCCGAAGTATGTCGTGTCCCGATTGAGCCGTGCTTCCAGTCCCCATTTCAAATTGTGGTGATCCGTGGTCCGGGCGAAATTCAACTGGCCGTGGAACAGATTCCCGAACGCTGACATTACCGAACCCGCCGCACCATTGAATGGCTCGTACAGACCGTCCACGAACCTCAGAGCTGGATCCGTGTGGTTGGGCGTCACAAACGACGGCGTCGTCCGCGTGAAAGCCAGTGATGCCGACCAGATAAACCGCGGTGACACGGTGCGCGTGTAGTTCAACACCACGTTCCGCTGTCGATCCACATATTGCACGCCAAAGCTCGGATCCAGCAGAGTTTGACTCGGATTTGTCGTCGGTCCCGTCAGATTGTCATAATTGAATCGACCAAAAAGCTGCCCCTTCGCACCTAATTTCTGATCGACACGAATGGAAAATTGATCTGCATCTGTGACCACATTCGAAGGCGCTGCATACGTTCGTTCACCGTACGCACCGGTTGGGTTGTTCGGCAGCGGATAGCGATCCAGCACTGCTGCAATGGCGGGATTCACTCCCGGGCTTCCCGGGCCCCCCGCTATCAGCAGCGTGTCCGTACTGCCGTCCGGATACGTCACCGCGTCCTGCCCCGCTCGCTCGGCTACCGTTGGCACAGCCAGGACCTGGGTCGTTCCCAGCACCTGCCTGAATCCCTGATACTGCACAAAATAGAACGTGCGGTCGCGTCCGTCATACACATGCGGCAACACAATCGGTCCGCCGTTCGTAAATCCGAACTCATTCCTACGGAACGGAGGAATACGGCCCGGCTCGGCAATCGACGGGTGATCGAAATAATTCCGCGCATCGAGAGCAGAGTTTCTCAAGAATTCGAAGAATGACCCGTGAAATCCACTCTTCCCGGATCGGGTCACGATGTTGGTGAAACCAGCTGCGCCCCGCCCGATGTCCGCCGGCATCCACCCCGAGCTTGACTCCAACTCCTGAATCGCGTCCACGTTGAAATTGGTGAATGTGCTCCCGCCCATCTCAGGGTCGCTAACATCGGCACCGTCCATTGCGAACACGGCCTCAACACCGCGTTGTCCATTGATGGCAAACTGCTGCGTGAAATTTGTCTGCCCATTCACGTCCGTCATCGTGCCCGCTGCCAACAACAGCAGCGTGCTGAAGTCACGTCCGTTCAACGGCAACTCGCTTACCGCTTGGCTGGAAAGTTTTTCGCCGCCTGTTCCGCTAGCCGCATTCGAACCTCCCGTTGAATTGGTGGGCTGAGCGGCTGCAACCGAAAGCATGTTTTGATCGGACACTGTCAGCGCAAGCGTTGCCCCCGTGACATTCACGGTTATCGGCGCTGTCGGACCTCGCCCGGTCAACCGCACGGTCACGGTATGCGGCCCATGTGTGACGCTCTCGATCGAAAACTGTCCATCGGCTCCTGTGATCGCCGTCTGCTTTTTCTCCGTTGTGGATACCGTCACCTTCGCACCGGGCACAGCTTGCCCGGCGGCCGTGCGCACGACACCGGACCACGATGTTGCCGACGATGGGCTCTGTTGCGCGCTGAGCGAGACCGCGACCATCATTCCCAACGTCAACACTGCTTCTACGCGGAGGACTTTTCGAAAAGTCCGAGCCGTTCGAGTTCCGTTCCGGTTGCTGGATTCAAGCATGAAAGTTCCTCGGCTAAGAGTTGAATGCTCCTCTGTTTCATGAGGTACTTCAATGAACCGAGAGACTCCCGGTGAGGGGCGTGTTGTCCGAGGACGCCCCAGCAAGGACTTCATAGCTGCCCGGCGCTAGGTTCCAGCGGTCCGATGCTTCGTCGAATGTTTCCAAGACTCGCGGATCAATCGCTATTGTGACCGTCTGCGATTCTCCCGGCGCAAGGGTGACTCGCTTCCACCCGACTAGCCGCTTGAAGGATTCGTCTGCGCCCCTCGGCAGTCTTCCGTACACTTCCGCGATTTCAGTCCCTGCCCGCTTACCTGTGTTCTTGACCGTGAAGCACGCAGTCTTCGCGCTTGAGTCGACGCTCAGATCGGAATATGCGTAGGTCGTGTAGGACAAACCGAACCCGAACGCAAACAGTGGTTGTTTGTGCTGCGTTTCATACCATTTGTAGCCAACTTCGGGACCCTCATCGTAGTGGACTGCATAACTCAAAGCTTGATCCCGAGGCGGCATTGATGGAATCACCGGATGTGGCAGGTCTTTCTCGCTTCTCGGGAATGTGATGGCAAGTTTGCCGGTTGGATTCACGTCTCCAACAAGCACATTTGCCAATGCTTTGTGCCCGGAACTGCCTGCGTACCACGCCTCGACGATCCCGGCAACTTTGTCGAGCCACGGCATCGTAACCGCAGTACCGGTTTCGAGCACAACGATAGTGCGAGGATTTGCGGCTGCGACCTGTTCGATCAGAGCATCCTGATTGTCAGGAAGTGAAAGACTCGGCAAGTCCATGTCTTCGGATATCCACTGGTAAGCAAAGACGATTGCGAGGTCAGAATGCTTGGCGAGACTCTCCGCGGACTTCAGGTCCGTTCCAGAATCAAAACCGATTTTCGTATTGGGCAGTTTCGCCCGGAGGGCTTTCAACGGAGAGGTCGGAAACCAGATGTGGTCTTGCCAGTGTGTTTCACCCTTGCCTGGTGGCATGATCGCGTTTCCGCCCGGCGGGTCCACTTGCGCCGATCCTCCGCCGGAAAGCATGCCAACATCAGCATGTCCTCCAATGATCGCAATGCTGTGCACCTTGGAAGGGTCGATGGGAAGCACTTCCTGGTTGTTCTTCAGGAGGACGAAGCTTTTCTCCTCAACTCGCTGCGCTACTTCGAATCCCTTCTCGACATCGATGACGCCTTTGTGAGGTGGATCATCAACCACCCCCGACAGAAACTCGGCATACAGTACTCGTCGTGCATGATCGTCAATCTCCGACAACGGCACTTTTCCGGCATCGACCGCTTCTTTCAACCTCGGACCGAAGTAGTCGGCCATTGGCTCTTCTTGATCCAAACCAGCGGCAGACGCCTTCTCCGTGCTGTGGGTCCCACCCCAGTCCGAGATCACGAAGCCTTTGAAGTCCCAATCTTTCTTGAGCACGTCCCGCAGCATGTATGAGTTTTCGCAACTGAAATCTCCGTTGATCCGATTGTAGGAACACATCACCGCGCCAGGATTTGCTATCGAGATCGCAATGTGAAAGGCAAGCAGATCGGATTCCTGCATGGGCCGTTTCGAAATGATGGCATTGACGATGGAGCGGCCCGTCTCCTGGTCATTCAGCGCATAATGCTTGATGTCGCCGATGACATGCTGATTTTGTTCGCATTTCATCATGCTCCCGACCAGCGTACCGGCAAGAAGCGGATCTTCACCCGCGTATTCGAATGTGCGGCCGTTTCTGGGCTCACGGGTCAGGTTCACGCCTCCGCCCAAGGTCATATTGAATCCCTGGGCTCTGAGCTCAGCGCCAATCACCTCGCCGTATGAGCAAGCCGATTCCGAATCCCAGCTCGATGCCGCTCCCAGGTTTGACGGCATTGCGGTTGCATATCTCCCATTCGCACCGCTGTCTCTGACTCCGTATGCTGCATCCGAAATGACGATGGGCGGGATACCGAGGCGCTTCACACCCTCGACGTATCCTGCTCCGCCATTCGAGAGATACGTGAGCGGCATCTGCCAGTTCGGAACGTGAGCCATCCCATTGCCATGCACGAGGGCCAACTTCTCATCGCGTGTCATCTGCTTCAGCACCAGTTCGGCACGTTCTAGGGGGGGCAGTTTGGGATTCATCCACGGCCGGTCGATGTCTTGGGCTTCGATTGAACTTGCTCCGGAGATAATTCCAACGGCAGCAATGAGAGAGAGGGGAAAGAAGTAGCCAAGATTGCGATTGTTCATAATTTCCAAGCGTCGTCCCCACTGCGACGGAGACGACAAGGGTTCTCGGTCGCCATTGAAGACCTGATCCACTCGGGCTGAAAGGGCGACAATCCCAAGCAGAATCCTACAACGAGGGAAACTTGACGAAGCTTCAAGGTGTATAAACCATCAGACATCCCCTAAGTCTCATAGAAATTTGAGCATTGCTACGACGCTCGGGGCTCGATTTTCACATCTATCATACGAGTATCATACGAGCCTCATCGGACCCACACGATTAAGCGGAAAACTTCGGAAAGCTGCAAGAAAACTTATTTGAGGTCTTTCGGAGCGTCCTGAATGATGAATGTAGCGTTTGCGGTCTGAAAGGCCAGCAAGTACGTGACCCCGTTTGAGACCGCCGTTTCCACCCCGCCACCAACCTGCTTCCCCTCAATAACACGCGCAGGAATGGTTATCGTCTTCTTGTCCTCCGTTTTGATTGTCAACTGCACCTGCGATCCAGATGCGTCCGTCCAGGTTACGTTGCAATGCCCTTCCGGAAGCGTGGTATCACCAACCCGAACCTCAGATGGCAGCAAGAACGTCTCCGAGTTCTTCGCGGCTAACAGCGGCAGATAAGACAGCGCCAAGAACAGGCCCAGCCCCAAGATACGTTTCATAAGAATTCTCCTTCACAGCGAGGAAGTTCGCTGGATTCGTTTGAAAGACTTTCGCGAGATCCTCAGGGGTGGAGAGCCAAATCCATCCTGTTCGCGCCTCTCGTCATACGCGCCCAGACTGGATTTGTCTCTCCGCGCCTGCATGCAGATTTAAGCAGGCTTTCATTCCTCAAAAAAAGGTCCATCGTGCACCGAGCCCACCCTCAGCGCGATAAGTTAAGGATTTGCAAGGAGATAACGATTGGTCGGGCGAACTCTGAAGGAGATGTATGATACATGCTTTCTTGGAAAGAGCGGTCTTCTCACCAAGTCGCTACGGCAACAACCGTCGGAGGGCCGGGGTGGCCTTCGATAACGTGGGTCTCGATCACGGCTTCCAGATTCATCTGGTCCCATGTTTTCGGGGCCTTTTCGAGCATCAAGTTCAGATACTCAGGGTTGGAGACTACCTCTCCAGCCGCCTCGGTCCCTTGCCCCAAAATACCCGCCAAGACAATCACGGGTTGCCCGGTGACATTGTCATGGATTCTGGCGACTATCGCGTAATCCAGCGCCAGTTTGGAGTGCGGTACCTCCCACTGAAGCGTCCACGATCTCTTTTCGGTACTCTTGCGATCAACGAGCCTGCGGACGTGATTCGCATCGTACTCGAATCCGAATGGCAAATCCTGGGTGACGCGCATCGTCCATGCGTTATCGTAGGCTCCGATGAGCACGATGGGACCTTCCCGTAGTTGGGTGAATTCACTGGCAGACGCGGCGACAACACGGAACGCGCCATTTCTGGGAACAAGCGGAACGATCGAGCGCGCAAGCGTGATTACGTCCGAAACATCCAAGCCGCCATACACGGATGTGCCCGGCGGCATCAGTTGTGCGTTATCGGCGGACTCCCTGGGCTCACCTAGGCAGTATGTAACTCTGCCAGAAGTGGCGGTGATTGGCTCCCAAAACCGCTCGAGATTCGAAGGCTGCTTAGGGAATTTGACACGGCCAATACTGAAACCGATGAACACAGCGAAAAGCAAAGAGATCGCGATCGAAATCCAATAGCGAACGGTGAGTCGTGAAGACGCTTGTTTGGCGTACCCTGAGGTTTTAAGATCTCCAGATAATGGCTCAGTTTTTTGGCCTGAAACGAGTTCCGAGACTAAGCCAGTCTGACGAGAGGCCGACTCTCGGAAAGACGGGACATAGGAGCCCAGCGGCAGTTCAATCACCAACTCCCCGGCGTGGTCTGGGTTGTAATAGTACTGGATCAGTCTTTTCCGAACCTCAGCTGCTGTCGTGCGAACCACCGGATCAAGATTCACGTCATAATTCGGCTCGCGTCCAAACGCCTCAACACCGATTGTCCGCTCTTTTAGCTGGTCGGCATTACCATCCAGCGTTTGCTCAACCGTGTACGCGAGGAGCACTGGATACCGCTTGCTGTTCGTGAACAGTGAGTGCGCCAGAAGGCGCCTCAATTGTTCACGAATCATTACAGGATTCGGCGTAGATTCCGCCCCGTTTAGTTCTTTCTCGGATTGGGGGGACAACGGCATCCTTGAGATCTAATTCCGGTAGTGGTCGAGGTCATTCGGGATTGCGAGTACAGAGTCCAGCAAACCGATAACGAACGGCCCATTATTCCATGTTTTGATGGACTTCCCTCATGTATTATACGGCGATCCTGAGACGCTGCTTTACGCTGCGAGAAGCGGACTATCGTGGTCGCCGTGCTGAACTTTTGCCGCACAACTGCTGGTTGATGTACTGCGGAAGTTCGTCGGCGCTTCGCCGGAGTATTCGAAGACTCTCCATCCCTGAAAAGGGCGCTGCAGAGCACTGCGGGCGCTCTGAAATATAGGTTGCAGTCGGGAAATTCGACTAGGCATTCCGATCCTATCACCAAAGATTCCTGAGTGATCAGACCGCTTGTCTAGTCGTTTCGTTCACACCGTTCGTATATTGAAGGTAGGGGACGCCTAGAAGCAAGATTCAGACACCGCCCGTCCCGTCCTGCAACGCCGGCCCCTCTTGAGCGAGTCTGCTTTTTCTCGGTCGCTTCACGTATGAGCTGTTCCGCGCGAGTTCATGGTTGATGGACTGCTTATGGCTCACCGTACTCGCCATTTGTGTAGAGTGTCCGAAATGCCTCACCCAGTATCTGATCGGCTTCAGCCCCTACGGTAATAGCTCTTATCTTGTGCCGTCGGTTGTTGGTTCTTTGGATCGATACACGCTGTACCGTTCCTTGCAGAAGTCCATGCGCAGTCAGCCGTTGGAACCAGGTGAGGGCCTGTCAGGTCTCGAATGCCGCTTATACCCGTGGGTATGGAACACCGGAGGAAGTCGCGCTTGTGATCACCCAAACATGGAATTCGTGGTCATTCGACATCAGTAGGTACCTGAATTTGTCGCCATTCCAGAAAAACAGGAATTCATGATCCCACATGATTTCTTGGTCGGATGACGGAGCGAACCCGAGCTCAGGGGTTCGTCGGTCCGATTAGTACCGACAACCGCCCGTCTCGTCAGCAATCCAGATCGGTAAACAGAAACCAAACTTCATGATACCAATCTGGGTTGTTGAGAAGCAAAATCGTAGCCCGACACTCCGCACGAGTCTCAAACAAGCAATGGTTCTGACCGGAAATGACTTGAGAGAGTTCTCAATTCTCGCGCGCGGCAGCCTCTAGCGCGGGTAGGTCCATCTTGATCATCCCCATCATGGCTTCCATAGCTTTGGGGTGACTGATCAAGTCGCCGATATTGTGTGGCACAATCTGCCAGCACAGGCCGAAGCGGTCTGTGAGCCAGCCGCAGGCCATGGGTTTGCCGCCTTCGATCAACTTGTCCCAATAGCTGTCGATCTCTTCTTGAGAGTTGCAGCGGACAAAGAACGAGAAGGCGGGGTTGAGCTGATGCGCGGGGCCGCCGTTGAGAAAGACCATCTCCTGGCCCTCAAGCTCGATCGTGATCGTGGCAATCTTGCCCACAGGCCAGGGACCGACGCCTTTGGAGCGCAACTCATCGAGCTTTCGCGCGCGCGGGAAGATGCTCAGGTAAAAATCAGCGGCTTCTTCGGCGTTGTCATTGAACCAGAGGAAAGGCGCAAGTTTGTTCATCGCTGGCATCCTAGCAGACAGGAGGTAATTTCCGACAAGCCGACATAACGGTACTGATCCAGGTAACGTTTCCCAGGAGACCTTCCCGGCCTCCTAGGCCTAAGGCACAAGTCCGACATGACGACGTCCCGTCCAAGTAAACTGTGATTGGTAAATCCTGTGCGTTTAACCGGACAATCACCATGCCCGCGCGGCGTTAACCTGCTCAGAATGTGGCGCGTGCGGAGATGGGACCGGATCAACCGGCAAGAGCCGTCCACTCTTTTTGATTCTGAATCGCTTAGGCTGAAATCCCAGAGCACACGCGTTGGCCGGTTCTTTCAGGTTAGGGAGGAGCAGAGCGTGCTCAATGCGCCGAAACACATATGCCCGCCTTTCTTTCTGCCCGACCGATCCGTTCTTATCATCGGCATCGTCTTCATGGTGTCAGCACTGAGAACAATATATTTTTGGAGAACCCATGAACGCGACAATAGCAGTGACGAAAGAGGTCACGACGCTCATCAATCTTTTGACCGTCGAGCCTGAAGATCAACCGAAGCTCATTCAACTCCTGCGTGAGAACACTGACAATGTCGTTACCAGGCTCGATGGCTGGATCTCGACCAGCTTCCTGGTCGCTAAAGACCACAGCCGAGTGGTGATCTACTCGCAGTGGCGTGACCTGGCGGCTGTTCAGGCAATGCAAGCAAACCCCGATATGCGCGCCTGTTTCCCGCGCATCGCCGCCCTGGCGACGATCGACAGCTTCGCTGCCGACGTCGCCGTCACGCACCATTCCTGAATGGGACGGCAGGCAATTGAAACGTGAAAAAACTAGCAGGCCACCCGTGACGGGCGGCAGCAAAGGGCCCGGCCTCGCTATCGTCGAGGCCGCCTTTGGCGCGCGAAGCGGAGGATCGTTTGCTTTTCGCACCGGACGTCACGGGCGTTTGGTTGTTCTCTTGCGACACCAAGGAAATTTGAAATGGCTTGAGAATCGAACGAGGGGAGATGGGCGATGTCAGTATCCAAAGCAGCTTTTGCCCTGGTTCACGGGGGCTGGCACAATCATTCGGTTTGGGACAGGATTGTGCCAATACTTAATGCCCAGGGCTTCGCGGCTTTGACGCTCGACCTTCCCGGCGCCGGGGTAAATGCGATAGCGCCAACGTCGCTCAGTCTTCGCCCGTTTGACCCCGATGCGTTCGCTGCCGAGCGGTCACCCATTGCCGGCGTCACGCAGGAGGAGCGGACGCAAGCGGTCGTCGCGCTGGTAAGAGAAGCTGCGTCGCTCGGCGACGGTAAGGTCATCCTAGTCGGGCACTCGGCCGGCGGGCTGACTATTTCGGCCGTCGCCGAACAGGTTCCGGAGCTGCTTCTCGCGGTTGTATACCTTACCGGATTCTTACTGCCGAACGGCATGCAGGTGTTCGCGATGCTCCAGCACGAAACCATGTCTTCGTCTCTCGGGCCCGGGCTGTTCGTGGGCGACTCCGCCGCCACGGGCGCGACAAGGATCAATGTCGGATCGGCCGACGACGCCTACAGATCGCGACTCAAAGCCGCGTTTTATGGCGACGTGTCGGACTCAGAATTCGAGCATGCGGCGTCGCAACTTCATTGCGACGAACCGGTCGGCGCCGTAACTCCATCGGGAATCACGCCTGGAAGATTTGGCACGGTGCCGCGTCATTACATCCGCTGCACACAGGATCGCGCGATTCCGTTGACCGGCCAGGATCACATGATTGCGACGGTTGATGGCGCCATCGGCGGCAAGACAACGATCCACACATTGGAAAGCAGCCATTCGCCATTTTTGTCACAGCCGGCTGCTCTGTCGAAAATTCTCGTCGGAATTTGGGGTTGATCATTGGGGTGAAACGCCCCATCGCGACGGCCTTCGGGCACGGCTGCTGCGACTTCACGCTATGGCGCATACGGGTGATCTACTCGCAGTGCCGCGACCTTGAGGCTGTTCAGGCGATGCAGGCCAACCCTGATATGCGCGCCTATTTCCCATGGCATCGCCACCCTGGCGAAGTTCGACAGCGTCGCCGCCGACATCGCCTTCACCCACCACTCCCGAACGGGAGGACAGGCAATGGAAACGTTGAAAAACAAGCGGGCCATCGTGACTGGCGGCAGCAAGGGGCTCGGCCTTGCCATCGTCGAGGCCCTTTTGGCGCGCGAAGCGGAGGTCGTCGCCATAGCGCGTGA
>Ga0209380_10002576_pt1 | contig 11555 bp, 11 predicted proteins | sample HubBroMetageWFT6_FD_188347 | JGI IMG/M metagenome (GOLD analysis project Ga0209380, IMG submission 188347) | Warmed and freeze-thawed soil microbial communities from the Hubbard Brook experimental Forest, New Hampshire - Hubbard Brook CCASE Soil... | ecosystem: Environmental > Terrestrial >...
ACGCTATCGACAAAAATCGCGCCTTTCTGCTGGAGCTCTTCGACTACGAAACGGTTGTGCACAATTTCCTTGCGCACATAAATCGGCCGCCCAAAAGCCTCAAGCGCAATGCGGACAATATCAATCGCCCGCACCACCCCGGCGCAGAATCCGCGAGGCTTCAACAGAAGCAGCGTCTTATTGTGCACGTTCTTCCTCGGCAAACTGGCGGTCTCGGACAAGTCGGCTCTCCCACCCTTAAGGGTATACTTTCGCACTAGAAAAGTTACTTTAAGAGTATCGAAAGATGTACCCTGAGGTCAATGTAAGCCTTTGAGGCTGTGAGGATTAGCAGCGAGCGGGGAAAAGGGGAGGGTGAACGGGATCGCATCATCCCGTGCTGTCACCACGCTCGTCGTACGCCGTACCGGTCCAAGACTTTTCCTGGCTGACGATAAAAGGCTTTTCAACCTCGGCTTGCGCAATCAGCATCCGGTCAACGGGATCTGAAGTGAGGTCCGGGTAGCGTCGAGCGCGCGAATTCCGTGATCCTACGGACACTGGCAGAGTTAGGAATTTCTCCTGATCAAGGTAACCTCGGAAGAGTTTTGCACGAGTTCGGAAGCACTTGGCAGCCTGCCTCGCCGGGATCGTCGCTATACCACCAAAGCAACGCGCGGGTATCCAGGTGGATGGTGATGGTTTCCGTGACTAATGTGAGCTGACTCAGATTCGCTAAGTCACCGGGGTCACCCGTTCGCCTTGATCATCTGCTCCGCATGTCTCCGCGAAGTCTCGGTCAACTTCGCCCCGGACAGCATGCGAGCCACTTCTTCAGTCCGTTCTTCGCCAGTAATCTCCCGAACCCTGGTCGTCGCCCGGCCTCCAGTTTCGCGCTTCTCGATGACGAAGTGATGATCGGCGAAGGTTGCGATCTGCGGCAGGTGGGTGACGCACAGGACCTGGTTGCCTCTGGAAAGCGCCTTCAATTTCTTCCCTACAGCCTCGGCGGCGCGCCCTCCAATTCCGGTGTCGATTTCGTCGAAGACTAAAGTGCGCTGTACCGCTGCCGACTTCTTCTTCGAAGTGCCCGCCGGGTTCGTCCCGGCTTCGACGCTCGCTTTCAACGCCAGCATGACGCGCGAAAGCTCGCCGCCCGACGCAATTTCGTCCAGCGGACGCAGCGCCTCGCCCGCATTGGTCGTGATGCGATAGATCACCTGATTGATGCCGGACGGCCTCCAATGCGTCTCGTCGTCGGACTCTTCTACCGCGATCCGAAAGGTGGCGCGCATGGCGAGATCATTAATCTCGGCTTCCACCAGCTTTTCCAGTCTTCCGGCCGCCTCTGACCGTTTGCGCGACACCGCTCGCGCCGCTTTGCGATACTCTCCGCCGGCAACGGCGAGCACTGCCCGCAGCTCAAGTAATACCTGATCTTTATTCTCCATCTCCAAACGTTTGCGCCGGATATCTTCGCCAAACACTATCGTCTGCGCGAGCGTAGGTCCGTACTTCCGCTTCAGGCGATCGAGCATAGCGAGCCGCTCTTCAATCTCGGCGAGCCGCTCGGGCGATGCCTGGATTCCTCCGGCATAATCGCGCAGCGTCGCGCCCACATCTTCCACGCTGATACGCGCCGACTCCAAAGCCGCCAGCGCTTCCTGAAACTGCGGCTCATAACGCGCCAGCTCCTCGATGTGTTTCTGGGCGGCGCGCAGGCTGGACGAAGTGGAAGCGTTGCCCTCATAAAGCAGATCGAAAGCGTTGATGGCCGCGCCGTAAATTTTCTCGGCGTTGGCTAGGACGCGCTTCTCGGCCTCGAGTTCTCCGTCTTCACCGGCTCGCAGCCGCGCCTCTTCGATCTCGCGGCACTGAAAATTCCACAGGTCGAGCAGCCGCATGCGGTCTTGCTCATCCTGTTCGAGTTCCGCGATCCGCCCGCGAATCTCGTTCCAATGCGCGAACGCCGCGGCGACATCTTTCAACTCAACTGCGGCATAGGCGTCCAGCAGATCCTGCCGCGCGGCGGCATCGAAATGTAGGATCGATTCATTCTGCGCGTGGATCACAGCTAGGTGGGGCGCGATCTGCTTCAACGCCGCCACGGTCGCGGGCTGATTATTGACGAAGACGCGCCCCTTGCCTCCGGCGGCAATCTCGCGCCGCAAAATCAGCGAACCACTCTCGGAGCCATTCGCCGAACCATTCTCCGCATCCAGTCCGTTGGCCTCTAAGACGGACTCGATCGAGCGCGCCGCGACGCCTTCGCTCTCAAACACTGCCGCAATCACCGCCCGCTCGGTGCCCGCGCGGATCACATCCGACGACGCTTTTTCGCCGAGCAGCAATCCGAGCGCATCAATCAGAATCGACTTCCCCGCCCCGGTCTCGCCGGTTAAAAGATTGAGACCCGAGGCAAATTCGATCGCGACGTTGTCGATCACCGCGTAATTTTCCAGTCGTAGTTCAACCAGCACAAGGTTCCTTCGTTAGGCTTTGTTGGCACGCGCCACAAATTCACGCGCAGCATAGCACAGTCCGCTGCAGGGGACAGAACGAACTGCCAGCACCCAATTAGCACTAAAGATGTGACAAATGCACTTCCGAGTTTGCCCGCCAGCCAAGCGCTTCGCGAAGATCGATGCATGCGATGCTTCCCCCTGTTTGTGATCGCAGGCCTCGCCAGCGGCCTGGTGATTGCTCCAGCCTCCGCGCAGCAGTTGCAATGCAATCCCTGCCAGCACGCCTTCGGCAAGGTGCAGATCGGCGAATCCAGCTCCTACTCGATACAGCTCACCAACCGCGGCGACGGCCTGTTGCGGATCAGTTCCTTATCCGTGGACGGAAACGCCTTCTCGGTCGGCAACTTTCCTCTTCCCGTAAAGCTACGTTCCGGGGCAAGCGTCCAATTGCCCGTGACTTTCGCGCCCACTGTCCAGGGGTGGACTCACGGAATTGTGATCCTTACCAGCAACGATCCGCACTCTCCGCTTTACGTTTCCTTATGGGGACACGGTATCAGCCAGGCCGGCACGCAACTGGGAATCAATCCAGCATCGCTCAATTTCGGAAACGTCAACGTTGGCTCCAGTGCCACACTGCAAGCCACGCTCACCGCCTCAAACGGCTCGGTCACGATTTCTTCGGACGGATCGACGAGCTCAGAATTCGCCATCACCGGCCTCGACCTACCCGTCACTCTTGAATCCGGCCACAGCCTACCTGTTACCGTTCAATTCACACCCAACGCTTCAGGCGGAGCTTCCGGCCAAGTCGGGTTCACCAGCAACGCTGAGAACTCACCCACCGTGGAACAAGTGGCGGGCACGGGCGTGGCGCAAAACTCGCACAGCGTCTACCTTTCCTGGCAACCGGGGGGAGGCCATCCGGTTGGCTACAACATCTACCGCAGTACTACCCAAGGCGGCCCGTATCAGATGATCAACTCCGGGCTTGATGCCTCGACCGATTACACCGACGACACGGTCGTATCCGGAACCACATATTTCTACGTGGCCACCGAGGTGAACGAAGAGGGTGAGGAAAGCGCCTATTCGAACGTGGCCAAAGCAGTGATTCCAAATTCCTAGCCAAGACGCATTGACCGAATTACTAAGTCCAAATCACTAGCATTGAGTCATTTGATTTAAATGATTCGATATTTCCATTTAAATGATTCGATACTTCCATTGACGGATGCGGTACCTCGGCCGGGCACACCCCAAGCGTGGTCTATAATTCCAATCAGGGGTTTTCCCTAAACCGATGCACCTTTCTTCCGTCCTGCTGCTGTTCGTCGGCGGCGAAATCGTTGATCTCGTCCTTCAGACTGGTCCGGTCGCCAAAACCGTTCTCTTCATTCTTATCGCCTTCAGCGTGCTTTCATGGGCGGTGATTCTTTCCAAGTGGCGGCTGGTCAGCCGCGCGCGCATGCAGAGCGGCCGCTTCGTTCGTGCGTTTCGCAAAGCGCAGCGGTTGCAGGATATCGCCCCGGTTGCCGAGCAGTTCCGTCCGAGTCCCCTGGTCCGAGTCTTTGAAGGCGCGGTCGTCGAGTTCAAGCGGCAGATGGGCGCGACCGGCGGCGTTCACAATCCCGTCGCCATCGAGCGCGCTATGCAGATCGCCTCATCCGAGGAAATCACGCGCCTCGAGCGCAATCTTCCATGGCTCGCGATTACGGGCGTGGTCACTCCGTTCATCGGACTGTTTGGAACTGTCTGGGGCATCATCGACGCCTTCCACGGATTGGGCACAGCCGGCGCAGCCACCTTGCGCGCCGTGGCGCCGGGAATTTCCGAGGCTCTCGTCACCACCGCCGCTGGACTGGCCGCCGCCATCCCCGCCGTGATCGCCTATAACCTCATCATCGGCTCCATCCGCGAAATGGCCTCGCGCAACGACGACTTTGCGCTCGAAATGCTTAATATGGTGGAGCGCCAGACACCGTCGACGGAACGGCAAATACCTGTCGGCGAGGCGCGTCGCTGATGGCCTTCACCTCTGCCAACGGACGCACCCAGACCGCGCTGGCCGACATCAACATCACGCCGCTCGTCGATGTCGTTCTCGTGCTCCTCATTATTTTCATGGTGACCGCGCCCGTGCTTCAATCCGGCATCGAAGTCAACGTGCCGCACACGCGCACCGTCAAAGAGATCACCGAAGAGCGGTTGGTGATCAGTATCGATAAATCGCAAAAAGTATTTCTCGGCAACGATCCCATCAACATCAACCAGATCGGAGCGACCCTGAAGAGAAAGATTCGCGATCCGCAGCATCAGTCCATTTATTTGCGCTCCGACGAAGATGTGCCGTTTGGCGCCTTCGCGACCGTCATGGACGCCATCAAACAAGCGGGCATCAGCAATGTGAGCATCGTCACGCAGCCCATGGATACGCATGGCGGCCAGCGCTGATACTGGTATTGAAATGTACGACGCAGACATTTATTCGGAACACGCGCAGTTGCGTCGGCCGCTGGCTTGGTCGTTCGGACTGCATGTGGCCTTCGCGGCGTTCGTTGTGCTCTACGCGACGTACATGCAAGGCTTTCGCGGCTCCGGCTGGGGCAGCGGTGGCACCGGCGACGCCATGGGAGCCACGCTCGTGAGCTCGGTCCCCTTGCCCGCCAACCCCGAGCAGACAACGAATGTTCTGGCTACGGAATCCAAAGGCCTCTCGAAGTCGCAGCCTGCGGTAGAGGAAAAGCAGCCGGAAGCGATTCCGATTCCCGACAAGAACACCAAGGTCAAGCCGAAACCTGTGATCAGCGCAACCAAAAGGAAAGCGGAACCTGAACCACCCGAAACGAATCAAATTCCTTATGGTGAAGGCGGACCGGTCAGTGGCCCCTACACCATGACCGCAGGCGGCGCCAAAGGCGGCTTCGGCTTCACTGGAAGCGGCGGCGATTTCGGCAGTCGCTATGCTTGGTACGTTGAAGCGGTGCAGCGCAAGGTCACTGAGAACTGGCTCAAGTATGAGGTCGACCCAGGGATCAGGGAGGCGAGCCGCGTTTATCTGACGTTCGACATCGGACGCGACGGGCATCCCTCGAATATCCAGATGGAGCAGCCGAGCAACGTCCCGTCGCTTAACCAGTCGGCGTTGCGGGCGCTTCAACGCATCGATACTTTCGGCCCGCTGCCGTCGGATTATTCCGGCGGCAAAGTGTCGGTGGAATTTTGGTTCGATTACAAAAGGTAGTGCAGGGAGCGCAAAATTGAGCAACTCGGCTCGCCTCGTTCGTCGTCACTTTCTGATCGTCGTCGCATTGCTCTCAGTCTTCACGGCGATCACCTCGGCTCAGGACTGGATTCGCACCGGTACTGGCCTCGGGGTTGAGCGGGTTCGCCTGGCCGCAGCCGACTTCAAGGCCTCGAATTCCGACCCCGGCAACGTCAACCTGCTCAAGACCTTCAATGACGTGTTGTGGAACGATCTGGATAACGCAGGAATCTTCGATCTTGTTTCGAAAAGCTTTTACCCGCTGCAAGAACCCGGGCAGCCCTCCGAGATAAATTTCTCGGCGTGGAACTCCCCGCCGCCGAACACTTCGATGCTCGCCTTCGGCAACCTGGGCGTAGCCGGAGGAAAGGTCACGGTGCAGGGCTGGCTCTACGACGTCAAGAACGAAAAGTCGCCACAGGTCCTCGGTAAGCAGTACAGCGACAATGCGACGAACGATGCCGTGCGCGTCATCGCCCACCGCTTTGCCGACGAAATCATCTTTCGCCTCGGCGGCGGCGTAAACGGAATCGCCGAAACCAAAATTTATTTTGTTAGCGAGCGCACCGGCCACAAAGAAATTTGGATGATGGATTACGACGGCGCCAACCAACAGCAGGTCACGCACCTCGGCAGCATTTCACTCTCTCCGCGCATCTCGCCCGACGGCTCGCGCCTGGCTTTCAGTGCGATCAATAAAGGCGGTTGGGAGATCATGATGTACTCCTTCGATCTCAACCGCATCGTCGCTTTCCCGCGCTTTGGCGGCATGAATCTTTCCCCCTCGTGGTCTCCCGACGGCAAGATTGCGTTCTCTTCCTCGCGCAATGGCTACCCGAATATTTTCGTGATTGATCCCTCGGGAGGGAATTCGCACCGCCTCACCGAAGGTAAAGGCCCCGACGTTTCTCCCAGTTGGAATCGCAAGACCGGTTCGCAGATCGCGTTCGTCAGCGGGCGGACCGGCTTGCCGCAGATCTACACCATGGAATCGGACGGCACCAACTTGCAGCGCCTCACCGATCAAGGCTACGCCGTGTCGCCTAATTGGTCGCCGAACGGGCAATTTCTCACCTTGTCCTGGATGCGCAAGTATGGTGGCGGAGAGCCGGGTTCGAACGATCTGTATCTGATGGATATTGCCAGTAAGCAGTGGGTGCAACTGACGCACGACGCCGGCCGCAACGACTTTCCCTGCTGGTCGCCTGACGGCCGTCACATCGTGTTTCAATCGCACCGCACGGGCAGCGACCAGATTTTTAGCATGCTCGCGGATGGCAGCAATGTGAAGCAATTGACTTTTAAGGGTGCCAACACCCAGCCGAACTGGAGTTGGAAGTAGACTGGCTTTATCGTGGCACGATGTAGTCGTACCGTCGTTGATTACGTATCGCAGTTAGTTTCGTATCGAAGTTAGTTTCGTATCCGGGCGCGCCTTCAGGCGCGCCGCGGGAGCTAGAGGATGGGCGCCTTGAGGCGCTGAGGAACGATTCGAGTTTCAGTACGAGCACGATTCTTGCGGCTGGCGAACGTGCGCCCTGTCGTCAAGCTGCGAATCGTCAAACTGCAAATTGTATGCCACTACGAGGGCGCACAGAAAAGAGGAACCAGTGAAGCACGCTAACCCAACCACCGTAACGATAACCAGAGGCGTTGCCCTCGTAATCGCTCTGGCCATGATCGTTTTCCTGGCCGCCTGCGCCAAGAAAGTCGCACCGCCGCCGCCCCCACCGCCACCCGCTCCGAACGCTCCCACCGCCTCGCTGTCGGCGAATCCGAATACGGTCAACGCCGGTCAACCGACGACATTAACTTGGCAGACTACGAACGCGACTGACGTCAGCATTGATGGCATCGGCCCCGTGGACTTGAACGGCTCGCGTCAGGTGACTCCGGTCGATTCGACTACCTATCATCTCGTCGCTAAAGGCACCGGCGGAACTCAGGATGCGACCGCACGCGTAACCGTGAACTCCGCGCCCGCTCCACCGCCAGCGGTGACCAATGTCACCGAAGAGGAACTATTCGCGCAAAATGTGAAGGACATCTTCTTCGACTACGACAAGTACGACGTACGCGCTTCCGAGCAAGGCTCGCTGCAGGCCGACGCGCAGTTCCTGCAACAGCATCCCGATATCCACATCACGATTGAGGGACACTGCGACGAACGCGGGTCGACCGAATACAACCTCGCCCTCGGCACCAATCGCGCCGACTCCGTGAAGAATGCGCTCATCCAGGCGGGAGTCAGCGGCGATCGCGTCAAGACCATCACCATGGGCAAGGAAAAACCGTTCTGCACCGAGTCCAACGAAAGTTGCTGGCAGCAAAATCGCCGCGGCCACTTCGTCTACGAAAAATAAACCAAAAGGGACGGGCATCTCGTCCGTCCCTTTTATTTTAAGTTTTTGTTGTGAAGGGCGCGGCTTTAGCGATGCCCGGCGTCAACAACAGCGGCTTCAGCCGCTGAGCGAATGCCCGACCCGCTACACGTTCAGCGGCTTTTCGACATCCAATAGGATAACTATGAAACCCAATCGCATCGCGCTCATCACCACACTGTTCCTCGCCCTCGGCATCTCTCCCGCTTACGGCGTCAACAAAGACATGGTCGAACTGCAAACCCAGGTCCAACAATTGCAGCAGCAGATGACCGCGATGAAGCAATCGTTCGACGAGCGCATGGGCGTCATGAAAAATCTGCTCGAGCAGAATACCGACGTGGCCAACAAAGTCACCGCCGCCATCAACGGTCTCGAAGCGTCGATCAACAAACAGCAGCAGGATCGCGGCGCGCAGGTCGATCAGATCTCCGGCCAGATTCAGGCGCTGACCGATACCATGGACGAGCTCAAAGTTCGGCTCACCAAGCTCAGCAAGCAACTCGAGGACTTGCAGGCGGCACAGCAGTCGATGGCGGCGCAGCAAACCCAGGCACAGCAACAGCAGCAGGCGATCGCGCAAGCGCCCGCGCCTGACGTGCTCTACAACAATGCCCTGCGCGATTACAACGGCGGCAACAACGATCTCGCGACCCAGGAGTTCAGCGACTACATCAAGTTCTATCCGAACACCGATTTGGCGGGGAACGCCTATTTTTACCTGGCGGAAATTCAATACAAGGCCGGAGACTATCCGAAAGCAGTTGCGAATTACGATCTGGTCCTACAGAATTTTCCGAGCGGAAACAAAGCCGCTTCCGCACAGTTGAAAAAGGGATTCGCGCTCATCGAACTCGGCAAAACAGACGAGGGCGCGCAGGAATTAAAACACGTCATCCAGCGCTATCCCCGGACCAACGAGGCACTGCAGGCGCGAGAGAGATTAAGAAAGCTCACGCCGTCCCCCAAAGCCCACCAATGAAGGGTGGAGGACGGAAGCTAAGACATACCAAAGAGCGCTGCGCGCAAAAGATTTAACTTCTGCAATCTAACGCCGCCCTATAATTTCTCACCGCCGCTTTCAGCGTCCCGCAGGGGAACCGCGTTTTTGAATGTTCGAAATCCGTTCGATGGGGTACTATAGTCCGTTTTCCGAAAGCAAAAAGAAACCGGCTCCCGCAAGCCGCCCTGGAAGCCACATTTTAACCAAGAGGTGACCTGATGCAACTGCGCCTGGAAAGCCGACCCGTCGGTGAGGTTCTGATCATTCAGTGTCACGGGCGAATCGTCGCGGGAAACGAAGTTTATGCCTTGCACGCCTACGTGGGCGATTGTTTCGTCAAATATGGTGACGTCGTGCTGCAACTCGATCAAGTTGAATTCGTCGACAGCAGCGGACTCGGCGCGCTGGTGCGACTCATGCAAGGCGCGCGCTCCAAGGGCGGCGACCTCAAGCTGAGCGGCGTCACTCCCAAAGTCCGCAAGACCATGGAAATGACCAATTTGATCAAGCAATTTGAAACCTACGACTCCGTCGAAGAGGCGATCACCGCCGCGTATTTAGGTTCGCGCTATTCGCGCGGAAAAACCGGCGACGCCCGCCCGCGCATGCTCTGTGTTTCTGAATCGACCGATGTAGGAACGTTCCTGCGCGAGGTGCTGTGCAGCGCCGGTTACAACGCCTTGATCACAGCCACAGTGGACGACGCCCGCATCCTGCTCAAGGCCACGAAAGCAAAACTGGTGGTGCTATCCGCGCGCTTGCAAAACGCCCACGGCCGGCCGGCGCGTAAAGCGCTGGAAGAAATCGATCCCGCCGTTGCTCTTCTCATTCTGGACGAGAACTTCGCCACGCAGGATCCCGGCGAAGCCGCGGAGAAACTTCTCAGCTGCGTGGGCAATTGTTTGCCGGCGCCGGACGCGGCGCCCAACTAATTCGCCTCCACGATCATCGCGGGCGGTTCGGCCGACGCGCCGCTCGGCCGCAGCGTAACCCAATCGGTCTGCACCCGATCCCATCCCTGAATCAGGAAACCGTACGAATCAAACAGCTGGCGAATCTGCGTCCGCTGCCAACCCGCAATGTCTTCGAGAATCGGAATCAGGGTAGCCAGAGCATTGTCGCTCAACACGCTCCGTTTCGCGATCTGCGAAACTAGCTTTGATTCCGACACCGCGATCGTGAAACCGTCGCGCCGGTTCACGTGCAGCATGACGTGAATATCCGAACTGCCGTCGCCCACGTAGACGACGTGATCCGCCGGAATGTCTAGCTCTTTTTCCAGTTGCTCCAGCCGCGTGACTTTTCCGTAACCAGCGGTAGCGCGCACCAGGCTCTCGATTTCGCCCGAGGCGTTATATTTGAATTCCGTGCCGAAGATGTGATCCTGCGGCACGATTCCCTCCAGCGCCGACTGGATGACCTCTACCGGCGCTGCCGAGAGCACGTAAAAATCAAAATGGAAGCCGTCGATTCTCCGGTCGAGAATCTCGTAAATCTGCTTGATATTTTCCTTGAGGCGGATACGCTTGCCCACTTCAATCAGGTCGTCGCGCCGGACGCGCGAATGGAATTCCGGATCATGCAGCAGCAGATAAGAAAGTTCGGCGCCCTGCTGCACCAGATTCAACTTGGCCATGCCTTTGGCCTTACGCTCGAATTCCGTAACAGAAATGCCCAACAACTCAGCCAATACGTAGCCCGAATCATTAAAGGTCAACGTCTGATCGAAGTCGCTGGCGAATAAATAACGCTTAAGATACTTGCTGGTCATATCCTATTTTAGATTCGAGATAAGGTTAATGGACTATCAATTTTTCTTATCCTAACCATTGCAACGACATATGCGACATATGCGGCCTTACGTTGCTCGCCGCGAATTTTCAGAGTAACCTGCATTCTGAATTCATAACTCGTCGTCGCATTTACGGAAAGGCAACCAATGCCGGGAAAAAGTGTTAGCGACCATCTCCGCAATGATGCCGATCGCGGGAAAGGTTCGAAAGAGCCGGACGAACGCGACCAGAGCGGCAACAACTCCATGCAAGACCAGCTCGGCCATCGCAATCCCGATCCCATGCAGGACGGCGCCGACAGCGATTTCCCCGAGCCCGGTCAGAGCCCCGAGCATTCCTTCGAAGGCGAGTTCAAGAAGACCGGCTAGCGGCGGTCGTGTCCTGCTAACCACCGTTAAGGCCGAATCACTTCGATAGCGTCAGCACGAGTACGCTCTGCGAAGATCTCCGCAGCTGCCCGCCGCAAGCCACGTTGGCCTATGTGCTATAGAGTACACGAGCTACGAGCGATGCCAGAAGTGGCAACTAAAGCCACAGTTGCCTAATGTGCTATAGAGATCTATACTCCGCTGGTCTGTAATTACGGACGACAGGATACCCCCCATGAAGCACACCTTCTCGCAGAAAATGTGGCAGGCTTTGTCCACCGGATTGTTTATCACCGTGCTC
>Ga0209380_10002578_pt1 | contig 11546 bp, 9 predicted proteins | sample HubBroMetageWFT6_FD_188347 | JGI IMG/M metagenome (GOLD analysis project Ga0209380, IMG submission 188347) | Warmed and freeze-thawed soil microbial communities from the Hubbard Brook experimental Forest, New Hampshire - Hubbard Brook CCASE Soil... | ecosystem: Environmental > Terrestrial > Soil...
CGTCCATTCCTTTACAGCTTGGATTCGAGATACGGCAACGGCCGGCCGAGGCGCCCTCGACGCTACCGGTGGCTATACTCGCGCGCAGGCATGTCGAGCACCCCGGCGTCCCTGGTTCTCTTCGGGATCGCGGTCGGCGCATACACGCTCGCGGTGGTTGCCTTCGTGCTTCACCTGGCCTTCCGCAAGCGGGTCCTCGGGGACATCGGAATGGCCCTCGTCCTGGTCGGCTGGCCGCTGCATTTCGCCTCGATCTTCACCCGCGCGCTCGAGGCCGGGCACTGGCCGCTCGGCAACATGTATGAGTACTCGACCGGGATAGCGTTCGTCGTCGTCACCGTGTGCGTGGTTCTCATGGTGCGTTCGCGGATGCGCCTGATCGGGCTGCCGGCGATGATCGTCACGGTCGCGTTGATGGGCGTGGCCTACATGCTCTACGTGCCGCCGGGGCAGCTGGTCCCAGCCCTGCACAGCTACTGGCTGACCATCCACGTCACCTCAATGGCCACATCCTCGGCCGTGCTGAGCTTCTCGTTCTTCTTCGGGATGGCCTACCTGGGGCGACGCTGGGCTGACAATCGCCTGCTCGCGGTCGCTCCCGCGGCCGTGCCCGCAAGCGTCAGCAGCGGGGGCGTGGCGACCATGACGATGGGAGGCGGCGGCGGGTCAGGCGGCGGTTTCACCGCGGCCGGAGGCAAGCACCCGGTGGCGACGTGGCTGCAGCGCGCGCTGCCGGGGGCGGCGGTGCTGGACAGCTGGAGCTACCGCTTCGTGATGATCGGCTTTCCGATCTGGACGTTCGGTGTCATCTGCGGAGCCATCTGGGGCGAACACGCATGGGGACGCTACTGGGGATGGGATCCCAAGGAGACGTTCGCCTTCATCACCTGGGTCATCTTCGCGATCTATCTCCACGCTCGCGTGACCTACGGCTGGAAGGAGAAGCGAGCGGCGATCATCACCGTGTTCGGGTTCGCGGCGATCCTGTTCACGCTGTATGCGGTCAACCTCTGGATCGCCGGGCTGCACTCGTACGCTCGCGCCTGACGGGAACTGATCGCGTGCGCACGCACCTACATCCCCAAGTGCACCATCCGAGCGCGGCGAAGCGGAGCAACAGCGTCGCGACTACGCGCGGCGCGCCCACCTCGTCTTCTTCAGCATCTTCTTATGCTTGTGCTTGCGCATCTTCTTGCGCCGCTTCTTGATTACGGAACCCATCTGCGAACGACTATAGCGGTCCGAGCCGAATGAAGGCCTCGCGCAGGTTGGCCGCTGTGGTCTCGAGATCCTGTGGGAGCACCTTGACGTCGCCGAGCACGGGCATGAAGTTGGTGTCCCCGGCCCAGCGCGGCACAACATGAACGTGGACGTGCTCGGTGCTCGCACCCGCGGCGCTGCCCTGATTGATGCCGATGTTGAACCCGTCCGGGTGCATCGCGTCGGTCAGGACGCGAATGGCGCGCTGCGTGGCCGCAAAGATCGCGGCCCCCTCATCAGGCGTCAATGCGAGCATGCCGGGCGTGTGCCGAACCGGCACCGCCATGAGGTGTCCGCTGGTGTACGGGTAGCGGTTCATCAGGATGAACGCCAGCTTGCCGCGGCCGACCACGAGGGACTGGTCGCCATCGCCGCGGGCGGCCGCGCACAGAAAGCATCCATCCCCGGTGCCTGACGGCGTGTCCGAAACGTACGCCATGCGCCAGGGTGCCCAGAGCCGCTTCACCACACGACGGTAGCCGAGCGCCCGTTCCACGCGGGGTCCGGCACGGTCAGAGCAGTGTCAGAGTCACTTCGACGTTGCCCCGAACCGCGTTCGAGTAGGGGCAGCGCTGCTCGGCCTCGTCGATCAGAGCCTTCGCCTGCTCACGGTCGGGCAGCGACGGAAGGGTGATGAGCAGTTCGACGGCAAGACCGAGGCGCCCGGACTCGATCCGTCCGATGCCGACCCGAGCGGTCACCGTCGCGTCCTCGACGTCGACCCCCTTGCGGCGGGCGATACCGAGCATGGCGTTCTCCCAGCACGCCGCAAATCCGAGCGCGAAGAGCTGCTCGGGGTTCGTCCCACGGGCTCCATCGCCGCCCAGTTCCTTTGGTGACGTGAAATCGACCTCCACGACGCCGTCCGAGGTGGCGCCATGACCCCGCCGGCCGCCTTTGACGGTTGCCTCAGCGGTGTAAAGAATCCGCGGCCGCTGATCGCTGTCGCTCATGACTCCTCCAAGACCACAGGTTGGAGATTCATCTTATGAGCGACGTACGGGCGACGGCCGGAACCCGGAGTCAGCCGGCGCGTCGTGACTCGACGATCTCCACGCGCACCGGGCGCCCAGGGCGCGGCGGGTCCGGCATAAGCCTGCCCCGCTCGGCGGGAGCCGGCGCTCGAACCACGCGGTTGCGCCCCCCGTGCTTGGCCGCGTACATGGCTCGGTCGGCCGCGGCGAGCAGCTCATCGAGGTTGTCGCCGTGCTCGGGGTACGAGGCGATCCCGATCGAAGCCGTCAGCCGGCCGAGACGGGCGCCCTCGGGCAGCGCGAGCTGGCTGATGGCCGCCCGCACCGCCTCCGCGACCCTCGCTCCGCCGTCGGCGTCGCATCCGTGGAGCAGGACCACGAACTCCTCACCGCCGAGGCGGACCACGGCATCGGCGCCGCGCACGCTGGCGCGCAGCCGCGTGGCGATCCGCTGCAGGACCAGATCACCGGCGGCATGACCGCCGTGGTCGTTCACCGTCTTGAAGTGATCAAGATCGATGAGGAGCAGTGAGAACGGCTGGGGGTCGCGGGCACCGCGAACGAGCTCGCGCTGGGCGGTGTCGCGCAGCCAGCGGCTGTTGAACAGACCGGTCAGCGGATCGGTCATCGCGGCACTGAGCAGCTCGGTATACAGCTGTGCGTTGCGCCACGCCGCGGCCGCGATATGGGCGAAGAGCGATCCGGCCTCGAGCTCGCGAGCGCTGAACTGCCCGATCCCGACTCGCCAGCAGTTGATGATCCCGAGCTTTCGCTCTGCGGCCACCAGCGGGATGAGCAGGAGGGACTCGTGCACCACCGCTGTTCCGGGAACCTGCCGCGCGAGCGGGTGATCGGCGGTGTCGTCGACGTTCTCGGGAATACCCTTGGCGAACGCCCACCCGGTGATCCCCGCATCGAGCGAGAACGCGTCGGCGAGGATCTCGTCGGCATCGGGACCGGTCGCGAGCACCGGGTTGAAGCGGTGGGTCTCGTAGTCGGCAACGAAGATCGCCATCTCGGTGACCGGAACCACTCGAGCCAGCTGCTCGGCCATGACCCCGAGGATGCGCATCGGGTCGTGCTCGGTCTGCAGCGCCAGAGCCGCATCGCTGAGCGCCCGGGGAAGCCCGCTGCGCACGCGCGACGGCCGGGGCTGCACGGAAGGCAGCAGCGCAGGCTGCGCGAGGTGGAGGAGGGGTCCCTCGGGCGCCGAACGAACTCGCGACACCGGTCGCTGGGCGAACCATCCGGGGATCACCACCTCGACGTCATCGTGACCCTCGACGGGCTGTGCGAGGACGGGGCGGCCGAGGTGCCACCCCTGGCCGAACTGGACGCCGAGCGACTGCAGGGCGTCCTCCTCGGATTGGGTCTCGATGCCCTCGGCGATCAGCCGTGCTCCGATGTGGCCCCCAAACGAGAGCAGCGATACGACGAGCGCACGGCGGGCGCGATCGGTGTCGACCGCGTGGATCAGCGACCGGTCGACCTTGATGAACTCCGGACGGAGCTCGGCGATGACCCGCATGCTGGCGTGGCCCGCGCCAGCGTCGTCGACAGCGATACGGAATCCGTGGGATCGGAGGTCCGCTGCAATCCGCTGCAGGTGCTCCAGGTCGGGGACCGGATCGCGTTCACTGAACTCGAGCACGATCGAGGCCGGGTCGAGGCGTGCTTCGCTCACCGCCGCGTGGAGTGCCCGCATGCCACCCGCGTCGAGGAGCGTGCGGATCAGAACATTGACGAACAGGTCGGTGTCGCCGATGTTCGGCGCTTCGCGCAAGGCCGCGCGCACGCAGGCGATGTCCACGGCCGATTTGACATCGAGCGACGCGGCTGCTCCGAAGAGCTCGTCGGGCGTGGTGAAGTGCTCGGTCGGGGGGAAGCGTGCCAGCGCCTCGTAGCCGATGCTGGTGCCGTCGTACAGCCTGACGATCGGCTGCACCGCCGCCACGATGCGACCCTCGTCGATGAGTTGGGTCAGCTCGCGCCGAAGCGCAGTCCTGGACCGAGGTGATGTGGCCGGTGCGAACCGTCCCCCCACCGCGCTGTCCACGGAACGGTGCATGACCCGTCTCGCGCTCACCCGTCGAGTGTGGCGACCGGGGGTTGCGACCCGGTGACGTCGGAGTCGCTAGCGAGCGAAGAAACACGAACGTTCGTTCGTGCAAGCGCACCGGAGCGCTCAGACGGTGACAGCCAGCTTGGTGCGCACCTGGTCTGAGAAATGGCACGAGGCGAGATGGCCGTCCGGCTTCATCTCGAGCGGTGGCACGACGTCGGCGCAGATTCCCGGAACCTGGGCGATCGGGCACCGCGTGTGGAACAGGCACCCTGAGGGCGGGTTGCGCGGCGAGGGGATCTCCCCGGTGAGCTCCACCAGCCGGCGCTTCGATTCGATCCGCGGGTCGGGCACCGGGATGGAGGAGAGCAGTGCTCGGGTGTAGGGATGGTCCTGCGAGCGATAGAGGTCGTCGCTCGGCGCCACCTCGCAAATCCTGCCGAGGTACATGACCATGACCCGGTTGCTGATGTGGCGTACCACCGAGAGGTCGTGCGCGATGAAGAGGTACGTGAGGTGGAACTCGCGCTGGAGATCCTCGAGCAGATTGATGATCTGAGCCTGGATCGAGACGTCCAGCGCCGATACCGGCTCGTCGCAGATGATGACCTTGGGGTTGAGCGCCAGCGCGCGCGCGATCCCGATGCGCTGCCGCTGCCCGCCGCTGAACTCATGCGGATAGCGGTTGTTGAAATAGGGGTTGAGGCCAACGGTGCGGAGCAGCTCCTGGACGCGCGCATCCTTGGCCTTCCCGCGACCGATCATCTTGAAGTTGACGAGCGGCTCGGCGATGATGTCGCCGACCGTCATGCGCGGATCAAGTGACGCGTACGGATCCTGAAAGATGATCTGGAGCTGCTTGCGCTGCTGACGCAACTTCTCACCGCGCAACTTGGTGATGTCGACTCCTTCGAGGATCACCTCGCCGGACGTCGCGGGGATGAGCTGGGTGATCACCCTGCCGAGGGTCGACTTCCCGCATCCGGACTCGCCGACCAGGCCGACCGTCTCCCCCGGCATGATGTCGAAGCTGACGCCGTCAACAGCTTTCACCGACGCGCCGACACCCGCACCGAAATGCTTCACCACGTTGACGACGCGCAGGATCGGCTCGCCGGCCGTCGCGGGTGCGACCGCGCCGGCCGCCGGGTAAGCGACGGTGCCGTCAGTCACTGAGGGTCTCCGCCGTTGCTGCGGGCGTCAGGTCGGCCGCGGGCCGGCGTCCCCGCGGGTGCACACCGCTCGCCGCACCGGGGCTCGTATCCGTGATCGTCGCCGCATTCATCTCGTCGTAGGCGCGTGTCATCGTCACCCAGCAGGCCGCGCGCTGCGCATCGGCCACGTTCTCGATGACCGGTGGCTCATTGAAGCAGCGCTCGATGCGGAATGGGCAGCGGGGGTTGAACTTGCATCCGACCGGCAGGTCGATTAGGTCGGGAGGCAGACCCTCGATCGACAGCAGCCGGTCCTGGCGATTGGAGTCGATGCGCGGCACCGAACGCAGCAGCGACCACGTGTAGGGATGCTGTGGCGACTCGAAGATCTGCTCCACCGGGCCTTCCTCGACGATCTCCCCGGCGTACATGACCAGCACCCTCCGGCAGAGCCCGGCAACGATGCCGAGGTTGTGGGTGATGAGGATGATCGCCGCACCCGTCTGCTCGTTGAGGTCGCGCAGCAGCTCGAGGATCTGTGCCTGCACGGTGACGTCGAGCGCCGTTGTCGGCTCGTCCGCGATGAGCAGGTCGGGTTTGTTGGAGAGGCCCATCGCGATCATGGCGCGCTGGCGCATGCCACCACTGAACTGGTGTGGAAAGTCCTTGATGCGATGCACGGCATCCGGCACCCGCACCTGCTTGAGGAGATCGATCCCCCGCTGCGAGATGTCGTCTTTGGGGATCTTGTCGTGAGAGCGCATCGCCTCGTCGATCTGAAAGCCGATACGCAGCACCGGGTTCAGCGAGCTGAGAGGGTCCTGGAAGATCATCGCGATGTCGCGCCCTCGGATGTTGCGCAACTCCTCCTTGTTGAGCTTGAGCAGATCCTGGCCTTTGAACATGATCTCGCCGTGCACCACCTTGCCCGGCCGCTGCACGAGACCGAGCAACGACATGGCGGTGACGCTCTTGCCGCACCCTGACTCCCCCACGATCCCGACGGTTTCGCCGGGCATGACCTCGAAGCTCACCCCGCGCACCGCCTTCACCTCGCCGTCGTCTGTGAAGAAATGGGTGCTCAGGTCCCGAACCTCGAGGACCGGTTGGGTCACCGCTTCTGACGGGGGTCGAAGGCGTCCCGCAGGCCGTCGCCGAGGAAGTTGAAGGCGAGCAGGGTGAGCGAGAGCGCAATCGACGGGAACAGGAGGATGTGCGGCGAAAGGCGGAGCGCCTGCACTCCCTCGCTGGCGATGGCGCCCCAGGTCGGCGTGGGCGGCGGAATGCCGACACCGAGGTAGCTGAGAAACGCCTCGAAGAGGATCGCCGACGGGATGACAAAGGTCACGGCGACGATGATCGGGCCAAGCGCGTTGGGGAGGATATGGCCGAACAGGATCTTCCCGCTGCGCGCACCACTGGCGCGCGCGGCCTCCACGTACTCACGTTCGCGAAGGCTCAAGGTCTGCCCGCGAACCAGGCGGGCGACATCCATCCACACGGTCGCGGAGATGGCGATCACGACGTTCGTGAAGCTGCGGCCGAGGACGGTGACCATCAGCAGCGCCACCAGCAGCGCCGGGATGCCGTAGAAGATGTTGATCACCGTGCTGATGATGCCGTCGACCCATCCTCGGAAGTAGCCGGCGGTCAGTCCGACCACGACGCCGATGCCCAGGACGATCGCCGCGCTGAGCAAGCCGACCGAGAGCGAGATCTGAGCGCCGGCCATCAGCCGGCTGAGCAGGTCGCGCCCGAGCTCGTCAGCACCGAGCAGATGCGAACCCGAGGGACCCGAGTAGATCTGCGCCACCCCGATGGCCGATGTCGGATAGGGCGTCCAGAAGAGCGCCACGATCGCAACCAGCCCGAGGAGGATGAGATAGACGGCGGAGATCAGGGCAAGGCGGTTGCGGCGGAGCCGGCGCAGGCCGTCCCGCCAGAGACTGGCCTGCTCGCGAACGAGGGTGGAGCTTGCGAACTCCTGATCCGCACGGGGGGCTGCGACAACTGCCATTAGTAGCGAATCCTTGGATCGATGACCGTGTAGGTGAGATCCACTGCCAGGTTGGCCACGCCGACCAGCAGTGCGTACATGGTGAACACGGCGACCGTGACATTGTAGTCGTGCGAGAGGATGCTGTTGATGAACTCCTTGCCGAGCCCGGGGATGCCGAAGATGTTCTCGATCACGACGCTGCCAGTGATGATGCTGATGATCAGTGGGCCGAGAACGCTGGTGACCGGGATGAGCGCGTTCCGGAGCGCGTGACGCACCACGACGACCCGGTTCTTCACGCCTTTGGCGCGAGCCGTGCGCACGTAATCCTGGTGGATGACGTCGAGCATGCTCGCCCGGGTGATGCGTGCGACGAGGCTTGACGTGAACAGGCCCAAGGCCACCGCGGGCACGGTGAGCTCGACCACCGTGCCGTACGTTCCATCCCAGGTCAACGGGTAGTAGAACGCGCCGCCGGTGACGTCGAAGAGCCAGACCCCGAAGATGAGCACGCCGAGGGATGCGATCACGAAGCTCGGCACGCTGTAGCCGATGATCGCAAACGTCGTCAGCGAGTAATCCACCCAGGTGTTCTGGCGAAGGGCGGCGATGACCCCGAAGGTCACTCCCATCCCGATGGTGAGCAGCAGCGCCGCTCCGCCCAGCTCTGCGCTCACGCTGAGCTCGCGGAGCACGATCGGCGTGATCGCCTCCCCGCGGTTGACGATGGAGACCCCGAAGTTGCCCTGCACGGCGTGGCTGATGAAGTCCCAGTACTGCACGAGCACCGGCCGGTCGAGGCCGTACTCGTGGAGCAGGAGAGCGAGACTCGCGCCCCGGACCCGCTCGTTGACAAAGGTGTTACCGGGGAGCGAATGGATCCCAAGGAACACCACGAATGAGACGACCAGAACCGTGAACGCGATGAGCAACAACCGTTGCCCGATGTAGGTCAGCATGCCTCGCGTCACGATCCATCCCTCGTGTCGCTGAAACGCCAGAAGGCGCCCGAGCCGCGGCCGGGCGCCCTCTGTTCAGCGCTTGTCCAACACTCTAGTGGCTGAGAATTGAGATCCCGTTCCAGTAGTAGTCCGCTTGCGTGGTCGAGCCGGCGCCCTGGACGTACGGGTGAATGAGGAACGTGCCGACCGAGTAGTAGAGCGGAATGTACACAGCCTGAGTCTGAAGTTCCGTGGCTAGCTGGTTGTACAACGGCAGCGCCTGGTCGAGCGGAAGCTTGTCCGCCATGGCAAGGGTGCTGTCGTAGGTCGGGGAGTCATAGCCGCTCGTGTTCGCGTTCGCGCTCAGCACGGCCTTGCCCCAGAGGTTGTCGTACCAGTCCTGCGGATGGTTGTAGTCGAACTGCCATCCGTCGCGGCTCATCACATCGTCGCCCTTGAGCCGGTTGCCGATGAAGGGTGGCTGAGTCTGGCCGAGGATGCTGACATGGATGCCGAGGTTCGTCTGCCAGTCGCCCTGCAGGAACTGCGCGACGCCGTCGTTCAACCCGCCCTGGTTGTACACGTAGGTGAGGTGCTGCACCATGTTGGTGTAGCTCGGGTTCAGCTGCTCAGCCGTCTGGAGCAGCTGCTTTGCCTGCGCGGCATTGAACTTGGCGAGCGGATCGGTTCCATCGCCCGCATATCCGATGAGGCCCTTGGTGATCAGGCCACCGGTCGCGGGGATGCAGACGAGGTTGTCGCAGACGATGTTCGCCAGCGCCTTGTTGTCGATCGAGAGCGCGAAGGCCTTCCTCAGGTCGATCGCGGCCTGAGACGTTCCGGTGAACGGATCACCGGCGGCCGTGGTCGGGTTGTAGCTCGCGTTGACCATGAACGACACCCAGGTGGTGCGCCCCTTGGGGATGAGCTTGAGCTGGCTCGACTCGCTGCTCGATTGGTGGATGCGCAGGATGTCGGCGATCGGAAGGCTGCTCGAGCCTCCGTAGCCGAGCAGATCGTACTTACCCTGCTCCCAGGCGGCAATCGCGGTTGACTGCGTCGCCGTGTCCGAGGCCTTGATGTCGACGTTGACGTTTGTCAACACCGGCTTCGGCGTGCCCCACCAGTTGGAAACCGCGACGAACTTCATATCCTGGTGCGGGATGTACTCGGTCATCTTGTAAGCGCCGGTGCCGACGAACTCAGATGGCTTGCTCCACCAGTCGACCGGATCGTTCTTGACCACCTTCTCGTCGACGATCATTCCGGAGGTCGCTTGAAGTGTCAGAGCGGAAAGGAAGAAACCCGCCGGGCTTGCGAGCTGCACCTTGACGGTGTAGGCGTCGGGCGCGGTCAGCCCGGACATCATGAACGCGGAGTTGCCCGCGGCGAGCTGATTCTCGATGTTCTGCTGAGTCGAGACGCCCCCGGCAGGCTTGGCCGATGCGGCGGCTTGCACTGCGCCAAATCCCACCACCGGCCCGAAGATCGACGCCGCGTACGGCCCGTTGAGAGCGGCCGCGCGGTTCCAGGAGTAGAGGAAGTCCTTGGACGTCACCTTGTCTCCGTTGGAGAACGTGACGTTCTGCTTCAGGTGGATGGTGTAGGTCAGGCCGTCGGCGCTGATGCCGCCGTTGGCCGCGGTGGGCACCACGGTCGCGATGTCCGGGATGATCTTGAGGTTGTTGTCGTAGCGGAACGGTCCGTCGAACACGTTCTGCGCAATCTCAGAGTCGACCTCGAGGTCGGAGACGCCCGGATCGAGCGTGTCGAAGTCGTTGAAGACGGCGAAGTGGAGGGTCTGGTTGGCCGCCAGTGTGTGGCCCTGGGTCGTGCTGCTGGTGCTCCCGCACGCAGCTGCGCCGAGCAGGCCGAGCACGCTGAGCCCAATCCCACCAATCGTCAGTTTATGTGGTCGCAAGTCAGGATCCTCCCGTTGTTGCTGGTCACGCCTGGACCCGGATTTCCCGGTGCCGGTCCGACCCTCAGGTATGTGAGGCGTCGGCCGGATCATATCGGGTCGCTAATCCCCATGCGGGGCTGTCGGGGCGGAATTCATCCTGTTGGGGGACGCACGCGGCCGCAATTCGTCACGTTGGGGGATGGCCGCACCTGGCCGCTGACTTTCAGGCGCGTCGGGGAGCGCCGCAATCGGGGGATTCCGGCGACGTTTCCGGATGGCCCGCACCAGCCTGGTGGAGCCAGGGGGGCTCGAACCCCCGACCTCTTGCATGCCATGCAAGCGCTCTTCCAGCTGAGCTATGGCCCCGGGCCATGGTACCGGGCCCATGCCGCCGGCGGCGAGCGGTGCGTTTGGGGATTGCAGTCCGGCAATGGGGCGATTGCGGCTAGTCGGTTCGGTAGCGGACAATGACTCCGCCAGTACAGTGCTGCGATTTCGCCGCGGCGACTGCACCAGACCGTTCGCCGCGAGGAGACTCATGCCCGACGCCGCCGCCCTCGACAGAGACCCGGCCTCGGGCGCCAATTCGCCAATTGTCCAGGCGGCCGAGCGGCTCGTGTCTCGCATTGAGACGCTGGTCAATCAGGTCGCCGAGTTGAAGGCCGACAACGTGCGACTCCGCCGAGAGGTGCGAGAGGCGCTAGCCCTCATCGATCGCGCCGGCGATGCCGCAGCACCGCCGCGGGCGACCCGCCGGGCCGCCGCTCCCCCCCCGAGGCACGCGAAAGGCCGGCGCCGAGGCAAGGGACCCAAAGGCAGGGCAACACCGGCATCGGTGACGCCCGACATCGTCCTGGCAACCATCGGCAAGCTTGGGTCTGCCTCGGCATCGGAGATCGCCAAGGAGCTCAGCGGGCTCGGCGACCAGGTGTCGGGCCGCGCTGTTCGCTGGCTTGCAGAGCGGGCGGGGGCCGCCACCGTCGTCGGCGAGGACGGCCAGCTCAGGTACCGGCTGCCTGGCTCGTTGCCCCGGCCCCAATGACCACTCGCTGACGCCGGTCCCGCCACTCGACGCCCGGCGCTCGTCAGACCAGCTTGCACCGCGACTTCGGTTACACTTGCGTGCATGGCTGTCAATGAAGAAACACAATCGAGACTAGGTCCTCGGCGACTGGCGCTTGCGGTCGCCGGCGCGCTGACCCTCGCCGGAGTCGCCGGCTGGTCGGTCCTCCACCAGGCGGCCGCGGCGGCGC
>Ga0209380_10002579_pt1 | contig 11546 bp, 14 predicted proteins | sample HubBroMetageWFT6_FD_188347 | JGI IMG/M metagenome (GOLD analysis project Ga0209380, IMG submission 188347) | Warmed and freeze-thawed soil microbial communities from the Hubbard Brook experimental Forest, New Hampshire - Hubbard Brook CCASE Soil... | ecosystem: Environmental > Terrestrial >...
AAGAGCGCTTCATTGGTCTCCCTCGTTCTGCGAGCGGACGCAGTCGACGACTGTTCGGCCCGATACCGACAGGTAGAATAACCAGCCGCTCACTTGCGCGCAATTGGCTAGCGGGAATTTCCGCAGGCTAAAGCCGGGGGCGCGCCGCATCGCCCCCTTCCGCAGGCGTCAGCGGCGAATTATCCGCGCACCCTTTTGCGGCTCGCGCCGATGCCCGCCCCGCCGAACCGAGGGATCTCAGGTGCGCGAGTTTATTCGGCGGCGGCGCGCATCGCGGTGCCGTTCAGCACCTCGGCGGCCTCCTTGGCGACGACCGTGCCGTCGAAGAAGCGCGGGTTTTGGGTGCCCCAGAGCCGCACCGAATTGGCGAAGACGAAGTCGCGGAAATCGGCTTCGGTGATCAGCTCCTTTTCGACCAGCTCGTGCGCTTCCGGGAGCGGGTCGCGGAAGTCGATCACGTCGAAATGGCCGATATCGGAGCTGAAGATCGCGTTGAGCTTGGCGCCGAATGGGTTGCCGCGCCCAAAGGCCGTCGCGTTCATGCGGTCGTCCGCCTCGCAGCCGAAATAGAAGGGCTTGGCGTAGAGGTCGATCCAATCCTCCTTGCGGGTGATCTTGCACGGCGCGAAATCGTCGAGTTCGTCGCGATTCCCGGTCAGATCCTGCGTGTCGGGGCTGGGCCAGCCGTCGCGCGCCTTCAAGGCCGCCGCGATGTCGTCGTAGCCGTGCTTCTCGACCAGGTTCAGCAACAGCTTGCGGTCGAGCTTCTCCGGCTTCATGCGCTCCAATGCCGGGGCGCCGCGCCGCTCCCAATGCTCGATCAGATCGCCGAACAGCTGGGCGGCCCAGCCGACGCCGCCTTCGAGAAACGCGAAGCGGAGCTCAGGGAAGCGTCGAGTTACGCCGCCGAGGAAGATCGCTTTGGACACGGCGTGGCCGGCGGCGGCGAAATGGCCGATGTGGTTGTAGACGAAATTCGACGGCGAGTTGCGCAACCCTTGGCCGCTGGCGCTGCTGTGGAAGGTCGGCGCGATACCGACTTCCACGCATTTCGCCCAGACCGGGTCGTAATCGTACTCGCTGTCTATCGCCAAGACGTCGTACGAAACGGCAAATTTCTCCGATTCCGGGTCATTGGCGGCGGCGGGGATCTTGCGGCTCATGCCGCTGCCGAACATGCCGACCTTGGAGCCGAGTTGCTTGGTCACGAATTCGAGCTCGGCGATCGCCTCCTCGGGGTGGTGCATCGGGATTATCGCCGCCGGGGTCAGCCGGTCTTCGAGGCCGCGGAAATATTCGGCCGAGACGATGTTGTAGGCGCGGATCACGGCGCGGCGGGTCTCGCCGTCCTTGATGCGCGGCAGCCTGAGGCCGGCGGTCGGATAGACGATCGCGAAATCGAGGCCGATTTCGTCGAGCCGCTCGTACAGCATCTTCGGCATCATCGCGGTGGCGCGGTCGAGCGTGTTCTCGGCCTGGCGGTTCCAGAAATTGGGCATCGCGACGCGGCGCCGGCGGCGCTCTTCCGGGGTCATCTTCAGGGCGTCGGTGGTCGAGCGCAGCGCCGCAAGAAACCCGTCCGCGGCCTTGTCGCCGCCCGCCTTGCGCATCTTCTCGCTGAAGACCGGCGCGTATTCGAGCCAATGGCCGTCGCCGTCGACGACCGGATGCTTCAACTGCGAGCGGATCTGCTCGGGGGTGCGGTGGGCGCTCATGCTTTCCTCCCGGTAGATGGCGGTTCGAACCGCCTGATGGTTCAGGATCGAGGCTAGGCTCGCCCTGCAGGCGAGTCAAACGCACCTCCCGCCGGGCTGATCTCCGGTTCCGGCAAGGCTCCGCCGCCGGGTTAAAGGACGCCGATGGCGCCGAGCGCGGCGCCGGCCGCCACGAGGATCAAGGGATTTATCCGCGTCGCGAGCAGCAGCGCCGCTGCCGCGGCGGTGACCGCGAAGCTCGTCCATCCGGCATCGCCGGCGCGCGCCATGACATAGCCGCCGGCAATGACGAGCCCAATCGTGACCGGCGCCAGACCGCGGCGCACCACTCGCTGCCACGCCGTGTCGCGAAAGCGATCCCATACCCGAAATACAGAGAAGCTCACCGCGCAGCATGGCGCGAACGTGGCGAATCCGCTGGCGATCGCGGTCGGCAGCCCGCCGACCTTCCAGCCGATAAAGCTCATCATCAGGATCATGTTCGGGCCGGGGATCGCCTGTACGACCGCGAAGCAATTGGCGAAGTCGCGGTCGCTGAGCCAGCCGTGGGCGGTCACCACGAAATCGTGCAGATCCGGCAGCACCGACGGGATGCCGCCGAAGCTGATCAGCGACAGCAGCACAAGATGCGAGACCAGGGCGGCCGGGGCGCTCATCCGGCCCTCGCGCCTTCGATCGCCGCTGCGGCGATGCTGACCGGCGCCAGAGCAAGCACGACAAGCAGCAGCGGCAGCTTGACGACGGCCAAGCCGGCGAAGGCGAGCACCGCAAACAGCAGTGCGATCGGCCGGCGGCGCTGCGGCAACAGCAGCCGGGCGCCGGTGGCGATGATCAGCCCCGCCGCCGCGGCGGAAATCCCGCGCAGGACATTCTGCAGCAGGCCGAGATGCGCGTAGTTGAGAAAGAGCGCGCCGAGCGCGAAGCCGACCGCACACGGAACCAGGATGAACCCTGCCAGACTGGCCAGCGCCCCGGCCGACCCGCGGAATTTCGCGCCGACGCAGACGGCGATACTGACGACGTTGGGTCCGGGCAGGAACTGGCAGAGGGTCAGCAGGTCGGCGAATTCCGCATCGCTCATCCAGCGCAACCGCTCGACGACGATCCGCCGCGCCCAGACCATTGGCCCGCCAAAGCCGGCGAGCGAGACCTTCAGGAAAGTGACGAACAGCGCCGGCAATGTGACGGGGGCGTGAGCGCCGACGTGCTCCCTCTCCACCCCCGGGGGCGGAGAGGGTTGGGGTGAGGTGGTGGATTCCAGGGGCTCGACGCCCACCTCACCCTCCCCGGCGCTGCGCACCGGGTCCCCTCCCTCTCCCCCCTAAAGGACGGAGATGGCAAATTGAGGCGTACGCTTGGCGCAATTGTCTCTCTCAGCCGAAGGCGCGCTTGAACACGGCGGCGACGATCCGCTGCGCCGCCATCGCGTCGTCGACCGCCGGCACCATGCCGAAGAAGCCGTGGATCATGCCGGGAAACTCGCGGTACTCGACCGGGACGCCGGCGGCACGCAACGCTTCGGCATAGTTCTGCCCCTCGTCGTGCAGCACGTCGCATTCGGCTGTCACGACGATCGCCGGCGCGACCCCTTCGAGGCTTGGCGCCTTGATCGGCGAGGCGCGCCAATCCTCGGCATCGGCCAGGCTGCGCAGATAGTACTTCTGAAACCAGACCATCGCGTCGCGCGTCAGGATGCCGTACCCCGCGGCAAATTTCTGGTAGCTGGGAGTGCTCAGCGTGTAATCGGCGACCGGATAGACCAGCGATTGCAGCCGCAAAGACGGGCCGCCGGCATCGCGCGCCATCAGCGCGACGACCGCGGCGAGGTTGGCGCCGGCGCTGTCGCCATGCACGCCGAGCCTTTCCGGATCGGCGCCGAAGCTCCCGGCGTTGGCGTGCACCCATTCCAGCGCCGCGAACGAATCCTCGACCGCGGCCGGAAATTTGTGTTCCGGCCCCATGCGGTAATCGACCGAGGCGACCAGCGCCTCGGCGCCGGCGCACAAATTGCGCGCGATCAGATCGTGGGTGTCGAGGCTGCCGATCACATGGCCGCCACCATGGTAGTAGACGATCGCCGGCGGCGGGCCGGCCGCGTTGGGGAAATAGAGCCGCAGGCGGATCGGCCCCGCGGGGCCGGGCATCGTATGCTCCTCGATCCGGGCCACCGGCAATGGCTCGGCCTTGCGGGCCCGCGCGGTTTCTTCCATCTGGAGGCGCGCCTCGGCCGGGCTCATCGCTTCGATCGGCCGCAGCCCGGCCGCCTGCATGGCCTTCAAGGCTTGTTGAACTTGCGGATGCAATGTTGGCATCGGCTCAATCGATGACATGTTGATGTTCCGTCCTCATCGAGATTGCTTCGTCGCTGCGCTCCTCGCAATGACAAGCATTATTGGCGTCATTGCGAGCCCTCGGGCCGGGCGTTGCGCCGCCCGAGGATAAACTCCGCGAAGCAATCCCGGCGAGGTAGGGTCAACCGGCCGCCAGCCACTCGCGCAGCTTCGACCAGCGGCGTTTCGCCTGTTGGCCCTGCACCGCGATCGCCAAGGCGCGGCGCTGGCCGACCAGCACGACGAGGCGCTTGCCGCGGGTGATGCCGGTATAGACCAGGTTCTTCCGCAGCATCGGGTAGTGCTGCGTCGCTAAGGGGATCACCACGGCCGGGTATTCCGAGCCCTGGCTCTTGTGGATCGTCGTCGCATAGGCGAGCGCCAGCTCGTCGAGTTCGCCGCTGGCGTATTCGACCGGGCGGCCGTCGAAATCGACGGTGATCTCGCCGGCCTCGGCATCGATGCGCGAGACGATGCCGAGATCGCCGTTGTAGACGTCCTGTCGTAATCGTTCTCGACCTGCATGACCTTGTCGCCCGGGCCGAACACCTGGCCGAAGCGCTCGATGCGGATTTCGCCCGGCGGGTTCAGCGCCTGCTGCAATTCGAGGTTCAGCGCGCGGGCGCCGAGCCCGCCGCGGTTCATCGGCGACAGCACCTGGATGTCGCGCACCGGGTCGAGGCCGAAGCGGCGCGGGATGCGCTCCGCGATAATCGCGACCAGCTTGTTGACCGCGTCTTCCGGGTCGGCCGCGTCGACGAAATAGAAATCGCCGCCCTCCGCCGCGGCCAGGTCAGGCATCTCGCCCTGGTTGATGCGGTGCGCGTTGAGGACGATGCGGCTCTCGGCGGCCTGGCGGAAGATCTCGGTCAGGCGCACGACCGGCACCGCGCCCGAGGCGATAATGTCGGCCAGCACCTGCCCGGGTCCGACCGAGGGCAGCTGATCGACGTCGCCGACCAAGAGCAGCGCCGCGCGGTCCGGCAGCGCGCGCACCACCGCCCGCATCAGCGGCACATCGACCATCGAAATCTCGTCGATGACGAGGAGGTCGCAATCGAGCGGCTGGTTTTCGTCGCGGCGGAAGCCGCCGCTGGCGGGATCGGCTTCCAGCAGGCGGTGGATCGTCATCGCCTCGAGGCCGGTGCTCTCGGCGAGGCGCTTGGCGGCGCGCCCGGTCGGGGCGGCGAGCGCGACCCGCAGCTTTTTCGCCATGAGGATCTGCAAGAGCGAATTGACCAGCGTCGTCTTGCCGACCCCGGGGCCGCCGGTGATGACCAGCACCTTGGCGCCGAGCGCGACCCGGATCGCCTCTTTCTGGCTGTCGGCGAGACCGAGGCCGGTGCGCTGCTCGACCCAGGGGATCGCCTTGTCGGCATCGATCTCCGGCCAGGGCGGCTTGCCGGCGGCGAGCGTCTTGACCTTTTCGGCGATGTCGCGCTCGGCGCGGTGCAGCGCCGCGAGAAACAGGCAGCGGCGGCCCTCGACTTCATCGGCAACCACCGCACCGCTTTCGATCTCCAGAGCGAGCGCAGCTTCGATCAGCTCCGGCGGCACCCCAAGCAATTTATCGGCGAGCGGGATCAACTCCTCGGCGGGTAATCCGCAATGCCCGTCATCCATCGCCTCGGTAAGCGCATGCGAGATGCCGGCGCGCACCCGGATCGTCGCGCTCTTGTCGATGCCGAGCCGCATCGCGATCGTGTCGGCGCTGGCAAAGCCGATGCCGCGGATGTCGCGCGCGAGCCGGTACGGGTTCTGCGAGATCAGCTGCAAGGCGTCGGCGCCATACGTCTTGTAGATGCGCACTGCCCGCGCCGTGCCGACGCCGTGATCGTGCAGGAACAGCATGATCTCGCGGATCGCGCGCTGCTCGGCCCAGTCTCGCGCGATCTGCTTGGCCCGCTTGGCGCCGATCCCGGGCACCCGGCGCAGCCTTCCGGGGTTATTCTCGATCACCTCGAAGACGCCGTCGCCGAAGGCCTCGACCAGCTTCTTGGCATAGACCGGGCCGATGCCGCGGATCATCCGCGAGCCGAGGTATTTCTCGATCGCCTCCCTGCTGGTCGGCTGCGTCGCTTTCAGGAATGCGGCGCGAAACTGCACGCCATGGGTGCGGTCGTTGGCCCAAAAGCCGCTCGCCTGGATGAATTCGCCGGCCGAGATCAGCGCGGCATGGCCGACAAGCGTCACCGGCTCGCGATGCCCGCGCGCCTCGACGCGCAACACGCAAAAGCCATTCTCTGGGTTGTGGAAAACCACCCGCTCGACGAGCCCGGCCAAGATTTCGGCCGGCGACTCCGCCCGCGATGCTGCCTGTGGTGCCCGCGCCATCCCGCATGATGGCGCGGACGATGCTGCGGGGCTACGTCATAAACCTAACCGGATGGCGCCTGCTAATCGGGGTGCGGACCTTCGACCTTGTTCTCGAGCACGGCGCCGGTCTGAGCGTCGACACCGACTTCGTATGTTTTCTTGCCCCGCTTTATGTCGAACGAATAGCGAAGCCCGCTGCCGCCACTTTCCTTCTCCAGCTCCTGGTCGGCGATCTTGCCCGGAGCTGCCTTCAGCGCGATCGCGCGCGCCTGCTCGACGCTGAGCGTTGCGCCGGACGCCAGCTCTTGCCCGGTATAGGCGAAGGCCGTCAGCGGGGCGCCGGCAAGCAGCACGCAGATAGCCGCAAGACCAGCCGACCGTATCGCCTTCCTCATTTTCATCCTCTCCTGTCAAGGACGAGATAAACGCAAACAGGATGCGCAGGCGGACCTGACAAGTTCCTGACACCCGGATTAATTCTCTGCAATGTCGTAGAATTGACACTTCACTGTGCTCAGTTCTGAGGGCCACAGATGATTTTCGCTTGCGCTGCGTCAATTTTGCTCAGGAGAAGTGTTTACTTTGACCGCACTTTTGCCGTTTCCGCTACATAGGAATGTATGAGGCGACCGCATGCAGGATGTACGCGATCAAGTGTTGAGCAAGGTCCCGGAAGTCACCTTGACCTTCTGGATCATCAAGATCGCCGCGACCACCCTCGGCGAAACCGGCGGCGACTCGGTGACGATGACGCTGGATTGGGGCTATCTGACCGGAACGGCGATCTTCCTGTCGCTGCTGGCGGTGCTCGTTATCGCGCAGATCGCGGTAAGGAAGTTTCACCCGTTCCTATACTGGGCGACGATCGTCGCTTCCACCACGGCCGGTACGACGATGGCCGATTTCGCCGACCGATCGTTGGGGATCGGCTACACCGGCGGATCGTCGGTTTTGTTCGTCTGCGTTCTCGCCGTGCTCGGGCTTTGGTACTGGTTGCAGGGCTCGATCTCGGTGGACACCGTCAACACGCCAAAGGTGGAGGCGTTTTATTGGGCGGCGATCACTTTCTCGCAGACTCTGGGAACCGCGCTCGGCGACTGGATGGCGGATACTGGCGGCCTTGGCTACGAGGGCGGTGCGCTGGTGTTCGCCGTCGGCCTGGCAGTGCTCGCGGGCGTTTATTATTGGACCGATGTGTCCCGGGTACTGCTGTTCTGGGCCGCCTTCATCCTGACCCGGCCGCTCGGCGCGACCGTCGGCGATCTCCTGGACAAGCCCACGAGTAACGGCGGGCTCGCATTGAGCCGGCCGATTGCTTCGGCGGTGATCGGCGCGTTGATTCTCGCGGCCATCCTTCTGTTGCCGCAGCGGGCCGGCACCCACCCCAGCAGGACGTAGGACTTTACGAAGGCGGCTTAGAGAATATCGAGGTCGAGGGGCTGGCCGTCGGTCGGAGTCACTACCTTGATCTTTATCGGCGAGTATTGCCGGATCGTGCCGATCGCCAGATCGACTTCTTCCTCGGAATGGGCGCGGACGAAGATCGCGGTCTCGCCGTTGTGGATGAAAGGCGCGTAGCTCTCGCGGACATTGCCAAGGATCAGCGGATCCACGGACAAGGCCTCAATCTCCATCTGAACGGTCGGCGGTGGCGGCGCGGTTTCGTGCAGCACCAATTCCGAGATGTATCCCGGCGCGACCCCCTCGTATTTGAGGCGGTTGATCGCGTCCTCGGCGATGCCTTTGGACTGGAACAGCCCGACGACGAATTTGTGCGCCATGCGGTTCTCCTGTGCGGCGGGCACGGTGCCGGCTCAGGTGTTCAACGCTCCCGTAAAACGACAGTTGCCGACCGCGATGTCACAGCCCGAACCAGTGACTCTCCGGCGCTTATGCCGGCTCGCCTGCCGCGAGCTGCAGACCCGAGAGGAAAAGCTCGCGGTGCTCGGGGTTCCGCAGGTGGCTCGCGGCATGTATCACGACGGGGGTAATGGCGCGCAGTTGCTCGATGATCTCTTGTGCGTCGCCGAGCCGACCCATATGCGCATAGCAGGCGGCGAGATAGCGATACGGCGGCGGGTAGCTGGGATCCTCCTGGATCGCCAGGAGCAGCTTCGGCACCGCTTCATCGAAGCGCCGGCCGACGAAATGCGCGGCGCCCATGGTCAGGAGCTGCGGGCCGACGCGTGCGCGGGGGCTGAGACGAAGCGATGTTTCGATATGCTCGATCGCAGTGTCCAGCTGATCCGCCCACTGTCTGAGGACGCCGCTGAGGTGCCAGCCGCGCGCGAAGCTCGGGTTGAGCGCCAGGGCACGATCAACCAACGCCATCATGGCGCCGATATCCTCGCCGAAAAAGGCCAGCGCGTAGGCGGCATTGGCCAGGGTACCCGGGTCGTCGCCAGCCACTTCCAGGGCGCGCCTGGCAAAATTGATGCCCTTCAGACGGTCCGCATCCCGATCTTCGCTCCGGTCTTCATGCAGGAGCCGAACACAGCAGACCGCGGCCCAGGCGAGGGCGGGGCCGCAACGCGGATCGCGCTCGATTGCCTGCTCGGTTAGACGGAGCGCCTCAGGGATGCGCGCCGCCGATGACAAGGTCATCGCATAGGCGCGCAGATAGAAATCGTAGGCGGTCAAATCGGTGGTCGGCCGTCTCGCCGAGCGCGCCGTTTCGGCCGCCTGCAACGCCGGCTCAATCACCCCGGCGACGCTGGTCGCGACCTGGTCCTGCAGGTCGAACACGTCTTCCAATGAGCCGTCGAAATGGTCGGCCCATAGATGTGAGCCGGTTTCGGCTTCGATCAGCTGAGCGGTGATGCGTACCCTGCCGCCACCTTTCCGTACCGAGCCCTCGAGCACGTAGCGCACGCCGAGCTCGTGGCCGACCCGCTTTACGTCAACGTTCTGACCCTTGTAGGTGAAGCTCGAATTGCGGGCGATCACGAACAGCCAGCGAATTCGGCTGAGCGCGGTGATGATCTCCTCGACCATGCCATCGGCGAAATACTCCTGCTCCGGGTCGCCCGACATATTCTGGAACGGCAACACCGCGATCGAAGGCTTGTCGGGCAGCGTCGGCTCGAGCTGCGGAGCCGCTGCATCGACGGGGTCTCCGACGCGCTCTGCCTGAACGGCGAACAGGTAGCCGCGCCGCGGCAGCGTGCGCAGCAATTGTTGCTGATGATCGTCGAGGACCCGCCGGAGCTCGCTGATGCATTGGGCGATACTGTCGTCGGTGACGAATACGCCGGGCCAGACGGCTTGCATGATCTCGTCGCGGTCAATGAGGCGGCCCGCGTTCTCGACGAAATGGCGCAGCAAGGCGAACGACTTCGGTCGAAGCGCGCACTCCGCTCCGGCCGCCGACAACACGCCGCGGCCTAGATCGAGCACGAAGCGGTCGAAGTGATAGACCGCCTCACCAGCGCGGGTCTGCATCGGCTTTTGGCCTGCATATTTCAGAAAAAATTCAACTGGATTTCAGCTCGGTGTCAAGACATCGGCGGCCGACCCGCGGTTTCATCGTCGGCAGCCGCGGGCCGTCGTTCCAGCGGTCTCCGCAATCGGGAGAACCGAAATGATCGAGCTTTTGACCTCCGGATGCATCGTCCCGCCGCGCACCGCCCGCACGCGGGTCAACGTCGCTCCCCAGCGCTCAACCCTACGCCTGATGTGGGCCATAGAGCCGACCACCGGCAAGCTGGCGGCGCGCTGGGTCGTCGACGCGTCGGATCCAGTCGGGGCCGTCGGGCTGGCGCGGGCGGTGTGACCGGATGACGACTCTCGGCGCAACTCACAGCGCTGAAGGTGGAGCGCGCTGTCGCGGAACAAGAACCAGCTCGCCCTAAGGGTAATCAAGGCGGAGACGAAATCTTCTGCCGATTCCGGGCAATCGCGACGCTGCGACACGAACGGGGAGGGGTGCGATGACCGCGGTTGCTCTTCAAACACTCTCACTGATCGCCGGCGTCTTCATGGCCGGCGCGATGTCCGGCGCGACCGGAATTTCCTTCTCCTTGATCGCCGGTCCCGTATTCCTGATGGTCTACCCAGCGCCGGAGGCTGTCGCCTTGACAGCCATGGGCTCGCTGATTGGCCAGCTCTTCGGCATCGCCCTATTACGGGGATCGATCGCCTACAAAATCCGGTTGCCGCTAATCACCGCGGGCTTGCTGGGCGTTCCGCTGGGAACGCTGCTCCTCACTTATTGCGACGCTCACCTGATGCGCGTCTGTCTCGGTGGGTTGATTTTAGTCTCGGGCCTGCGGTCATTGCTCCAGCGGGTTGCTCTGAACCCAAAGCCGACCTCCCGCCTCTGCGAGGCTTTTGTCGGCTTGGTTGGCGGGGTGACCGGCGGTCTCGCGGGAGCCGCTTCGATGGTGCCCGAAATCTGGTGCGCCGCGCGGGGGTTGGACAAGGAACAACGCCGCGCTGTCAGTCAGCCCTACGTCATCGTGGTACAAATCGCCTCGCTCGCATCGTTGTCGGTACAGGGAGTACCCGATGCATCGCTTGCCAATACGTATTTCTTGGTCGTTCCGCTTCTCGTGGGGGTCGGCATCGGCATTTCGGGGTTCCAGATCACGTCGTCCATCACCGTGACGCGGGCAGCGATGTCAGTCGCGGTGGCTTCCGGTCTTACCCTCCTTCTTTTCGCTTAGAACGGTTCGCCAGCATCAGGCGCTGGGAGGTGTAACCCAGGCCGAGAATGGCGGGTCGGTATCGGCGGGGTCCCTATCGGCATTGATATCGACATCATTTGATGATCAATTCGTGCCCCTCTGAGAAGGGATATGAAGGGTGCGCACGACGCTCGCGCTCGATGACGAGCTCCTGGAAACCGCCCAGGCCTATACCGGGTTGCGGGAGAAATCGGCCGTGGTTCGGGAGGCGCTCAAGGCGCTGATCGAGCGCGAAAGCGCGCGCCGGCTGGCGCGCCTCGGCGGCAGCGAGGCCGATATGAAGCCGATACCGCGGCGACGGCCGAAGCCCAGGTGATCCTGGTCGACACCTCGGTTTGGGTCGATCATCTGCGTGCCGGCAACGATGCGCTCCGACAGCTGCTCGATAGCGGACAGGTCCTCGGGCACCCGTTCATCACCGGCGAACTGGCGCTCGGCAATCTGCGGCAGCGGAGGCTGATTCTCGGCGCGTTGCGTCAACTGCCGCGGGCGGCCGTTGC
>Ga0209380_10002580_pt1 | contig 11545 bp, 9 predicted proteins | sample HubBroMetageWFT6_FD_188347 | JGI IMG/M metagenome (GOLD analysis project Ga0209380, IMG submission 188347) | Warmed and freeze-thawed soil microbial communities from the Hubbard Brook experimental Forest, New Hampshire - Hubbard Brook CCASE Soil... | ecosystem: Environmental > Terrestrial > Soil...
TGCCTATCCCGCGCCGCCCGCTCAGCCGGGGATCACCTACTCGTACGGGCCGCGGTACTAATCGCGATCGCGTCGTAGCGCTGGCAGGCGGGGGCCTGCCATCGCTACAATCCTCTCCGTTGCAATCCGGAGGGCGACGCGATGCGGATCCACAATCTCTATACCGATACCAGCGGCCAGTCGCATTTCCGCGACATCGAGGTCGAATGGGTCGAGGAGGGCCGCGCCGGCAAATTGTCGAAGCGGCTGCCGGCGACCGGCATCATCTTTCGCGAGGTGCAGCCGGATTACGATCTCGACTGGCACCCGGCGCCGCGCCGGCAATATATCATCAACCTCGATGCCGGGGTTCAGATCACCGCCAGCGACGGCGAAGCGCGGGTGATCGGCGCCGGCGAGGTCATCCTGGTCGAGGATACTACCGGCAAGGGGCATTTGTCGAAGGCGGTTGAGAGTAAGATCCGCCACTGCATCTTCGTTCCGGTCGAATAACCGCAAACCGGCGAAATTGGGAGGAAACGATGGCACGCGAAGGCTTCTTCGTCCTCGACAGCGATCTTCACATGATGGAGCCCGACGATCTTTGGGCCCGTTATCTCGATGAGCCCTACCGGGCGAACCCGCCGCGCTTCTTCGGCGCGCACAAGGCGAAGCTGGACGAGAGCAAAGAAGACAAAGGCAACGCCGACAGCATCATGGGCATGGAGGTGCAGGGATTGGCGATCCCGGCCCATGCTGGGCAGACCGGCGCCACCGTCTCGAGCCGCGAACTGCGCCGCCGCAGCCGCGCGCGCCATCCGCATTTCCAGCTGGCGCGGGCGCGCGGCTTCGATGCGTCATCGACCCTCGCCGCAATGGATATCGAGGGTATCGACGTCGCGGTCATGTATGGGACGCGCGGTCGGCAGATCCTGTGCCACGACAATCTGGCACCCGATTATGCTGCGGCGCTCGCCCGCGCCTACAACGACTGGGCCGCGGATTACAGCAAGACCGATCCGCAGCGGCTCAAATTCGCCGCCCAGATCGCGATGCACGATGTGCCGAGCGCGGTCGAAGAAGCGCGCCGCAGCGTCAAGGAGTTGGGAGCGGTCGCGGTCATCGGCACGCCGAACCCAGTCAATGGTCAGCATCTGCACGATGAGGCGTGCGAGCCGCTGTGGGATGCGCTGGAAGAGCTCGATGTGCCGATCGGCTTCCACCCGACCGGCAACACCTCGCTGAAGGACGACGCCGGCACACGCTATGTCGGCCATGCCAATTTCCACCCGATCGCGCACGCAATCCGCAATCCGGTCGAGCTGATGGGCGCGCTCGCCAGCCTGACCACCGGTGGGGTCATGGAACGCCATCCGAAGCTGCGCGCCGCGTTTCTAGAAGGCACTGCCGGCTGGCTCTACTGGTGGCTGTGGCGCCTGGATGACCAGTGGGAGAAGTTCGGACCGGGCTGCGAGCGCTCGCTGTCGATGCTGCCGAGCGAGTATTTCCGCCGCCAGTGCTATATCGCCCTCGATGTCGACGAAGAACCGGCAGTCGACGCGATCAACAAGCTCGGAGCGGAGTATTTCGTCGTCTCGACCGACTACCCGCATTCCGACGGCGCGTTCCCCGAGGCGATGCAGCAGTTCCTCGGGCTGCCGCTCAGCGACGAGCAACGGCAGAAGATCCTGTGGAACAATTGTGCCCGGCTCTATGGCATTGAGACCCCGGCCGCCTCGCTGACCCAGCCGGTGGCGCAGGTCTCCGCCGCGGAGTAAATCGGGCCTCTCACCCGCCGCCTGCAGCGGCGGGTGAGAGCCGTCACATGCCCAATATTGAGCCTGTCACCGAGCGCGGGTCGCGTCGCGGCCAGCGTCCGTTCTCGACCTGGTGGAAGAAATCGGCGAGCACCTGATTGAACAGATCCGGCTCCTCGAGATTGAGGGCGTGCCCGGTATTCGGGAACACCACGAGCGCCGCGGTCGGGATCGCGCGCTTCATCAGGATCCCCGGTTCGAGGCAGGGATCGTCCTCGTCACCGGTGGCGATCAGGCTCGGCACTCCGAGGCGCTTCATCGGCTCGGTCAATTCCCACAGCGACGGCCGGCGTCCCTGCACGCCGCGCATTGTGTTGGCCGCGCCTTTGCTCGAATGCTCGGCGAGCTGAGCGCGGAACTCGGCGTAGCCCCGGGGGTCCTTATTCTGCAGCTGAACCCGGGTCGGGCCGCTGCCGTAAGTAATACTGACCTCGGCCATGCCCTTGGTTTCGATCTGCGCCGCAGTGCGCGCGGTCTCCTCCTGAAACAGCTGGCGCTTGTCGGGCTGCGCGCCATAGCCGCAACCAGCGACCACCAGGGCGCTCGCAAGTTCGGGATAGGCGAAGCCGAAATGCAGCACGGAGAAGCCTCCCATCGAGATGCCGACGATGTGGGCCTTGGCCAGCCCTAGGCCCGTGAGCACGTCGCGAATATCGTCGCGCGCCCGCTCCTGCGAATAGCGTTCCCAATCTTCCGGTACGTCAGAGGGTGGATAGCCGCGCGCGTTGAAGGCGATGCAGCGATAGCGGCGCGAGAAATAGCGCATTTGCGTCTCGTAACTGCGATAATCGCCGGCGAATTCGTGCACGAACACGATCGGGTGGCCGACGCCGGCCTCTTCGTAGTAGAGGCGGACGCCGTCATCAGTAATAATGTGGGGCATCGGGATTCCTGGATTGGGCTGCGGGAGTTATCCTACGGGCCAGCGCGCTGCGCCCGCAAGCGAGCGTAGTTCGGCTAGAGGCCGTGCGAAACCGCAGCGGCAGTTTGCGGTTTCTTAAATACAACCTACAATCGGACGCAGGAGCGGGATGCTGCGCGAGCAAGGAGAGTTAAAAATGAGATCGGATCGGCAAAAGCGGGTCGAACAGCGCGCCCATGACATCTGGGTGGCGGAGGGTCGACCGCACGGCAAGCATGAGGAGCATTGGCATCGCGCCGAGCGCGAGATCGCCCAGGAAGAAAAGGGCGGCCGCACCGGACGCCGTGCCGCGGCGTCGCCGGCGAAATCGACGGTTGCGAGCAAGACCAGCGCATCGAAGGCGCGGCCAAAAACCGGCGCAACTGCCAAAAAAACGAGCGCCGCGTCACGCTCTGTGAGGCCCGCCACCGCGGCCAAGCCGGCAGGCGCTGCGCCCGCTGGTCGCCGTCGATCAACCGGGACACAATCCTCTACCTGATGCGGTTGTCGCGCCGGGTCGAGCGGGTCCGGCTGCGTCGCCCGACTTGGCACGGTTCTTGATGCTGGCGTTGGCAGGTCCGGACCTCCGCTCGGGGGTCGATCCGGGCCGGGACTGCCGGATCGTCTCCGGACCTCATTCCCGGACCAGCGCGGTGGTGCGCTATCGATAGCCCGGCGCTGCGGCCGGCGCTAAGCTGCTCCGGGATTGCGGCGATACGCCGAGCCTTCGGACAACACCGGTGATCGATGCGGCTCGCCCTTGTCGCCAGCCTCCTTGCCGTGCTCGCCGTGTCGCCGGCGCAGGCATCATCCGTCGCACTGGTGCTGGCGATCGATGTCTCGGAAAGCGTGTCGACCGAGCGCTATGTCCTGCAACACGAAGGCATCGCTCGAGCCTTTGAGACGCCGCAGCTCATCAACGCGATCGCCGCCGCCCCGGGCGGCATCGAGGCGCTCGTTCTCGAGTGGTCGGATCCCGACAAGGTCGCAGTCACCGTCGGCTGGACCCGCATCGCCGATCGCAGCGCCGCCGCAGCTTTTGCCGACTCGGTGCGCGCGACCCAGCGCACCTCGCACGGATTGACCGCAATAGGCGCGGCCTTGCTCGCCGCCGGCGCCGCCTTCGATCAGATGCCGGAGCCGGCCGCGCACCGGGTAATCGACGTTTCTGGCGACGGCATGGCGAATTTCGGGGTATCGCCGGTGGACGCGCGCGATGCTCTGGTCAAGAAGGGGATCACAATCAACGGCCTGGCCATCCTCAGCGAGGAGCCATGGCTCGATGATTACTACCGCAGCAACGTGATCGGCGGGCCGGCCGCGTTCGTGCTTGTCGCCAAGAGCTTCGACAGCTTTGCCGAGGCAATACTGCGCAAGCTGGTGCAGGAAGTGGCGGGTGCCCCCAATATGACCCACGCCAGTGCACGGTAGCGGCGCCTCTCACCACTGCCGGCACCCGCGGATTCCTTGACTTGGATCACTAAATATTGTCGCGATCTTTTGCAGGTTTCGTGGCGTAGTTGTTCAAAGAACCGGCTCCGGCGGCTCTATATTTACAAATTATAAATCATTCGGTATCGAAACTGATTAGCGCCATAAAAGCGTAGCCCGCGATAACTTCGCGGTGCCAATTTGTCTTCGACCTCTCGCGAGGTTTTGAGCTTGCAGCCGGCCCCGCTTCCGATAGCCCGATGAGGTCCTTGTGATGGGTTCGTCCGCATGGATGGAACTAGAGACTCTCTCTAATGAAATCGCCGACTCGCAAGGCCGCCTAGAAGCTGCGAAGTCGGTCGGGAGTGACGGTCTCGTTCAGGTGCTTGAGCAGGAAATCGCTCAACTGGAAGAGCGGCGCACTCGCATTCTCGCCAACATCGCCACCAGTGTTATCGGATCCGCCGATTCCGGCCAGCAGCCGGCGGCGGCAGATGCGGTAGAGCAGCGCGAAACCAATGCCGCCGTCGAGAATGTTGATGAGGAAAACGCCGAGACGGAACAGCGCAGCGCCGTAGTTGCCAGGCCGAAACTGGCAAGCGGATTTGCGACGCCTGCACGGGCTTCACGTAGCGATCAAACGGAAGGGGCGACCAACGTGTGGAATCAACTCTCAAAGGCTGACTTCGAGCGGGCCAAGCAGGATCTCGATCTCCGGCGCGCCGAGGTGTTGGCCAGACATGCGGAAGAACTCAGATCGCTTGATGCCGATCAGGCCGAGATCGACACCCTGGAACAGGCGATCGATGCTTTCGCGCGAAAATTCAATCTGCAGCCGGCGGGCGGAGAAGTCGTGCGGCTCGAGCCGGGACGCGAATCACGGCGGCAGGGCACGGCCTGACCGACCCCTCCGCCGCGCCGATTGCCCTCTCAGATACAGTACGTTCGCAGCGGCGGGAACCCGTTGAACCCGACGGAAGCGTAACTCGCGGTATAGGCGCCGGCCGCCAGGATCTCGACCTTGTCGCCGATCTCGAGGCCGAGCGGCAGCTTGTACTCGGTGCGCTCGTATAGAATGTCGGCGCTGTCGCAGGTCGGGCCGGCAATGATAACCGGCCCCTTGGGCCCGCGGCGCCCGAGCGCCTCGATGCGGTACTTGATGCTCTCGCCCATCGTCTCTGCGAGGCCATTGAACTTGCCGACATCGAGATAGACCCAGCGTCTGTCACCGTCGCCCTTGTCGGCGATCAGCACGACCTCGCTCTGGATGATCCCGGCATCGCCGACCAGAGAACGGCCCGGCTCGACGATGATCTCGGGCAGGTCGTTGCCGAAATGGCGGGTGAGCGCATCGGTCACTGCTTGGGCGTACCGCCCGACGCTCGCCACCTCTCCGCGGTAACGCGCCGGAAAACCGCCGCCGATATTGACCATGCGCAGATTGATATCGGTCTCGGCCAGCGCTGTGAACATCCGCGCTGCGGCGCCGATCGCTCCGTCCCACTGGCCGAGATCGGTCTGCTGCGAGCCGACATGGAAGGAGACCCCGTAGGGGTCGAGGCCCAGCGTGCGCGCTTTGCGTAGCAGCGAGACCGCCATCTCGGGCGTGCAGCCGAATTTGCGCGACAATGGCCAATCGGCTCCGGCGCAGGACACCAGGATGCGGCAGAAGACGCGGGCGCCGGGCGCGGTACGGGCCAGCTTGTCGAGTTCGGCCTCGCTGTCGAAGGCAAACAGGCGCACGCCTTTCTGATAGGCGAAGGCGATGTCCTTTTCCTTCTTGATCGTGTTGCCAAAGGAAAGTCGCTCGGCCGAGGCGCCGCTTGCGAGGCACAGCTCAACCTCGGCAGGGCTGGCGACATCGAAGTTCGAGCCCTTCTTCGTCAGCGCCGAGACGATCTCGGGGGCCGGGTTCGCTTTGACCGCGTAATAGATCCGGGCGATCGACAAGTACCGGCAGAGCAGATCATACGCCTCAGCGATCAAGTCGAGATCGACAACGAGGCACGGGGTCTCGGGCGAATGTTCGGACAGGAAACGTGCAATTTTCTGGTTCATGGCCCGGGTTACCTTCGCAAACGTCTGAGCGCATCCGGCTCGGGAACGATATCGGCAAGACCGACTGCTCCCTGCCCGTGACGGAAGGCCGCCCGCGACGGCGTCGCGAGCAGACCTGGGCACCAGCGACCGCGGTCGAAGGACCGCGCCGCGGCGCCGTGCTAGCTCAAACTGCTTGGATCGGTGACCCGGCCGCCCCGCCCCCGCTGGCGAGTGCCGCGGAGAGCGGCGTCAGGGCAGGGCGCTACGGCCCTCATCGGGATTGCAACCATATCGACCTCCCTCTCGGGACCGGCCCCACCCCGAAAGGTGGGACGGCCGGACTGCCAAAAAGGACGCGTTACGTCGTTGCATAACCACCATGGGCCATAGGCACGTGCGAGTGCGTCAACGGAGCCGATAGATACGCGTCAATCGCCTGAATGCAAGAGGAAATCACGCCCCGGCTGAGGCAACGAACGGATTGTGATCTCAACTTGAGAGGATCGGGCTGAATTGACACATCGGGGTCCCGCCCAACTGCGTCCCGGGAGCGCGTTGACGCTGACCCCCGCCGCCGCTACCAATGGCGGTAAATATAGGTCGGGGAGGAAGAAGCGCTTGGCGCCGCTGCTCGAAGTGAAGGATTTGTACACCGAGTTTCGCACCGGCGTCGGCGTCGTGCGTGCGGTTGACGGCATCTCCTACACCGTCGAGCCGGGCGAGACGGTGGCAATCGTCGGCGAGAGCGGTTCGGGAAAATCGGTCAGCGCGCTGTCGCTGTTGCGGCTGATACCGGACCCGCCCGGTCAAATCAGCGGCGGTGAAATCTGGTTCGCGGGCCGTGACCTGATGACCTTGTCGGAAGAGGAGATGCGCCAGATCCGCGGCGGTGACATCGGCATGGTGTTTCAGGAGCCGATGACCTCGCTGAACCCGGTGCTGACGATCGGCCGGCAGATCACCGAAACCATCGAGCAGCACCGCGGCGGCGATGTCGCGGCAGCGCAGCGCCGCGCGATCGAGCTCCTCGGCCTTGTCGGCATCGCCGATGCCGAGCGGCGACTGCGGCAATATCCGCATCAGCTCTCGGGCGGGATGCGACAGCGGGTGATGATCGCGATCGCGCTCGCCTGCGACCCGAAGCTGATCATCGCCGACGAGCCGACCACTGCGCTCGACGTGACGATCCAAGCGCAGATCCTCGAATTGATGCAGGAGCTGACGCGTCGGCTCGGCGTCGCGCTGATCGTCATCACCCATAATCTCGGCGTCGTCGCGCGTTACGCCCAGCGCGTCAACGTCATGTATGCCGGCCGCATCGTCGAGAGCGGCAGTGCGGCAGCGCTTTATCACAACCCGCGCCATCCCTACACCATCGCGCTGCTGCGCTCGGTGCCGCGGCTCGACCGGCCGCGCCAGTCCCGGCTCGATCCGATCGACGGCGCGCCGCCGGACCTGACCCGGCTCGATCTGGGTTGCTCGTTCCGGGCGCGCTGCCGGTTCGCGATCGAGAAATGCGCCGCTGCAAAGCCGCCACTGCTGCCGGCCGGCGCGCCGGGCCAACTCTCGGCCTGCTTCCGGAGCCACGATCTCGCGCTCGCCGGCCAGGCGGCATGACGCTCGCCGACAACGCACCGCCGCTATTAGAGCTGCGCGGGCTTCGTATGCATTTCCCGGTCACCGAGGGCATGATCGCGCGCCGGCACATCGGCGACGTAAAGGCAGTCGATGGCGTCGATCTGACGATCCGCCGCGGCGAGACCTTGGGACTGGTCGGTGAGAGCGGCTGCGGCAAGACGACGATGGGCCGCTGCATCTTGCGGCTCGAAAAGCCGACCGCCGGCGAGATCCGTTACGACGGCGTCGATATCGCCCGGCTCGGCCGCAAGGAGCTGGTGGCGCTGCGCCGCCGCATCCAGGTCATCTTCCAGGATCCGTACAGCTCGCTAAACCCTCGGCAGAAGGTCGGCTCGATCATCGCCGAGCCGATGAAGGTGCATGGGGTCGAGCCCGATCCTGCGCGCCGCACCGCCCGGGTGCACGAGCTCCTGTCATTATGCGGGCTGAACCCGAATTTCGCGGACCGCTACCCGCACGAGATGTCGGGCGGGCAGCGCCAACGGGTCGGCATCGCCCGCGCGCTGGCGCTCGAGCCGGAATTCATCGTCTGCGATGAGGCGGTGTCGGCGCTCGACGTGTCGATCCAGGCGCAGATCATCAATCTGCTCGAGGATCTGCGCGACAAGTTCAACCTGACCTATCTGTTCATCGCGCATGATCTGTCGGTGGTGCGGCATCTCTGTCAGCGCGTCGCGGTGATGTATCTCGGCCGTGTGGTCGAGCTAGCCGATTGCGACGAGCTGTTCGACAACCCGCTGCATCCCTATACCCAGGCCCTGCTCGCGGCGGTACCGGTGCCCGATCCGACGGTCGAGGCTGGCCGCGCCTTCCGGCCAGTAGCAGGCGAGGTGCCGAGTCCCATCAACCCGCCTTCCGGCTGCGTCTTCCATCCCCGCTGCCCGATCGCGGTGACGGCATGCAAAGAGGTCCGACCCGATTTGCGAGAGATCCGCCCAAGCCATTGGGTCGCCTGCAGCCAGGCGAATTAGCGACGCGTCGGCGGCTTGCGGTCAACAAAGGTGGTGCCTACCCGAGCCAAAGCGAGGGTGCGGGCAAACGATCCACTGCGACACTCTGGAGGTATGCTCCAGCCAGGCGCCGCCGTCCCCCGACAGCGGCGAAAATCGAAATGGGAGGGAACGCGTGGATTTCGGATACCGAGTAACGCTTGCCGTAGCCGCGGCTTGCATTGCCGCGACGGCGTCGGCGGGCGCCTCCGAAACGCCAAAGCGCGGTGGCACCCTAACCTACCTGATCGCAGCTGACGCGCCGCCGAGCTTCGACGGCCACCGCGAGCAGACTTACGCGACCATCCACCCGGTCGCGCCGTTCTATAGCGTGCTGATACGAATCAATCCGGATAACCCGGCGTCCTCGGACGATTTCGACTGCGATCTCTGCACCGAGATGCCAAAGCCGACCGATGACGGTAAGACCTACACCTTCAAGATCCGCGACGGGGTCAAGTTTCACGATGGCTCGCCGCTGACCGCCGCCGATGTGGCGGCGAGCTGGAACGAGATCGTATTTCCGCCGGAGGGGGTGCTGAGCGCGCGCGAAAGCAATTATCAGGCGCTCGTCGACAAGATCGAGGCGGCCGACGCGCAGACCGTGGTGTTTCATTTGAAGTTCGCGACGACCGCCTTCCTGCCGGCGATCGCCGACTCGTTCAACTTCATCTACAAGAAGGAGATCATCGACAAGGATCCGCACTGGTACGAAAAGAACATCATGGGCTCCGGTCCCTTCAAGTTCGTCAGCTACGACGCGGGTCAGTCGATCAAAGGCGAACGGAATCCCGACTACTATCACAAGGGGCTGCCCTATCTGGATGCGATCGAGGGCATTTTCGCGCCGAAGGAGGCAACGCGGGTCGATGCCATTCGCGGCGACCGCGGCGCAGTCGACTTTCGCGGCCTGCCGCCCTCGGCGCGAGACACCTTGAAGCAGGCGCTCGGCGACCAGATCGCCGTGCAGGAGAGCGTGTGGAACTGCGGCAGCGATCTGTTCTTCAATCATAAGCAGAAACCGTTCGATGACGTCCGGGTCCGCCGTGCGCTGTCGCTGGCGATCGACCGCTGGGGTGGGGCGGAAGCCTTGTCGAAGATCGCGATCGTCAAAGCCGTCGGCGGCATCGTCTTTCCGGAATCGCCGCTTGCGGCGAGCAAGGAGGAACTACAGCAGATCGCCGGCTTTTGGCCGGATATCGAGAAATCCCGAGCCGAAGCCAAGCGTCTCCTGAAGGAAGCCGGCGCCGAGAACCTGAGCTTCGAGCTCTTAAACCGCGACGTCGATCAACCCTACAAATATGTCGGCATCTGGCTGGTCGACCAGTGGAACAAGATCGGGGTGCACGCGACCCAGAAGGTGGTGCCGAGCGGGCCGTGGTTCCAAGCCATGCGCACCGGCAATTTCAGCGTCGTGCACTACCCGATCTGTCGCAGCACGGTGAACCCGCTGCTTGACGTGCAGGCTTATCTGCCGAGTTCGGTCAGCGCCGAGAACTACGGGTACTACGAGGACCCGCAGGAGATGGAGCTCTACAATAAGATGCTGCATGAAGCCGACCCGCAGAAGCAGCACCCCCTGATGCTGGAGTTCCAAAACCTAGTCATGGACACTGAGGCGCACGCCACCAAGATCATCTGGTGGAACCGGATCGTGCCGTACCGTTCCTACGTCAAAGGCTGGAAGATCAGCCCGAGCCATTTTCTGAACCAGGATCTGTCGACGATCTGGCTCGACAAGTAGCCGCCAACCAAAGACAAAAATGATACCGAACGGGAGGAAGAGATGGAGTTCGGGGCGCGGCTCGCAGCCGCCGGGCTGATCGGCGCGCTCGCGTTTGCCACATCCGCGGCGGCCGATGAGACGCCAAAGCGCGGCGGCACCTTGACCTACCTGATCCCGGCTGACGCGCCGCCGAGTTTCGATGCGCATCGCGAGAGCACCTACGCGACGGTGCATTCGGCGGCGCCGTTTTACAGCCTGTTGATCCGGGTCAACCCCGATAACCCGTCCTCCACCGCCGATTTCGTATGCGATCTCTGCACCGAGATGCCGCAGCCGAGCGACGGGGGCAAGACCTACACCTTCAAGACCCGTCCGGATGTGAAATTTCACGACGGCTCGCCGCTGACTGCCGATGACGTCGCCGCGACATTCAAGGAGATCATCTTCCCGCGCGAGGGCGTGCTCAGCGCACGGGTCAGCAATTATTTGATGGTCGACAAGGTCGAAGCGCCCGATCCCGCGACCGTCGTGTTCCGTCTCAAATTCGCCACCGCAGCGTTTCTGCCGGCGCTCGCCAATCCGTTCAACTGGATCTACAAGAAGGCGATCCTCGACAAGGACGCGCACTGGTACGAGAAGAACATTCTCGGCACCGGTCCCTTCAAATTTGCCGGCTACGAGACCGGGCAGTCGATCAAGGGGGTGCGCAACCCCGCTTACTACGACAAGAACTTACCCTATCTCGACGGCTTCACCGGCATCTACGCCGACAAGCAGGCAACCCGGGTCGACGCGATCCGCAGCGACCGAGCGGCGATTGAGTTCCGCGGCATGCCGCCATCCGCGCGCGATGAGTTGAAGGGCGCGCTCGGCGATGAGATCGCCGTGCAGGAGGGTGACTGGGATGTGGCCAGCGCGGTGACATTCAATCACAAACGGAAGCCATTCGACGATGCGCGGGTCCGCCGCGCCCTGACGCTGGCAATCGATCGCTGGGGCAGCGCTCCGGCGCTCTCCAAGATCG
>Ga0209380_10002582_pt1 | contig 11541 bp, 11 predicted proteins | sample HubBroMetageWFT6_FD_188347 | JGI IMG/M metagenome (GOLD analysis project Ga0209380, IMG submission 188347) | Warmed and freeze-thawed soil microbial communities from the Hubbard Brook experimental Forest, New Hampshire - Hubbard Brook CCASE Soil... | ecosystem: Environmental > Terrestrial >...
ACGTTGAATCCACCGCCGTCGATAATGCTGATGCGGTCGCTGGAACAATCGCGGCCGGACAGGTGGTCGCTGGCGATCATGCGATAGCGCAAGTCGTCGGGGTTCTCACCGGCAAAATAAATCACGTTGCCCTGGTCGATTGCGTGCGCCTGATTCGCCAGTTTCCGTATGAAGGCGAGGAGCCGCCGGTCTCGTCCTAACCGTCGGCATTTTTCAGCGGTTCAGGCTCAATTTTCTCTTTCGGAGGGATTCGACACCGTGATTCTCGAAATCACCAAAGGACAGCTCAAGGACGGCATTGCGGTATTGACGTTACGTGGAAGCATACACACCGGCCCGGATTGCCGACGCGTGGAGCAGGAAGTGGAAGATCTTCTCCGCGGCAACCAGACTCGCGCCATCTTTGATCTCACCGGCATCACGCACATTGACAGCGCCGCTATCGGCACGCTGGTGCGCTGTTACTCCAAGCTCAAAAGTGCAGGCGGCATGCTGCGCCTGGCCGGGTGCAACGGCATGATCGATTCCAGCCTGAAGCTCACCAAGGTGGACAAGGTGATAGGGATATTTCCCACCGCCTCCGCGGCGGCGGAAGATTTTCCTCTGCCGAAGTCATCTGCCTAGCGTTTAAACGTAACACCGCGCCTCAAACTGATAGAAGAAATATCGTTGCGAACACAGGATAGCTTTGTTACGCTCCCGCCAACGTTCACTTGCGGAGGTACTCCCCGTGGCTTTCTGCAAATCGTGTGGTCAGGACATCGGCACAGCCAATTTCTGCCCCAAGTGCGGCGCAAGCCAGAGCGCAGCCGCTGCGCCAGTTGCGGCACCCATCGCGGCCAGCAGCGAAGGTCTCGCTGAAAATGTTGCCGGGCTGTTGTGCTACGCACTCGGTTGGGTGACCGGACTTATCTTTCTGTTGATTGACAAGCGGCCATGGGTCAAATTCCATGCTGCGCAGTCCATCGCCGTGTTTGGAGGGCTAACCATTATCCGTATTGGGCTTCTCTTCATGACCCACTTTTTGGGCTGGGGGATCCAGGCGCTCCTCGGACTCATCGGCTTCGTGCTTTGGATTTTCCTGATGGTCAAAGCCTACCAGCACGAGACCGTGCGCATCCCGATCGCAGCGGACATCGCGGACAGCCTCGCAGGCAAATAGCTACTTTTTGCGCGTCAAGCATGCAGGTAAAAATAGCCGTCTTCTCGAAACAGCCGCACGGACACCCCGAAGAGATGGGATAACTTTTCATCGGTGAGCACTTTTTCCTTCGCTCCATCAGCAAGTATCCGCCCGCCTTGCAGCAGCACCACTCGCTCGATCTCCGGAATAATCTCCGACACGTGATGGGTCACCAGCAGGATCCCGAGTCCCGCACGCGCAAGCTCTCGCATCGTGTCCCTTAATTCCACCTGCCCGACGATGTCCAGTGCGTTGCCGGGTTCGTCGAAGAGCAGGGTCTGTGGCTCATGGACCAGCGCCCGCGCGATCAGCGTACGCTTGGCTTCGCCGGACGACATTTCCGCCAGCGGCCGCTTCGCCAGATGCGCGATGCCGAGCCGCGCCAGCGCCCCCTCCGCGCGCTGCCGATGGTCCGCCTGCGGCTGATGATTGGGAAAGATGCGTGTGCTGCTGAAGAATCCAGAGAGCACCACGTCCAAGCCTGTCGCATCCGTGGTGCACGCGGCCAGCAGATCCGGCGAAACAATTCCCAGCAGAGAACGCAATTCGAATATGTTCCAGCGATCTCGCCCCAGAATCCGTATCGAGGATTCTTCGCGGGCGATCGGGTAGCATTCGCGCGTCAGCGTCTTGATCAGCGTGGATTTGCCGCAGCCGTTGGGACCCAGGATGCACAGGTGCTCGCCTTGTTCAATCCGCAGCGAGACCCGGTCGAGGGCTAGATTGTCTCCCCGCACCACGGAAACGTTCCGCAGCTCCAGGAGCGGGGCAGTCGGGTCAGCCATGGAAGGCGAATGTCCTGAAGCGCATAGGCATCAATTATAGGGAAAAGGGCGGCGGAAAATAAAAAGGAGGCGAAAACTGGTGGTCTCCGCCTCCCGGGGTGGGGTAGGTGTTGCTATCCAAGCCCTTTGGGGGGAACAGCAGCGCCTGCCCTGCCAGGCAGGCCTGCATCTCACTCGCGGTTCGCGACTGCCATCGCAAAAGAGACTCACCACCAGAGGGCTTGTCTTTCGGGTTTTCTAACATTGCCAGCGGTGGGTGTCAATCAAAAAAGGACGATACTCAGGAATTATCCCGCCGATGCGGACAAATCAACTCCGGCTATCAACTTCCCAGAATTTCGCGGATCATGCTTGCTAGAGACGTCGGGACAGTCGCCCGTGCGGAAAATCAAGTGCGGATAGCACCGTGCCCCTACGGGAGATAGAACAGTATTTGTTGGTGAGAGGGTGAAGGCAAGAAAATCTAATATTTCTTGGGCTTCACAAGGACTCGGGTGCCGATTTTTCTCGGCCCAGCAGGAAAGCTCCCAGTCCTGAAATGAGCCCACCGGTAATGACTATCGCCTCCCAGACCAGTCCTGCCGCCAGAACGAGATGAGGCGCTGCTCCAAAAGGGGACAGTAGCCCGACCAGCGCCGCCTCTCGCACTCCGATGCCTCCTTGGGTGAGTGGCAAGACCGCAGCCAACTTCGAAAGCGGCCACGCAAAAAACCAGTCGCGAAGAGGTAATACCAAGCCGCAGGTTTCCGCCAGCTTCGCCGTCAGCACCAGGAATGTCGTTTGGATGGTAGTCCCCATCAGCCATGCGCCCAGCAGGACATGCGGCGCGCCCGAAACGCTGCGCAGCGCGTGGCGAAGACGCGCCAGCCGCCGCCGGAAACGGACCGAGCGTCCTTTTAGCAGCGGACGGTAGAGAAACAGCGCGCACAAAGCAAGCACCGCTAGCGCTGTGCCAAGGTAGATCAGAGCCTTGTGTGCTTGCCCCTGCAGAGATCCAGGCAGCGCGCCGGGTAGCAGCAGAATCCCGACGAGAACAAGGCCTGCTTGAGCCGCTACGTCAATGAAACGGTCCGCCACATTGCCGGCCAACACCGCTGCCGGGTTTGGACTGCGCCGCAAGCCCACCGCCAGGCGGACCACATCGCCGCCAATGATGGACGGCAAGAACAGTGTGCCGAAGAGCCCTCCGGCGTAGCACTGGGCGCTGGTGCGAAAATCAAGTTGCGCGCCCGCGGCATTCACCACCATGCGCCACTTGGCGATACCCACCGCGTGGGCGCAAAGGTACCCAAGCAGAATGGCCAGAAACGTCGCAATGGGAACCCGTCGGATTGCTTCGGCGAGCAGATGCAGCGGCAGGAAGCGCAGCAAAACGCCGATCACCGCTATCGCCGCCAGCCAGCGCAGGGCAATCAGCAATCGGCCGCGATTACGATTCTCAGAGTGGTGGGCGCCGATCATTCAACAGCGCCAGCCTAGCTGCCAAAAATTTCATTGATTTTGGCCGCCAACTGGAAATCCAGGTTGCTGATTCCCTTCACGCTGTGGGTATTCAGATCGATCACTACTTTGTTCCACACGTTGAACCATTCCGGATGGTGGTTCATGGATTCGGCCACCAGCGCCACCTGCGTCATTTTGCCGAACGCAGCCGCGAAATCCTTGCATTCGAAGGCTCGGTGCAACTTGCCGTTAACGAGGCTCCAGCCTTTCGCAGTTTGCAAGTGCTGTTGAATCTCGGCGTCGCTCAGTTTTTGTGCTGGCATGGACGTACCCTCCCAGGCGGGCTTGCGGGCAGGCTCCATTATGCGTGCACAAGCACAGAGCGGCAAGAAATCAACGCAGCGCGCGGCGCGCCCGGATGATTGAACGCGTTCGCAATTTCCAGTACGCTTAGAGATTCGCTCGCGCTGATTTTCCGCTCCGTGCGCGCGTTCAGCCCTGTGAATCGGAGCCCTTTGAATCGGAGAAGGCCGTGAAAAAGAAAATTCGTGCGATTCAGTATGGAATCGGGCCGATTGGCGCCTCAATTCTGAAACTGATGCGGGAAAAAGAAGCCATCGAAATTATCGGCGCCATTGATAACGACCCGGCGAAAATTGGCAAGGATGTCGGCGAAGTGGTTGGCGCGAGTGACGCGCCCTGGGGCGTGAAGGTTTCGGGCGACGCCAGGGGAGTGCTGGAGCAGTCCGCGGACGTGGTCATGCACACTACATCGTCTTCCTTGCCGAAAGTGATGGATCAGTTGCTCGCGTGCATGGATGTCGGCTCTTGCGTCGTTTCCACCTGCGAAGAACTCTCTTACCCCTTCCGCACCTTTCCGGAACTTGCCACGCAACTTGACAAAGCCGCCAAGGACAACGGCGTCGCCCTGGTGGGAACCGGCGTGAACCCCGGCTTCGTCATGGACAAGCTCGTCATCACGCTGGCGGCGGTATCGCAACGCATCGAACACGCCAAGGCGCTGCGCATCGTGGACGCTTCCAAACGCCGCTTGCCGCTGCAAAAGAAAATCGGTGCGGGCCTGAGCGTGGAAGAATTCCGTGCGCGGGTTAAAGAAGGGACGATCAAGCACGTCGGCCTGCCCGAATCCGTCGCCATGGTCGCGGACAGCCTCGGCCTGCGCGTCGACGAAATCACGGAAACCATCGAGCCGAAGGTCGCCACCGAACGCGTGCAAACGGAATTTCTCACTGTCGAAGCCGGCCAGGCTGCCGGTGTCCATCAAATCGCGCGCGGCCTTTCGGATGGAAAAGAACTCGTCTACATGGAGCTTCAGATGTACGTGGGCGCAAAGGATCCCGCGGATACGATCGAATTGAAGGGCCACCCGAATATCAGCCTGATCATTCCAGGCGGCTCGCATGGAGACATCGCGACCGCTTCGGTGGCCGTCAATTCCATCCCATCGATTCTGGAAGCCCCCGCGGGCCTGCGCACCTCGCGCGATCTGGCGATCGGCTTTTTCCCACCCAAGGGATACAAGTAGGACGGACTACTTCTTCCAGAAACGCATCACGGCAGAGTAGTCCAGGTCCTCTTTCGCTTCGCCTTTTACGTAGTTGTAGACTTCGCGCGCCGCGGCTGTCGCTGGCAGCGCCACACCCAGTTGATTCCCCAAATCGAGCAGCAGCCCCAGATCCTTGTGCATCAAGCGCAATGGAAAACTCGGCTTGTACTCACCCTTTGCCATTAGCGGCGCTTTGACATCGAGGACGCCCGAGCGCGCCATGCTGGACTGCATCACCTCGATCAACTGTTCTTCGACGAGGCCCGCTCGTTTCACGATCGCAAGCGCCTCGGCCATAGCGCCAACCTGCAGCGCCAGAATTCCATTCATCGCCAGCTTGATCGTTTGCCCTGCGCCGTTCGGCCCCAGGTGAAACCATTTCTTTCCCATCACTCCGAGAACCGGTTCGATCGACCGCAGAGCCTCGGCATCGCCGCCGATCATGAAGACCAGGTTCCCTTCTCGCGCTCCCCAATCGCCTCCGGTTACCGGTGCATCCAGGAATCGCACGTTTCGTTCGCTGCACGCCGCACCTATTCGCCGGGCCATCGCCGGAGAAATCGTGCTGGAATCGACGTAAACACTCCCGGAGCGCAGACCGGCCAGCGCGCCATCGTCTTTCCCTTCATGTCCCCACAAGATTTCTTCCAAGGCGGGAGGATCGCTCACGATTGTGAAGAGAATCTCCGACGCGGCCGCGGCTTCCCTCGGTGTATTCGCTAACTTCGCTCCTGCCGCCACAAGTTCCGACGCGCGCGACGCGGTGCGGTTCCACACCGTGACGGAATGGCCCGCTTTGAGCAGGTTCAGGCTCATCGGCCGCCCCATCAGGCCGAGTCCAATAAAGCCAATTTTTCGGGAAGGGGATGCAATGCTCACAAAAAGCCTCCTGACTTCAACTCTCCATTGGAGTCTGAACTAAGCGTGAAGTATGCAACTAAATTGTATCCGATTCGCAGAAGAGCGTGGCTACGCAGAGTCTGCTCAGACGGTTTTCGGACGCTGTGGGAGGGCCAGCAGGGAAGCCGCGGGGGACGAAGCCAAGCCGTGGCCGGCGCTTGCCGCGGAGGCTTGGGAGATCTCCTGCTCAACGGGGACGATCTTTGGAGTCGCAGGTGGCTCAGGGGTCTCCTCGGCCTCTTCGGCTTCTTCGATTCGATGAATATATTGGTAGGGAATTTCCCAGCGGAAGTAACTCCGCTTGCCGCGCTGTTCCACGTGTTGTTCGAGGAAGATCGAACGCCCGGAATCCGCCGCGAAGGTGCCGGACGCGGGCAGAAGGACATCGCCCACCCGATACTGCACAGTGACTTTGCGGCCCAAAAACTGAGCGAACGATGCCATTTGTTCGAGTCTGCTAGGGGGGTCTCCAAAGGGTCAATAGTACCGATGGACTGTTACTTGGCGAGGTGTGGAAAACTCGCGGCAGCGGACTTCGGCCGCACCACCAGGTCACCCGTGATGAGCACAAACAGCGCCGAGAAAAATCCATACGCGAAAATTGCCGTCACAATCGGCATTGCCCAGAACCAGCCGCGAAAAACTCCTTGTCCCAGATGGAGGGCAACTAATGCCCCCGCAATTCCGCCAAGCGCCCCGAAAATGCGCGTGAACCGCGAAAGCTCCAGCGGCGCATGGCACGCCGGGCAACTGATTTCATACGAATGCGCGAGTGTTGCTGTCCACGGGATCCGCACAAAACATAAGGGACACTTCCGCTTCCACATGGAAATTGCCATCTCCGCACTTCCCTTATCTTTGCAGGTCGGAGAGCACTGCCTCCGCGGCTCTCCGGCCGCTGGCCATGGCGCCGTTGATGGAGGCGTTGTCTCGATGGTCGCCGCACGTATAAACGCCCGGCCGGATCCGCACCGGGCGCTGCGGCGGTTCCAGCGCGCCGGGATATTGCTGCGGCTGCGCGTGCGTGATGCGGTAGCTTCGCAGGAATTGCCAGGCGCTGGCCGCTTTGCCGAAGAGGTTTTTCATTTGCGCGATGATGAATCCACCCAACTGTGCGTCCGTCAGTTGGTGAATGCCCAGGACCGTGGCCGAAACCAAGTGCCTTCCGGCCGGCGCGTACGTCGGAGCAACGCGCGAGATCACCACAAAATTGTTTATCGGCCCGGCCCCATCACCGTTCAATACCAGGATGGGCTCAGCGACCGGTGCTTCTTCAGCCGCAAAGTAAAAGCAGGTCACGCTGCGCGAGGCCGGCTCCACTTCTCCCACAAGATGGGCCGCCGATGGGCCTTCCGCTGCAATTACCGTTGCGCGCGCTCGCAGCGTCTCGCCGCCCGCGAGTGTCAGTTCATTTTCGTGGAGCGCTTCCACGAGCGTGTTCAACCTCACCGCGTTGCTCGGAAATTTCTCGGCGAGTTGCGCGGCAATCGCTCCCATGCCGCGCGCGGGAAGCGACGTGTCTCCCTCCGACATCATCTTCAATACGAATTCGAACATCCGGCTCGAGGATTTCAGGTCGCCATCGAGCAGAATTCCTCCCAGCAACGGCCGGAAGAAGTGGTGAATCATCTCGCTCGAAAAACCTTCCGCCGCTAACGCTTCCTTCGTGCTGCGCTCGGGGCGCCGGAAAATGTCTTCGATCGAGGTGCGCCGCAAGCGGCTGCGCAATCGCGCGATACGCAGCTTGTCGGCCAGTGTGCCGAACTCTGATCGAAACGCTTCTTTCCACGCTCCGGGCATCCGCCACGGGTCCACCAGCTTATTCATGCGGCCGGCGTACCAGGAAAGCACGCCGGGCAAAAATGGCTTCAGCTCCAGCCGGGAATAGTCGAGGCAGCGTTTTGCTTCGGGATACGCGGTGAGCAGCACTTGAAAACCGCGATCGAGCAGAAATCCGTCCACTCCGTCCGTGCGCACACGGCCGCCGATTCCGTCAGACGATTCGAGAATCTGGAAGCTGACTCCTTTTGCCTGCAATTCGCGCGCACAGCACAAACCGGCTAAGCCGGCGCCAACGATGAACACGTCCGGGCTGGGTGACATTTTTTCTTTCTTCAATCGAACAGAAGAGGGGTCCCGTTGCCACTGGGCCAATGCAATATCCTGCGTCATTCAGCGGATTTTGCGCAAGTAGAGCTTGAGGAAAAGGCGTGGGGCAAGGTAAAGTCGGCTCTTCTTTCCCGCGAAGATGGCTAAAGGAGTCTTACATGCGTTGCAAACTGCAGTGCAGTTTTCTCAGCAGCCTGATTTTGTGGGCGCCCGGATTCGGACAGGAACAAAAACCTGCCCCCAAAAGTTACGTTCTGAAGGCAGCTAGACTGTTCGATGGTAAAAGCAACGCCGTCGTCACACCAGGCCTGATTGTTGTGACCGGCGGCAAAATTATCGGTGTCGGCGCCTCCGCCAAAATTCCCGTCGACGCACAGATCATCGATTTTGGCAACGCCACACTTCTCCCCGGCTTCATTGATGCCCATACCCATCTGACATTCCCCTACTCCGACGATTACAAGCAGCAGCGGCTCGACTCGCTGCAGAAAACCGTCGCCGAGCGGGCTCTCGACGCCAGCGTCAACGCCCGCGTGACGCTGATGGCCGGCTTCACGACCGTGCGCGACGTCGGCTCCAGCGACTATCTGGACGTCGGCCTTCGCAACGGCATCCGCAATGGCGACGTTCCGGGGCCGCGCATGCTCGTCACCGTGCACGCCCTCGGCGCAACCGGTGGCCACTGCGACCACGAGGACGGATACCGCGAGGGCATCTTTGGCCACGAGTCAAGCCCGCTCGACGGGGTCATTAACGGCCCGGACCAGGCTCGCTATGCGGTCCGTCTCGACCACAAATACGGCGCCGACATGATTAAGGTCTGCGCTTCTGGCGGCGTTCTCTCTCCCACTGACGATGTGGATACGCCGCAGCTCACGCAGGAAGAGTTGAACGCGATCGTGGATGAAGCTCACGCGCTGCGAAGAAAAACCGCCGCGCACGCCCACGGCGCGGAAGCGGCCAAGCGCGCCATCCGTGCCGGCATCGATTCGATCGAGCACGGCAGCTTCCTCGACGATGAAGCGCTGGACATGATGAAGCAGCGCGGCACCTACTTGGTCCCCACGCTCATGGCCATCCAGGGCATTCAGGAAAAATTCGATCGCGGTGTTTACATGCCACCCGCCATCGAAGCCAAGGCTCGCGCCGCGATCGCCGCGATCCATATCACCTTCCAGCACGCGCTGGCCAAAGGCGTGAAAATCGGGTTGGGAACCGACGCAGGTGTCTATCCCCACGGACGCAATGCTGAGGAATTTCACCAGATGGTGGACCTGGGTATGAAACCCGTCGACGCCTTAAAGGCGGGCACGTCCTCCGACGCGGACCTTTTGGGGCTTGCCGATAAAATTGGCACGCTCGAATCCGGTAAGCTCGCGGATATCGTTGCTGTGCCTGGCGACCCCACGCAAAATATTCGCCAGGTCGAAAAAGTGTTCTTCGTGATGAAAGAGGGCGCGATTTTTCGCAACGACAATGCAGGCGCTACCCACTGATCACCGGAGCAAAAATCTTGAGTACGCTTTCCGAAACGATTGGAGCCGCATTCGCCAGTGACTATCGCCACCACGCGTTGGGGCTTCACTGAGCAGGGAGCTTCGGAAGACATGAACGCTACGTTTCCAGCTTGAAGCGTGTGGATGCCAGGCGGTAGAGCTTCCGCCAAACCAACCGGTTAATCAGCACCACGATCACCGCCATAATTAGCGTTGAAGCCAGCAGCAGATCGAAGCGGCCTGCGTCGCTGGCGCTGCTGATCGTACTTCCCAGGCCCGGCGCCTTCACGATTCTCCCTTGAAAGTGAAAATATTCCGCCACGATGCTGGCATTCCACGCGCCGCCGGACGCTGTCACCATACCGGTGACCAGGTACGGGAAAATGCCCGGCAGAATCAGGTAGCGCCAGCGGTCCAGCGAGCTGAATTTGAAAATGCTTGCGGCTTCTTTCAGGTCCGTGGGAATCGCTATTGCGCCCGCGATGACATTAAAAAGGATGTACCACTGCGTTCCCAGAAGCATCAGCGCCATCGCGGCAATCTCCACGCCGCCCCGCAATTGGATCAGGAAAAGCAGAATCACAGGAAACAGCGCCGTCGCGGGAATGGACGCGGCAAGCTGCACCAGCGGCTGCATCGGGCGTGCAAAACGCGGGCTGAACCCGATCGCCACGCCCACCGGCACGGTCCACAGCGCTCCCACAATCAGCGCCAGATTAACCCGCAAAAACGTAAGCCCCGCGCTGCGCAAAAGCTCAAAGTAATCCGAACGGTGAAGTTGTGCGAGTTCAGCCACTGCTCGTGATGCTCCATAAATCAGCGCGACCACTGCCAGGGCCGCAAATACCCAGCCGTACCATCGGCGTGGTTTGGTGGCCGGGTTGGCCTTAATCGTCGCCGCTGCACGCTTTGCGCCGCTGGCAAATTGCAACGTCAGCCACTCCACCACTGGATGCAGAATGCTCCTGTAAAACCGAATTAAGAATGACTCTCTGCGGATGAAGTTCAGGAGGGAATTCTGAGCGGCTGCTGCGCTTTCCACCTGCTCAAATTTGAATTTGTCCGCCCAGGTGATCACCGGCCGCCAGATGAACTGGTCCATCAGCACGATCACGGTGACCATCGCCCCCAGTCCCCACAACATCGCGCGCGTGTTGCCGTGGCCCGCTGCGGTTTGCAGATACGACCCAAGCCCCGGCAAGCGGAAATCCTTGTCGCCTAGCACAAACATCTCGCAGGCCATCAGGAAAAACCATCCGCCCGCCACCGACATCATCGAGTTCCACACCAACCCGATCGTGGAAAAAGGCAGGTCCAGTTCCAGGAATCGCTGCCAGGCGCTGAACCGGTAAATGATGGCGGCTTCTCGCAAATCGCGCGGAATGGTTTTCAGTGAAGAATAAAAACTGAACGCGATGTTCCAAACCTGCCCCGTGAAAATCAAAATGATCGAGCCGAGCTCCACTCCCAACTGCCGGCTGGGGAACACCGCCACCATCGCCAGCATCACACCTGGCAAGAAACTCAGCACCGGGATCGATTGCAGGATGTCCAGCAGCGGGATCAGGATAATTTCCGCTCGGCGCGATTTCGCCGCGGCGTATCCATACGCAAGCGCAAACACCAAGCTAAGTACGTACGCCACGAGAATACGGACCAGGGAATATAAGGCATACAACGGTAAACTGCGCGGGTCTTGAGAAATCTCCGATTCCACGTGCACCGGCCCCAGCCACGACCGCCCGATCGAATACACCCCGTAAATGACCACGAAAACAGAAACGAATACGGCGATGTCGATCAGAAACGCGTATGCCCAGCGCGAACCCGCGGGTCGCGCGGCCGTGGGTGGCAGCGGAGTCTGGTGCTGCGGAAGAGGGGCTGGCGAGGGCACGGGAAGATCAGGTCTCGGTGAGCGTCAGCTTCCCGCTCGCCGCGTCGTAATCGAAAAGCTCGGCGTAGCGACCCCACTGGATAGCCGTCTCCAGTTGCCGGCGCGCTTCGTCTTCGCTGAAATGTTCATCCAGCAAGTCCTGGAAAAACTCCGCGGGCAGCGTG
>Ga0209380_10002586_pt1 | contig 11524 bp, 8 predicted proteins | sample HubBroMetageWFT6_FD_188347 | JGI IMG/M metagenome (GOLD analysis project Ga0209380, IMG submission 188347) | Warmed and freeze-thawed soil microbial communities from the Hubbard Brook experimental Forest, New Hampshire - Hubbard Brook CCASE Soil... | ecosystem: Environmental > Terrestrial > Soil...
TTGTTTTGTTTGATATTGACGCCGGGTAACAAAATCAGCTTCTTAGGCTCCTACCAGAAGGCTTTGACCAGGTGTTGCAACGACCCATTGAGACCACCCGACTTATCGGGACTTGGCCGCTGTTGCGACATATACGGGCTGTCGGACTGCGGAGACCCGCGCGAAAGCCTGAGCCAGCATCAGCGCCATGAGCAGCGCACCGATTCCAGCAACAGTGACATCGCGCGTCTTCCGAAGACTGAAGGTTCCCACGCGGCACACCAGTAGGTAGCCGACCAGCAAATTAAAAAGGCCCCAAAGCACGTTGACCCACGCCGGAGAGAGTCCTTGGCCCGGCGGCGAGGCGAATGGACTCGGGAACGAACGGCCTGACACGCCGTTGGTGAAGTGCGGAACGAAATTCACGAGAAAAACGCCACCGAAGAAGTAAGCAATGTAGTGATACCACTTCATGGGTTCCTCCCTGCCTATTGGGATGGGAAAAAGGCACCGGACCGACCACCGAGATCATAGCACTCACGGCCCGCGGTGCTACCGATAAAGGTAACGATGCCTTAGCTGGAATTTCCGTTTTGCTCCCGGACAACCGATGATCTATACGGGACGCGTCAGCGTGCAACGCTCCAGTCAGGACCTTGACTCACATTTCGATAAGCAATTGACTAGGCTCCGCCCAAACAGGGGCGGAAGAGAGTGGCTATGCGCCTTCCTGAAGAAGGAACAACTTAGCGGCCACTTTCTTAGAAGGGAACTTCCCGGGACTTGGCCGCCCCGCTTCACTTGTCAGGAGTAGAAGATAAGCAACTGATTTAGATTTCTCAATCGGCTGTTTATCAATAGGGCACAGAATTAGAAGTGTTCAATATTGCACAGCCTCTCTCCCGCCACGGGCTTCAATCTATATATTAAGGCGAAACTTGCAATGAGCCGTGCTCACAACGATGTACTTCTGATCGACGATGACCCCTCTCACGCCAAGGCATTTGAAGAAGCCTTGATTGCCTCTGGTGACAGCCCATCGAATTTCGAATGGCTTAGAACCCTCTCCAGCGGCCTCGAACAACTTGCCCGTAAAGGAGTATGGGCAATCTTTCTCAACCTCTTCTTGCCCGATAGCAGTGGTGTCGAAACACTAGATAGGCTGTTGTCGATCACTTCCATTACCCCCGTGGTTGTTCTCGGCGGCGTGGATGACGAAGACATCTGTAAAACAGCCATGTTACACGGAGCGCAGGACTACCTTTTAGAAGGTCATGCAGACAGTTACTCGTTCGCACGAGCGATCCGCAACATCATTGAACGCGAAGTTGCGCGGCAAGAGTTATTTGCGGAAAAGGAACGCGCGCAGGTCACCCTAAACTCGATCGGTGACGCTGTACTGAGTACGGATATCCTGGGGAACGTGACTTATTTGAATGCTGTTGCGGAACACATGACGGGATGGTCCAGGAAGGAGGCGGTGGGCCATCGGCTCAGTGACGTATTCCAAATCATTGACGGAGCTACGCATAAACCATCACCAAATCCTATGGACTTAGCGATCCGAGAAAACAAGGCCGTGGGACTGACCGCCAACTGTATCCTGGTTCGACGGGACGGATATGAATGCGCAATCGAGGACTCCGCCGCTCCTATCCACGACCGGGATGGTCAGGTCACCGGGGCGGTGATCGTGTTTCATGACGTGAGCATGGCCCGGGCGATGGTACTCGAAATGTCTCATTTGGCCCAACATGACCCTCTTACCGATTTGCCCAACCGGTTGATGCTAAACGACCGGCTTACCCAGGCAATTTCGCTAGCCCGTCGCAATCAACACCAACTCGCAGTGCTGTTCCTGGATTTGGATGGTTTCAAACACATCAACGACTCCCTCGGACACTCCGTTGGCGACAAACTCCTCCAATCCGTAGCAGCACGACTCTTGGCTTGTGTTCGCAAATCTGACACAGTGAGCCGCCAGGGCGGTGACGAATTTGTGATCCTGCTTCCAGAAGTCACACACGCAGCAGATGCAGCCGTTAGTGCCGCAAAGATCATCGCCGAGGTTAAGAAGGTGCACAGCATCGGCGAACACCATCTTCACATTACTGTGAGCATCGGCGTAAGCACGTACCCCGACAACGGTGAAGACGCGGAGGCGCTGATAAAAAATGCCGACACGGCGATGTATCACGCCAAACAAGGTGGGCGCGACAATTTCAGGTTCTTTAGACCAGACATGGGTCTCAACGCCGTCGAGCGGCAATCCCTGGAAGGTCAGCTGCGATATGCTCTTGAGCGCCAGGAGCTGTTGTTACATTATCAGCCGAAGGTAAATCTCAAGTCAGGAGCAATCACAGGTGTCGAGGCGCTCGCGCGCTGGCAACATCCAGAGCGTGGGCTACTTATTCCCGAGCAATTCCTGACCATCGCCGAAGACACCGGCATGATTGTACCAATCGGGCAGTGGGTACTATGCGAGGCATGCAGGCAAATGCGGGAATGGCTCGATGCGGGTTTACTAGCCGTCCCCGTGGCAGTCAACATCTCGTCGCTGGAATTTCGCAGTGAGCAGTTTTCTGAAGGCGTTCAAGCTGCCCTGAAGAGTGCCCGGCTGGATCCCAGATATCTCGAGCTTGAGTTAACGGAAACCGTTCTCATGCGAAACGCGGAGTCCACCGCCTACGCGCTTAAAGAACTCAAAGCCATCGGTGTACGACTGGCCGTGGATGACTTTGGCACCGGCTATTCCAGCCTAAGCTACTTGACTCGATTTCCGATTGACACCCTGAAGCTCGACCAGTCACTCATTCAGGATATCGTTACCGGTTCAGATGATGCGATCGTGGTGAGCGCGGTCATCAGCATGGGCAAAGGTCTCAGGCACAGGGTCATCGCTGAGGGTATTGAAACACTAGAGCAGTTGGCATTTCTTCAGGCCAATGGCTGCGATGAGGGGCAAGGATACTATTTCAGCCGACCCACGTCTGCACAGCAGTTCGCGAGCCTACTTGAAATGCCATGTCAGCAACTAATTGTAAATAATGGCTTGATTCCTTTTCACCATGACACGAGGGTACATCGTCCGTGACCTTCAACTTAGTTAACAGTCTCCGGCCCTCCGCGGCCTACCGACTGCGAGCTGAATTCTAGCAAATAAGGGAAACAACAATTAATCGGAGGCGTGGCCATGACTATTGAAAACACGACCACCAACTCTTGCGCGGCCAGGGTGGAACACAGAAGGAGCAAACGTTACCATGTGGCGGTTTCAGCAGAAGTGAAGTGGCATGGACTCGGTGGTGTAAGAATGAAAGAGAAGGCGCACGCGGAGGAGGTCAGCGCTCACGGAGGCCTTCTGCGCATGGATGCTTATCCCAATGTGGGAGCGATCATCGAATTGAGTAACGTTGTTTCTGCGGAGTCGGTCGAGGGTCGTGTGTTAGCAATGCGCGGATCGACAGCAGATGTGCCGCAAGGGATAGTTGTCGAGCTTCTTGTTCCTAGTGAAACTTTCTGGGGAATGAATTTCCAACTGATGAAGACCACGGCTGGGCTTGTCAAGCTCGGACAAAGCCTCCGGCCTGACGGGATAAATGTTCACATTCTAAAAGAGTTTCGTCGCGAAGTCGATTCCATCCGTAAGAGCGTTTGGGCCATTGAAGAATCGAAACAGCTCCACTCTCAGCGACACGGCTTACCCGAGGCACTGTCACTGCTGAAGTCTGAGCAGATTCGCTGTGCCACCCAACTGTGTAACGAATTGGTAGTCGAATTGGAAGCTCGTGAATTGACCCTTAAAACTGAGGGGATTGCCGAATTTTATCGGGCTGTCGACCGCGCTTACCAGTGTCTAGAGCGCTCTATTATGTCTCAAGAGAGGGACACATCAGATAAACGGCGATTCCCTCGCGTGGAGCTATCAAAAGGTGTGTGGGTGGCATGGCAGGGCGGGGTACAGCGCTTCGTCTCGCGTGTTTCCGACCTAAGTAAGGGAGGCGTTTTTATCCCAACTGAAAACTTGCCGCCTGTGGGAACAGTCGTAAGGTTAACCTTCGAACTGCCTGACGGCGAAGTTTACGCCCCTGCCGTTGTACGGCATACAGTGGTTGGTCGGGGGATGGGCGTCGAATTTGCGGCGGCTGAAGACGGCGACCTGGTGCGCATTCTTCAGCTGCTGACAGAATTGGTCCACTGAAGATCCCTACCGGACAAACGCAAACCCTTCCCGCTCGACCTGCCCATCAGCGTCCTTAGCGTCGAGTTTCCTTGCGTTCTGAGGCACTCAAATTCGGGGTACGTCTGAGGGCGCTTACGTAGGAACTGCGGAAAACCCTCGGACCTTTATCTAACTTCAATGGAATCAATATTCTGCGAAGAAACTCTCTCCCAAATCATCGTCCTTATGCATTAGGAGCACGCTGCGCTGTTTTGTTACGAACCAAGCTTCTTTTCTGCAGGCTGGTCTGCGCGACACCTCTGTGCAGCCCTTTTCACCCAAGGACGCAGGTTGTGAAAAGGTGCATTCACCGGATTTCTGATCTTGTGAGTAAGCCCCAAGCAGCACGAGTCTGCACTCAGTGCATGGTCATCTAAGGCTTCTAGGCAAGGCTACGAGATAATCCGCACACCGCACCCCCCTGACAAGGAATAAATCCAAATTCCCTTGACACCAATTATGTACAATATTGAACAGACACAATTTTCCAGCTGGCCTATCGTGCCTTCCTGTTAGGTCATGCTCTTTCTTTCCTTCGTGCTAGACACGACAAGACTGGACGCGACAGGACAAGACAAGACGCGACAAGATAAAACGGCGCGCTGGTAGAAACACTGGCACGCCGCTTTCTTTTACCCTCTAGCAGCCTCGCCACGCGAGTTTCGCGACAGTCCTCGACTTGGAAGACCTGCCCACTTGATTTTTGGTTGACACGTTACAGCGAAGAGCGGAAGATTCCCGAGGCAAGACAGAGCAAAGCACAATCGAACATGCGCCGCGCCGGAGGCCATATTCCCCCTTGGCGCGGCGCTTTTATTTTGCGCAGCACCTCCACATGATGCATTGCCTTCCTGCGAGGCGTGTCGAAGGCGGCGTGCCGTTGGCCGTGCGTGGTAGAATGCCACACCGACTCGACAACTATTACTGCCGATGGAGGGATTTCTGGTGAGAGATTCCGTGAGGATTCAGGGGAAAAAGTTGCAGGAACCCGTAACTATTGAAAGATGTAAAAATGAGAATCGTATGTGGTCATCGCCAAGATGAGATGGAAATGCCGGTGGACTGCCTAACTAATGGCCAGCCTTTCTGGGAAAAGCATGGACATCGTCCTTCAGAGCATAAAGTTTCTTGTGCGTGCGGAGAGGAGCTTCAAAATCTCCACTCATATCTCGAAGATGTTTTTTAATGGTTTGAAAGACATTTGCCACATGAAGGGAAGAATCCAATTCTGTATTTGCTGCCGAAAGATAATCGAACCCGCAAGCGATCCTGATACGTTTTTGGGAATTGTGGTGGAAGGTTAGGTGGTGACCTGTAATATCAAGAAGTAACCTCAGCCTTAAGACTCGGTCACCAGAGGCCCGTGGCGCGTACTTTGGGGCGATTATGGCGCTGTACCCAATACGGTTCCCGTTACATACGCTGCCACACTTTGAAGTTTTCTTCGGTGAACTGGCGTCCTAGTGCGGTCGTGCCATCCTGGCCAAAGCGCAAAAATCCACATTCCGATACGGGGACTTATCAGGCGCAATCTCGATCCACAGCGATGAGAGCACCGAATGGTGAGCAAGATACGGGGTTCAGGCGCATATCTCTCCGAATCGTGCGAAAGTCAAATTAGTCGTGCAGGACAACACCTGGGAGGGAATCGTCGACGTGGATTTTGCCGTCGTATTGGTGGATGAACTCCAGTTTCATAAATTTGTTCATGGAAATATTGACCCGGGACCGCGTTGTGCCAATCATCTCAGCCGGCGTCTCCTGCGATACTTTAGGAAGCACTTTTTGAGGTTGACCCGGGGCCCCATAGCGACCGAGCAGTAGCAGGGCGCGCGCCATCCTTTTTTCGCTAGAGTTAAAGAGCTGATCGATCAATCCGGCCTCTACTCGGATCTTTCGCACCAGCAAATAGGTGATGAAGCGGTCCGAGAACTCGTATTCCTCGTGGAGCGCGCGAATCATCTCGTTTTTCTCAATTACGAGTACGGTAGTCGGAATCATCGCGGTTGCAGTCGCCGAGCAAGTGGACTGGCCCGCAAGACAGCCTCGGATCCACGTGGATCACTTCCACTACTTGTTGCGAAAAACCTTATGGAGGGACTTGTGCACTTCCAATCCGCCATCGTAGCTAATGTATCCCTGCTTTCGGAAGTCATTCATGAACAAATTGATTCGGGAGCGGGTCGTGCCGACCATGTCAGCAAGAACCTGATGATTTGGATTGGGGACCTCCGTAATGGGCGGGCCCTTTCTATCCAAGTGAGCTAGTGCCAATAGAACTCGCGCGAGCCGTTGTTCGGCAGTGAAAGTCAGCAGCGCCGCCACATGATCCTGATATTTCTTGAGGGTGGACAACAGATAGGACACCAGGGAGACGGATATCTTATTTTTCGTGTGGAGCAGATGGATCATCCTTTGCTTCGGGATGGACCGTATCGAACTGGCGGTCATGGCAACGGCCGTAGATAAACGAAGAGGAAAGCCTATGAGGCATTGCGCACCAAAAAAGTCACCTTCGCCCAAGATGGCAGTAACCGCTGAGCGGCGATTTTTCGATTCGTTGGTGAGCCGCACCTCTCCTTCTTGAATGTAGAAGAGGGAGCCAGCAACCGTTCCTTGCGTATATACGGTTTGTTTGCGGCGATAGTGCGAAACCGTACCGCCTAAACTGGCTCCTGAAGAGAGCGTATCGGCGTGTGAAGGCAGCTTGCTTGTGCGTGGCATAAGGTACTCCATTCCCAACGAATCCGTAACGTCTGTTCCGCCTGCTACAAGCTATCGTGGCTGTAGCAAGAATGGCTGTCTGTTCCCTATTGAACAGCAAAGGGACGACGAGGACTTTTCGTTTAAGCCTTGATCTGTCGCGTCGTACACGCCTCCTGCCTTCGACACAACGAATAGGGCACCGCAACAGATACCACGGAGATCGTCGGTTCCCGGCGGTCAAGTCCCGATAAACGGAATGTGGGTTTTAGCCCTCACTGGCGTCCGGCCACATTCCAATAAGCCCTGTTTATCAGGACTTGGCCCAGTGGATCTACGCGCATATTCTCTTCCAAATTGATAAATCGAGACCGCTACATGAGCAAAATCGTTATCTGGGGCCATTGGATTGTGGGACTATCTTTGCCAACTTTTGCCGCCTATTCGGTCGGATGAAAGATGACGACCGGAAGGTGTTATTTTTCAAGGCTCAGAAGATAGCGAAGCGGAAGGCTGTTTGATTGGACTAAGTTTACAGATCGAATAGTTAATTCTTTCAGTATCAGAGCACAATTCCAATGGACTCAACGGGAGTGAATACGAAGCGCTGCCCATTGGCGTTAATCTCCATCCGGAACCCCCTGTAAATCCCGCACATCTTGCGATAGTGGCAGGCCCGAATATTGAAGGACTGTATAAACCTGCATGAACTGATGAGGAAGGAAATGGGTATATACTCCTCTCCAGTTCGAGGATTCGTGGCAAAAGCCCCACGAATGTATATTTAGACCCGCCCTGGTCCCTTCAGCAATGATTTTCCGTTGAAGGAGGGAGAACAAACATGGCTCTAAAGATTACGGACCGCGAAGTTGATGGAGTCGCGGTGCTGGCACTGGAAGGGCGTATCGTGCTCGGAGAAGAGACCGTCGCGCTTCGCGAAAAGGTGAAGAGCCTGCTCGCCGCAGGTAGAAAGAAACTCCTCCTGGACCTGAAAAATGTCACGATGATTGACAGCGCGGGTCTTGACGTGCTGGTCACCGCTCATAATAGCGCAAAATCGAGCGGAGCCACTCTGCGCCTCTGCAACCTGGGACCGCGAACCAACGAACTCTTGCAGATTACCCGGCTGGTGAACGTATTTGAAGTTTCCGACTCCGAAGCAGACGCGGTGCGTGCCTTGGCAAATAGGGCTTCTGTGGGTTGATCATGGTTACGGCCGCAGATTCATCCGGCGGAGAAGGTCAGAGAATCCCGGGCCGAAGCGCTAGCCTTTCGCTTTTTGTGCTTGCCTTACCTTCGCCCACCGCGCCTTTTGAGCCTTCGCAATTTTCCTCCGGGCGGCAGCGGACATGGTGTGCCCCTTGCCGTTTTGGCTCGGCATCGAGCTTGTTCCATTCAGTTCACGCAGGACCGCAATCGCCTTGTCCAGCTTCGCCAGTTCTTTCTGAACTTGCCTTTGCTGACCTTGAAGCATCTTCACAGTACCCGCTAGTTCGAAGTTCCCCATTTTATCTCCGCTCCTGTCAATGAATAAGTGACCCCTGGACAGCTTATCACGAGTCGGTTCGCGGGAATCCAATCCCGCTTGAAACTCTTATCTATGGGATTGAGGCACCCGCCCGCAACGAAAACCAAGAATCTGAACATAATGAGTTCGCGCATGGAAAATTCTTAAATTCTGGGCAAGCTGGAAGAACCTGCCCTGAGTTGCAGCCGTCCAGTCCATTACAATTGTGGAACAGCACGTTAAAGGCATCTGTGGCCAGAAGCAACGCAGTAACGCTTAAGTGCCCTCGCGGGGATGCAGATGAGTTGTTCCTCCTCCGGAGTCGCGAAGAAACCCTTGAGCAGATTCTGAATTCCCTGTGGCATTTTGAGTGTCCAGTCCACGGCGTACAAAGAGAGATTCCAGTCGGGGGAAGAGAAATATACACTGCCCTAAGCCCAGAGTCACAGCCGAAAAGAATGACTGCCAGGGTGCCTAAAGCTTCCCGGCGGAGCAAGAGGGTGCCACTTCGTATACGCATCGTGGTTTATTGGCAAAACTGAAATGTGGGCGCTTTCCGCGAAGAAACCTCCACATGCTTGGTGAGCGCTCACGGCGGATTGGTTGCTCTCACGGCTCGGGTTTCTGCTCGATATTCTATGCCCATGCAACAGCTTTTGCGGGATTATCGGAATGTGGGAAATTGCACCCATGACGCCAAAAAGTCACATTCCGATAAGCAATAGACTGGGCTCCGCCCAGACAAGGGCGGAAGAAAGTGGTTTTACGCCTCCCTGAAGAATGAATAACCTAGCGGCCGCTTTCTTAGAAGGGAACTTCTCGGGACTTTCAATGCCTAAGCTGATGGTATTAGTGAGTAATGCTCCCGCTAATTTAGCCGGCATTTCCTTTTTGGTTTCCCGGCCCGAGCAGAACATACACCTTTTTACTTCGTAGAACCGCGCATCCATCCTAAAACGTCTTATTCGGAATTGCTGCAGGAGCTTACTTGATGGCAGGATTCGAATCGATGTTTTCCGTCGCGGGTACGTCACGGAAGGGCAGATTAAATTTGTGGGAGATCTCGGGCCAGAATTCGCGAAGCACGTCGTAACCCATGTCGCTAAGAACGCTGAAACTTACTCCTCGCGCGGTTGGCGCAAATCCGCGTTGGTTGCCCGGGTGATACATGTTGCTCAGGCTGACCGCGCTCGTCGTTCCCAGCCATTCCGAAAAATTGAACATGCGATTGCCATTGTCAGTGTGAGCCACAAACGCGTGCTCGATTGCATGCAGGAAACGCTTCCCGCCACTGCCGTGGATCAGACGGTAGTATCGGGGGTCCTCGTTAAATATCGAGGGATACGCAAAGTCTTTGAAGAACATGAACGAGGCCTGATCGGCATAGCTTGCGCCAAACCGCTTGCCATATCCGGCCATGCCCTGTCCGAAGGTGGGGTCTTCATTTTCCGCTTGGCTGAGTCCCGCGTTGAAACCGGAGCCGAGAAATATCACGGGATCGACTGAGCCGCGAACAAACAGGATGAACTTGTCTTTTGGCTCCAGAGAGCACAGTACCACGCCTGGCTTGTAGTGTGGTGGGTGGACCGACTTGCGTTCCAACTGCTGGGTAAACAATCCAACGGTCTTCTGCAAGGGTCCGTTGTAGTCTTGCAGTGTCACTGTTGGCTGCCGCTGCAAGCACGGCGCCTCAATGCTACTTCGCGTTCCGTTCTGCGAAGAGACAAAAGGGGCGAGTGTATTCGGAGGCGGCAATTCTTGGGCGATCGACGTGCCGACCCATGCCAGGACAATTAGTAGAATTGTTCCTGCTGAAAGTCCGATGCGACTTTGGGTCTTCACAGATTAACCTGAAACCTATCACTAGTTCTGTAATACGTATGTAACGAGATGCAAAGGCGCTAATTTTTTGCTGGCTTTTGCGATTTGGACTTATCGCTCGCGCATCGTACGATTCTCCCGCCCTGGACACAACGAATCTGCCACCAGAACAGGCCCCCGAAGAGATCGCTGGGTCCAAAAGCCAACTCCCGATAAGAGGTTCGATCTCAACGGGTCGATGCAACACCATCTAATCGGTTGACCCGGCAATACTTCCCCTTCCTTTTGGGCAGGCGTGACTGAGCGTAAATACCCGCATAAGAAAGGGCCGAATGGGGGTGCCTCATCCGGCCCGAGGTGGTACGAAGATTATTCTGTCTTTTACCTTGGTCCCTTATACCCTCTGGCGCCTTAGATGTCTGTTCAATCCAGCACACCCATCCCCCACATTCTAAGAAGCCCGTTTCTCGGGACTTATGTGCACAGCTGCTTTGGCATAGCCGCCCTATAAAAGCGCTACGTTTTCCAAGTGGGCGTGGGTAGAGAGTGAAACAAAGACAATTTGTCGTACTCGGCCACTGTTCCTCGATCGGGAATCCCTCTTTTTGGCTGTTCGGCACGCACTTCCTGATCCTGCAAGTTAAGTCGGATTCTCGGGGTCTGTCCCCGTAGCCGAATTCGGCAATTTCCTAAATTCCGATAATCCCGTTAGTGCTTATCCGATTGACTCCACAAGCCTTAAGGAATAGGGTCGGACGCGATGCGCGAGGAGTATCCTCGGTCATTGCACGAGTTTAGAAAGGTCTTCAGCGACGAGACCTCCAGTCGGTACCCACAACAATCGCCTTATCAAGAACGTAGCGCCCCCACGTAGCCCGCGATGGGCGCCTCCAGACACTTCTCGGACTTGGCTGTCAAGGTCGCGCTGATCTCCCTCGGGCCACCATTGATGGCAAATTCGTTGTTTCCAGGGCAGGAGAGGCGTACGATGCACAGGCCAAAAGACGACGTCGAAAATTCCGGCTAGAACTGATATCGGGGGGATATGCACTTTACCTTTCGAATCAAGAAAAACATTTTGACCGCGGCGATTCTTGCTGAATTGTTATTCGCGGCAAGTATATCGGCACGGGCCACGGATAAGCCGCACGTCGCCAGGATAGCCCAGCCAAACGCTACAACTCCACTAGCGGTGGACGTCCCGCCCGCTACGGTCGGAAAGATCGAGATTCCGGCTCTCGGTCTCGCGACAAGGGTGCTCGAAGGCGCCGATGCACGTACACTCCGGCTAG
>Ga0209380_10002588_pt1 | contig 11517 bp, 8 predicted proteins | sample HubBroMetageWFT6_FD_188347 | JGI IMG/M metagenome (GOLD analysis project Ga0209380, IMG submission 188347) | Warmed and freeze-thawed soil microbial communities from the Hubbard Brook experimental Forest, New Hampshire - Hubbard Brook CCASE Soil... | ecosystem: Environmental > Terrestrial > Soil...
GCTCATCACGCGACGCATTGAAGCCGCGCAGAAAGCGGTCGAAGGACAAAACTTCGAAGCCCGCAAGCACGTGCTCGAGTACGACGACGTGATGAACAAGCAGCGTCAGGCAGTTTACGGATTGCGCCGGCAACTGCTGGAGGGGCTCGACCAGAAGGAACTGATCCTCGAGGATTACGTTCGCGACATTCTTGGCGGGTTGCTCGACAAGTACTGCGGCAAAGACGTTCATCCGGAAGATTGGGACACCAAGAGCCTGAAAAACCAGCTTTTCACCCGTTTCGGCGTGGACGTCGAGACGGAAGGAGTCGAAGCCGACAAGCTCAATCGCCAGGAACTGGGCGATGCGATCTTCGACAAGCTGACGCAGCGTTACGAGGCCAAGGAGCAGTTGATCGGGCCCGAGGCGATGCGGCATCACGAGCGCATCATCATGCTGAGCGTGCTCGACCAGCAGTGGAAAGACCACCTGCTCAGCATGGACCACCTGCGCGAAGGCATCGGCCTGCGCGGCTACGGTCAGCACGATCCGCTGGTCGAATACAAGCGCGAGTCGTTCGACATGTTCGAGGCGATGATGGAGCGCTTTGAGGAAGAGACGGTTCGCTACCTGTACCTGATGCAGGTGATCGAGCGCAGGGAAGACGGCGGATCGTATTACTCCAGCGGCGGGCCGACCGACGGAGGTACCGGCGGTGGAGTTGCCGGTGGACCGGGCGTGCCGGTGCCGGCAGGCGGAAGTAACAACGGACAATCGCAGCATCGGCAGCGAATTGCTACCACGATTGACGACATCGAAGCTGATTTCCAGCGCCGCAAGCGCCGCGAACTGGACCAGGCGCGCATGGCGGGCGGCGAAGCGCAAGGGTCTGTACAGCAGGTAGTGCGCGGCGATAAAGTCGGCCGCAACGATCCTTGCCCTTGTGGTAGCGGTAAGAAGTATAAGAAGTGTTGCGGGGCGTAATCGGCCCAGCATCGTAAGCTCAATCCCGTCGCGCGCGGCGGGATATTCTTTTGGCCGAACTTCGCCGCCGTCTGTTGTCTGGGAGACTCAGGTATGTTGGTTTGTCCACAGTGTGGTGCTTCGTCGCCTGATTACGCGGTGTTCTGCCAGCGGTGCGGCACCCCAGTTACTAAAGCCCGTGCGGACGAAGCGGGGGCGACGAGTTCGCACGCGACGAGCGAGGTGGCGCGGGAGCGAGACATGCCTCGCGGTGAATCCCACGCCGAGTCTTCTGACGACGGACTTCCGATTCCTGAAAACGTCGCCGGAGTTATGGCGTACATCACCATCATTCCCGCCATCGTTTTTCTTTTCGTGGAACCTTTTAAGCGAAACTTCTTTGTGCGCTTTCATGCTTTCCAGCACCTGTTTCTGTGGATCGCCGGTTTCGCATTGTCAATTGTGGCCGGAATCCTCAGTATGCTGATGCAGTTGATTCCTTTCATGCGAGTGCTGGTGTTCCCGCTGGGCGGATTGATCGGACTGGCCTGGTTCTTTCTGTGGGTATTGCTGATCGTCAAGGCTTATCAGCATGAGTTGTTCAAGCTGCCCTTCATCGGTGACCTGGCGGAGCAACGGGCCGGCGCCTGAAACGCAACTACACATCCGGCTCTTTTGCCTCGCCGATCTCCTTGTCGGTTAACGGTCCCTTTCTAAAACGTCATTTCAATTTACCGTTCTTCGCCAGAAATCTGTATCCTGATTGATTCAGTTTGGCCATACACAATCCGGCGCAGCAGGGCCGAAGGTTTCGGAAAGGGTCTGTGAAGGTAAAGGTCTTCTACCACGACAAATGTTTCGATGGGGCCTGTTCGGCGGCGCTTTTCTCGCGATTCTACCGGGAGCGCATTCGCGAGCACGCGGATTTTGAATATGTTGGCCTGGTGCATCGTGCCGGGGCTCTGTTCAACGAAGCGGACTTTACCGGCGACGAGAACGCCATCGTCGATTTCAAGTATTCGGCTTCGCCGCGGATCACCTGGTGGTTCGACCACCACCAGAGCGCGTTTCTTACGCCGGAAGATGCCTCGCACTTCGAGCAGGACAGCAGCAATACGAAGTTTTACGATCCGGACTATCGGTCGTGCACCAAGTTCATCGCCGAGGTGACGAAGCAGCGCTTCGGATTCAATCCTGATCCCGTCGCAGAATTGGTGGAATGGGCCGACATCATTGACGGCGCCTTGTACTCCGACCCACAAACCGCGGTGGAGATGAAGGAACCGGCGATGAAGCTGACCATGGTGATCGAATCGAACCAGGACGCGGGATTTATTCCAAGGTTGATCGAGATGCTGGCCTACAAGCCGCTGGCCGAAATCGTTGCATCGCCCGAAATCGCAGAGCGGATTCCGGGGCTGATGGAACGCCACAGGAAGTCGGTTGAAATCCTGCGGGAGCGGACCGAGTGCAAGGATGGCACTGTCTTTTTCGATGTCACCGACCACGAGTTGGAGGGATACAACAAGTTCATTCCGTACTACCTGCATCCAAGCTGCATTTACAGTGTTGGGCTGAGCAAGAGCAGTTTCCGAACGAAAGTGTCGGTGGGATCAAATCCCTGGGCGCCGATCGAGCCGACGGTGAACCTGGCCAAGATTTGCGAGCGCTATGGGGGAGGCGGGCACGCCCGCGTCGGCGCCATCTCCTTTCCGCCGGGAAAATTCGAGCAAGCGCGGCAGGCAGCGAATGAGATTGTGGCGGAACTGCGCGCGAGCTATGTGGCGCAAGTGGGGCGCTAGAGCAGCAGCGGTTTCAAGAAAAGCCAAATGCGACCACGAATTTACGCGGATTCGGGAATGGGAGCATGTCGAAATCCACTGAAGTGCTAACAAACTTGCTGGTGCCTTCGTATGCGCGGCGGTGTTGGACCTTCGGAAATGCAACCTTAGTAGCTATTTTTGCCGCCATTGCATCGGCTTGTGTCAGAGGATTCGTTAGATTTCCTCCTGAGTATGTCGCTCGAATGGAATCCTACAACCCATTCCATTCTCCCGCTTTCGTGGGTCTTTACTACGTTTTCGTGGCCGTGGTTCTGGGGCTCGTTTATGCGACACGGAACCACACGACGTGGTACCAGTGGCGAGTGTGGGTGTTCGGAATGTTTCTTGCAGGAGGCTTGATTGGCGTGGTTGACCTCCTCCTGCCGTTGCACTCAGGATGATGCGCGTCAGGAATACCAGATCATTTTCACTGTGGGTGCATTTTCGGCCGCAAAACCCGTGTCACATGGGGGTGTGTCCCACGTCCTATCGCAGCTATCTCGCGTCCTGTAAAGAAAGTATTGTGAGGGCAGGGAGATGTGTCTCGCCGCGGACCGTGCCTAGGCTGCGGCCCACTTCGGCTCTTTGAAAACTCCGGTCAGCATTGCAATGCACCGATAGACGTTAGAGACGCTACTTGGGCGCAGTCTGCTTCTACGATCCAAGAATTGGCAGTCAGCGAACAATTAGCGAAAGTCGCCAGTGTAACTAGCTTTGGAATGACATGGATAGATATAACTTACTTATGTTTCAACAAGTTGCGAACAATCTCCGGCTAACGGTAATAACATAGTTGCGACACCTGAGATAGAAGACACACCCCGCCTTTTTGGCCACAATAGTTTCCCAGAAATTCTGCGGTAGACTTCCAAGCGGTGCAAATAGTCGTGTTACAGTCGCAACCGGGCTGTTTTCAAAAACCCATGATATTCTCGCGCCGCGATGGCTGCGGCCCTAAGTCCATTACCGATTCAATCACCACCAAGCGACCCATTTCTCGCTACACTCGCGAATGTTCACACCTGCTACGGCCTGCGCGGGAACAGGGATAGACTCCAATTGGCACTCCTAACCGCCTACTTCGATGAGAGCGGCGTTCACCATGGCGACCACCTGTGTGTAGTCGCCGGATTCGTCGGAAACGACGCCCAGTGGCAGGCGTTCGCCGCCGACTGGATTCCAGCTATTCGCCCACGTTTGAATCTGCTTATGACAGAATTACCGTGGACTCGCCGACCGCATCGCGTCACTCCACTTCTGGAAAAACTCGGCCCGATCCCTCACAAATACAACCTGAAGCCGGTCTCGGTCAGTTTGCCGTGGAGTGATTACAACTCTGTCGTCAAGGGTAAGGTTGATCCTACGTTCACGAACCCTTATATCGCCTGCGCCATGGCAGCAATTTCGGTAACACTGAGAGAGATTGCAGGGACCGACGAAGTATTTTTTCTCTTTGACCGGCAAGAAGGATTACGCAGAGAAACGATGGAAATGTTGCGAGATGTTGTCTTCAAATATCTCGGCATGGACTCGCGCGTTAAGGGAATTGATTTCATCCCGAGAAGGAGCACCGTCTGTCTCGACCCCGCCGACTACCTCGCTTTCACAGTTCGCGAGAGAGGTATTGACGAGAAATCAATAAAGGCAACATCTGGCGATTCGATCATCGGAACCAAGGGCGGCTACGGCGGCGTGGTTTCGCCGGAGCAATTAGCTTGGATGCTAGAGGAGTGGCAGCGCGACGGACTCTCGGCGGACATACTAGCTGAAATGGTAAAGAACCCGTTCTTTCGCGGCCCGAAATAGAAAAGCCCCGATGCCAGTCGGGGCTTTTCCCACTACCTGCTGCCACATTACCCACGCAGATCATGCCAGAGGAGCGTGCAGAGTGCAAACGCCGACTAGTTCACGTCCGTCTTGGGAGGAACTACTTTTAGAAGTCCTTGAATCGCCTCTTGAAGATCAGATTCTTTCTGAATGCGTGCCCGTACTGGAGCAAATTGTTCTCGAACACGACCGCCAACCAGCAGCTTCGCTTGAGCAATCAACTCATCCGTTTGTGCCTGCGGTGGCATCCGGTCGCGAAGGGTCTTGAAGATGGCCTTAAACGCCATGTTTTCAATCTGTAAATCCTCAATCGCATCTATGATGCGAAGCATCAAGTCTCTGTCCATTTGCGGCCTTCTTCCCGAGAGTATGATATGCCCATGAAGCCAACCCCCAACACGCCGGAGTGGGAGCGATTCACGAACGCTGTGCGCCAGATTGTCACCGTTCCGAAAACGGAGATACTCAAGGGCGAGCAGCAAGCAAAAGAACAGCGGAAGGCTAAACGCGCTTCCGCTTCTTCGGGCCGCGCTTCCCGCGCCAAGGAACGCTAGAACGGCGTTTCTCCCACCTTGCCAGTAAGCTCGGCATAGGTCAGGCGCTTGCCCGCAATCTGCGATAGTGCCAGCATGAAGCGGTCTCGGTCGCTGATCTTCCCCTCTTTTTTCCCGCCACGGTTGTTGAAACGGAACGCCTGTTCGTCGATGTAGCGGTCAAGGTGATAAGGCTCGACGGCAACGTAAGTTCCCGACAAAGTTCTCTTGAGCAGTGACCAAAAATTTTCGATTCCGTTAGTGTGAACCTGACCGCGAACGTACTCCTCCGCATGATTCACAACGTCATGGACGTAGCGCCAATTCAAGCGGTCATACGCGACGGCGTTATCGCTGTAGATGGTGCTGCCATACTTCACATTCTTGAGCACTTCGTTTTGTAGGGTATGGCGTTCGATGTTCGGAACCACCTTCGCCCTGACCTGGCGCGCATCGCGGTCCAGCATCCCTTGCACGATAGTCTTGCCGAAGGCTCCGCCTTTCCGGTTGTAGCGCACCTTCTTATCTTTGTGCATGTTCTTGAGCTTGCCGCCGACAAAAGTCTCGTCAACTTCCACGGCTCCGCCCTCCGGCGACCCGCTGCCCATCTTGAATAGCGAGTTATTCTTGAGCGCCAGCCGGATGCGCCCCAGCATGAACCAAGCGCTCTTCTGAGTGATCTTCAGGTCGCGGGCGATCTCATAGCTCGACACGCCGTTCTTGCAGTTCACAACGAGCCACACACCGCAGAGCCACTTGTCGAGCGGGATAGGCGAGTCCTCAAACACAGTGCCCAGCTTCACTGAGAACTGGCGACCACAATCCTTGCATTTCCAAATGCGGCGAGTCTTGATGTAGGAGTGTTTTTTGCTCTCACAGGCAGGACATTCAACGCCGTTAGGCCAGCGCTGAGCGGCCAGAAACTCTACGCAAACATCGGCGTTTGAGAAGTACCGGATGACTTCTTGCAGGTTATCGGGACAGTCGTTGCGTTCCATGTAAACGACTGTATCTCAAGTTATCAGGTGTGTCAAGTATGTTTATGCCCGGCTAACCTGCTGATTCTAAACAACGCGTGAAAAGTATTTTTCCGTTGTTGTGTTATAGCTAACTAAAACACTACATCAGCTGAACCGTAAAGTTCCCCTATATCGTTTGTCGAATTACTGCAGCGGGTGGCGGGTAGTTGAATAATCGATCAAACGCTCTTGGGTGCGACGCGCACGATCTGGCGGAGCGTTACGGGCCAGCCATGATGCAAGCGCTGCGCCAACTTACTGCCGGTTTTGATGGACTGTTCCGCCAGCAGGGAACGAACCAGTTCCTGATCGCGCTCTTCGCACGCACCGAGAATTTCCACCGCAACAAACTCGGGATGAAATTTCTGCTCCTTGACGAAGCTGCCGCTAGGGTCCCAGACGAATGCGAGGCCGCCGGTCATGCCGGCTCCGAAGTTGGTTCCCGTGGGCCCGAGCACGAGCACAGCGCCTCCGGTCATGTATTCGCAAGCGTGATCGCCCACGCCCTCCACGACGGCGGTAGCACCCGAGTTGCGAATCGCGAATCGTTCGCCAGCGCTGCCGACGGCAAAAAGTGATCCGCCGGTGGCGCCATATAAGGCGACATTTCCAACGATCACCTGCGCGGATTCAGCACGCGCCAGTTTGCCGCGGGTGCGGATCACCAACTCGCCTCCCGAAAGGCCTTTGCCAACGAAGTCGTTCGCCTGTCCTTCGAGCACCAGCTTCATGCCGCGGCTGGCGAATGCTCCAAACGACTGGCCCGCAGTGCCGCGCATGCGGAAGTGAATGTCGGGATACAGGTCCGGCTGTTGCGCGCGCAGAAGAGCCAGTTCGCCGGAGAGGCGCGCGCCCAGACTGCGGTCTTCGTTGCGCACCGTCACGCTGAATTCGAAGGGCTTGCCGGCGGCGGCCGCGGCGAGCGCAGGCCGAACCCACGCATCGTCGATCGGCGGGCGCTCCTCAGGACGATTGTTGCGACTGCCTTGCCAGCCCACCGGGCCTTCACCAACTTGGGCTAACATCGGCCGCAGATCCAGCTTGCCATCCTCGCGGACCTGCTCCAGCAAGTCGGTGCGTCCGATGGCGGCCTGCAAGCTCGGCAGACCGAGATCGGCGAGCAGCCGTTGAAGATCCTCGGCGATATTCATGAAGAAGCGCACGACGTGCTCAGGCTTGCCACGGAACTTGGCACGAAGCTCGGGTTTTTGGGTGGCGATTCCGGTGGGGCAGGTGTTGAGATGACACTGCCGCGCCATGTCGCATCCCAGGGCGACCAGGACTGCGGTGCCGAAGGAGAACTCGTCGGCCCCCAGCAAAGCTGCGATCAGTACATCACGCGCAGTGGAGAGGCCGCCATCGGTACGGAGGCGCACGCGTCCGCGAAGGCCGTTGAGGCGCAGCATTTGTTGCGCTTCGCTGAGGCCAAGTTCCCATGGGTTTCCGGCGTGCTTGATGCTGCTGAGCGGAGAAGCTCCAGTCCCGCCGTTGTGTCCGGCGATGACGATGTAGTCCGCATAGGCCTTGGCCACGCCGGCAGCGACGGTGCCTACTCCGAGCTGCGATACCAGCTTCACGCCGACAGGCGCGCGCGGATTGATGCGCTTGAGGTCGTAGATGAGTTGCGCAAGATCTTCGATGCTGTAGATGTCGTGATGCGGAGGAGGACTGATCAGCGAGACGCCGGGTTGCGCGTGACGCAGGCGAGCAATCAGTTCGCTGACCTTGTGTCCGGGAAGCTGGCCGCCTTCTCCCGGTTTTGATCCCTGCGCAATCTTGATTTCCAGTTCCTCGGCGTGGGCCAGGTATTCGGCGGTCACGCCGAACCTGCCTGATGCGACCTGTTTGATCTTGTTGTTGTGCAGCGACAGCACGCCCGAAGTGTTGCCGTCGGGCTTATAGGCCGCGGGATCTTCGCCGCCCTCGCCCGTGTTGGAGCGCGCGCCCAACATATTCATCGCCGTGGTGATGGTCTGATGCGCTTCGGGACTTAGCGAGCCCAGCGACATGGCGCTGGCGATGAAGCGCTTCACCAGGCTGGAGGGAGGCTCGACTTCGTGTAGCTCCAGCTTGGACCCTGCGGCTTTGATCTGCAATAGATCGCGCAACACAGCTGGTTCGCGTTCGTCCACCGCGCGCGAATACGCCGACCAAGCTTCAGCGGGAGCGATCGTGACGGCGGCCTGGGTCGATGCGCGTGCCGCTCCGACAGCCACCTGCAAGTCGCGAGTACGCTGCGGTTGCCAGGTATGCGGCTCGGACCGATCCGCGCGGCGGAAGCGCACCCAACCGTAGTCGGGCAATTCGGTGCTGCCTGGTTCCGGCTCCCAGGAAGCACGAATAGCTAACTCGATGTCGGCGAAGTCCTGCCCTCCCATTGGAGAGACGGTGCCGGGGAAGCAGACGTCGGTGATTCCGGAATCGAGGCCGAGAACGTCGAACAATTGCGCAGCGCGATAACTGTCGAGGACAGAGATGCCCATCTTCGACATCACTTTTGCCAAGCCCGAGTTCAGGGCACCCAGCAGGCGAGCTTCGCCATCTTCGCCGGCGAGAGAGCGGGCTGTTTGCAACGCGAGCCAGGGGCACACGGAGCCAGCTCCATAGCCGATCAACACGGCCGCGTGGTGCACGTCGCGACAGTCGCCGGCTTCGAGCGCCAGTCCAACCTTGGTGCGCAGGCCAGCCTTGACCAGCGCCTGATGTACAGCGCCGGTGGCCATCGCCATGGGGATCGGGAGCAGGTGTTCACAGGCGGTGCGGTCGGTCATCAGCAAGATGCAAACGCCGCCGCGAACTAACTCGACTGCGCGTTCCTGCAACTCTCTGAGGGACTGCTCGAGCGAGCTGTCGTCGGCGAAGGTGCAATCCAAGTTCGCGAGGGGAAGCTCGTCGTGAAGCGCGTAGGTGCCTTGATGCAGAGCGGCCATCTGACCGAGAGATAGAAACGGCGTCGGCAAAACCAATCCGGGTAGCGGCGCGTGCTTGTCGAGCAGATGAGGCCAGGGCCCGAGGCGGGTGCGCTGCGAAACCACGCAGGCTTCACGCAACGAGTCGATCGGAGGATTCGTAACCTGTGCAAAACGTTGCCGGAAGAAGCCGTACAACGGGCGTGGCGCTCTCGCGAGCGGCGCGATAGGAGTGTCGTCACCCATGGACCAGATGGCTTCTTTGCTCTCCATCGCCATGGGAGTGACAACCATCTTTACTTCTTCGCGGGTGTAGCCGAAGCCACGTTGCAGGCGAGTGAGGTCGTCTTTATCGAGCGCGGAAACCGGCGTGCCCGAAGGCTCCAGTGGGATGTCGTCGATCAACTTCGCGTAAGGAGCGAGATCGTTGAAGTAACGATCGAGCTCGGCGCCTTCGATCAAACGGCAGCGATCGAGGTCGAGCAAGATCATCTGGCCGGGACCGAGGCGTCCGCTGCGAACGATGGTGTCGCTGTCCACGTCGGCGAGGCCTACTTCGGATCCGGCGACGATCAATCCCGTATCCGTGATAACGAAGCGGCAGGGGCGAAGACCGTTGCGATCCAGAGCAGTGCCCAGCAGGCGCCCATCGGTGAAGACCAGCGCCGAGGGGCCATCCCAGGGCTCCATGCAATCGGCGTGATAGCGATGAAAGGCCGATTCTTTGGGGCCGACTGCCGGAGGAAGCATCATGCGCACCGCTTCCGCAACGTTGCGCTCGTAGTTGGAGAGCAACTCGGCCACTTCGTCGAGGCTCATCGAGTCGGAGGCGTCGGGAGTGTAAATCGGATCGCATTCGCGGGGCAGCAAAGCGCTGCGGGCGTCGACGTGTGCACGATTGCTCCAGATGGTGTTGATCTCGCCGTTATGCGCCACCATGCGCAGAGGCTGAGCGCGGTCCCACGAAGGCAGCACATTCGTCGCATAGCGCTGGTGAAAGACCGAGAAGTGAGTCGCGTACTGCTTGTTCTGTAGGTCGGGATAGAACTCGTGCAGAGTGCGGCCCGTGCACAGCGCCTTGTAAACCAGCGTGCGAGTGGAGAGCGAGCAAACATAAGTGGCAGTGCCGCCGCGCTCGAAAGCCTTGCGGGCCAGGAAGAGACGGCGCTCGATTTCGTTGGCGTCGCCTGGCGTGTCTTCGGAGGTGGTGATAAGCGCTTGTCGAATGACGGGTAGGGAAGCCAGCGCCAGTTCGCCGAGTACGTCGCACGCAATCGGCACATCGCGCCAGCGGAGCCATTCGAAGCCGCGAGCGAATAGACATGCCTTGAAGCGCGCCGTATCGCGCTGCGCAGCGTCCTCGTTCTGCGGCAGGAACAACATTCCGACGGCCAGTGGTTGCTCGGGGCGCAGCGTGATACCAGTCTGACTCAACAGAAAGTTGCGAGGTACGGCGGTTTGCACGCCAACGCCATCGCTGCTCTTGCCGTCGGCGGCAATCGCACCGCGATGAGCGAGACGGCCAAGGGCGGTCAGGGCGAGCCGAAGAATTTCGTGGTCGGACTGGCCGTGAAGGGTTGCGATGAATCCCACACCGCAGGATTCGTGGTCGAAGCGAGAGCTTACGAGGTTAACGCCACCAGAAAAAGTGCTACAACCCATAGTCCACTATATATGCAATCAGGCGCTCAATTGAAGCTGGATTTTCCGCGCCTACGAAAAAAGTTGTAGGGCGGCGCGTTTGCGAGGCTCGGTCTTGTGGCACAGTAGTCTGGCATGGCTGATGGACCAAGCTCGCAACCGGACGGGCGAGTAGCGTTTACCTATCCTGGCTTCGCCTACTATCAGCTGGCGCGGCTCTTCACCGTGATGGCGACGGAGATGCAGTCGGTCGCGGTGGGCTGGCAGGTTTACGAGATCACCAAGCGTCCGCTGGACCTGGGATATGTTGGACTGGCACAGTTTCTTCCGACCATCCTGTTGTTCCTGGTAGCGGGACACGCTGCCGATCGCTTCAATCGCCGAAACATCGTTACCCTTTGCTACGCCGGGCTCGGGCTGGCCTCCGCGATTCTGCTGCTGCTGACGCTGAGCGGGTCGCGATCTGTGCATGCAGTCTACGCGGCGCTGGTGCTGGTGGGAGTCGTGCGATCGTTCAACGGCGCGGCAGGGCAGTCAATGGTGCCACTGCTTGTGCCGGAGGAACATTTCCCCAACGCGGTGGCGTGGGCACAGACGGTATTCAACGCGGCGACAATCATCGGTCCTGCGCTCGGCGGATTGATCTACGCCATTTTTCGGGGACCAGCCGCGGTTTATGCCACGTCCATGATGGCTGCTATGGTGTCGGTTATAGCGATGAGCAGAGTACGGCTAGAATCGGCAATTCGCGAACGCGAGGAGGTGAGTCTTGCCACGTTACTCGCGGGCCTTCGCTTCATTTGGCAAAAGAAGCTCGTCCTT
>Ga0209380_10002589_pt1 | contig 11515 bp, 21 predicted proteins | sample HubBroMetageWFT6_FD_188347 | JGI IMG/M metagenome (GOLD analysis project Ga0209380, IMG submission 188347) | Warmed and freeze-thawed soil microbial communities from the Hubbard Brook experimental Forest, New Hampshire - Hubbard Brook CCASE Soil... | ecosystem: Environmental > Terrestrial >...
CTCGCGCAGGCGCACACACTTCAGGAGAGCTCATGTTTGACCACGTCAAATTCGGAGTCAGCGACTATGCAGCGAGCAAAGCGTTTTTCCTCAAGGCGCTCGAACCGCTCGGCGTAGCTGTTGTTTCGGAGGGGGCGCCGACGTACGGTGTCGAGCTTAGCGCAAAAGGCCCGGCTTCATTGTGCATCTGCCAAACCGAGGAGAAGCCTGCCCATCTTCACTTGGCGTTTACGGCCGAGAATCACCAGCAAGTCGGAGCTTTCTATCGCGCGGCTCTGGAGGCAGGTGGCAAAGACAATGGTGCACCTGGTCTGCGCCCGCACTACCACGCGAACTACTATGCAGCTTTCGTCATTGGTCCGGACGGGCACAACATCGAAGTGGTTTGCCACGAACCCGAGGCCTAACAATCGTTGGAGAGGTCCGTGACGCTGGGCAGCTCCAATCCGGCGCTTCTGTGCGGTCCCTCAACTTCACCATTAGACAGGAGGCAGCTCAATGCGAAACATCAGTTCTTCCCGCGACGTAATCATCCGGACTAGGAATTTGCAGCAGGCAGTGCGTTTCTACGAAGGGGTGCTCGGGTTCGCGGTCTCAAGTCGCGTAGAGGCAATGGTGGGGTTTGAAACCGGCGCGTTTCGCCTCTACGTGGAGGCAGGCCAACCTCACGGGCCGGTATTTGATTTTCTCGTAGCAGATGTTCAGGCGACGATGGCGCAACTCATTTCGGCAGGGTGTGTAGCGCTTGAAGAAGACCCGAATCTCCCGCGTTGTTACCTTCGTGACCCGTTCGGCGTTGTGTTCAATCTGGGCCGAGCGCCAGCGCCGTCCCGATGAAACGGTTCGGGGTATCCATTCCTCCGTCTAACAATCGTTGGCGGGGTTCATGAGCGGCTGGTGGTTAGTCACCGTTAGTTTCGAGGCTCGAAGCGTTCATTTGTAACCCGTAACGTTATGGGTTACACACGGGCCAATGATCCGGTCGGTCCGTCACAAGGATCGAGCTTGGAAGACCTCTCCGGTCTGGGCGTCGTCTTCGGCGCACGCTCGCTGCGCAGGTATTTGCGCACCGTGTTGCGCGGTATCCCCAGCTCCGCGCTGATCGCGCGGATGCTCTTTCCTTGGCGCTTAAGTACTTGGATCTCCACATACCCCTCCGGCCGCAACATGCCACGGCCCTCCTGTACGGGCAGGCCCTCGCCTCTACACGCAGGGTGGGTCAAATCTCAATCGGCAAGGTGGGTTAATTTATAATCGGCAGAGACAGTCTTCTATACAACCGAACCGCTAGCGCCGTCGTTCGGCGTTGTCCGGTGCGACGCTCAGCTCCACTCAGCAAGGGGGTAAGTGAAATGTTTACGCTGATTCTTACTTTAGTCATTAGTCAACCCTCATGCTCAGGGCCTAACTGCATCGGTTATTCGACTACCACGACCGTTCCCGGCTTCGAGTCGTCTGGCCTCTGTGAGCAAGCCGGACAGAAATGGGTACAAGCAGTCGTGCCGCGCAAACAATCGGACAGTGCCAAGTATGTCTGCGTGCAGCTTAAGTAAGCACACCACTTGGCGCGTTCGGCGCCGGCAGCTTCCAGTGCTCTTGACGGTTTGCCTGGCGTCGCTGGTTGCTTTAGGGGACACCGCGTCCGACGACTGCCCCGAGTCTGCTGTCCGAATCCATGTGGACCCTCTTGGTCTCGTTAGAGTCAATGGCGCAGTCGTTCCGCCTGGGCTTTTGAAGCAAATGCTGGCTTCCTTGAAGCCCAAACCTACTGAGATCTGCTTTGCCTCTGTCCGCCTGTTCACGATGCTCACACCAACGGAGGCGGCGGCCGCACTCGACGCGAGCGAGACGTTGGGGGTGCCGATGAGCTTCTACGACGATGCAACATACAAGACGCGGTACCTGACGCTGCCTTCTGACAATCGTTCGAGGGGTCCGTGAGGCGCCTCTGCTTACGCGCCGCGGGCGCGGGAAGACACTGTGCGCCCGCTGGGCTTGGCGGATCCCGGTCAGCTGCTCGCGCGGCAAGCATCGCAGCGCCGTCCAGTTGCGGCTGGAGGCGATGTGGGTCAGCTATCGACAAACGGTTCGCGCCGCTCGCTGCGGTGCACCACACGCCCTATCCGCGGCGCGATGAAAAACCCAGTTATGTCACCCACAGTCGCTGCTAGTGAGGGAACTCGGCGCGGCATACAATCTCAGCGGCGTACGATATGCACTGGGCCATGCGCGCAGCAACAATCTGTACTTGTCTCGCGGCCATCGTGACCGTATCCGGTTGCGGTGGCGAGTCTTCCAGCAGCGCAGTTCCTTTAGCAGTTAGCCCGAGCAGCTCTTCTTCCTTGAGCAGCTCTTCCAGCACCCCCACGTACCAAATAGGCGGCACAGTCAGTGGGCTGACCGGCGACGGACTGGTGCTCGCACTCAATGGCGGTCAGAGCCTGGCGGTTGGAGCCGACGGGAACTTCGTGTTTCCGCAAGGGGTGGCGAGCGGAACGAGTTACACGGTAACGGTGAGTACTCAGCCCAATGTGCGACGCGAGCTGTGCGTGGTGAACACTGGGTCGGGCGTCGTGGGTACAGCGAATGTCACGGCGATACAAGTGAACTGTAGCGCCGTAATCGGTTTTCTTTACGTCGTGGCCGACTCAAACATCGCGGCTACGGGCACGCAGCTTTTCAGCTTTGGAATCGCGCCGGGCAACGGGACGCTTGTGCCGTTTGGAACGCCGCTCAACGTCGGTTCGGACTCGGATTCGGTGCAGTTGGCCCGGTCACCTAACGGCCAATTTCTTTATGCGGGCAATTGGACGGATGCAACGATAACGGTGTTCGCCGTCGATTCGAACTACGGGACGGTATCAGCCATAGGGCCCCCCGTTGCGACTGGCTTCGCTCCCATTAGCATGGTGATGGCCTCCAGCGGCTACCTGTTCGTCTGGGGTGGGGCACCCGCGGCGCCAACCGCGAGTCCCGTGGTTCCCTCCGTCAGCGAGTATGCTGCCGATCCCACCACCGGTGCGCTGACGCCGGTCGGCACGCCAATTCCCGAGACCAGCGGGGGCGGAGTGCTGCTCACCGCAAGTGCCGACGGCACGTTCCTGTATACGGACGTCGTGACGACCCAACTGGGGTCCGCGGGGGCGGTGTCGCAGACATCGCTCGTTACGCCTTATCGAATCGACCCGGCATCTGGAAGCCTTAGCGCGGGACCCTCGAAGACCTTCAGCGATCCGATGGGATCATTGCTCGTCGGGCCAAACGATCAGACGCTGTACCTGGCCGACAATGCAGCCACAACCCCCGAGCAGGCTGCTGCAACCCTGGTGACGTACGGCATTGACAGTTCGAGTGGCGCCCTGACGTCCCAAAAGGGATCTCCGCTGTCCCTCGACAGCAATGGTGGCGGTCTCGTGCTGGATTCCACAGGCCAGTATCTGTATGTGGTGGATAATTTTAATTTCACTCCCGAAGACGATGCCGTCCAAACCCTCTCAATCAATGCGGCGACCGGTTTGCCTAGCGCCAGCATTGCCCCGTTAGTAGTTACGGGATCCCCCACCCAGCTTCTGATCGACCCGTCGGGCCAGTTTGCTTTTCTGCTCTCGCAAGCCAGGACTCTCAACGGCCCTGACTACCTGTCGACATTCACCTTCGGCAGTGCGGGCCAACTGATACCGGCCGGATCTCCGCAAGCTATCGGGTCCCCGGCATATGGCGGCGCCATCGCCATCATAGAGTGACGTTTCGAGAGCCTTCGGCTTGCCTACCTGGCAAGCTCCTCCGTGACTCTTGTCAGTACCGCCTTACCTTCGGCAAGGACCTGGGCAAATTCGATCACGAAGAGATGCCGCGGGCGCCGGAAGGCCGTGTGCACCCGCAGCACCTGTTGGGCTCTTCTGCGCGGCCCCTCAACTTCACCGTTAGACGCCAGCATGCAGCACTCCTTCGCCAACCTCCTCCCTGAACTCGCCTCCGATCTGGCCTCGGAGCTCCGCGCAACAGGTCGCGCCGAACTCGCCGTGGAGTTGGAATCCGCCACGGTGAGGGCCGTCACTTTCGACCCTGACTCCGACGCTGGCAGCATCGCCTTGGAGCCATCTCGGGAATTAAACGTCGTTGAACGAGACGTTATCGGCGAGAGGGTTGGTGGGGCAGTTCCGCTTTCAGGCTCGCACAATGCTTACTTGGAAATGGATAACTTCGGGCGCTTGATTGGTGTGGAGGTGGTAACGCCGTCGCCAGAATTGAGATCAGCGCTGCAGTGGCTGGCGTCTAACAATCGCTGGAGCGGGCCGTGATGTGCCTATTTGGAAGCAGTTCGCGGTATCTGATGAGGGCACCGATAGGTGGGAGAGTCTGCTGCGCGACAGCAGATTGGGCTAAGGTTGCATTGCCTCTCGCCTGGAGTAGTGTGCGTCGTGAGTCTCGAGAAACTCGTGGGGAGACCATGTATAAGAAGTTGCTTGGCATCGCCCCGCTCGCGCTTCTCACACTCAACGGTTTCGCCGTGGCGGATAGCGCCGCGCAGCACGAGGTGCTCGCGAGCGCAGCTGCTGTCAAATGGGGTCCGCCGCCGCCGATGTTTCCGGCGGGCGCGAGGTTCGCAGTGATCGATGGGGATCCGACCGTCAAAGGTCTGGTCACGGTGCGCTTCCAAATGCCCGCGGGTTACAAGATCGCGCCGCACTGGCACCCGGCGGATGAGCACATCACGGTGCTGTCCGGGACGTTTGGCATCGGGATGGGCGATACGTTCGACATCGCTCACGGCAAGACGTTGGGAGCGGGCGGCTTTGCAGTGGCACCTGCGACTATGCATCACTATGCGTGGACGAAGACCGGAGCGACTATTCAGGTACATCTGATTGGACCGTTTGCCATCACGTACGTGAACCCCGCCGACGATCCAAGCCAGAACGCGAAGAAGTAACGGCTGCGGGTTGTGCTGTGCACGACGTCTAAGAATCGTTGGTGGGGGCCGTGATGCGCCTGTGGTTGTGCGCCACGGGCGCTGACCGTTAGGCCGCCTGTGTCCATCGCAGTAGTCGTCGCAGTGTTGATCGCAGCCGGGGTCGTCTTTGTTGCGCGCAGTAAGCGTCGCAGACCGTCGGTGATTCATTCTCCTCGGCTTGGGATTCTGAACCTAAAAGGTGAGGCCGCTGAACAGCTGATCGCCGCGGACGTGGACGCGCTCATGCCCGTATTCGGGCGTCCCGTGCGCGGCTCAACGGCCTCACCCTTCTGTGACGTACTGTTCATCTATTGCGATATAGGGCCAGACGGCCGAATTAGTAACTTTCCTGGAACCCTCCGTGACCTGATCCACAGGTTGCGCGCACCCCTAGTGGTTGTCGCCTCCGAAAACTCCAGCGGCGCTTACATATCAACCACGAAGGGGCAAAGGCACGGCCGCGCGAATCTTGTGATGACACTGTCGCGCCGGGGAGGCGCATTTCCGGCATTCTTTGCTCGACTATTTACTGACATGAAACGCGGGGTTTCGATGCCGGTAGCGTGGATCAAACTCGCGCCCCAGGGCCCCGTCAAAGAGCAGGAGAATCTGCCATCGACCATCTTCGCCTGTGAGGCGGGGCAAATTGCGTTCGGATGAGGCGGCCTCGTGCCGCCGAATACGTCCCGCGCCTGAGGAGGACACATGACGCTCAGCAGGAATGCCCGAGTCTCAGGGCTCCTATACCTTTTGGGGTCGCTGTTTGGCATCGTGCGGCTTCTATACGTTCCCAAGAAATTGTTCGTGTACGGGAACGCGGCTGCGACGGCCAACAACATCACGGGGCACGAGTCGCTCTTTCGCTTCGGTATGGTCAGCTATCTGGTCTGCGGCGTCCTATGGATCTTTGTGACGCTGGCACTTTACCGGTTGTTCAAGGGAGTGAACCAGGCTCTCGCTGTGCTGATGGTGATCCTTGGCAGCGTGGTGGTCGTACCGATATTCTTCGTCAACACGATCAATGACGCAGCCGCCCTGCTGCTTGTTCGCGGAGGCGGTTATCTAACCGTCTTCGACAAGCCGCAGCGTGACGCCCTCGCACGGCTATTCCTGGACCTTCATCACCAGCTTGATCTAGCCAACGAGATCTTTTGGGGCCTATGGCTCATTCCCTTCGGGCTGTTGGTTTACAGGTCGCATTTCCTACCCCGCATCTTGGGCGTTTGGCTGATCATCGCTTGCTTCGGCTATCTGGCTCTCAGCCTGACCGGGTTGCTGTTTCCCGATTACGAAGACCAGGTCTCGAACATCGCCCAACCACTCTTGCTGGCAGAGCTTGCGATTATGCTGTGGCTCTTAATCATGGGCGCCACCGAGAAGCCCCGGGTCGTCTGAATCAGGCAGGCGCTGTACTTCGTTTTGTGACACCGCCGTCTAACAATCGTCGGAGGGGCCGTGATGCGCTCGTGGTTGGCGCCGCGGGCGCCAGAAGAGATTGTGCGGCCGCGGCGCCTCGCCGGCATGGGTGCCCGGCCCCTCGGCTTCACCGTTAGGCCGCAGAGACAGGCTGTCGTATCGTTGGGGCACTCGTGGCCACTGGAGCTGACGCATGGATCTCTGGCAGGTCGGACTTATCGCCGCGGCTGTTAGTCTGTGTCTTTCACTTCCGCGTCTGCGGTACACGCGCGGTGGCGGTGACTACGGACAGATCGCACGGGTAGAACGCAAACTGGATCTAGTCCTGAAACACTTAGGATTGGAGACCAAGCTTAGCGTCGAAACACCGGCGCGCGTGCAGGAACTAGCACTCATGGGCCGGAAAATCGAGGCCATAAAGGTGCTACGTGAAACCAACCCATGGATGGGCCTTAAGGAAGCAAAGGCCTATGTTGAGCGCCTCATTGGGCACCAGTGAACCGCGCTGCGGCCTAACAAGTCGTTGGAGGTGGCCGGCGTTGCGCTGTTGGGTAGGCCCCGCAGGCGCGGGAAGAAATTGTGCGCTTGCGGCGTTTGTTGAGCCAGGCAGGCCGGCCACTCAGCTTCACCGTTAGGCGCCCTGGCATGGTTCGCGCTCTCCGGCGTCTCTATAGTTTGCGTGTGGCACTTGGTTTAAGCGCGGGCCTCATCGGTGGGTGCGTAGAGCTCCCGGGCATCTACTACGACGTGTTGCTCAATGAGCGGCCGTCCGAGAGCGATTGCGTCAACATGACAGACGCGCTGACCGCAAAGCTAAATCTACAGTTACAGCCGAGTCCGTATCAATGCGCCGTGACGCTCGACAATGACGGGCGCAATCCTCCGCGAAATGTGGCTATTTTCGCGTCCTTTCGTCGGGGCCGCATCCTAGTGGAGATTAACGAATTGCGTTTCGGGAGCCCGACACTGCCGTCACCGAGCACCCAACAGTTCGCGCAGCAAGTCATGCAGATCGTTCATGAGCAGTTTCCCGCGGCTCAACTCGTGCGCTTCAGAGCAATGCGGGGACCAATCGCCCCATAGGGATCTGCCATGGCCGCGGCTGCGCCTAACAATCGTCGGAGGCACCAAGGCAAGTAGTTGTGTCAGTTTTTAGTAGGACTCCTACAGTCCATTCGAGGGTATTACACTCGATATTCGCTCGTCATTTGCATCCTTTCGAGGACGGGAACAAGTAATGATTCAATTGAGAGGTCGCGTGCATCATCTAACCGCAGGAGCACCCACATGAGGTTGAATACTTTGATTCGGTTCCTCGCCGGAGCCTTGTTGTTCGGCATTGGTGTCGCGACGGGCCAGCTTGCGCAAACTTCAAGCGACTCACCGCAGCGCGTGGAGCAGAAGCGGACCGACCTAACGGGTGCGCCTGGCATGGAAGTCATTGCTTCTGTGGCTGAGTACAAGCCAGGTGATTCCATACGTCTGCACATCCACCACGGCGTAGAGGCCGCGTACGTCCTGCAGGGCGCCAGCGTACAACTCCCAGGAAAGGACCCGATGGCTCTGGCCACCGGGACTACGATCTTGAACCTCCGCGACGTGAAACATGCTGGCTTCAAGGTGGTTGGGGATACGTCGCTCAAGCTGTTCACGGTTCACATCGTCGACAAGGGTAAACCGTTGTATGACTACGTGCAGTAGCGCAGCGTGCCCGCCAGCAACGGAGCAGGATCCGTGATTGTCTCCGATGTTTCAGAGCGAGGGCTTTCCATATGAATTACTTCCGACTTGGTCTTGCCTCGGTCGGGGCATTTGTTGCGTACATGGCTATCGGCGCACTCACATTTGCCGCACTACCGTTCCTCAGGAAGGAGTTCTTGAAGTATCCGGCGGTATACCGCTCGCATGAAGGACAGATGAGCCACTTCCCAATAGCAATGGTGGCGATGCTGTTGTCCATAGTTGTGCTTACGGTCCTATACGCGAAACTCTACAGAGACGGGTCGGGAGTAGCTCAGGGCGCGAGTTTTGGAGCATTGATTGGGCTATTTGTCGTTGGCGCGTTTGTGCTGCACAACTATGCAAACCTCAACATTGGCTTAAGGCTCACCACATTTTCGGCGATCGCATATTTCATAGAATGGTGCGTAGTTGGAATCGTGATCGGATTGCTGTACAAGCCTGCTGCCTAGTAACAATGCCGCTGTGATCGTCTACCGTTAGAGGCCAATGAGTCGCGCGCGTTTGGGCTCGCTGCTTGGGCTGCTCTGCAGCGCGCTTCTCCTTTGGTCACTTCTAATCGTGGTAGACCCTTATCCACCGCGGCCGTACTTTGAATGGAGCCTGTGCGGTGTCCTTTTCACCGCCTCAGTTGGCTTGTGGTTCAACAAGAATTGGGCCCGGATCACATTCCTGGTTGCCGGAAGCATTTTCGTGCTCTTCTCCATCGCGGCGGCGGCCGTGGGATTTGCCTGTGCCGGCAACCTCGTATACTGCTACCAGAACTTCGTTCGTTCGCAGCTTCTTTTCGCAGACATCTATTATTTCGTGCAGGTGGCGTGCGTGCCGCAATCACTCCGTTGCTACACTTCATTCATCTACCTCCAGCCAGTACTAACCGGCTTAGCGTTGGCACTGCTGGTTTGGCCGTTGGCCTCTAACAATCGTTCGAGGGGAGCGTAATGCTCTTGATCCCACAACTCCGCCATTCATCTCGTGAATGTTCATGGAAGCGCATTCCGCGTTCCCGCAATCACTGACCTTGCTAAACTCCGTTCAGGTGACGTCCGGGCGAACATCGGACTTCTGCTGCATGACTTGGGTCAGTCAGAGCAAGGGCCCAAATGCGGCGCTCTTGGGGAAGGAGGCAGCGGATTAGCTACAATCACCGTGACGATGACGCCCAACAGTCGTTGGCGGGGGTCGTGAGGCGCGGCAGTGTCGTCTCGGGCGCTGGGAATTGTGCGCCCTCGGCGCCCTCGGCGCCGTCGGGCGCTTCTGTGCGGCCCCTCAACCTCACCGTTAGGCATCGGCAATCCCATAACTACTCTCATCGCTAGACAAGGGGGCAATGTGACAAAGCGAGTCTCGCGAATTGCACCGTGGCAAGCCGGCAAGCTCTTTGCACTCATCTACTTCTTCCTCAGCTTGCTGTTTGTCATTCCACTGGTGCTCTTCAGCGCCGTTGTGCCAATTCCTGCTGGGCCAGGGCATCGACTGGGCGTCGGCTTTCTTATATTTGTTCCATTTCTGTACGCATTGGCTGGACTGATATTCGTTCCCTTGGGCTGCTGGATATACAACATGGCAGCGAAGGTTGTTGGCGGCTTACAGGTATCGGTAACGGACGATGCCGATACCTAACAATCGCTGGAGCGGTCCGTCAAGCTCGGTTGTGTCGCCGCGGGCGCGGCAAAACAGTGTGCGTCCGCGGCGCTGATCGGGCCTGATCGGTTGGCCCGTCAACTTCACCGTTAGTGCTCCTTGAACGGCACGCGCGGTTCTTGCGCCCACGCTTGGAGGGAGCGACGGCACCATTGAGGCACATGCAATGACTTACGGGTTCGATGGTAAAACCCCGTCAGTGTGGATTCGGGTTGTAGGGATGATTGGCGCCGTGTACATCGTAGTGTATGGCGCTATGGGCTTGTGGCGCGACGACCTGTTAGTGTCCTTATCGAAATCCAGCAGCAACGGCGTGCACCTTCACGGACCTCTCGCCTGGCTATGTTTTACTGGATTCGTGATGTTTTCCATCGGACTCGTTGGCCTTGTCGCACCGGAGTTTGGCGATGGCGAATACGATATTGCCGCGCGTCGGCGCCGATTCGGCCCGATTCTGCTGGTCGGGCTGGCGTTCTACGTTGGTTCGACGGTAATTGCTGGCTTGCGGTCGTGAACGAGCGCCTAACCCTCGCTTGGAACGTGCCGTGAGGCGTGGGTGGGTGCGCGCCGCGAGCGCGCTTCGCTATTTTGCGCTCGCGCGCGCTGGATGCGCCTGCGCGCGACGGCCCAAAGCTCCTCGTTAGACGTCGCAAACACACTATGCTCCAACCTGGTTGCACTTCGGAGGTTCAAATGAAGAGAGTCATAGGCATCGGAGGAATCTTCTTCCACGCGAAGGACCCTGTCGCACTGCGAGCTTGGTACAAGCAGCACCTCGGAATCGACGTCCAGGAATGGGGAGGCACGGCGTTCACGTGGGCCGACGCATCGGGCAATCCAACAACGGGAACGACCGTGTGGTCCATCGGCGCCGCTGATGGTGCGCACTTCGCACCCAGCAAGGCGACCTTCATGATCAACTATCGAGTCGAGGACTTGGCCGCTTTGCTTCAAGCACTGCGCAAAGAAGGCTGCAGGGTGCTTGAAAAGACAGACGACTCTGAGTACGGGAAGTTCGGTTGGGTCATGGATCCTGAGGGCAACAAGGTCGAACTTTGGCAGCCACCTCCGGGACAGTGAGTTCCATGCCTGACGACCAAATGCCGCCGCCTAACAATCGTTGGGGGGCCGTGAAAGGCGGTAGTGTCGCTGCGGGCGCCGGAAGACAGTATCTGCCCGCCGCGCTGATCGTGCGCTTCTGGGCGGCCCCTCAGCTTCACCGTTAGGCGGCGTAGACACTCCGCTGCACCTGCGGGCGCAACACGATGGCACACGTAACCGACCGCTCTCATTTTCAGCCCCAGGGCTGGCACACGGTAACCCCGAGAATCATTGTTTCCGATGCGGAACGTCTTGTTGCTTTCGTCAAACAGGTTTTCAGCGCCTCTGGAGACTACAGGCGCGATGCGCCAACGGAGCTGCGAATTGGTGACTCTATAGTCATGATTAGCGATGCCGGGATCCGCGATCCGATGCTCTCGTGTCTTTACGTATACGTCGAGAACGCTGACGAAACATGGCGACGGGCGGTAGCAGCGGGAGCATGCTCGATCGAAACGCCGTCGGACATGCCTTACGGTGACCGCCGCGCAATGGTGAAGGATCAGTGGGGGAACACCTGGCAGATTGCGACTCGGCTGAAGGGGCGCGGCTCCGCCTAACGACCGTACATGGACGCCCCCAACCTTGCCAGGCTTTCAGCTCTTGATGGCTTGCAGGGCAAGCTTGCACCCGTACATCCGGACTCTTGCTGCGGCGCGT
>Ga0209380_10002590_pt1 | contig 11512 bp, 6 predicted proteins | sample HubBroMetageWFT6_FD_188347 | JGI IMG/M metagenome (GOLD analysis project Ga0209380, IMG submission 188347) | Warmed and freeze-thawed soil microbial communities from the Hubbard Brook experimental Forest, New Hampshire - Hubbard Brook CCASE Soil... | ecosystem: Environmental > Terrestrial > Soil...
TGAGAGCTTTCTTACAGGCTTGAAATCCAGGCCGATTATCGTCGTAGAGCGACGCATAGTACGTCTTCCAATCCGGCCGCACGCCTGCGTGTCGCATAACACCGTCGATACGATTGGTTGCAAAAGCGATGAGGTAAGAGCGATCGATCAGAAACCCTTTTTTCTCCACGGGAACGGGCTCCGGATCGTTGATGAAGAACACCAGTACAACTAAATCCGGATGATATTTCCAGCCGATCGTTTCGTAGTAAGTCACCTCCTGAACGGTATCGTAGTTCCCGACACCAGTATTTATCACCTCGACGCGGTGAAACCCCGGGGGTAAAGCTGCGTTCAGTTTGCGTTCGAGGAACTTTGCAGCAGTATCCTCCTGTCTTACGCCCCATCCAAAGGTAGTCGAATCGCCTAGCATCATGACGCGATAAACATCCGGCGGCTTCTCAAGCGAGAACTCCCGATCCCTCATCCCTTCGGAATTGATCGAAACCGGAACGCCCATAAGAAATGCAGAACGATTCGGCGCATGAGCGAAACTTAAGTCTGCGTTCGCAACTGGGCGCTTCAGTTTCACAGCGTATTTCCACATTTCCATCGAAAAATCCAGACTGTGAGCAAAAATCACGCGAAGGGCCACTTCCATCGCTATGCAGCAAAACAAAATGGCAATTACCAATACAATTAAATTCAGTAGAGCGCTCGGACGCCTTGCAAAACGTGCTTCTGTGGCTCCCTGGGGCTCGTCTGCCCCAGAAGTAGTATGAACTGCTTCAGTCATTCAATCTCGCTCTCAATCTCTGCGCGCAAGTTTCGAACCGCGATTGATAACCCTAATCATCAATCATCGTTTTTCCACTGCTGCCGTCCTGGTCGTGCGGTATACCAAATCAATTCTATCGTGATTTTCTATTTCACTGCCTACCGGTTGTTCATCCACGTTGTACATAGAACGGCATACAGCTAACACTATCGAACCGGCCGTACTCGGTCGTGTAAAGTTGGCCCCACGGAGTTGGTTTTGACCTGAAATTTTACAGACTATTCCCTCCGTTATTTCGCCTTTCGCCGCAAGTTGTGATCTCTCAATTCGTTGCATGAATTCTAGAATCGGCCCTAAACATGCATCAAGGTAATGCAATTAAGTTCCGGCCTCCAATCCACGTTGAAGGACTCGAAGAAAAATGCCAGCGAATAGGATAAATAGAAATCTCGGCGCGAATAAAGCCATATCTGTATACATTATTTTGTTATGTGGACTTATCCTTGTTACGGGACGCCCATTACGCGCTCAACAAAGCGTGGACCTACCTTCACAGCCGGAACCGACGACGGCCACCATCCAACAGGACAGTTCAACGTCCGACTCATCCATGAACGGCGGCTCCATTGACGCACCTGTCATCCCTGCTCAGCCGTTGACGTTCGGCGAACGTCTCAAAATTTACGAACAGTCCTTCATTCAGCCTGAGAGTGTAATCGGGCCTGCGCTCGGGGCCGGCATTGGTCAATGGCGAGACACGCCGCCGGAATGGGGACAAGGCGCCGGCGCCTACGGAACGCGGTTCGCATCAGGATTTGGTCGGAGCGTGATAAGTCGTACCATTGCACTGGGAGTCTCCACCGCTGACCATGAAGACTCTCGTTTCATTCCCTCAAGCGAAACAGGAATCTGGCGGCGGACCCGCCACGCAATCGTAGGAACGTTTGTATCGCGAACACCTACCGGGGGTTCAATGCCTGCCTTTTCGCGCTTTGCCGGTGCTTACAGCGCAGGGTTCATCGCCAACGCCTGGGAACCTCGGAGCCAGAACGATGCGGGTCACGCGCTTGAGCGGGGTTCAACAGCTCTGTTATCGAGCGTCGGCTGGCACATCTTCGAAGAGTTCTGGCCGGACATTCGCGGCGCATTTCACCACCATTAGGTCTTTGCGTCAAAAAAGGAGAATATTGATCTCTTAAGTTCCGCTCGTTTGCAAGAATCAAGAATGAGGACTTATCTCACCATTCGAAACGATCATGCCCAAGAGTCCTAAGAAGCTTTGGTTGTCCAGTCAATCAGCAAAACTAAGCGTCATTCGCCTCATCCGGCCGTATTGGAAGCAGCTCGCTCTTGCCTTCGTCGCCGTGCTCGGCGAAACCTTCAGCGACGTTCTTGAACCTTGGCCCATCAAAATCGTCATCGACAACATCCTGCAATCAAAGAGGGTCCCCGGCTGGTTAGCCGGTTTTGTGTCGGGAGCTTTTGGCGAGAACAAACTGGCAGTCTTGAATTTCGCCGTAGCAGCCGTCGCGGGAATCGCAGTGGTCGGCGCTATCAGTTCCTATGTCGAAAAGTACCTCACCACGAGCGTCAGCCAATGGGTGACCCACGATCTTCGACGAACCCTGTACAACCATATTCAGAGGCTCTCGCTGGCCGAATACGATAAGACCCAGACAGGCGACCTGATTAGTCGCGTGACGAGTGACATCAATGCCGTGCAGGACTTCATCAACTCCGCTCTTCTTGGCATCGTCGTCAACGTCTTGACGCTGGTCGGTATGGCCGGCGTCATGTTCTACATCAACTGGCGTTTTACCCTCATCGCACTTTCGATTGCACCTGCGCTTTTTGCAGCCGTCTACTACCTCACCCGTCGCATCAAAAAAGCTTCGCGCGAAGTACGGAAAAAAGAGAGTGAACTCGTATCCGTCGTGCAGGAAGTGCTCACGTCTGTGCGGGTGGTAAAGGCTTTCGCACGCGAAGATTTCGAGGTAACAAGATTCGAATCACAAAGCTTAGAGAACGTCGAGACGGCTTTGGAGGCCCGCGGCATTAAGGCGAAACTGTCGCCCATCGTTGATGTGATGGTGGCCGCTGGGACTTGTCTTGTACTTGCCTACGGTGCGCGCTTGGCCCTGAGCGGACAGATTAGCGCGGGTGTTCTGGTCGTTTTCCTTTTGTATCTCGGGAAAATGTACAAGCCCATGCGTGACCTTTCGAAAAGCACTGACACAGTTTCGAAGGCGGTTGTTGGCTATGAGCGTATTGAGGAAGTCCTTGACATCGAAGCGCGCGTGCGAGATTTGCGGGGGGCGCGAAAGGCGCCACGATTCAAAGGAAAGATTGAATTTGACCACGTCAATTTTGCTTACGACGACAAAATACCGGTTCTAAAAGACTTGAGTTTCGAAACCGAGGCCGGCCAGGTGGCAGCGATCGTCGGGCCGTCCGGCGTTGGCAAGAGTACAATCATCAGTCTCATCCCGCGCCTCTACGATCCGCAGTCAGGGACAATCAGAATTGACGGTGTGGATGTTCGTCGCTACAAACTGAAGTCCCTTCGTGAACAAATAAGCTTCGTCCTGCAAGAAACGCTGCTTTTTCACACCTCTGTCTGGGAAAACATCGCGTACGGCAAGCCCGATGCCTCGCCGGACCAAATCATACGTGCCGCTAAAGAGGCGAATGCTCACGAGTTTATCGTTCAGTTGTCCGAAGGTTACGGAACAATGGTCGGCGAACGCGGCGTCACGCTCTCCGGTGGGCAGCGCCAGCGTATCGCGATTGCCCGCGCAATCGTCCGCAACACTCCGATTCTGGTCCTCGACGAACCCACCACCGGTCTTGATTCTTCCTCGGAACAAGCTGTCATCGAAGCGTTGGAACGCCTTATGAAAGGAAAGACATGCATCGTCGTCGCCCACCATCTCAGTACGATCCGGCACGCGGATGTCATCTTCGTGGTGAAAGAGTCCGAATTGATGGAAAAAGGCACGCATGACCAATTGTTGGCCGCTGGTGGACTATATGCGGAGCTGTACAAAATTCAGACCTCCGACGGAGAAGGGAAATTGACCGAGCAGAGTGCCGCAAAATGAGGTCGTTCTTCCATGCCGCGCTACGGGTTATTCTCCCGAAAGACGCCGGAGCCTACTTACGGAAAGTTGAAACACGAAGTGCGCCGCTGAAGCTTCGCGGCGTCACGATCGTAAGCAACGTATGATCTAGCCGTACTCGCGTCGCCACACTCGATCAAAATCGGAAACTACTTCGCGAACCCAATTACAGTGCTGAAGGCGGAGATCCCAACGTGAAAGTGATTGTCCAGCCCGATGACGGACCATCGTCGCTTCTTTCGGCTCTCAAGAACGCAAAGCAAAGCGTGGAGCTTGCAATATTTCGTTTTGACCGTAGCGATATCGAAACGGCTCTGAAAGCAGCGGTCTCGAAGGGGATCAAAGTCACCGCGCTCATTGCCGATGTAAACCGCGGCGGCGAGAGGAATTTGCGGGAACTCGAGATGGGATTCCTGCAGGCCGGCATCACGGTGGCACGTAGCGCTCGCGATCTGATTCGCTACCACGATAAGTTGATCATCATCGATCGCCGTATTTTATTTCTGCTTTCGTTCAATTTTACACACCTGGACATCGACCACAGTCGTGGGTTCGGAATCGTGACTAAAAACGCAGCTCTCGTCCAAGAGGCCGTTAAACTTTTTGAAGCCGACTGCGCGAGGCGTCCCTATTCAGCGTCCTCCGATACGTTTGTAGTCAGTCCGGCAAACTCCCGGAAGGTGCTGCGGATGTTTCTTGAACGGGCGAAGAAGCAGCTACTCATCTACGATCCGCAGATCTCAGACAAGGAGATGATCAGTGTCCTGCGGGCACAAGCCAACGCGGGCGTGGAAATACGCGTTATTGGGAAGATCAAAAGTGGCGCTGCCCTTCCTATGCGCAAGTTGAAGAAAATGCGTCTTCACACCCGAACGATTATCCGTGACGGCCGGCAGGCTTTTGTGGGAAGTCAAAGTCTGCGTGCGGCTGAATTGGATTCCCGCCGTGAAGTCGGACTCATTGTTCGCGAACCGAAGGCCGTTAAAAGACTGCTCGCTACATTCGAGTCCGATTGGGGTACGAGCGACGTTGAAGGGGAGAAAGCCCCTCTTACCAAGAATCACCAGACCGCAGATCAACAAGAAGAGAAAGCGGAGAAGGCCGTTGCGGTTCTGGTTCACGAGCTGCGTCCGCTCGCCAAGACTGTTAAGAAGGCCGTCAGGAAGGTCGTGGCGAATGCGGGCGACGAGCTGGTCCACGACAAGATTCTCAAATCGACCGTAAAGAAGGTTGTCAAGAAAGCCGTGAAGCAGGCCGTCAAAGAAGCAGTGCAGGATTCCCAGAAAACTTAGCCTCGTCCCGAAATATTCCTTCAAGTTCTGGCCCAACAAATGATTCCCCGCAGACGTTGCTTTCCGTTCTCGTGATTACGCTCGGAGACAATTCAGAAACACTTCCGTCAGTAGCCCGCCCTTCTGCATGGAAGTCAGATTGAATTTATCCTTTCAAACGTATTGGAGCGACGGTTTGTCGATAGATGGAAAGGGCCAAGAACGCCCGAACCAGAAGAACAAGGCCCCGGACATCAAAGAAATAGGGTTGCATCAGAGTGGCGAGCATGCATATATTTGAATCTGGCCGGCGGGCATAATTGGGCAAGCAGTAGTGCACGCCGATTTATGTGACAAGCTGCTTCGGCGTGCGTCCAACCTCCGAAGCAGAAGTCGGACATCCTGGCTCAGTCCTCGGGGTTTGGATGGCGCTAATTAACAGATTCGAAGGGTTTGGCGGGACCCTCCACCCAGCACTCCGCACCAGCCTGCCCTCTGAAGTATCCTGGCGTCGGGCAATCCAGCGTCCACACACCACTAACAACAGCACAATATTCCCTTTTACAACAGCCACCAAAATCTTAGCGTAGCGGAGGACTTCATGGCGACAAACCTCGTCCAGATTGGTAACGATGCTGAGATAGAGATCAAGAAGCGCTTAGAGGCGGAACGCGCGCGGCTGCGAAAAATCGCCGGTCTTGATAATCCGGAGCATTTCCACCGGCCGGTTGAGCGCGCCTTCACGGCAGAGCAGCGCAACCAAGTGACGATTCTGTTTGGCGGCTTCACTTGGAAGCATGAAGACCTGATCCGCGCCGTTTTCCAGGGATGCGGTTACCGCTGCGAGAAGCTTCCGGTTCCGGACGTGCCCGCTTTCCAAACCGGGAAGGAATTTGGTAACAACGGTCAGTGTAATCCCACTTATTTCACGGTAGGCAATCTGGTGCAGTACTTGCAATTTCTGGAGAAAGAAGGCATATCGCGCCAGCAGATTCTCGACAACTACGTCTTCTTTACGGCCGGCTCATGCGGCCCATGCCGCTTCGGCATGTATGAGGCGGAGTATCGCTTCGCGTTGAAGAATGCGGGCTTTGACGGCTTTCGAGTGCTGTTGTTCAAAGACAGCGACGGAATCAAAGCTGAATCCGGAGAGCCGGGGCTGAAATTTACGGTTGATTTTGGCTTCGGTATGTTAAACGCCATGCACCTGGGCGACGTAATTAACGACATCATCTATCAAATCCGCCCTTTCGAAGTGATAAAGGGAGAGAGCGATCGCGTTTTCCGCGAGGCGGTGGACGGATTGTGCGAGGACTTGAAGAATCGTAAATCGTTTGAGATCGAACAAGTCGCCCCGGATTGGGCGAAACCCAAATTCAAGAGCAACAAGATCTTGCGCAATACATTCAACGTATTCGGGAAATGGCACGAGAACATGTGGGGCAAGGATTACCTGAGAGCGTTGCAAGCTGCCCGTGAAAAGCTGAATTCAATTGAGGTGGACCGCACCAAGGTGAAGCCGGTGGTGAAGATCACTGGTGAGTTTTGGGCCCAGCTCACCGAAGGCGATGGCAACTTCCACATGTTCGAATTCCTCGAGCGCGAAGGCGCGCAGGTCTTGGTTGAGCCAATCGCCACCTGGGTCGCCTACCTCATGTACCAAGCCAAAGCGCACGCCATAGCGAAATGGCCGGTTAATCGCCCGCACCAGAATCCCAAGTGGTACGAAGCCAAGAGGCAGTTCGCCAATTACATCGGTTTGCGCAAGAAGCTGTGGGGCATCGGCGCCGGGCAGCGCATGTGGAATTTCTTCTATCACCGTACGATCAAGCAAATGGGTGGCATTACCCACCATCTGGTACCACAGAATGAACTCGCCGATCTGGCGCATCCTTTTTACAACCAGTTCGCACGAGGAGGCGAGGGACACCTCGAAGTGGGCAAGAACGTTTATTACACCATCCACAAGCTGTGCCATATGGTGCTGGCGCTGAAGCCTTTCGGCTGCATGCCTTCGTCTCAGTCTGACGGCGTGCAATCCGCCGTGATAAACAAATTTAAAGACATGATCTTCCTACCCATCGAGACTTCGGGCGAAGGCGAAGTCAACGCGCACAGTCGCGTGCAGATGGCACTCGGAGAAGCCAAGGTGAAAGCCAAGGCGGAATTCGAGCAGTGCCTGAAATCGACGGGCAAGAGCCTGCAGGAAATCCAGGTTTATATTGAAGACCATCCTGAGCTGAAGCGGCCCTTCTATCACGTGCCGCACCGCGAAGGGATCGCTGGGACCGCAGCGCAATTTATCCTACACGTCAGTGATCGGATCGATCACGATACGCGGTTCTGGAAGAGGGCAAGAGTTTCGGGAGTCGCGATCCCAGCGGCGTCCTGCAACTGAAGAAAAATTACCTGAGTGATTTCGCGCCGCTCCGCGGACAAGGATCTGTGGGCGTCAAAATAACGCTGGATCTAACGTACAAGCGAATGAGGACGCGATGCACGACCACAACACTTCGCAATTAGTTCAGATTGCTCCGCTCCGGCCGCAAGTGCAGCAAATCCCTCACCTGCACAAGCCGCACGACCACGTCACTAAGTTTCTGGTTGGACTCGACATCGGGTCGACCACGGTCAAGGCAGTGATCGTGGACGCGGCTACCGACCAGGTTCTTTGGCAGGATTATCAGCGCCACGAAACGAAGCAGCCTGAGAAGAGCCTCGAGTTCCTGAAACGGATGGAAGCCGAGGTTGGTATCGATCGTAAGAATACCCGCATGTTCGTGACAGGCTCGGGAGGCGGCGGAATCGCGGAACAAGTCGGTGCGAAATTCGTGCAAGAAGTCACGGCAGTTTCGCTTGCGGTCGAAAAGCTTCATCCCGAAGTCTATTCGGTAATCGAACTGGGGGGCCAGGACGCAAAGATTATCGTCTTCAAGGATGACGACGAGACCGGGCGCAAGAAAAAGATTCCCTCGATGAACGACAAATGCGCCGGTGGAACTGGTGCGGTCATCGACAAGATAAATGCCAAGCTGAAGATTCCCGCAGTTCAATTGGGGGAGCTGAAATACCAGGGGATCAAGCTCCATAAAGTGGCCGGGAAATGCGGTGTTTTCGCGGAGACCGACATTAACGGCTTGCAGAAAGTCGGGACGCCGCCCGATGAGCTGATGGCTTCTTTGTTTGAAGCTATCGTTCTACAGAATTTGAGTGTCCTGACCCGCGGACATACCTTGCGGCCACATGTGCTGCTTCTCGGAGGCCCCAACAGCTTCATTCGCGGCATGCGCGAAGCATGGCAGGCAAATATTCCGCGCATGTGGCAGGAGCGCAAAGTAGCGATTCCGGACGGTGCGAAGCCGGAGGATCTGATCAAGGTTCCGCAGAACGCTCAATACTTCGCCGCGCTGGGTGCCGTTGAGTTCGGCCGCAGCGAGGACGACTGCATCGGCTGCTACCAGGGCTACGACAAACTGATCCGATATATTGAATTCGGCCGCCAGGAAGAAAAGGCCAAGGCTGGAGGCAAAGCCTTGGTTGGTGACCCCGCCGAACTCGACATCTTTCGCGAATCGTATCGGCCCAAGAAGTTCACGCCGGCGACATTTCAGAAAGGCAGCACTGTCGGTGGCTTCATCGGAATCGACGGCGGATCCACATCGACCAAAGCGGTGCTACTCGATGAGAAAGGCGACATACTCTGCAAGTCCTATCAACTCTCGAACGGCAACCCGATTCAAGACACGATTGAGATGTTTGAGAGCCTGCGTGGCCAGGTGGAGAAGCAGAACGCCAAGCTGGAAGTGCTGGGTGTCGCAACCACAGGTTACGCCAAGGACATACTGAAGGACGTTCTCAAGGCCGACGTGGCCCTGGTCGAGACGGTAGCGCATACCGAATCCGCGCTGAAGTTTTACGACGATCCGCATGTAATCGTCGACGTCGGCGGTCAGGACATCAAAATCATCATTTTGCACAATGGCCGAGTAAAGGATTTCAAACTAAATACACAGTGCTCCGCTGGGAACGGATATTTTCTTCAATCCACGGCGGAAGGTTTCGGGCTGAGCGTAAATCAATTCGCCGACCTCGCTTTCTCGGCGCAGGCCATGCCCGTCTTTGGTTACGGTTGCGCTGTCTTCATGCAATCCGACATCGTGAATTTCCAGCGCCAAGGCTGGCAGGCAGAGGAAATTCTTGCGGGTCTTGCTGCCGTGCTGCCGAAGAACGTCTTCCTCTACGTTGCGAGCATTCCCAATCTCGCAGCGCTAGGCACCCGTTTCGTGCTCCAGGGCGGGACACAAAATAACCTCGCCGTCGTAAAGGCCGAAGTGGATTTCATCCGCAATAGTTTTCGCGCGGCCGGCAAAAAACCTGAAATCATCGTGCACGAGCACTGCGGAGAATCGGGAGCCATCGGCGCGGCCCAGGAATCGCTGCGGGTGTGGCGCAATGGCCAGCAAACCACATTCGTAGGCCTGGACGCCGTCCGCAAGATCGAGTACCGCACAACGCGCAATGAAGCGACGCGCTGCTACTTCTGCAAGAACAACTGCCTGCGGACTTTCATCGATGTGCGGACCGAGCCGGCGAAGAATCTCGTGCCGCTCGAGAAAGTCACCAAGGTTCCACTCATGCTTGGCGAGCAAAGACTGATTATCGCCACCTGCGAGAAAGGGACGGTGGAAGATCTCAACGATATGAAGGACATCAAGGCCGGACTCGACCAAATTCGCGACAAGCATCCGAATTTTGTCGACTTTGCCTCGAAGGAGGTCTTCCGTCCCACGAACGCGAAGAGCGTTGCTGATCCGATTCCTGCTCGCGCATGGACCAAGGCCGCCAAAGAGCGCGTAACCCTGATGCAAAAGCGCAGCAAAGTGCGCATCGGCATTCCGCGCGTCCTGAATATCTACACCTACGCGCCGCTATTCAACGGCTACTTCGAAAGCTTAGGCGTACAGCCGGAGAATATTATTTATTCCGATTACACCAGCTCGGAGCTTTACCGCGCGGGCGCGAGTCGCGGCGCGATTGATCCTTGCTTCCCGGCAAAGATTGGAATCTCGCATGTGTACAATTTGATTCAGGAGAAGCATCACAAGAAGCCGCTCGACGTGATCTTCTTCCCGATGTACGACGTGCTGCATTCGCCTTTGGTGAAGATCGTCGGCGCGAATGCGTGCCCCACCGTAACGGCTACGCCGGAAACCGTCAAGGCCGCATTCACCAAGGAAAACGACGTCTTCGCCGAATACAATCTGAAATATATCGATCCGGTACTGAACTTCGCAGATCGCAAGCTTTTCGCCTATCAGATGCTGCAAGCCTGGCAGCCAGTTCTTGGCCTCTCTCCCGAGGAGAACGACCGCGCTGTGGAAGCCGGATTCGCGGCACTGAAGGATTACGAATCCAGTATTCGCAAACGCGCGCGCCAGGTGCTCGATCAGCTTGAACGCGAAGATCGCATCGGCATCGTGATGCTGGCTCGTCCCTATCACCACGATCCGGGACTCAATCACGAAATCCTCGACGAATTCCAGAAGCTCGGCTACCCCATCTTTTCGCAAAACACACTTCCACTCGACGAGGATCTCCTCGAGAGACTTTTCGGTGAAGAGGTAAGGGCCGGCGTTATCACCAGCCCGCTCGATATCACCGACGCGTGGAAGAACTCCTACTCCTGCAGCACCAATCATAAAGTGTGGGCCGCCAAGTTTGCGGCGCGGCATCCCAACCTTGTGGCTCTCGAAATCTCGAGTTTCAAGTGCGGACACGACGCGCCCATCTACGGCGTCGTCGAAGGCATTGTGGAGCAGTCCGGTACGCCTTACTTCTGCTTTAAGGATCTAGATGAGAACAAGCCGTCTGGTTCCATCAAGATTCGCGTGGAGACCATCGATTATTTCCTGCGCCGTTACCGCGAAGAAGTGATCCGCAAGCACAAGGCATCGCAAGACATTGATGCCCAACTCGCCGAGCTCGAAGCACAGCTTCGGCGTGATATGGCGGAGAGCGCAGCGCCAGAATTGGTGCAGCTACAGCTTGCGGGCGACAAGTCCGAGCATGAAATGGCAGCAGATTAATCCCACGGTATTGGGTGGGCCTCTGATGCGTCGTGCCGGGCGTTAACATCCCTAACTCAACGTTGGCAGCAGCAAAATGGTGATTTCCGGTGGAACCGTATTGCGATTTCATTCGAAAGGAGAGGAACTACAATGGCTTCCGCACCCAAATTCCGCATCGACGTCGACATTCACAATTTGCTCATGAACTCCGCTCCAGGACCCGTCGCGGTTCCACCTCCAAGGGGAATGAAACTTCCCGAGCCGGTATTTCCTCGCTTTCCTGAAAAGCTTTCGGAT
>Ga0209380_10002592_pt1 | contig 11503 bp, 9 predicted proteins | sample HubBroMetageWFT6_FD_188347 | JGI IMG/M metagenome (GOLD analysis project Ga0209380, IMG submission 188347) | Warmed and freeze-thawed soil microbial communities from the Hubbard Brook experimental Forest, New Hampshire - Hubbard Brook CCASE Soil... | ecosystem: Environmental > Terrestrial > Soil...
CGCCACGGTGTATGACGAGGCCGGCCGGCCTTATCTCGATGCCCTCGCCAGCCTGTGGTACTGCAACATCGGCCACGGCCGGCCGGAGCCAGCGCAGGCCGCGGCGGCCCAGATGGCCGAGATCGCCAGCTACCAGGCGTTCGAGATCTTCTCCAGCAGGCCCGCGGAGGCGCTCGCCGAGCGCGTCGCGGCGCTGGCGCCAGTCCCGGACGCCAAGGTCTTCTTCACTCCCGGTGGCGGCTCCGACGCCATCGACACCGCGGCCAAGTTGAGCCGGGCGTACTGGCGGGCCATCGGGCAGCCGTCCAAGCAGGTCATCATCGGCCGGACGCATGCGTATCACGGCATGAACGCCTACGGGACCTCGCTCGGCGGGATTCCGGCGAACTCCGATCCGTTCGGCCCGCTGGTGACGCTCGTCGAGCACGTGCCGTGGGATGACGCCGGGGCGCTGGCCAAGCAGATCGAGCAACTGGGCGCCGATCGCGTCGCGGCGTTCTTCTGCGAGCCGGTGGTCGGAGCCGGCGGCGTGTACTTCCCGCCCGACGGCTACCTCGCGGAGGTCCAGCAGGTCTGCCGGGACAACGACGTCCTGTTCGTCGCTGACGAGGTCATCACCGGCTTCGGCCGGACCGGCGAGTGGTTCGCCAGCATCAGGTACGGCCTGGAGCCGGACATGATGATCCTCGCCAAGGGGCTCACGTCCGGCTACCTGCCGCTCGGCGCCGTGCTCGCCGGGCCGCGCGTCGCCGAGCCGTTCTGGCGGCCGGGCTCAGCCGAGGTCTTCCGGCACGGCTACACCTACTCGGCGCACCCGACCGCCTGCGCGGCGGGTCTCGCCAACCTCGACATCCTCGCGCGCGAGGACCTCGTCGCGCGGGTCCGGCAGCTGGAGCCGGTGCTGGCGAGCGCGCTGCGGCCGCTGGCGGCGCACGAGCTGGTGAGCGAGGTGCGCACTGGCGCCGGGCTCCTGGCCGCGGTAGAAATCGCCGCGCCGGCCCGCGAGCGCGATCCTGGCCTCGCGGCCCGGCTCGTGACTGCCATCCGCGAGCGCGGCGTCATCACGCGGCTTCTGCGCGGGATGGCGCTCCAGGTGTCGCCGCCCTTCGTCATCACCGAGGCGGAGCTCGGCCAGATCGCCGACGTCTTCAAGGCTGCGCTCGACGCCGAGCTCGGCTGACGCCCAGGCCCGGTTCCGAGATTGCCGCGCCATCGCAACTCCGTTCCGGTTTGGTGGGCAGGAATCAGTACAAATCGACTCCAAAGTTGACTCGAACCGGAACGTAGTTGGAGGGCCGGCCAACCTACCCCCGATTTCAATCGGTTCTGCCGCCCAATTGTCCAGGTTTGTGCAAACGAAACTGATGGTAAGTGGGCCGATATACCGGCATGCGGAGTAGACAGGAGCCGCGAATCGGGCATCTGGCCCGGCTGACGGCCGCCCACGGGCGCGGACGTCAGCCGGGGCGACCGGCGCGGACACCAGCCGGGGCGACCGGCGCGGACACCAAGCCGGGGCGACCGGCGCGGACGTCAGCCGGGGCGACCGGCGCGGACACCAGCCGGGGCGACCGGCGCGGACACCAGCCGGGCCGCACCGGCGCGGACACCAGCTAGGGCGCCCAGCGCGGACATCAGCCCCTGAGAGTCTGGGCGGCCGGCGCACGGCAGCGCCACCCGGCCCGGCCAGCGCAGGTCCATATACAGGCAGTTTGTGCCCGATCCCCTTCGAGCCGGCCACGGAAGATTTATAAGTGCGCAGGCTGCGCAATAGCGACCGCTAGCTGGGGCAGCGGGCTCGCAGTCTGGTTTGTACTTACCATGCGTCAGTGACCGATCACGATATGTTTATTGGCATTTACGTAGTACTGCCTCTAGCGTGTCAGGGTCCCCGAGGTCGAGCCCAGCGTCGTTCCATGCCTGCTGGATGTTGGAGGAAGTTCGGCAATGAAGCCCCAGATCCGCATCGGGTCGCATCGCCGCGGCTACGTCGCCGCCGCCGCCGCAGGCTCTCTGCTGCTGCTCGGAGCCGCGGCACCGGCGATCGGCGAGACCCACAGCCAGCCGTCCAAGGTCGCGGTGCCCCAGGGCGTGGGCGCCGGCGCCCTTCAGGGCCTGTCCGTGTTCGGCAACACCGACCCGAACACCCCGGAGACCGTGTCCTTCATCCTCAAGGCACGCAACGTGCGGGAGCTGCAGTCGAGTGTCCTGGCCGGGATGCCGGGCGGCTACCTGTCCGTCGGTCAGTTCTCCCGCCGGTATGGCCAGCCGAGCTCGAACATCGCCGCGCTTGAGCAGTACCTCGGCGGCTATGGCATCGCCACCACCTCCGACGCCGACCACCTGGACGTGACCGCGACCGGCACGGCCGGGCAGTTCGACAAGGCGCTCACCGTGCAGCAGCACGAGTACCGGGTGCCGGCCAAGAAGGGCGTCGCCGGGTCCCCCAGCCGGCCGGCGATGATGATTCACGGCACGCGGCAGGAGCCGCTGCTGCCGCGCGGCATCGCGCGGAACGTCCTGTCGATCCTCGGCCTGGTGAACTACCCCAACTTCGCCAGCCAGGCGGCGCACGTCCCGGCCGTCGCCAAGAGCGTCAAGCCGGCGGCGGAGCAGACCGGCACGCTCACGCCGGCGGCCTTCGCCAAGCGGTACAACCTCAGCCCGCTGTACTCGAAGGACGCCACGGGCGCCGGCGAGACCATCGGCGTCGTCACGCTGGCGAGCCTGAACCCGGCCGACCCCGAGTACTACTGGAGCAACGTCCTCGGCATCAGCACGCTGCCCGACCGGATCACGCTCGACAACGTCGACGGCGGCGCCGGGCCGGTGTCGCTCAACGCCGGGTCCAACGAGACCACACTGGACGTCGAGCAGTCAGGCGCGCTCGCGCCGCAGGCGCACATCGTGGTCTACCAGGCCCCGAACACCGACTACGGATTCGTGGACGGCTTCTACACGGCCGCCAGCCAGAACATCGCCGACAGCGTGTCCGCGAGCTGGGGCCTGTCCGAGACGGCGGTTGACGCCGCGGTTGCCTCCGGCCAGGAGTCGGCGACCTACGAGGCCGCGTTCAACGACGCCTTCCTGGAACTGGCGGCCCAGGGCCAGTCCGCCTTCGTCTCGTCCGCCGACTACGGGGCGTACACCCCGATCGGAGACATCGGCACCACGAACCTCAGCCCGGAGATTCCCGGCAGCAGCCCGTACGTGACGGTCGCCGGCGCGACGACGCTGCCCGGCACCATCCCGCTGACCTCGACCGACTCGGCCACGATCGCGGCCGAGCGGACCTGGGGCTGGGACTGGTGGTGGCCGCACTACGCCGACTTCGGCCTGTCGAGTGAGCTCGCGGCCGCCGAGGCCAGCCCGCTCGGCAGCGGCGGCGGGTTCAGCAACGAGGAGGCGACCCCGCCGTACCAGCAGGGCGTCCGCGGCGTGCACAACTTCAGTGCCGTCCAGTACCTGACGCCCACCGACTACCAGACCGTCGACGGCCTGAACCTGCCGACCCAGTGGAGCCTCAACCCCGCGCCGTCGGTCACGACGGGCCGCGGCACCGGCCGGGCCACGCCGGACCTGGCGGCCGACGGCGACCCGTACACCGGGTATCTGCTGTACTTCAGCGGCTTCTCCGGAAACCCGCTCGAGGCCGGCTGGGGCGGCACGAGCTTCGTCGCACCGCAGCTCAACGGCTCGGCGGCGCTGATCGACTCGCTGCTCGGCCACCGGATCGGGTTCTGGAACCCGGAGATCTACCGGTGGGCAAACGGGCCGCGCGACCCGTTCACGCCGCTCGACACCGCGGGCACCAGCAACGACGACCTCTACTACTCCGGCACGCCGGGCAACGTCTACAACGTGGGCAGCGGGCTCGGCACGCCGGACCTGGCACGCCTGGCGCGCGACTTCGCCCGCCAGGGGTAGCCCTGCGTTAGTCGCTCGAAGGTCCCGCAGCTCGGCTCAGTTTGAGGCCGGGCTGCGGGACCTTCCTGCGTCTGGTCACGGACGTACCGTCTGTCCGGGAGTCCACTAAGTTTGGCGAATGGTCACTACAGCGGGCGGGCAGCTGATGGCCGGGGCACCGCCGTTCCCGGCCGGATCACTGGTCAACCTCGGGAACTGGCAGGACCCGCCGTACAACCGGTGGGCCTTCCAGCATGTGCGCGAGCTGATCCCGACGGCCCGGATCAGGCGCGGCGACGGGGCGGCCCGGCGGCTGCCGCGGGCCGAGCGGGACCTGTCCGGCATCCGGTACCGCTCCGACGGGCGCGAGCTGACGGTCCGCGAGATGCTGGCCGAGAGCTACACCGACGGGTTCCTCGTCCTGCACCGCGGCCGGATCGTGACCGAGCAGTACTTCAACGGCATGCGGCCGGACACCCCGCACCTGCTGATGTCGGTGTCGAAGTCCGTGGTCTCCTCGGTCGCCGGCGTGCTGGCCGGCCAGGGTCGGCTCGACGTGAGCGCGCCGGTCGCGACGATCGTGCCGGAGCTCGGCGGCACCTCGTTCGCGGGCGCCACCGTGCAGCACCTGCTCGACATGCGCGCCGGCACCCGGTTCGACGAGAATTACGACAACCTCGAGGCCGACGTCCGCACCTACGAGCGCGTCTTCCTGTGGCGGCCCGACGACGGCGACCCGCGGCCGGCCGACGCGCTGGCGTACTACGCGACGCTGACGAACGACGGTCCGCACGGCGGGCCGTTCCGGTACCGCTCGATCCTCACCGACGTGCTCGGCTGGGTTATCGAGCGGGCCGGCGGCGCCCGGCTGCATGAGCTGATCTCCGAGCTGATCTGGCAGCCGATGGGGGCCGAGTTCGACGCCGAGATCACCCTCGACGCGCACGGCAATCCGATGGCCGATGGCGGCGTCTGCGCGACGCTGCGTGACCTCGGGCGGTTCGGGCTGCTTTTTGCGGGAACGCGGCGGGCGCCGTCATCCCGGTGGTCCGTCATGCCGGCGTCGTGGGTGCTGGACACGATCGCGGGCGCGGCCGACGGGCCGGAGGCGTTCATCGCGGTCGAGGAGCCGGTGCGCTACACGCCGGGGATGCACTACCGGAACTGCTGGTGGGTGACCGAGCCCGCGGTGCCGTTCTTCTACGCGGCCGGCATCAACGGCCAGCAGGTATTTGTGCACCAGCCGAGCCAGGTCGTGGTCGTGAAGCTGTCGACCTGGCCGTCCGCGCTCAACCCGGTCAGCCGCCTGACAATTGACGCGGTCCTCGCCATCGCCGCCGCCCTGCAGTCCGGCCCGGACGGCTAGTTGTCCGTGGAGTGGATCATGACCGGCGCGACGTCGTTGTTGTCGATGTGGTCGAAGATGCCGGGGAACGTCTGGAACCCCAGGCTCGGGTTGTGGTGCAGGTGCGAGTAGTCCAGCGTCAGCTTGCCCCAGCCGTCGTCGACCACGTTGAAGATGGCGCCGCCGCCTTCGTTGGCCACGTTGTTATTCATCACGGTGCCTGCGACGAACACGTCGTAGTTGCTGCCGTCGGTGTAGATGCCGCCGCCGCTGCCGCCGCCGGGAGTGCCGGGCCGGGCCGGGTTCGCGCCGCGCCCGATGGCCCGGTTGTTGGTGAAGACGCTGTTATACACCTGCCACTGGACATCGATGCTGCTGAGCGCGCCGCCGTTGGCGCAGCGCCCGCCCCGGAACGTGTCGCTCGTGATGTACACCGGCCGGTTCTTGGCCTGGTTCAGGGCGCGGATCGCGGCGCCGCCGAGGTCGGGTCCGTTGGTGTAGCAGCGGTTGTTGATAAACCGCGAGTTGACGGCCTTGAACTCGCCGCCCGACACGTAGATGGCGCCGCCGCCGTCAATGCCGCCCCACGGCGCATTGAGGTTCTCCCGAGCACCGTTGAAGCCGTCCTCGAAGGTGATGTTCTGCACGACGATCTGCGGGTACGGGCTGGTGCAGTCGCCGAGGCACGTGTTGGAGTACAGGATCCGGCGCTTGCCGCCGCCGCTCAGAGTGATCAGGCCGCGGCCGTCCAGGATGACCCGGTGCGTGGCCTGGCGGACGGTCGCCGTCGCTCCCATCACAATCGTGACCGGCTTCGGCCCGCAGCGGAACCTGATGATGCCGCCTTCGGCCACCGCGCGGACGACGGCCGCCGACGTGCAGCTGGCCGGGGTGCCGTGGCCGATCCAGTGGTTCGCGTGGCTGGTGTTGACGGCCCGCCCGGCGGGCGGGACGGCAACGTGCCCGGACGGGTTGCCGAAGTTAGGCAGCGCGCCCGGACTGCTGACCGCTGATGAGCTGACCGAGGTCGTGGACGGCGCGCCTGCCGGCGCGGACGGTGCGCCCGTCGCGGCCGCGCCGATAAGGCCGCCAGCCCCGATCATTGCCGCCAGCAAGCCGCCGATATCGCCCATTGATCGCATGACGCCCCATGCTAATGGCCCCGCGCATGATCACACTGTTAAATCAGAATCGGAACGGGTTGCCCGTGGCCGGTCGCGTATGACTTTCTCGAGGGGCAGGTGGTTCGCCGTGGCGTCGTACGAAACCGTGATCGACATGCTCGAAGCCGAACTGGAGGCAGTTTCGGCCGCTTTCGAAGGGCTCGCCGCCGACGCCTGGGCTCGGCCGACGCGGCTGGTGCCCGTCGACCCGGACCTGCCGAAGTGGACGGTTCTCGAACTGGCCGGGCACTTCGATATCTCGATTGGTCTCGCCCGGATGCTCATCTCCGGCAAGGAGGATGCACAGCCCGCGAGGGACAGCACCAGTTTCTTCATTAACCCGCGGTCCGAGACCGGGCCGGTCGTCTACTCCTATGCGTACACGATGGTCGAGGGCAAGACGCCGGACGACATGCCCGGAGTACTCAAGGAGACGTTCGCCCGGACAATTTCCGAAGCCCGCGCGGTCCCGGCTGACCTTGTCGGCCCTGGGTATTTCGCGCCCATGCGGGTGGATGAGTTTGTGTACAGCCGGATTCTCGAGGCCGTCGTTCACGGGATCGACCTGGCCCAGGCGGTGAACGGCCCGATCTTCGCAACCCCCGACGGCATCACGGCGACCGCCGCGATCCTCGATGATCTGCTCGCGCGGCGGACCAGAGGGACCAGGCCGGCCGCGCTCAAAGATGATCTGGCCTGGATCCTGGCGGCCTCCGGGCGCAGCGAGTCGGACGACAACCGGCTGCCGCTGATCGGCTGACGTCAGCACCGGTCTCCCGGCGCGGGGCGAGGCCTGCGGTCGGCTCGCCCTGCGCCGTTCCGGCCGCGGATAGCTAGCCGCCCCAGGGATCAACGGGCGGGTTGGCCATTTCCGGCCATGAGCCGCGGCCTGGATCAGGACGGCGGTCATGATCCGCGCTCGGTCACGGACCCACGCGGACTACTACGGTTGTTTGTTTCCACGTGTCTCTCTTTTCGTTCATTTCGAGGGGAAGCGAGTGCGTGGGGTGCGGGCCGATGGCGGCAACCATCGGCCCGCCGTTATCTGGCGGGCACGCGGTGTTGATTCGAGCGGTGCTGAATTCGCGTGTGGCATAAGCCGGACCGATCGCTGCGCCGATCCGGCTGCCGTTCATGACGCGGCCCCTTGCCGCTCCGCGGTGTCGGCCTTATGGCATCATGATGGGACGCTTGCGAGAATCCCGCTGAGAGTCCCGCTAGAACATTCTCTGCGACTTCACGGCGTGTTCACGTGACTCTGCCGGACCTGGAGGCCCACACTGGCCCCGGCGAGGGCTGAGCAGGTTCCTTCGTTCAGGAGGCGCGGTGGCCGACTACGGAAGCCCTCTCGTGCCCCGTCGGCGCCTCGCGGCCGAGCTGGCCCGGCTGAGGAAGGACTCGGGCCTCACCGGGGCCCAGGTGGCTAAGCAGCTGAACTGGTCCACCTCGAAGGTCAGCCGGTATGAGCTGGCGAGGACCGGGCTGAAGCCGGATGACGTCGACATCCTTCTCGACTTCTACCGGATCGACGGCAAGGCCAAGGAGGAACTGCTGACGCTGGCCACCGAGGCGGCCAAGCGCGGGTGGTGGGAGGCCTATTCCGACGTCCTGCCCGACGAGCTGGCCGAGCTGATCGGCCTGGAGACCGAGGCGCGGCTGGCGCTGACGTGGCAGATCGAGTGCATTCCCGGGCTGCTCCAGACCGAGAACTACGCGAGTCAGGTCAACCGCGGGTTCCAGGAAGTGGTCGCGATGCCGCCGCGGGCGATGGCGCGCCGGGTCAAGGCGAGGCTGCTTCGCCAGCAGGTCCTGACCAGGGACAACCCGCTGTGTCTGTCCGTGGTCATCGACGAATCGGCGCTCCTGCGCGGGCCGGCCGATCCGCGGGTCATGCGGGATCAGATGGAGCACCTGGTCGAGGTCTCGGCATTGCCGAACGTGACCATTCATGTTCTGCCCATCTCCGGGAGCCTGGCCATTATTCAGCCCAGCTTCGTGGTGCTGGAGTTCGGCGACTCTGAGATTGGCAGCGCTGATAACCTGCCCGACGTTGCGTACGCCGAGCATCTGGTGACTAATCTCTATTTCGAGGAAGAAGACGATACCTACCACTACAAAGAGGCTTACGGGCACCTCGCTGCCGCAGCGCTGAGTGAGGCCGATTCCACGGCGATGTTCGCGGAGCTGGCAAAACGCATTTGAATGGCCAGATACGACAACTACTCCGAGTGCTCGGCTGACCACTAAAGGCTGTTAGGCTCCTGGCGATCACCGGGGGTTTGAACATCAGGAGCGAGAGCACATGACGACATCCACGGATGCCCGCTGGCGGAAGAGCTCATTCAGCATGGGGAACGGGAACTGCGTGGAGACAGCGCTCCTCGCCGATCGCTCGGTAGCGGTTCGCGATAGCAAGCAGCCCGACCAGGCCATGCTCATCTTCACCGAGTCCGAATGGGCCGCCTTCGTAGCCGGGGCGAAGAACGAGGAGTTCGATTTCTGAGGCCCCTCAGGGCTCTCGCACCACATCGGCGGGATCCTTGTCGTCACGCAGGCCCTTGTAGGACGGCGCCCGCAGGCGGCCGGATTTCGTCCACGATCCGAACGCGATCTCGGCCACAAGCTCCGGTTCTACCCAGCGGGCGGAGCGCGCGTCCTCAACCGGAACCGTGGCGGCGAACGGCGACGCGGCGCGCCGGAGCGGCTCCAGCCGACGGGCCAGCATGCCCAGCGTCTGCTGAGAGAACCCGGTGCCGACGTGGCCGCAGTAGATCAGGCCGTCCGCATTGTGCACACCCACGAGCAGGGAGCCGATGCCGCCGGCGCGGCCGCCTTCACCTGGCTTCCACCCGCCGATCACGACCTCCTGGCGGCGGACGTTCTTGATCTTCAGCCAGGACTGAGAGCGCCTGCCCGGCTCGTAGCGGGACTGCAGTCGCTTGGCCATGATCCCTTCGAGCTCATGCTGCTTCGAAACCGCCTGGACGTCGGCCCCGTGCTCGCCGATGAATGCGGGCGGCGCCTGCCAGCTGCCGCCGCCGATGTGCAGGGCGTCCAGCTGTTCGCGCCGCTGCAGGTACGGCAGGTCGAGCAACGGCTTCCCGTCGAGCCACAGCAGGTCGAAGGCCAGATAGCTGACCGGAACCTGGCCCATGAGCATCCGCGCCTGCGCAGCGGAGCTAATGTTCATCCGCTGCTGCAGAGCCTCGAAGTCAGGCCACTCGCCGTCGCCGAACGCGACGATCTCACCATCTAGGACCGCCTGCGATGCGCCGACCGCCGAGGCCATGCGGCCAAGCTCGGGATAGGCATGGCTGATGTCACGGCCGGTCCGCGACACGAGCCGGACCACGTCGCCATCCAGGAACGCCATGGCCCGCAGGCCGTCCCATTTCATCTCGAAGGCCCAGCCGGCATCACGCGCGGGAAGCGTGCCCGTCGTGGCCAGCATCGGGCGCAGGCCCTCGGGCCCGGCCTGCTCCCATTTGCTGATCACAACCCGGTCCTTACCCCTCGCCTGCGCCGGCTAGCCGATCATGGCAGACGCGGGGGCAGCTCACGGCGCGAGCCGGCCGACGGCGCCTCAGCCCATTGTCTTGGCGCCGTCGATTGCCTCCCTGACGATGTCAGCGTGCCCGGCGTGCTGGGCGGTCTCGGCCAGGATGTGCAGGAAGACCCGCCGGGCCGACCAGGCTGCGCCCTTCTCATACCAGGGCGCCTCGGGCAGCGGGTGCTCCGCGTCGAGGTCGGGGAGCGTGGTCACCAACTCGTCGGTCCGGCTCGCGACGGCCTCGTATTCGCCGAGTAGCCCGGCCAGGGTCTCGCCAGGCAGCATTTTGAAGCCGTCCAGGTGCTCCTGAAGGAACGCCGGGTCCTCCCAGTCTTCCGCCGCCGACGGGCCTTCGACGATGAACTTGGCCCAGCTCCGCTCCACCGCGGTCACGTGCTTGATGATCCCGCCCAGGCACAGCTCGCTCACGGTTGCGCGCGCCGCGGCCTGCTCGTCGGTCATGCCCCTCGTCGTGTGCCGCAGGAACTCGCGGTGCTTGGCCAGCGTCTCGAGAATGTCGGCTCGCTCTCTGGTGGTCATGGCGGCACGCTACTCGCAGGCTCTGACAGTCGCGCCTGTCCTTTCCGGTGAACGCTTCATCAAATTCGGATATCGATTATCAGCACAGTTCGATTCCTGCGCCGTTGCGTCTCGCTCTCGGCGCACAGTTCGCGATAGATTGCGACTGCTGCTTTGGTCGTCCGAACGCACCGGGGGTTGGGCGTAGTGGATGCGCTACAGCCTGAGGACCCTCAGCAGGTGGGGACGTACCGCCTGCTGAATCGCCTTGGCGTTGGCGGAATGGGCCGCGTCTACCTGGGCGAGTCGCCGTCCGGGCGAATGGTCGCCGTGAAGCTGATCCGGCCTGAGCTCGCCGACAATCCGGATTTCCGCCGCCGTTTCGCGCATGAAGTCGCGGCGGCGCGCCAGGTAAGCGGAGTTTTCACCGCGCCGGTCGTGGACGCCGATCCCGACGGATCGCGGCCTTGGCTTGTTACCGCATATGTCGCGGGGCCGTCGCTAGCCGATGCGATCGGTGATTTCGGTCCCCTGCCAGTGCCGTCCGTGCTTGCCCTGGCGGCCGGACTGGCCGCCGGCCTTCGCACCGTGCACGCCGCCGGGATCGTGCACCGCGACCTCAAGCCATCGAACGTGCTGCTGGCCAGCGATGGCCCGCGGATCATCGATTTCGGTATCTCCCGTGCGGCGGACTCGACTTTCCGGACCATCACCGGCAACGTCATCGGATCGCCCGGATTTATGTCCCCGGAGCAAGCCGAGGGCCGGGAGGTGGGCCCGGCCACGGACATCTTCAGCCTCGGCGGAGTACTCGCGTTCGCCGCCTCGGGCCGCCCTCCGTTCGGCGCCGGGTCTCCCTCGGCGCTGCTGTACCGCGTGGTGTACAGCACCGCGGCGCTCGGCCACGTGCCGACCGAGCTGCGCCCGCTAATCGAGCGATGCCTCGCCAAGGACCCGGCGGCCCGCCCTGGCACCGAGGATCTGCTGGCCGAGCTCGGTTCCGCCGAGCCCGCGGCCGAC
>Ga0209380_10002597_pt1 | contig 11497 bp, 11 predicted proteins | sample HubBroMetageWFT6_FD_188347 | JGI IMG/M metagenome (GOLD analysis project Ga0209380, IMG submission 188347) | Warmed and freeze-thawed soil microbial communities from the Hubbard Brook experimental Forest, New Hampshire - Hubbard Brook CCASE Soil... | ecosystem: Environmental > Terrestrial >...
TGGCGATCCGCTGCTCTTCCAGCACTTGTTCTGGTTCTATTCGCACCCCGCGGTGTACATCATGATCCTGCCGGGCATGGGCGTGATCAGCGAGATCGTGACCTGCTTCTCACGCAAGCGCGTGTTCGGCTATGAGTTTGTCGCGCTGGCGTCGATTGCCATCGCTGTCCTAGGCTTCCTGGTATGGGCGCACCACATGTTCGTCGCGGGCATCTCGGTTTACGCGGCGCTTGTGTTCTCGCTGTTGAGTTACCTGGTGGCAATTCCGTCGGCGGTAAAGATCTTCAACTGGACGGCCACACTCTACAAAGGCTCGATACGCTATGACACTCCCATGCTCTACGCGTTCGGGTTCATGGGATTGTTCACGATCGGCGGATTGACCGGAGTGTTCCTGGCGTCGATCGGAGTCGATGTCCACGTGACCGACACCTATTTCGTGGTGGCGCACTTTCACTACGTGATGGTGGGCGGCATGGTGCTGGCGTACATGGGAGGCTTGCACTTCTGGTGGCCGAAGATGACTGGCAGGATGTATCCCGAAGGATGGGCGAAGCTCTCGGCGCTGCTGGTGTTCGTGGGATTCAACCTGACGTTCTTCCCTCAGTTCATTCTGGGTTACATGGGCATGCCGCGCCGCTACCATGCGTATCCGCCGGAGTTCCAGGTGTTGAACGTGCTGTCCACGGCGGGCGCGTCGGTGCTGGCGCTGGGGTACGTGCTGCCCATGATCTACTTCGTGTGGTCGCTGCGCTACGGCAAGTTGGCGGGACCGAATCCGTGGAACGCTGTGGGCTTGGAATGGATGACGCCGTCCCCGCCACCAACGGAGAATTTTGCAGAGACGCCGGTCGTGACCTGGGAAGCCTACGACTACGAGCATCAGCCGGACGAGGAGGTCCCCGTTGGCCACTAGCGATATCGAAATCGCTGAACACGCGCTGCAACACCACTTCGCCGACATGGACCAGCAGAAGGAGACGTCCACGTTTGGCATGTGGCTCTTCCTGGTCACGGAGATCATGTTCTTCGGCGGGCTCTTCTGCGCTTACTTGATTTATCGTTCGACGTATTACCAGGCATTTGTCGCTGGCAGCCAGACCATGAATATCTGGCTGGGAGCGACCAATACGGCGGTGCTGATCTGCAGTTCCCTGTCGATGGCGCTGGGCGTGCGTTGCGCGCAGACCAACAAAATCAAGATGATGGTTGTTCTGCTATTGATCACCATCATGTTCGGATTCGCTTTCCTGGGAATCAAAGCGATCGAGTACCACGAGCACTGGACGCACCATCAGTTCCCCGGACCAAATTTCCAGTTCGAGGGCGCAGAGGCTGCGGGAGTCAGTCCGCAAAACGTTCAGATTTACTTTTCGCTGTACTGGGCGATGACCGGTTTGCACGCGCTGCACATGGTCATCGGAATCGGGCTGGTCACGTGGATCGTGATTGCCGGGTGGCGCGGTGCTTATGGCCCCGATTATTACAGCCCGGTGGAAAACGTCGGGCTGTACTGGCACTTTGTTGACCTGGTGTGGATTTATCTTTTCCCGCTGCTCTACCTGATCAGTAAGAAACACGGCGGTTAAGCGAGGACGCATGTCAGTTGAAGAACATCGACAGCACGTAATACCCACCAGCGTTTACGTTGGCATCTGGGCCATCCTGATGGTGCTGACCGCCACTACCGTGTTTGCGTCGTTCATCGAGTTGGGCGATTGGAACATCGTGCTGGCGCTGACCATTGCGACCATCAAGGCCACGCTGGTGGTGCTGTTCTTCATGCACCTGTACTACAGCTCCAAGCTCACCAAGGTCACGATGATCGCGGCGATCTTCTTCCTGTTTCTGCTGCTGGCGTTGAGTATGACGGACTACCTGACCCGCGGGTGGCTGACCAATCCCGGGCATTGAGCCAACCGTTTTGTGATGGCGCTCCGCCGCGTGCGGAGCGCTTCTATTTTGGGCCGCCAAAACGAGTGGGGACAAATCCCACAATGTGGCAGGGGAAACGCTAAGGGGCGTCGAAGTAATAGCCTTGGCGGGCGCGGATTCGCAACTTTGCGGGGCCGGCCAACTCGAGGCGTAAAGCGTGGAAGCCACGCGTCTCCTGCTCTGGCTGGAAGGAGACGGAGTATTGCGTCCGCATCTGCTGCTCCATGTCGGTGAAGATGGCGGAGAGTTCCTTGTCAGAGTTGGCAACGTAAAGCCGTCCGCCGGTTTCGTCGGCTAGCCTCTGCAGCACATTGTCGCCCGGCGCGGACCTGCGCTTTTGGTGCACAGAGAGGGCAAAAATCTGGGTCTCTCTGCGTTGAGCAAGAGCAATTACGTCCGCCATGCTGTGCAGGCTTCCGGTATCGTCACCGTCGCCGAACAGCACGATGACACGCTGGGCGGCTTCGTGTCCGGTGGGCGTCGGAAACTGATCCAGGCAGGCGGAAAACACGCCATCGTAGAGATTGGTGGTGGCAAAACCGGGTTGTTGAACGCGCTCCACAGCATCACGCAACGCAGTAGGGTCGTCGGTCGAGGCTTGCCATAGCTTTACGTCCCTGGCAAAAGCCATCAGGAAAGCGTGATCGCTCCGCGGACGTAGCACCTGTCGCAGGAAGAATTGCGCCTCCAGTTTCTCGCGCAATATGTTTTTCTGGACCGAGTCGCTGACATCGAGCAGGATACCAACTTGCAACGGGAGATCATCCTGACGCGAGAACTGGCGAATCCGCTGCACCGCGCGCTGGTTGTCGAAGATGCGGATATCGTCCGCAGAGAGACTATTCACGAGCCGACCGTGCTCGTCGGCCACACTGAACTGGAAACGCACTTCGGGGACTATACGGCGAATGGTGTACTCAGGAGAGACGGCCCTGGCGATGATCCACGGCTGACCTTCAGAAGATGCAGGCGAGGCGACTACCTCGGCCGACGGCGTGCCGTCTGGCTGCTCCACCTGTATCTGCCGAGTCGGGACCGCTCACACGGCGGCTGCCCGGTGAGCCACCCTCTGCCATCAAGACGGCTGCCAGGAGGACCGAGACTGCACCGATGAGACTCTTCCTGCACATAGTGGGTTAATCGGCGCGCCAGCACTTGACTTGAACCGTCCGCGGAGCCGGAAGGCCCAAAAACCCACTAGATGGCGGCGATGAATCCAAAGCTTCAAAGAAAATTTCGCCGAATACTCCAGGTAGTCAACAACGGCTTGGGAAAGCGTTCATCAGACTTTAATTATCCTGTAACAAGCTGGGATGTAACGTTAGCGTGTGATGCTAGGACATGAGAGTAACGCCAACAGCGTCGGCTACAATACAGCCGTGAAACAAACCATTTACGCCGTGGAAGATGACACGGATATTTCCCGCCTGGTACGGCACCACCTGGAGGCGGCCGGCTACGGCGTGCGGTCTTTTGGGGCTGCTACGGGTGTTATCAGCGAGGCGGAGAAGCAATCCCCGGCGTTGTTCCTGCTGGATATCATGCTGCCTGGGGGCGATGGCCTGGAATTGTGTCGGCGCATCCGGCAAACACCGGCGCTGTCCATGGTTCCGGTGATCTTTCTGACTGCCAAGACCACGGAATCGGATAAAGTGATCGGCCTCGAACTGGGGGCGGACGATTACATTCCCAAACCGTTCAGCCCGCGCGAGTTGGTAGCGCGTGTGCGTGCTGTGTTGCGGCGGTTTGAGCGCCCGCTGGCGCCCGCCATCGTGAAGGCTGGCGATATTGAAATCGACAGCGGGGGCATGACGCTGACCGTGCGAGGAGCGTTGACCCAGACCACAGCCACGGAGTTCCGGCTGTTGGAATACTTGGCCCGCCATCCTGGCCGCGTGTTCACGCGCGACCAGCTACTTGATGCGGTGTGGCGTGACACCCACTACGTGACGCCGCGCTCGGTGGACGTGTACGTGCGCCGCATTCGTGAGAAGATCGAGGCGAACCCCGACGAGCCGCGCTACCTGAAAACGGTGCGCGGGGCAGGGTACCGCTTCGAGGTCCCGAAACTGTGAAGAGTCGCATTTTTCTTAAGCTGTTCGCTGCCTCCCTGGTATTGATCGCGGCCTGCATGCTTACGATGAATGTGCTGATCCAGAAAGCCTGGGAAGGGATGATGCGCAGCGAGATTGAAAGTTCGCTGCGCCAGAAGACCCTCCTGTTCGCGTCACGCGTCGCCAACGCGCCACGCGAGTCACTCCCGGGAATTACAAAAGAAGCCGCACGCGATTCCGGCGAGCGTGCCACAGTTATTGATTCCAGCGGCAGAGTGCTGGCTGATTCCGAAGCCGACCCGGCGACGATGGAGAATCATGCAGAGCGCCCGGAGTTTGCCTCTGCCCTGCAAGGGCAAATCGGCAGCGCAACCAGGTCGTCCCGCACCGTGGGAGTCGATTTTCTCTATGACGCGGTACCGATTCCCGGAGGCGCGGTCCGGCTGGCGCATCCATTGTCGGCGGTTCGCGACGCAAACCGGCAGGTGCGCAATGACCTGCTGAAAAGCTCGGCAGTCGCGGCTTTGATTGCGCTGGTTTTGGCATTCATCGCCACCCAATCCATCGGACGGCGCCTTGCACGAATCACCGACTTCGCAGAGCGCGTAGCGGCGGGCGATCTTTCGGCGCGCATCGAGGAAGAATCTTCGGATGAGATCGCGCACGTGGCGTCAGCTCTGGACAAGACGGCGCGCAAGCTGGAGGAGGGGTTCCAGACCGTGGAGGCGAGCCGCCAGACCCTGGAGACGCTGTTGAACTCAATGCAGGAGGCCGTGATCGCCGTGGCGGAGGACGGCCGGGTGTTGTGGGCGAACCAGCGCATGGAACGGCTGCTGCCCAGTGGCGTCCGTCTGGGCGAACCGCTGGTGCAGTCTGCGCGCGACCCGGAGATCCTGCGGTCGGTGCAAGCGGCGCTGGAGACCCGCGACATTACGGTGGCGCGTGCCGCCAAGATCTTTTCGGGCCGCATCTTTGACGTCACAGCGGCTCCCATGCCGGGCGGGGGCGTAGTGGCGGTGATGCACGACCAGACCGATGTGGAGCGAGTGGAAAAAACGCGACGCGATTTCATCGCCAACGTGTCGCATGAGCTGCGCACGCCATTGACCTCGATCCAGGGGTACGCTGAGACCGTCCTCGACAACGACAGCCTGGCTGACAGCACGCGAGAGTTCCTGGAGATTATCCGGAAGAACGCATTGCGCATGTCGCGCTTGACGGAAGACCTGCTGGTGCTGGCGCGCGTGGAATCGGGTGAGCGCGGCTTTGATCTGCAATCGGCGACCCCGCAGGAACTGCTGGAGGAGGCGGTACAAACGTTTCAGGAGATCGCCGACAGCCGCAGCATTGAGTTGGCAGTGGTGAACACTGCGACGTCCACGGTGCTGGTCGATCGCGACGCCATTCACCAGGTATTCGGGAACCTGATCGACAATGCCATGAAGTATGGAGAAGGCGGCCGGAAGATCCTGATCGGGGCATGCGAGAAAAGAGAAGGAGTTCAGTTCTATGTGCGCGACTTTGGGGCAGGGATTCCCAGCGAACATCTGCCGCGGCTGTTCGAGCGGTTCTACCGGGTGGATAAAGCGCGCTCGCGGGAGTCAGGCGGTACCGGCCTGGGGCTGGCGATTGCCAAGCACGTGGTGAGGGCGCACGGCGGGACGATCAAAGCCGAAAGCGAGCTGAATCATGGCTCGACGTTTTACTTCACCATGCCACGCGAGGAGGTTGCGGTGCGGGCGTGAGAAGCCGAGCCCGTAGCAATTTCGATACAAACGCTTGTGAATTCAAGCTATTTTGATAACTGATTGATCAGAAATTTACGAAAGAGGGCTACTTTCCAGGTAGTTGCGCCAGGATGTAGCTGATTGGCTAGTTTGTCGCGGGCGCGTGTAAGAAGACGAGTCGAAGGCCATGCCATGGAAGTTGGAAAACTCATGAGTTCGGCTGAATCAGTGCCGGTGCCGAGCCCGGAAGCAATTGCAGCTCACTTGCAAGAGTTGACGTTGCAAGCCTGCCAGGTGGCACGGATCGCGGCGGGAATTGTCGCCGAAGGTATCGCCACGGGTGTGCCCTCTTTGCTGGAGGGAGTGCGCCAACGGGAAAAGGAGCTCGACACAATCGATCGCGAGATCGACCAGGGCGTGACGTCGGTCATCACCAAAGTTTCGGAAGAGCAAGCTCGAGAATTGCTGGCATGCTTGAAGTTCATGATAGGACTGGAGCGCGTGGGTGATCTGCTGCTGAACTGCAGCAACCGCGCCGCAGCCGTGGGCAGCCGCGTCGACCTGCAGGACATTCGGGACCTCACCCTGATGGCATCACGGCTGGAGAAAATGCTAGGGGATGTGCACGATGCCTTCAGCCAGCGCGACATCAACAAGGCCCTGGCGGTGCTGCGCGCCGACGCTGAGCTGGACCGGTTGCGCAACCTGGTCTTCATGCGGCACCTGGACCAGCACGATACTTCACCCCGTCAGGAAAGCTTCCATGTGCTGTTCATGACTCAGTCTCTGGAGCGCGCAGGCGACCACGCCAAGAACCTGGCCGAAGAGGTCTGTCACCTGGTCAGCGGACACACAGTGCGACACGTGCTACGGTCTTACGACAAGCCGGTCGAGCAGATGTTCATCGACGACCTCAAGCGCAAACAAAAGTCGCGGGAGACGCCGGCAGGCGAGATGTAATCCCACATTGTGGGATATTCGGCGTTCCCGCGACGCGCACCCGCGAATCTCGCAGGGACAAAGCCCACTCCGGGGCATTTCCGCACCACGAGCTGTAGGCCCTTGTCCACTTTTGTGGGTCTTCACCCCTTTTTCACTGCTCTGTAACAGACCTGTAACACTCGCAGCGTAGAACTCCCTGTGGAGCAGTTGTCAGGAGGAAACTACGTGATTCGCTCTCTCAGGGTGATTCTTTGCATTATTGCGCTTACTGCCTGCGCGCTAGCGCAGACAACGTTAAACGGGGCCGGCGCCACCTTCCCCTACCCAATCTACTCGAAGTGGTTCAGCGAGTATCACAATCAACATTCGGATGTGCAAGTGAACTATCAGTCGATCGGCAGCGGCGGCGGCATCCGCCAGGTGCAGGCGGGCACCGTGGACTTTGGCGCCACCGACGGGCCGATGTCGGACGAGCAGATTGCAGCCTCCAAAGTCAAGGTGCTGCACGTGCCAACCGTACTGGGCGCGGTTGTGCCTGCGTACAACATTCCCGGAGTGACCCAGGAAGTGAAGTTCACCCCAGAAATCCTGGCCGGGATTTTCATGGGCAAGATCGCAAACTGGAGTGACCCGGCGATTGCCAAGGTAAATCCAGACATCAAGTTCCCCAACCAGAGCATCACCGTCGTGCACCGCTCCGACGGCAGCGGCACGTCCTACATCTTCACCGATTACCTGTCGAAGATCAGCTCCGACTGGCAGAGCTCGACGGGAAAGGGCACCTCGGTAAAGTGGCCGGTGGGGGTGGGCGGCAAGGGCAATGAAGGTGTGGCGGGCATGATTCGGCAGCTTCCCGGTTCACTCGGCTACATCGAGCTCATTTATGCCCTGCAGAACAACATCAATTACGGTAGCGTGAAGAACTCGTCTGGCCAGTTCATCAAGGCCAGCCTGGAGAGCACCACGGCCGCAGCGTCTGGGGTGAAGATGCCGGCCGACTTTCGGGTCTCGATCACCAATCCGCCGGGAAAGACAGCGTATCCCATCGCGAGTTTTACATGGCTGTTGGTTCCGACCAATCCCACCGACAAAACCAAGGGCAAAATGGTGAAAGACCTGGTGCTGTGGGCGCTGGATAACGGAGAGGGAATGGCCCCTGCCTTGTCCTATGCTCCGCTTCCTAAGGAAGTGATCGACAAGGCAAAGGCTGCGGTCAACCAGCAGGTCAAGTAGCCGCAAGCGGGAAAAGTCTGGCATGCCAACGTCCCGGCAGGGCCTGGGAAGTTGGCATTATTTTCAATTCCAACCGACTACCGAGCTGTAACAAATGGCTGATAGCGTAGACCCGATGAACTCGCCTGATCCGGTAGAGCAGAAGCAAAATCCGATGACTGCAATCCCTGCTCTGGCGCAAGCCGCAACCGCGCGCAAGCCGAGCGTCGTCTCTTCGGTGCTGCAAAGAATCCGCCACACGCAACCGCGAAGCAGCCGGCTGCCGGACGCTGCCTTCAAGGGGCTAATCCTGCTGACCGCTGCGTCGGTGTTTGCCATTGTGGTGTTCGTGGTTTGGGAACTGGTGGACAAATCCAGGCTTTCGCTGCACCAGTTCGGAATCGGTTTCTTCTACGGACACGATTGGGACCCGGTCAACGACCAATACGGTGCGCTCCCATTCATCTTCGGTACCCTGGTGTCGTCGTTCCTGGCACTGCTGCTGGCGGTGCCGCTGTCGATTGGCGTGGCCGTCTACGTCACGGAAATGTGCCCCGTACGCTGGCGCTCCATTATCTCGTTCCTGGTGGAGTTGCTGGCGGCGATTCCCAGCGTGGTTTACGGATTGTGGGCGATCTTCGTGCTGGCGCCCTTGCTGCGCGACTACGTTGAGCCTTTCCTGGCCAGGACCCTGGGTTGGACTGGCCTGTTCACTGGACCGATCTACGGCATAGGAATGCTGGCCGCGGGCATCATCCTGGCAATCATGATCGTGCCGATCATTGCCTCGATCACGCGCGAAGTGCTGACCGCTGTTCCGCAGAACCAGCGCGAAGCCGTGCTAGCACTGGGTGCCACCAGGTGGGAAATGATCCGCATGGGCGTCTTGCGTAATGCGCGCATCGGCATCGTGGGTGGCATTATCCTCGGCTTGGGTCGCGCTCTGGGCGAAACCATGGCGGTCACCATGGTGATCGGCAATCGGCCCGAAGTTTCGAAATCGCTTTTCGCACCTGGCTATACGATGGCCAGCGTCATCGCCAACGAATTCAGCGAAGCTACCGGCGACCTCTATTTGAGTGCCCTCGTCGAGATCGGACTGGCGCTGTTCCTGGTGACCCTGATAGTGAATGCGCTCGCGCGGCTACTGGTGTGGAGCATCACCGGATCGACAGGGAGGGCGCGTGCTTAAGCAACCCGGAGATGCCTCTACGCTAAAGGTGAGCTTGTGGCGCCGCTTCATGAACCAGGCAGCGAATGTGTTCGCGATTAGCGCATCCGTGCTCGTCATCGTGCCTTTGGTGGTCATCTTTGTTTATTTGGTGATCAAGGGTGTGGGTTCTTTGAACTGGGCCTTCGTAACCCAAACGCCGAAGCCGCCGGGAGAGTTGGGCGGAGGCATGGCCAACGCCATGGTGGGCTCGGCAGTAATCCTGGCGCTCGCCAGCCTCGTCGGCATTCCGATGGGAATTGGATGCGGCATTTATCTGGCGGAGTATGGACGCGACAGATTTGGCGACCTGGTCCGGTTTACCGCCGATGTCTTGAATGGCGTGCCCTCTATCGTCATTGGCATAGCCGTGTACTCGCTGATCGTGCTCCGGCAGAAGCACTTTTCGGCGCTCTCGGGAGGAATTGCACTGGCGATCATGATGATCCCCACTGTGGCACGCGCGACCGAAGAAATGCTGTTGATGGTTCCGAACAACATCCGCGAAGCCGCCCTGGGGTTGGGTATTCCGAAGTGGCGAACCACGCTGTCGATTTCCTTGCGCACGGCATCAGCAGGCGTGATCACGGGATGCATGTTGGCGTTTGCCCGAGTGGCGGGGGAGACCGCGCCGCTGCTGTTCACCGCATTCGGCAACCAGTATTGGAACATGAATCTGAACCAGCCGACGGCGGCGCTGCCCCTGCAGATCTATACCTACGCCCTGTCGCCGTACGATGACTGGCACCGGCAGGCATGGGCAGGAGCTCTGATACTTATCGTGATGATCGTGGCTGCGGTAGCTGCGGTGCGCATCAGCACCAGCCGTGGAGCGTTGAAGGGAGCGTCGTAGCAGTTATGGGTGTCGGAATTGAAGTGCGAGGACTAAACGCGTGGTACGGCAAGAATCTGGCGCTGAAGTCCATCGACATGACGGTGCCCGCCAACCACGTAACCGCGGTCATCGGACCGTCGGGATGCGGCAAGAGTACGTTTGTGCGCTGCCTGAATCGCATGCACGAAACCATTCCTGAAGCCCGCGCCGAGGGATTGGTAAAAGTGGGAGAGATGGAAGTCTACGGAGATGGCACCGACCCGGTGGAGATCCGGCGGCGCATTGGCATGGTCTTCCAGAAGCCGAACCCGTTTCCGACCATGTCGATTTACGACAACGTTGCGGCCGGATTGCGGCTGAACGGCTTTCGCAATCGCAAGCAAATGGACGAACTGGTCGAGCGCTCGCTGAAGCTGGCGGCGTTGTGGGAGGAAGTGAAAGACACGCTGCACAAAAAATCAGGCGCCAGCCTTTCCGGCGGCCAGCAGCAGCGGTTGTGCATTGCGCGCTCCCTCGCCGTTGAGCCGGAAGTGCTACTGATGGACGAGCCTGCATCAGCCCTGGACCCGATTTCGACCAGCAAGATCGAAGAACTCATCTTTCAGCTCAAACAGCACTATACGGTCGTCATCGTTACGCATAATATGCAGCAGGCAGCTCGAGTCGCTGAGTTTACTGGATTCTTCCTGATGGGCAGCCTGATCGAGTACGACAAGACGGAAAAGATCTTTACGACGCCCGCCGACAAGCGGACTGAAGATTACATCACAGGCAGGTTTGGATAATGCGAAGCCGCTTTCAGCAGGGATTGGACGAACTGAGGGACAAATTGTTGCGCATGGGCGGTCTGGCGGAACAGGCCATTGACCGCGCTACCGAGGCCTACCGCACACGCGACGCGAAATTCTGCCAGATGGTGCTGACCGACGAGGCCGAAATCAACCAGGCAGAACGCGAGATCGACGAGCTGGCGCTGGACCTGCTCGCGATGCAGCAACCAATGGCCGTGGACCTGCGGTTCATCATGGCAGTGGTGAAGATCAACGCCGATCTGGAACGCGTGGGTGACCAGGCAGTCAATATTGCGCAGCGCGTGTTGGACCTCATCAGTGAGCCCGAGGTGCAGTTGCCAGTCGACATCCCCCGCATGAGCGCGAGCGTGACCACCATGGTACAGCGGGCCCTGGAGTCTTTCCTCGATGGCAAGGCGGAGATCGCCGAAGCCGTGCTGCAGATGGACAACATCGTGGACCGGATGAAAGATGAAGCGTTTGTGGTGCTGGTACAGAAGATGGTCAGCGAGCCGGCGACTGCGCGCGCCGCGCTGAATGTACTGTTGATTTCGCGGGCCCTGGAACGGATTGCTGACCATGCAACCAATATCGCCGAAGACGTGATTTTCTGGGTGCGCGGCGCTGATGTTCGCCACGGCGGGGCACACTACCGCGCGTAGCATCGATCATCGCAATTAGAAGAGAAGCGCCATCGGGGTCCGGTGGCGCTTTTGCGTGGTGAAGCAAAGCGCAAAAAATCCCAGCCGCGCGGAGGCTGCGGCTGGGAACGCCACATGGAACAATTCAGG
>Ga0209380_10002599_pt1 | contig 11496 bp, 7 predicted proteins | sample HubBroMetageWFT6_FD_188347 | JGI IMG/M metagenome (GOLD analysis project Ga0209380, IMG submission 188347) | Warmed and freeze-thawed soil microbial communities from the Hubbard Brook experimental Forest, New Hampshire - Hubbard Brook CCASE Soil... | ecosystem: Environmental > Terrestrial > Soil...
ATGTCGGGCAGTATGTCGAAACATGGCGCAAGCATCATGGCATGGGCTCGGTTTCACTGATCACTGCCCGCGGCTGTCCTTACCACTGCCGCTGGTGCAGCCATGAAGTTTTCGGCAAAACTCATCGCCGCAGAAAACCAGCATCGGTCGCGGACGAGCTTGAGTGGTTGATTCAACGCTACCAACCAGATATGGCATGGATGGCCGACGATGTATTCACCATCCATCCAGGCTGGCTCTCGCAATATGCCGACGAACTCAAACGCCGTCGCTTGCGGTTGCCTTTCGAATGTATTTCGAGAGCGGATCGGCTCAACTCGAAGGTCATCGAAACCCTCGCGGAGATGGGTTGCTTTCGCGTCTGGATTGGTTCGGAGAGCGGCTCGCAACGAGTGCTGGACGCAATGGAGCGCGGCGTGACCGTCGAGCAGGTTCACTCTGCTGTGGCGCTCTGCCGATCCCGCGGCATTCAAACCGGAATGTTTCTGATGTGGGGATACGAGGGTGAGGAACTCGAAGACATTGAAGCCACCGTGCAGCATGTAAAGCGAACCAATCCCGACATTTTCTTTACGACGGTAGCCTATCCGATTCAAGGCACACCCTACTTCGCAGAAGTTGCCGAAAGGGTCGAGGCTCTCAAGCCCTGGAATGTGAGCTCCGATCGAGAGTTTCGTGTACGAGGCCGCCACTCGCGCCGTTTCTACAGCTTTGCGGATCGCTTGCTTCGCTCGGAAGTTGAGATCGAAAGAATGCAGGCCAAGCAAGAAGTCGATCTGCCGGCCATTTATAAGTTGCAGTCTGAGGCTGCGCTTGCCCGTGAGGGACTGCAGGCGTCAATTTCCGAGAAGGAGGCATGAGCATGTCGACCCTGCAAGCAGGATTGAACCAGGCTCCTTTCGACGCTCTTGCCGACAGCTACGACCGAGAGTTCACATTTTCGAAGATCGGCCAAGCTCAGCGTTCCGCGGTATGGAAACAACTCGGCCGGACGTTCCGCTCCGGCGATCGTGTTCTGGAGATCGGATGCGGCACGGGCGTCGACGCCTGTTTTTTGGCCGAACGCGGCGTACAAGTTGTCGCCTGCGACAGCTCATCGGCGATGGTTCGCGTGGCCGCGCGGCGAGTTCGAGAATTGGGCGCCAGCGCCAATACCGTCGACGTGCGTCTGCTAGCCGCCGAGAACTTGGGTGCTCTGGAGCACGAGGCTCGGTTCGACGGCGTCTTTTCGAATTTTGCCGCTCTCAATTGCGTTGAAGACTTGCACGCAGTGGGCGAAAGCCTCGGCCGTTTGCTCAAGCCCGGTGGAATGGCACTGCTATGTTTCCTCGGTCCTTGCTGCTTATGGGAAATTATCTGGTATCTGTTCACAGCCAAACCGCGCAAGGCATTCAGGCGCAGGCAGTCGGCGAGCATCACCGCCAAGCTGGCGCCCGGGGCGAGCGTTCAGGTCCGCTATTACAGGGTTCGATCGCTGGCCCGCATCTTCGCACCGTCATTGCGGCTCCGATCGTGGAGCGGGATCGGCCTCACGGTCCCTCCCAGCTATGTTGAGTCCGCTGCCCAGGGGTTTCCCGCACTCCTGAAACTTGCAGAGCGAAGTGATCGGCTGTTGGCACGCTGTCCGGTCATTCGCGGCTTCTCCGATCACATTCTTCTGAAACTCGAGCGCGTCCAGCCATGAGCGCCCTGACCACCATCGCGCCCGCTCCAACCGTGCCCAGCACCGGGGAAGGGTCACGATTGGTGCAGTCTGCTCACCAGATCCATTCGCTGCCGGTGGTTGTGCTCTCGCCCCACAACCAATGCGACTGCCGCTGCGTGATGTGCGACATTTGGAAGATCCGTGACCCGAAAGAGATCACGCCCGCGCTTCTCGAGACTCAGTGCGAATCGTTTCGCAAGCTGGGAGTGCGGTGGGTGGTGTTGAGTGGGGGCGAACCGCAGCGCAATCCCCAACTTTGCACATTAGCGCGGATGCTCCACGACCTTCGGATTCGGGTGACGCTGCTCACCGCCGGCACGCTTCTTTCCGCGGAAGCGGAACTTCTGGCAGCGGTCATCGACGATGTCATCGTTTCACTCGATGGTCCCGCGCTGGTTCACAATCGCATCCGAAGAATTCCGCTTGCCTTCGAACTGCTCATGGATGGAGTTCAGGCTCTCCGGCGTTGCCGCCCCGAAATCGCCGTTCGCGCCCGCTGTACCGTGCAACGGGAAAATCACACGTCCTTGCGCGCCACCGTGCAATCGGCCAAAGCCCACCGGCTGAATTCGATTTCCTTTCTCGCGGTCGACGCGGTTTCGGACGCCTTCAATCATCCGCAAGGTTGGACTCGACCGAAGGCCGATTCCGTCACCCTCGATTCCCAACAAGTCGAAATTCTCGAGAGAGAGATGGAAGACCTCATTCACCAATACGCATCCGATCTGAATTCGGGCTTCGTGGTGGAGACGCCTCCGAAGTTGCGGCGGATCGTCCAACAGTTCCGGGTCTATCTCGGGCAGGCGCAGCCCGTGGCCCCACGCTGCAATGCACCATGGGTATCAGCGGTCGTTGGCGCAGAGGGCGACGTCCGGCCATGTTTTTTTCATCCCGCCTTCGGGAACATTCATGACTCCAGTTTGCAGGAGATCATGAATAGTCCACAGGCATTGCGATTCCGCGACGAGCTTGATATCGCGAACAATCCGATTTGTCGGCGCTGCGTGTGTTCTCTCCACCTTCCGCAAGGCGATGGCGAAAAGATCTTTCAGCCGAAATTATCCAGTGTCAAAGGAGAAATGTAAAAGTCATGTTGGCCAGGAATTCGTTAGCAAAACTTCTGTTATCGGTGGGCTTGATGCCTGCGGCAATCACGATTGCCATGGCACAGGTCACCTCCCCGGCTCCGGCGCCTTCTCAGCCCGCCATCAGCGCCAGTGACCTCGGGGTTACGTTCCTACCAGGATCGGCTTCGCAATTGGTGATCGAACGCAACGGCAAGCGCTATCTTGTGGACGTAGCCACCAATTCCATCCGCGAGGCCGACGCCACCACTGCGCAGGCTTCCACGCCTGCCCCAACTCCTCCGGCGGAGACGGTATCGAGTTCGACAACGTCCGCAGTCGCAGACACGGAAAAGAAGAAGACCGTCGCCAAGATCTACACTCCGGGAGACGACTCCTTATTTAGTGTTCCAACCGGACGGCGCCTGGAACGGCATGGGTTCTATGTGAACTTTACGCATCGCTTCCCCTACGAACCGGCATTCACCACTTCCGGCCGCGGCGACACCTTGTTCGGATTGGATGACTTTTCCGTCTCGTCCTTCGGCCTGCGCTATGGAGTGACCTCGAAGCTCTCGGTAATGGCCTACCGCTCACCCAGTGTAATCGGGCGACCGATCGAACTCATGGCCGCTTACAATTTCCTCGATGAGCGAGACGGCAAGCCTTTCAACGCAGCCCTGAGGTTCTCGGTCGACGGTCAGAATGACTTCGACTCCAACTACACCGAGAACTTTGAGCTGGTCGCTTCCCGCAGTATCGGCCACCGCGCTCAGCTCTACGCCACGCCGACCTTCTCCATTCATCAGCGTCCGTTGCTGGCGAATCCCAACAACGCCCTCGCCGATGCTGTTCCAAACCAACCTTGCGGCGCTCCACTCGCTGTGGACCTTCCTGCCTCATTCCAAGCCCGGCCTTGTGCGAACACCTTCTCACTCGCAATGGGTGCGGCGGTTGATATTCGTCCGACCGTTGCTATCATTGCCGAGACCATACCAACTCTGGTCAACGCGAATGAGCTGGCCATTCACCGGCCGGAATTTTCCTTTGGCATCCAGAAGAGACTCTGGCGGCATGCGTTTACCCTCGGCTTCACGAACAGTCCAGGCACCGTCGTCTCCGAGCGCTCCGGGACCAACGCAACATTCACCGGCGATCCCGGCGCCGACAAACCCTCGAAGGTGTTTATCGGATTTGACCTGACTCGACAGGTCTATTGAGTTGGCCAGGAGGCTGGACAGGTTTAGACCGCACGGCGCTAGCGAGTCCTGTTTCGACGGGCCGTTCGTTAGTGGGAGGAGATCAGGACTGAAGCCCTCTACAGAGTTTCCCACTCCCGTTCGATACGCGACGCCGGCCCTTTTGAAGGACCAGGCCAGGACTTGGCTTGTTCTCTTCACCTTGCTTGCCTGTGGCGTTTTCTTGTATCTGGAGGTTTTCGTCCTCCCTGCGACGCCTCGTCTGGCGATCGGTGATCAGTCAATCTACCTGCACAACGCCACGCGACTGCTTGAAGGGCAAATCATCTACCGGGACTACGATCATTTCACCCTGCCCGGCACAGACGTCCTCTATGCGGCGCTTTTCAAGCTGTTTGGAGTCAGAGCCTGGATCCCTCAGGTGATGTTGGTCCTGATCGGCGTGCTCAACGCTTGGCTGTGTGTCGTGATCTCTGGAAAGGTGTTGGTCAGAAAAACTTTATTTCTTCCCGGTTTTTTGTTTCTTACGCTTCCCTTCAGCAGTTACCTGGACGCAACCCATCACTGGTACAGCGCCCTGGCCGCTATTGCGGCGCTCGCAATCGCTATCGAGAAAAGAACTGTCGTCCGAATGGCATGGGCCGGCACGCTGTGGGGGCTAGGCACATGCTTCAGTCAATCCATGGTTCTCGGTGTCATAGGTTTCGCTTTGTTCTTGTTGTGGGAACGGCGACGAAGTGCCGAACCACGGGGCTTGCTCCTTAAGAAGGAGGCCGGTCTCCTTGGTGGTTTCCTTGCGACCGTTGCCATCTTTAGTTCCTATTTTCTGTGGAAGGCGGGTTTGAAACGGTTTGTTTATTACACGGTTGTCTTTGTCGCGAAGTATTATTCCGCCGAACAGTGGAACACCTGGCGAGCCTATCTAAGAGGAGCACCTTCCCTTCATTCGTGGCCGAACTGGCCCGATCTCGCCGCTTGGCCCCTTATTCATGTCCTCATTCCCTTTATCTATATTCTCTTAGTCTTGTACTACTGGCGTGCGGCTCCCTCGCGGCCGGAATTGCCCTGGGAGCGATTGATGCTGATCAACGTCACGGGGCTATCGATGTTTCTAGCAGTCGCCTCTGCTCCAGCGTACAACCGGTTATATACAGTTTCCCTCCCTGGAATTATTCTTCTCGTCTGGTTTGCAAGTGCGTTCGTTCCGGTCCGTGAGATTCTTTCGCCGATTCTCTGGACGGCGGTCATAGCTTTGGCCATCCTGAAGCCGATCGTCACGCAGACGCGCTGGAAAGCCTATCTCGATCTTCCCACCGGACGTACCGTCTTTTTCCAGCCCGAGTATTACGAGAAGGCCAAGTGGTTGGCTGAAAGGACCCAGCCGTCAGATTATTTCTTCGGCAATACTTCTCTTTTTTTCGCCCTGCGGCTCCGAAATCCCTCCCGAGTGCCGTTTCTGAGTGCGACGGACTATTCCAGGCCCGAAGAAGTTCGGAACGTGGTGCAAACCCTGGAAGAACATCGGGTAAGTTTCGTGAGTCGCTTCCCTGGGTTGGATGATCCTGTCAACAACGCGGGTAATCATCTTGTTCCTCTACAGCTCTATCTCCACGACCATTACCATGTCGGAAAGAAGTTCTCGAATGGAGACGAGTTCTTGGAGCGCGGCAGAGTGACAAGCTCATCTCCATCAGTCGTTGACCTTGGTCCGGCGAGCGCGGAGGCTGTAGCCCCGAGCCACGCCGCCGCGCCGCAAACCACGAAAGGAAGGAACGAGATTAAAAACTGATTCCCCATTTACTACCAGGCCGCGGTCTTTGTTCACTCGGCGAATGCGGATACAGTCACCGCTCGGATTGTGTATGACGTTCCTTCCCGCAGACTCTTCGCCGACCCTTAAAGACCGCCCCGCCGATCCCGCTCGACCCATGGCTGCCTCACCCTCTAACTCGCGCTTCACCCGCGCAACGCGTTGGATAGCGTTGGCCGCGCTGATATTTTTTCTTGCGAGGGCATTTCGAACAGGCTGGACACAGTTAAACACTGATTTCCCGAACTACTACACGGCGGCGGTCTTGGTTCGCCAAGGCCAGCCCTTGCACAACTACTACGACTGGACCTGGTTCCAACGGCAAATGAACTATGCCGGTGTCGAACATCAACTTGGCAATTACAATCCCCATACCCCTTTGACCGCGCTGCCTCTGGTCGGGCTGGCTCCGCTTCGGCCGCTGCGCGCCAAGCAGGCGTGGCTCCTCTGCAATCTCGGTTTTCTAGCGATGGCCGTATGGCTGCTGTCGCGCCTGACGCGATTCAGCGCGGAACAAGTCTGGCTCCTGGCATTCTGCGGATATTTCTCCCTTCGCACAAACTTCCTTTATGGCCAGTACTACGTTTTCCTGCTTTTTTTATTGACCCTTTCCTTCTATTGCCTGCACCGCCGGAAGCACGCAATAAGCGGACTGCTAGCTGGCCTGGCGTTTGGATTAAAACTGTACGGTGGCCCGTTTCTGCTGTATTTCATCGCCAAGCGTAACTGGAAGGCTGTCTTCGGGATGATCGCCACCATTGCTTGTCTGGGAGTCCTTGCGATCACCTTGTTCGGTTGGCATGACATTGTTTATTACGCCACGCAGATTTTCCCGCGATCCTTGGAAAGCGGTGCGATTGATCCCTACAACCCAGGGGTGCCGACGGTTTCGACCATGCTCCGGCATTATCTTATGCGGGAACCAGAGTTGAATCCCGACCCGCTCTGGGAAGCTCCGCGGATATTTTTCTTTTTGCGCACCTTTGCTACTGTGGCGGTGATCGTTTCCCTGTCCCTGGGTGTCGCCCTAAAGCCCTCCACCGATCGCCGTGACTTCGCCTGGTTCGTCATTGCCGTACTCTTGTTATCGACGAACACCGCATCCTATACGTTCATCTTATTGTTGCTGCCACTCGTGCTCCTGTTAGATGAATCGCCGCCACGCCAGAGGGTGCTTTTCATTGCCGCATATGTTTTGTTGACCGCTCCTCTCGGTCTCCTCCGTTGTTTTCCGAAGGTATGGTTGCTGGTTGTTCTGTTTGTCATGCTGGGATGGGAGCGCTGGCGAAGTCTTTCTCGCCCGTGGATTGTTGGCGCAACTGTTCTGTCCGCGGTGATTGCGTTCGTCGATGCGCGGCAACACATGCGGGCATACGCCGAGGAACCAGGCCAGCGTTTCGAGCGTGTCGCCGTGAAAGAGGGAGCTATCTTCTCCTCGTACCCAGCCGTCTCACGCGCGGGGATCTTTTACCAATCGATAGACGGCGATCAGTACGTGTTGCGGTGGTTGCACGACAATCGCGATGAAGAACTAGTATTCGCGGGTCAGGCCTTTCACCCCATCGCGGTAACACCGGATGGACCGATCTACTTCGAAGTAGTAGCGAACCGGACATCGACCATGATGCAGTTCGATCCAACCACCAGGAAGACGACGGTGCAGGTTGCACCATTACCGGTCGATTCTACCCAGCCGGTAACTTCACCTGACGGGAAATGGACGGCGTTCACGTCGACGCGGAACGGACCGGAACAAGTCTGGCTGCGAAACCTTGCGGTGGGCCGGGAGATGTTGTTGACCGGAGGGAATTGCAACAGCTCATCTCCGGCGTGGGCGCTGGACTCCGAATCCATCCTGTTCGCCAGCGATTGCGGCCGCGCATTCGGTTTGCCCGCGCTGTATCGCGCCCGCTTGCCTTAGTCCACTATGACCACCGATTAGTCCCTCGCTTAGTACCAGCTTAGTACCGCGATTCCGATTGTGCCATGCCCTCTTTTGGCACTGCAACCTTAGTATGCAATTGATTCTTGTTCGCAATATCGCGAGCGTTTAGAACTGACTGGCGAGGGTTACGCTGGTGAAACGAGTGCGAGTTCTGGTTGCAAACCGTCCACGACTGATGCGAGAGCTTGTGCTTGCCGTAATCGCAGACCAGCCTGATATCGAAGTGATTGGTGAGGTCCATGACGAGAGCGAACTGGCGGGGACGGTCGAAGAGGCCCAGCCCGACGTCCTGATTCTCGCGCTCGAAGATGCTGACAAGCGCGTCGCCCAATGCGGCTTTCTGCTTGGCCGGTATCCGCAGATGAAGATCGTGGCGCTCGCGCCGGAACAGAATCGCGGGCTGTTTTATTGGGCAGTTGTGGACGTTCGGACCAAACCGTTGGAGAGTTCCGAGGCTGGAATTTTGAGCGCCTTGCGGGACCGGCCTTCGTTAGTAGGTACGGTACATAACTAGCGGGTCAGGGCCGCGATTGCTTGACTAAATCATTGATAACCAATCGCTTACATTCATCATTTGAATGTAACTGAGATGGCGGAGCTGTAGTTAGGAGGGGAAGCGGTGCTGGAAAATACTCTCGCAAACATCGAAGCGTCAGAGACCGCGGTTCCGGCCGGGAGCCGCACCGAACGGCCTTTGCCGGTGCAGCACTGGTACGCGGTTTCGGTTCGTCCGAGGCACGAGAACGTGGTCACCCGCCATCTCGAACACCAGGGATTGAACTATTTCCTTCCCGTCTACCGCAGCGTGCGCCGCTGGAAGGATCGTCGCAAGGAATTGGATATGGCGCTGTTTCCGGGCTATGTCTTCGTGAACCTCGACCTTCGAGACCGATTGGGCGTTCTTCGGTCTCCAGGGGTCGTGCAATTCGTGACCTTTCAGGGTAAGCCTGCCGCGGTTCCGGACTCTGAGATCCGCGCGCTGGAATCTGGCGTGTCCGCTGGTTTGCGGCCGCAACCTCATCCTTACCTGCGCCAAGGCAAGAAAGTTCGCGTGAAGAGCGGGCCTCTCTTGAATGCCGAAGGAATCATGGTCCGGCGCAAAGAAGGCTTCCGCTTGGTGCTCTCGATCGATCTGCTCATGCGATCGGTGATGCTCGAGGTGGATGAAGCCGACGTTGAACCAATATGAAGACATCTTGTCACTCGAATTGTCGGTCCCGCCGAACTCAGTTTCTGGCGTTCGTTAACGAGGGACTCCAAATGTCCCTTCCCTGTCGCTTTCCAAGTGCCGGAGCGGCAATTCTGGCATCACTCCTCACCCTCTGTACTGCTTTGATGTCCGCTCAAGATTCGTCTGTTTATGGTCGCACGCGAGCACTCGACGAATCGCATTCACAGGCGGAGCGGCAGGCGGAGCAGACTGTGTCGCTTTCGGCAGAGAAGCTGATTACTCTTCTCCAGAAAGAAACTGGCCTGCTTCTGGAAGTGAAGAAGCTCCTGGTCCGAAAGGCATTCGAGCAGGGCAGGATCCTTGAGTCCGCAGATTTAACCGACGAAGCACTCTTTCGCCTGTTGCGTGAGGACGAGAACATCAGGGTGCTGGCGACGCAAGAAGTGTCGAAGCGGCTATATATCCGGGCACTGCCCACCCCAGACGAGCGTCAGCGCGAGTCAGTCACGGGCGCTCACTCAATCACGACAGGAGAAGAACAGACCCCGACCACAGCAAATCCGGACAAGACTCGCCCCACGAGTCAGGAAGAGCGGTATTGGTCCGATCAGGATCGGCGCATACCGCTAAGCCCGCAACCGACTCAGCCTCAGTATGGTCCTCGGTACAGTCCTCAGTCTCCGGAAGGGTCGCCCGCGACTCAGCAACAACCTGAACTTGACAGTCGCCGCGCCGTCGAACAAGCCCAGATGCGGGATTCCGACGACTTTGACGGCATGCCGACAGATTCGGGATCCATGGGATCGGGATCAATCGGTTCGATGGAGCGGATCAGTCCGGAAGATCTGCCGGGGCTCGTTCGCGCACGATCTGAGCAGCAGACAACATCGGGCTCATTAAGCTCTCTGGGCGGTTCGATGGGTCAGCAGAGCGCAGACGATGTAAGCCGATTGCCGACTTACCCATTGCTGACGCAGCCGGGAGGAGACATTTCCGCTGGGAGGACTGGGACTCCACAGGATCAGAACTCTCTGCGCCAACGTGCCTCGCTCGATTCCCGCCGCGACCGTACATCATTGCCGTCATTTCCTCGCGACGATCATGCTTCATTACGTCATCGAGTGAATCCTTACGCCGACGTTCCTTCACTCTACGATTTGTATACGCAGTACGGCAGGCGCTCGCCCGCGTTGGTTCGTTTCGGGGACGACGTCTTTCGCAATGGCACCGGCAACTTCGATCAGTTGCCCATGGACCTCCCGGTTGGTCCCGACTACGTGCTCGGCCCCGGCGACTCGGTCAGCATCAATCTCTGGGGCGGAGTTTCGCAGCGCTTACGCCGGGTGGTGGACGGTGAAGGCAGAATTGCGCTGCCCGAGGCAGGCTTCATCCAAGTCTCTGGACGAAGCCTCGGCGAGGTCCAGCGGTTAGTGCAAGGCAGTTTGCGGAGCCAATTCCGGGATGTGCAAGCCGACGTCTCTCTGGCGCGCCTGCGCACCATTCGGATCTATGTTGTGGGAGATGTCGAACGAGCGGGCGCCTATGACATCAGCTCGCTCTCCACACCCTTGAATGCCGTGTTTATGGCAGGCGGCCCCACGTCGCGTGGATCGTTGCGCACCCTTCGCCACTATCGAGGAAACACCTTGGTTCAAGAGGTCGATGTCTACGATCTGCTGCTGCGCGGCATCCGCAACGGCGTCGAGCGGCTGCAATCGGGCGACACCGTCCTCGTTCCGCCTCTTGGAGGTGAAATTACCGTCGAGGGCATGGTTCGTCGTCCGGCAATCTATGAACTGCATGGCGAGAAAAACTTGGCCGAGGTGCTGGAACTGGCGGGGGGCGTACTAACTTCTGGCACGCTCCGCCACGTCGATGTCGAGCGTGTGCAGGCGCACGAGAGCCGCACCATGCTCCGCCTCGACATTCCGGAAAACAATAACCAGGAGAGTGTGGCGAAAGCGCTGGAGGACTTTGCCGTCCAGGACGGCGACAAGATCAAAATCTCCCCCATCCTTCCTTACGCGGACAAGACCGTTTACCTGGAAGGTCACGTCTTTCGGCCCGGGAAGTACGCTTTTCGCGACGGCATGTTGATTACCGACCTGATCCAGTCCTACAACGATTTGCTGCCTGAACCATCGAAGGTTCATGCCGAAATCGTCCGGTTGAATCCGCCCGACTATACCCCCCAGGTCATCGCCTTCAATCTCGACGACGCTTTGAATGCGAGTCATAGTAATAATGATAAAGACCAGCCGGTAGCGCTGAAGCCCTTCGACACAGTACGTGTTTTCTCCCGCTTCGATTTTGAAGACCCACCCATCATCACAGTGACGGGAGAAGTGCGCGATCCGGGCGATCACCTGACCAACGGCGCCGCTCGCGTGCGCGATGCTGTGTACCTCGCCGGAGGACTGACTTCCGACGCCTCGACCGATTCCGTGCAGATTTTCCGCCGGACGGGCGATAACCGGCTCATCGTTCTGAGCGTCAACCTGCGGCAGGCGCTCGCGGGCGACGACAAAGACAATCTTCCGCTCGAACCTAAAGATCGCTTAATCATCCACCGCAATCTCGCCAAGGTCGATCCGCCAACCGT
>Ga0209380_10002600_pt1 | contig 11495 bp, 6 predicted proteins | sample HubBroMetageWFT6_FD_188347 | JGI IMG/M metagenome (GOLD analysis project Ga0209380, IMG submission 188347) | Warmed and freeze-thawed soil microbial communities from the Hubbard Brook experimental Forest, New Hampshire - Hubbard Brook CCASE Soil... | ecosystem: Environmental > Terrestrial > Soil...
ATCGAACGGCATGTCCGCCTGGGCGAACCGCTGGAACGCGCCATCTTGAAGGGCGCCGGCGAGGTCGGCGTACCGACGTCGCTTGCAACCTTATGCACCTGCATCGTGTTCGTCCCGGTCTTCCTGCTTCAAGGCACCGCCAAATATCTGTTTGCGCCTCTGTCGATATCGGTCTTGGCGTCGCTCCTCGCCAGCCTCGCCCTCTCCTTCACGCTGGTTCCGGTGCTCTTCAAATATCTGATGCGCTCGTCGGTGTCCGCCCACCGCGAAAACCCGACGCGGCTGGACCGCCCGCGGCGGTTCAACCCGTTCAGCGCGATCCACCGCAACTTCGAGCAAGGCTTCGAAGTGTTTCGCGAGGGCTACCGGAACGGGGTGGCGTGGGCCGTGTCGAAACCGCTGTGGACCATCGGATTCTTCCTGATCCTGGTCGCTGCGTCGCTGATGCTGTTCCCGGCGCTGGGCCGCGATTTCTTCCCCCAGGTGGACGCCGGCCAGATGCAGCTTCACGTCCGCGCTCCGGCCGGGAGCAGGATCGAGCAAACCCAGGCGGATTTCGCCCGCGTCGAGACGGCGATCCGGGACATCGTCGGCAACGACCAGATCGATACGATCCTGGACAATATCGGCTTGCCCTATAGCGGCCTGAACATCGCGCTCAGCGCTTCGGCGACGGTCGGTCCGATGGACGGAGATATTCTCATCGCGCTGAAGCCGCAGCACGCACCCACCGCAGCGCTGATGGCGCGGCTCCGGCGCGACCTTCCCGAGCGTTTCGCTGCGTTGCAGTTCTTCTTCCAGCCGGCCGATATCGTCGATCAGGTATTGAACTTCGGCCAGCCGGCGCCGATCGATATCCGGGTATCGGGACCCAATCAGGATGACGCCTACGGGTTGGCGGCGAAGCTTGCGCGCGATTTGCAGCGCGTCCCCGGTATCGTCGATTCGCATGTCTTTCAGGTGCCCGATGCCCCGACGTTCGACGTGAGCGTCGATCGCGCATTTGCTGCCGATGTCGGCTTGGATCAATCCGCGACGGCGGCCAATGTGCTGGTGACGACGAATAGCAACGCCCAGATCGCGCCCAACTTCTGGGTCGATCCGAACAACGGCGTCAGCTATCCCTTGGCGGTGCAGCTACCGACCTACAAGATCGAATCGACCCAGGACCTGTGGACGATGCCGATCACCGCTGGCGGCGCCCGGGGTTCGGGTCAGCTGCTGATGAACCTGGCCGCGTTCGGCCGTGGCAAGACGCCAATGGTCATGTCCCAGCTCAATATCCAGCCGGTGTTCGATGTGCAGGCCAATGTCCAGGGCCTGGATCTCGCTTCGGCGGCTGCCGCCATCGACACGGTAATTGCTGCTGATCGACCCGCGCCGGAAAAGGCAATCTCTGTTAGCTTGAGCGGGCAGGTGCAGACTATGCGCGACAGCTATGCGGGCCTGTTCTCCGGCATAGCGCTAGCCGTCGTCCTCGTTTACCTGTTTCTGGTCATCAACTTCCAGAGCTGGCTCGATCCGATGATCGTGCTGATCGGCGTACCGCTCGCGCTGAGCGGGGTGATGTGGATGCTTTACCTGACGGGGACCCATCTCAGCGTCCCAGCGCTGATGGGAACCTTGATGGTCATCGGGCTCACGACCGCCAACGCCATTCTGGTCGTGACATTCGCCAATCAACGGATCGCCGCTGGCGACGACGTGCAGGCGGCGGCGATTGCTGCCGGATACACGCGTCTGCGCCCGGTCCTGATGACTGCGGGCGCCATGATCCTCGGCATGATTCCGATGGCCTTGGGCGCCGGGCAGAACGCGCCGCTCGCTCGAGCGGTTATCGGCGGGCTGTTGTTCGCTACCGTCGCAAACTTGTTGTTCGTACCGACCGTGTATCGGCTGCTTCGCCGCCGGGCGCCGAGCCGCTTGGCCGACGCGTCGGCACCGGGCCCTCAGGCGAACGCATGAGGCTTTTAAAAAGGAAGCGATGGGAGGCGGAAGATGCGCAGCGATGACCCAGAGCCGCCCGGCGCGGCGCAGCCTGATTCCCCAGGGGTCCCCACCAACATCGCGCGCGGCACCGGTCGCCGGATGCAGATCCTTGCCGGAGCGGCAGCGGGGGTGCTTCTGGTCGGATTCTTCGTCACCTATTTCATTCGGTTGCACTCCGCAGACCGTCTGGCAGCGGCGACGGCTACCCATGCGGCGGCGCCGCCTCTCGTCGATGTCGTCACCGTGCGACCGGCTCCGCAGACGGACGCTCTCGCCTTGCCTGGAGAGGCGGCGGCTTGGCAAGAAAGTACGATCTACGCGCGGGTCGACGGCTATGTGGGGAAGTGGTTCGTCGACATCGGCGACCATGTGCACGAGGGCCAGGTGCTCGCGACGATCGAGACCCCGAGATTGGACGCCGAGCTCGTGGCCGCCCAGGCTCGCCTCAGGGCCGCCGATGCCGAGGTAACGGTCCGCGAGGCCGAAGCGCGCTTTGCCCGCAGCACGTACGAGCGCTGGAATAATTCGCCAAAGGGCGTGGTGTCCGAGCAGGAGCGCGAGGAGAAAAAGGCCGCTTCTGAGAGTGCGCAGGCGCGAAAGAACGCGGCAGTTGCGCAGGTCAATCTCGCGCAAGCGGAGGTCGACAGGCTGGCTGCATCCAAGGGATTCAAGGAGGTCCGTGCACCGCTCACCGGGGTCATCGTCCAGCGGCAGATAGACATCGGCAACCTCGTTACCGCCGGAAGCACCAGCGGCAACACGCCGCTCTACCGCATGACGGAGAACGATCCGATCCGCATCTTCGTCTTCGCGCCGCAAAGCGCGGCGGCATCGATGAAGGTCGGCACGCCGGCCCATATCAGCGTCAGCAATGTGCAGGGCCGGTCATTCGACGGGACGATCACGCGGACGGCCAATGCCGTTGACGCGAATGCGCGGACGCTCCGTGTCGAGGTGGACCTTCCCAATCCCGACGGCGCGCTGGTGCCTGGCCTGTTCGTCCAGGCTGCCTTTTCTCTCCATACCCAGGGCGTATCGCAGGTGCCGGCGGCAGCCCTCGTTTTCGGCGTCAGCGGACCGCAGGTCGCGATCGTCGGCAGTAACGGCAGCGTCGAGTTCCGCAATGTGTCGATCGCTCGCGACAACGGCGGCGTCGTCGAGTTGGCGTCCGGCGTCAGGCCAGGAGAAAAGGTCGCACTCAACATCAGCAGCCAGATCGCCGATGGTGCGAAGGTGCGGCTGAGCACCGACGACGGCGACGTCGCCGGCGCCGCCTCGACGGGGCGATAGCCGCACCATGAGGGGCCTGAGTTCCCTGGCCGTTGCGACGATCCTCGGGGCCGTGCTCGGAGGCTGCATGGTCGGTCCCGATTATCAAGAGCCGCGCCTGTCCGTGCCGTCGTCCTTCGCCACACCATCTTTGGCAGAAGGCTCGACAGTCGCCTCGGAAGCGACGCGGCCCGACGAGTCCCACCCCTCGATCGACCTCGCCCAGTGGTGGAAATCGTCCGATGATCCCGTAATGCAGTCCCTCATCGAACGGGCCATAGAGGCGAACTTGAACCTGAAAATCGCCCTCACCCGCGTGCAGGAGGCCCGAACCATGGAGGCCGTGGCGATCGGCGAAGCCCTGCCCTGGGTCGGAGCCAGTGCGACCGCGGCGGCGGGGACCGGACACGACAATACGTCCGGCCGCATCAACGGGCCTCTCGACGCCGCGGTCGACCCGCAGGGCGTGCCCCACATCAACCAGGCGATCGGCTTTGACGCGACCTGGGAAATCGACCTTTTCGGCAAATTGCGGCGCGAGATCGAGGCCGCCGGCTACCACACTCAGGCGGCCATTGCGGCGCGCGATGACGTCCTGATCATCGTCGTCGCCGACGTCGCGCGCACCTACCTTCAGTTGCGAGGGCTGCAGATGCGCATGGCCGTCGCCCGTCGGAGCATCGCGACCGCGCGGCGCACGCTCGTCTTCGTTCGCACACGCTACGAAAACGGCCTGACCAATGAATCGGACGTCGCCCTGGCCAAACGGCACCTCGCGTTTCTCGAGGCGACAGTTGCCCCGCTTTCGTCGGCAATCGATGCGGCGAAGTACAGCATCGCGGCCCTTCTCGGGCAGTATCCAGAGACGCTATCGGAGGAGTTGGAAACGCCCGGAATGATCCCGCCGATGCCCGAGCAGGTGCCCGTGGGCATCCCGCTCGACCTGCTCCGGCGCCGGCCGGATATTCGCCAGGCCGAGCGGGAGCTTGCCGGCGCCACCGCCCGTATCGGGGTGGCGACCGCCGACCTCTTCCCCCGTCTGACGCTGACCGGTGCCGCGGGGAACCAATGGCCGGCGAAGGCGACGGGAGGTAACTTCATCTGGGGGGTGGGACCATCGCTCTCCTGGGACATTCTGGATTTCGGCACCCTTGACGCCATCGTGGACGTGGCGGATCTCCGCGCACGCGAGTTCCTGCTCAGCTACAAGCAGACGATCATCCAGGCGGTTAAGTACGTGGACACGGCGAATGCCAGCTATGCCGCCCAAAGGGACCGCCTGCGCAAACTGAACGATGCCGTACTCGCGAGCCAGCAGGCGGTCACGCTAGCATCGGAACGATACGACCGCGGCCTCACCGACTTCCTCAATGTGCTCGATGCGCAGCGCGAGGAATATACGCTGGAGGACCAGTACGCGGTTGCCGAGCAGGCGGCGGCGCTCGAACTGGTGGCACTCTACAAGGCCCTCGGCGGAGGCTGGGAGCAGCACCAGTCGCTGCCGCCGATCCACCGTCCGCAACCCGCGATCGAAGCCGCCTTCCGGAGGCTGATGAACAACGAAGCTCCCGCGCAATGACCTTTCATCACGGCCTGAGCCCCAATGCCAGGAAACGACGCGCGGATCCTGCCTGATCGCGTGCTGGATCATCACCTTCCCGGACGATGCCCGTAACCTTTGAGCGCGGCGGGGCACTCCGTGGCGGGACATACAATAACGAAGCACGCCTAGTCCGTACCGTGCCGTGCGGATTGATGACTTCAGGTTAAACATTCCCCCGATTTTGGTGGCTCGCCCGACGGGACCTTCACATTGTACGAAGCCAACATGAACTTCACCGGGTTCAAGCCGGTAACCGCGACCCGTCGGATACTTCAGACCGTGGTTCTCGTTACGTTATACGACCCGCAGGAGCTCGGATGATTTCCTGCTGATGGGATCAGCCTTCCAAGATCGCCCCGAATTGCGAATCGACATGAACCGATTGATCAGGCCGCGTTCAGGCGCCCGGCGAGACCGCGCTTGCTCACCGGCGGCCGCGAAAGCCCTTTGCAATGACATAGGTCTCTGCCGACTCGGCGCGGCTCGCGGGCGGTTTTACATGGCGCACCTCGGCGAAAACCCGTTTGAGCTGCGCCAGCAATGCGCCCTCGGCCCCGCCGTGAAATACTTTGGCAACAAAAGCGCCGCCCGGACGCAGGATTTCCGAAGCGACCGAGAACGCCGCCTCGGCCAGCGCCACGATCCGCAAATGGTCGGCCGCGGCATGGCCGGTGGCCGACGGGGCCATGTCGCTCAGCACGACATCTGCCGGGTCGCCTAGCTCGGTGGTAATCGCCGACGTTCCGTCCGGGTCGTGAATGTCGCAGTGCAAATTACCGCGCCGGCGACCGGCGCCGTCTGTGCAATATCGATCCCCACGACGGCACCGCCGGCTCCGACGCGATCGACGGCGACCTGGGTCCAGCCGCCGGGGGCGCAACCCAGATCGACCACCCGGCGGCCCCGGCCGCAACAGCCGAAAACGGTCGTCCACTTCGATCAGTTTGAAGGCCGCGCGCGACCGGTAACCGAGCCGCTGCGCCTCTGCGACATAGGGTCGTTCAGCTGACGCGACAGCCACTCGGTCGAGGACGGCTTGCGGCGGGGCGCGCTGCGAACTTTTACGGCTGGATTGCGTGTGACAGGCGGGCCACACCTCTTCTGGCCGCGCCGTCGCCGATCTTGGGACCGGCCGCCCTCGTCTGCCACGTCACCGCTGCATCAGGTCGAAGAGGATGCCTTCCCCTGACCCCGCGATCGAGCGCAAGGGGTACGTCGACTAGCGCCGCCGCGGGGAGGCGTCCTTGGCCAATTGCGAAGTGATGTCGGCGAAGGTGACTTCGAGCGAGGTCATCACGTCGATGACGGTCGGGGCGCGCGCGGCGAGCGCTTCGCGCAAGGCCGGTCCGAGTGCCGCCGGATCGGTGACCCGGACGCCACGGCAGCCCATCGCCTTGGCGATCTCGGCATGGTTGAAGTCGTTGAATTCGGCGGCGAACCGGCCCGAGCCGTGCAATACCCACCCCAGCGCCTTGTTGTTGAAGACGACGGTAGTGATCGGGATGTCCTGCTCGATCGCCGTCATAAGCCCGTTCATCGTCATCGCGAACCCGCCATCGCCGCATACCGCGACCACCGGCCGGTCGGGATGCACGAGCTTGGCGCCGAGCGCCGCCGGGATGCCAAACCCCATGGGTCCGGAGCCGGCCGCCTGCAGAAAGCCCTCGTGCCGCTTCGTCTGATAGAAATGCGTCATCATGATGCGGTTCTCGCCAGCGTCGCAGGTAACGATCGCATCATCCGGCAGGTTGCGCTGCAATTCCCCAATCACGCGCTGTGGCAGGATCGGCTGGTCGTCGGCGAAGTAAGCGCGGTCATTGAAGTAGCCGAGGCGCTCGCGATGGGCGGCGACGCGCCGCTCCGCCTGTTCCCGGCGATCGCCGCTGCGCGACCGGAGCTCGTCGATCAGCTGGTCGAGGACGATTGCGGCGTCGCCGATCAGCACATGCTCGGCCGGGTAGTTCCACGACGCGTTGCGCGGCTCGATCTCGAGCTGCACGAAATTCTGCCGCGTCGGGTCGAGCAGCGCGCGGTTCTCCCACGCCGTATCGCTCGGCGACAGTTTCGAGCCGATGACGAGGACGACGTCGGCCTCGGCGATACAGGCATTCGCCGCCGCGGTGCCGAAGGTGCCGAACACGCCGAGCGCCAAGGGGTGGGTCTCGGCGAAGCAGCCCTTGCCGGCCGCCGTCGTCGCGACCGGCAATCCGGCCGTCTCGGCCAGCTGGCGCAGCTGGCCATAGGCCTGCGCGATGCGGACGCCATTGCCGGCGATCAGCACCGGCTTTTGCGCACCCAGCAGGGCCGCCGCGGCCGCCTCGACCTGCCGCGTCTCGGCCGGCGGGGGCGGGGAGGGGAGGTAGTGCCGGGTCGGGTAGAGCATCGGCTGCGAATCGGGTGCCACCGAGCCGGCCAGTGAATCATGGCTGTAGAGCACCGCGACCGGCCCCGGTTGGCCGGCGAGCGCATGCTTTATCGCGAGCTGCGTGGCCTGGACTGCGGCGACCGGGTCGTGCGCCTGCATGACGTGCTTCGTGACGCCGCTGAAGGCGCGGCGCGCGTCCCAGCTGCCCCAGTCGCCGGTCGCCTGCTGATAGGGCGCGTGCAATGTAAAGCGCGGCGCATCGCTGAAATCGGTCAAGAGCAGCATGGGCGAGCTCGACAGATAAGCCTCGATAGTGCCGAGAAGCCCGTTGCCGAGCACCCATGGGCCTTGCCCGAGCAGCACACCCGGCCGCCGCGTCAGCCGGCCATAAACTTCCGCCATGACGCCGCCCAAGGATTCCTCGCGCACCAGCACCGTGCGGACCGTGTTCTGATACTGGCTGAGCCCCGAGACGATCCGGCCGGTGTGGCCGCCGGAAATGCCGAAGACCATCTCGATCCCGGCCTCCTGGAGCACCCGCGCGACCAGCGCGTTCGCCGGCGTCTCTTCGGTCAGCATCGGCTCGATCGTCATCGCGTTCTCCTCCCTGGTGTGCGGCTCGACCGAGCTTGCATCGTCGGCGGTCGGAAGACAATGTCCGAGGCGCCGGAAAACGGAGGTGGCGAATGGAACTGAGCCTGATCGTTCGTGGCCAGCATCGTCAGGGTGAAGACATGCGCGCCCATCTCGCGGACGACATCGACTTGGTCATGCGGGCTGAGGAGCTCGGCTTCAATGCGCTGGTGAAAGGCTCTCATTACAGCGCTCACCCGCTGCAATCGTTGCAGCAGATCCCGTTTCTGGCGCAGGCGGCGGTCCTGGCGCCGAGCCTGCGTCTCGTCTGCGGGCTCGTGCTATTGCCGCTGCATAAACCGCTCGACATCGCCGAGCAGCTGGCGACGTTGGACATCATGTGCGGCGGCAAACTGGTATTTGGCTGCGGCATCGGCTACCGCGACGTCGAATTCAAAGCCTTTGGCCTGACGCGGAAAGAGGCGGCGAGGCGCTTCGAGGAGTGCCTCCTCGCCGTGAAGCGGCTGTGGACCGAGGATTTCGTCGACATGGCGGGCTCGCATTTCGTGCTCGACCACGCCAATTCGACCGTCAAGCCATTGCAGAAGCCGATGCCGCCGGTGTGGATCGGCGCCAATGCCGATGGCGCGATCCGGCGTGCGGCGCGCCTCGGCGATTGCTGGTACATCAACCCGCACAGCACTCTGACGACCCTGGCGCGCCAGCTGGATCTCTACAAGCGGGCGTTGGACGAGTACGGCAAACCGTTCCCGGCCGAATTGCCGATGCGCCGCGAAGTCTTCGTCGCCGGCACCCGCGAAGAAGCGATCCGGTTGGCTCAGCCCTATCTCGAAGTCAAATACAAGACCTACCGGGAATGGGGCCAGGACAAAGTCATGCCGGCGGGAGACGATTTCGACCACGGCTTCGACGAGCTGCTCGACGACCGTTTCCTGATCGGCTCTCCGGCCGAGGTCGCCGACCAGCTGATCGATCTGCAGCGGCGCTTCGGGGTCAACCACCTCGTCGCCTCGCTCCATTGGCCCGGAATGCCCAACAGCCTCGCCCTCGAGCAGATGCAGATCCTCGCCGAGGAGGTCATGCCCGCCGTCCGCAAAGGCGCTTAGCCACTCCGCGGTGCGGAAAAGGGTTCTTCACCCCGTCAATGCGGGCGGGTCCTCCCGGACGATTTCCTCTGCGAGTGTGTTGTCGACCGCTTGCTCGAACGGGGCGGCCTGTCTGACGAAGCGGGCGGATATCAGCCCGGCCCGGAGGCGCTCATAGCCGGCGCGCGGCAGGATCGGGTTGCGGCCCCAGATGCCGAGCTCGAGATAGCGCGCAATGGCGGCCTGCAGCAGCGGGCTCGGAACCGCCGGGAAGAGTGACTGCACCGCGGCGGCGATGGCCTCGGGCGGGCTGGCGTGGAGCCATTTCTGCGTCCGGTACAGGCCGCGAACCATGTTTTTAAACTCCTCTCGCCGCGCGGCGAGTGTACCGCGGCGCGCATAGAAGCTCGTGTAGGAGGTCGGCCCGCGGGTGGCGGCGGCAGACCAGATGTGGCCGTCGCCGGCAGAGATCAGGTCCTCGGCAAAAGGCTGGAAGATCTGCACGACATCGAACTCGCCGCGGCGCAACGCTGCCACATTTTCGGTCATCGTTCGATCGGCGACCCGCGGCAATGAATCCGGGTCGAGGCCGGCTCGGCGCAAATCCTCCTGCAGGCAGAGCCACGGGGTCGGCACTTCGCTGACCGTCCCGACCCGCTTGCCGTAGAGGTCGGCAAATGTGAAACCGGGGCGCGGCTCTCGGCCGATCAGGAAGAACGGGTCTCGCGTCACCGCCTCGCCAAAGCAGACGAGGTCGCAATCCGGCCGGCGGTCATAGGTCTGCATCACCCGCATCGGCCCGCCCCAGGCAACATCGACCGTGCCGGCGAACAGCCCCTCGACCGCCCGCGCCGGTTCGGGAGCGCTGACAAACTCGACCGCCACTCCCTCGCGGCGGTAAGCGCCAAGCGTCAGCGCCGCGTAAAAAGGGGCGTACAAGATGCCCCGCAGGTTTTCTTGCAGTGTAATCGGCATGCGCGCTCCTGTTTAGTGTTAGGCTAGCGGATATCTACGTCTTTCCGGGGCGCGGGCGTTCAGCCCGCGAGCCCGGAACCCATGCACACGGGCATTTCATGGTGCGCAAGCAGGTTTTGCCGTCCCTTCTGCCTGGTCTGTGTCCATGGATTTCGGGCCTGGCCCTTCAGGCCATCCCGGAATGACTCGTGCGGATATAACAATACGCCGTCCGATCCGCCGGCAGGCCGTCCCTTGCCTTACTATGTCTACATACTCGCGAGCCGCAAGCACGGGACTCCTTTACCTGGGCGTACCGAACGATCTCGTTCGGCGGGTCCATGAACATAAGAGTAAAGCCGCGCGAGGTTTCACATCCCGATTCGCGTCAACCGGCTCGTATGGTTTTAGACCTATGAAGACCCGATATCGGCGATCACGCGAGAGAAGGACATCAAGAAATGGCGGCGTCATTGGAAAATCCGCCTGATCGAGCAGGACAATCCTGACTGGCTGGACCGGTACCCTCTAATCGCCTCGTAATGTCTTTACCGCGCGAAGCGCAGGATGCGCTCGGCGGCGTTGGCGAAGACCTGCGCGCCGAGCACGATGTCTTCTTCCTTGGTGTCCTCCGACCAGTGATGGCTGATCCCGCGCAGGCTCGGGATGAACATCATTCCTGACGGCATCCGATAGGACAGCACGGCCGCGTCATGCCCGGCGGCACTCGGCATCCGCATATGCTTTCCCGGCGCATGCTGCTCTGCCGCCGCCTCGATCTGTTCCTGAAAATCGGGATCCATCGGGCGCGGCTCGGTGCGGACGATCGCTTCGATTTCGCAAGCACAAGGCCCTGCCCGGTCGGCTTCGCTGACGAGCTGGTGCAGCGTCTTCTCAATCGCGGCCAGCCGGTCGATGTCGGCGTCGCGGAATTGGACCATCATCTCGGCACGGCCGGGGACGACCGATGGTGCATTCGGCTCGAGCAGCATGCGCCCGATCGTCCACACCGTGCGCGGGCCGGCGATGTCGGGGAACCGGTCATGAATGCGCGTCGCGAGCCGCACCATTGCGACCCCTGCATCCCGGCGTCGCACCATGCGCGTCGTGCCGGCGTGGTTCTGCTCGCCGATCAGCACGACCCGGTAATTCCAGATGCCGACGATCGTCTCGACGACGCCGATGCGCAATCCGGCCGTGTCGAGCGTGTCGCCCTGCTCGATATGCGCTTCGAGATACCCGACGTAGCGTGACGGATCGACCCGCTCGCGCGGCCGTCCGGCAAAACCGGCGCGCTGCAACGCCTCGCGCAGCGGCGTCCCGCCGTCGCGCCCGCGGGTCTGGTCTATCTCGTCTTCGGGGAGTGCATCGGTGAAGGAGCGGCTGCCGAGATAATTGCCGTAATGGCCTTCCTCGTCGGCCCAGGCGGCGACCTCGATGCCGCAAGCCGGATCGTCGTCAAAGGCGCGGGCGAGCTCCAGCCCGTAGATGACGCCGAGCGAGCCGTCGAGCCAGCCGCCATAGGGCTGGGTCTCGCTGTGCGAACCGACCAGCAGCCGGCGCCGCGCGCTGGGATTGCGGCCGATCACATTGCCGATCCCGTCGATCACCGTCTCGAGCCCGGCCACGCGAAATT
>Ga0209380_10002601_pt1 | contig 11492 bp, 8 predicted proteins | sample HubBroMetageWFT6_FD_188347 | JGI IMG/M metagenome (GOLD analysis project Ga0209380, IMG submission 188347) | Warmed and freeze-thawed soil microbial communities from the Hubbard Brook experimental Forest, New Hampshire - Hubbard Brook CCASE Soil... | ecosystem: Environmental > Terrestrial > Soil...
TACTCGCCCTGGGCGTTGGCCGGGCTGATCCGGCGCAGCGTGGGCGCCAGGATGGAACGGCGGAAGCAATAGATCGACGTGTTCACCTCGTCGATGGTCTTCTCCTCCTCCGTGGCGTCCGCCTCCTCGACCACCCGGACCACGTCGCCGTCCTTGCCGTGGACGACCCGCCCGTAGCCCGACGGGTTCTCCACCACCGCGGTGAGCATGGTCGCCCCGGCGTCCTCCAGCCGGTGCGCCCGCACCAGCGCGGCCAGCGTCTGGGGGCGCAGGAGCGGCGTGTCGCCGGGGAGCACGACATCGAGGATCTGACGCGCACCGTGCGGAAGGCATTGGTAGCGGATCGCCCATCCTTCGAACAGCGTGTAGACCGGCCCCCCAACCTCGTCCTGTCGAATGATATCGCCGCGCGGCGCAACAACGATGTGGTCCGTCTTCATCTCGGTGATGAAGCCGAGCTCATGCTCCGAGAAGGGCCTAAACAAAGTCCTTCGTCTGAGCTGACATTGCTCGCAAGGCACGAACATCGGCGCGGCCTATCCTCTCAAACCGGCGGCGTTCTTATCGTATTAATCGAACGAGAAGCAGCTAAATTCCGCAGGAAAATCAAAGAGATTGGTAACGTAACGGGATAGCTCCGGAAGAGTATTGCTGCGCGATCAATTCACGTTGACCAGCATCACATGTTGCGAGATATACAGCGGGGCCGTTTACATTCTGACGTAGCCCCACGCGCTGGGATGGAACGCGGAAAATTGCACGCCCCGGATTCGGCGTCGGTTACTCGGCGCGCCCGCGGATGATTTCGAAGGAATGGTCGATTAGCTCGCACCCCAGTGTATCGAACTCGGCGCACCTCATATTCTGCCCGGGCGATCGGCGAAACCGATCGTACAGTTGAAGAAAAACGACAGCCGAGCGGAATAATGATAGGACACGATAAAAGGTGAAGTCACCGACGGCGCGAGAGCTGAGACGCAAATAGGCGGAGAGAACTTCGTTGCGGCGCCAGAACCCGGGCTGCGCGGTCGGCATTTGTCGCATCCGGTGGAGGCACGCGGGATCCTCGGGCTCGGCCCAGTAGCTCAACATGACCGCGAGATCCCACAGCGGATCACCACGTGTTCCCATGTCCCAGTCGATCACCGCGAGCGGCGCGAGCGCCTCCGGAGCGAGGATCATGTTGTCGAGCTTGAAGTCGGAATGAATAAAGCTCGGCGGCGCGTCCGCCGGCACCCGGCGGCGCAGCCAGTCGACCACCTCGGATAGCGCTCGAGAATTGATCAAATCTGCGACGGCAGCACTGCGGGCTGCCCAGCCGTCGACGGTTCGGGCGAGGAAACCCTCTGGACGCCCGAGGGTCTCCAAGCCAACTTGCGCGGGGTCGACGGCATGCAGAGCGGCAAGGCTCTCGACCAATTGACGGCTCAGCAACGTTCCGACCCCGGGCCGGCCGGCCAAGTCCGGCGGCAGAGTGTCGCGGATAACCGCCCCAGGGCGGTACTCGATGATCTGGAACGGCGTGCCGAGCACGTTTGCCTCGTCGCAGAAGAACATAGCCCGCGGGGCTAGCGGGTATTCTCGCCACAGCGATGAGAGGATGCGGTATTCGCGCGCCATATCGTTGGCCCCATATGGCAGCGGTCCGCCCGGCGGCCGGCGCAACACCGCCCGCTCGCCGTCTATCTCGATCAGATAGTTGAGATTCCCGTAGCCGCCGGCAAACTGCCGCGGCGGAGCTGGTCCGAGCAGGATACCGCGGCGTGCGAGATAATGTGCCAGAGAAGCCCAATCCTGAGGGATGGTGTGCGTTACCTCACTGAATTCCCCCGGGTGCACAGGCACTCTATTAACGCCGCCTATTAACGCCGCCGTCGATATCGTGAGCCGGCAAGCCGGTCCGGACATGGCGCATGGTCCGGCGACGGCAACACAATATTATAGCTAGACCGGGATTATAGCTAAAGCGGGCCGGAGGCGTATGGGACATCAGCTCATGAGTTCAGTTTCGCGGCGCAGACTAGCGGTCGCCGCTACGGCGGTGGCTTTCTTCCTCTCGGGATCCGCTCGAGCGGCCGAGTCGGATCTCGATCGTTTCAAGACCGAGATCGACGCGTTTCTCGGGCGACTCGGACCGAGCTCAAACGGCGCGGTCGAATGGGTCGGTTCGGATCCTTACGAACTCCGGCGCGACGGCGAAGTTTTGCTGGCGATCATCGAGAATGCTCGGCTGTCGCTAAACACGCCGCAACCCGGCCAGCTCTCTCTCGACCGCGTCGAGATTCGAGAGATCGCCCGAAAAGACGAGGGCAAGCTGATCGAGCTCGCCCTCACATTGCCAACAGACATGATACTCAGGGAGACCGACGGCACAGAAACCAAGATTAGCCTGACGGCTGCGAGAGCAAACGCGGTGGTAGAGGCCGAGTCGGGGCGCGGCCGGGAAACTCTTGTCGAGATCGCGAGTGCGCGCATCGAGCAACCCAAGACCGGCACATGGGTCAGCCTCGGACCGCTCTCGATGTCCTCGAAGCTCGTTACCGAGCCGAATGGCGGGTGGAGCGGACCAGTTGAATTCGAGGTCAAGGGGATAGAATACTTTCTGCCGCAAGGTCCGGTCGGCGGCGCGATCGATCGGATCGCGTTCATTGGCAAAAGCGCCGGTCCCAGGCTGAAAGAGCTCGACAAGCTCCGCAGCGCGATCGACGGACTGCAAGCTGACGACGGCAAATCACCGCAAGCCCGCGGCGCCGCTTTCCTGGCGGCTGTCTCGACAATCTCACAACCGTTCAGCACGATACGGGGTGAAGTCGCGTTGCATGGTCTGACGGTCAGAGGCGTGACCGGTGAGACGCTCGTAGCCCTGGCGAAAGCGGGCAGCACCACGGAGGTCACCGGCCTAAATACGGAACAGGCGGCGCTACGGTTCAGCATTAGCCACGAGGGTCTCAACCTCGCGCCATCGGTTCTCGAGAGCGGGAAGGTGCCCCGCCGGATGATGCTCGATTTCGGGGTCGCCGACCTCAGCACGCAAGCGATGACGAACCTACTCCACGCCTTCATCACCGCGACTGACCAGCGGTTATCCGGGGAGAGCGACCGTGAAGCAAATAAGCAGGAGGCTCTTCAGCAGGCGCTCGGAGCCGCAGCTATGCTCAACCCGACCTTCCATGTTTACGACATCACAATCGACACCGAGGAAGTCGGGGTGGACCTGACGGCCGAAGCCCACGGTTCGCCGCTGGCACCGAAAGGTTACGCTGCCTCGGGAGACTTGGCGGTCCGGGGGTTTGACGCGATCCCGAAACTGAGCGGCGGGATACCGTTCGCGGAATACCTCCCGGTGCTCCGGGAAATTGGGGTCGAGGGGACGGCGCCGGACGGGACGCCGCGGCTGCAATTCCATATCACCTCCGCGCCGTCGGATCGGATCGCGATCAACAGTAACGATGTCAGCGCTTGGTTCGACGGGACCGAGACGGCGGCGGGTCAGCCGCGCTTGTTGAGGCCGTCCGATCCGCCCATGCACGGGAGCGATGTTACGAGGGTCCAACGCGCTCTCGCGGCCGCAAAGATTTCCGTCGAGCAGGATGGCGAGTACAACTCGGCCACAGCCGGCGCAGTTGCGCGTTTTCAAAAGCAGAATGGTCTGAACGTGACTGGCGTCGTAGATGCCGAGACTCGACGGCGGCTCGGCGGGTTGGGAGACCCGCTGCGGGAAGGTGGCCGAAATTGATGGAACCGGTATGATCCGTCGCCCGCTCAGCGCAGGAGTACACGATGGAGAAAGTCTACCCCGACGCCCAAGCCGCGCTCGCCGGCCTGTTGAAGGACGGCATGACGGTTATGTCGGGCGGGTTCGGCCTCTGCGGGATTCCGGAGGCGCTGATCGTCGCGATCCGGGAATCCGGGGTCAATGGCCTGACTGTGATCTCTAACAACGCCGGCATCGACGGGGCCGGGCTCGGGCTGCTCCTCGAGAGCCGCCAGATCCGCAAAATGGTCTCGTCTTATGTCGGCGAAAACAAGCTCTTTGCAGATCTTTATCTCAGTGGCGAGCTCGAACTTGAATTCAATCCCCAAGGCACTCTCGCGGAGCGGATACGGGCCGGCGGCGCCGGCGTTCCGGCATTCTTCACCAAGACAGGTGTCGGCACCCTGGTGGCGGAGGGCAAAGAAATCCGCGACTTCGACGGAGAGAGCTATGTCATGGAGCGTGGCCTGGTCGCCGATCTTGCGATCATTCATGCTTGGAGAGCCGATCGCGAAGGGAACCTCGTTTACCGAAAGACCGCGCGCAACTTCAACCCGGTGATGGCGACGGCCGCGAAGGTCACCGTTGCAGAGGTCGAGCATCTGGTCGAGCCCGGAATCATCGACCCCGACCACATCCACACGCCCGGCATTTTTGTCAAACGCGTCGTGCGCTGCCCGTCTTACGAGAAGCGCATCGAGCAGCGCACTGTCCGAAAGCGGGGCAATTGAGGCAGAGGAGAAAAGTGGCATGGCTTGGTCACGCGACGACATGGCGCGCCGCGCGGCGGCAGAGCTCGAGGACGGCTTTTATGTCAATCTCGGCATCGGTATCCCGACCCTGGTCTCGAATTTCATTCCGCCGGGGATCACGGTTCAGCTGCAAAGCGAGAACGGAATGCTGGGTATGGGTCCGTTCCCGTTCGAGGGAGAAGAGGACCCGGACTTGATCAATGCCGGCAAGCAGACGATCACCGAGTCGCCCTCGACGAGCTACTTCGACAGCGCTCAGTCTTTCGGGATGATCCGCGGCGGGCATATCGACCTGTCGATCCTGGGGGCTATGCAGGTGGCGGAAAACGGCGATCTCGCCAATTGGATGATTCCAGGCCGCATGGTCAAAGGTATGGGTGGCGCGATGGACCTCGTCGCCGGCGTCAAGCGGGTGATCGTGCTGATGGAGCATACCGCGCGGGGCGAGCCGAAATTGCTGCATCGCTGCACGCTCCCGCTGACCGGCAAGGGGGTGGTCGGCATGGTGATCACCGATCTCGGTGTCTTTACGATCGATGGTTCCGGGATGCGTTTGACGGAACTGGCGCCTGGCGTGCCGCTCAACGATATCCGGCAAAAGACCGAGGCATCCTTCACGGTGACCTCCGGCGTCCGCTGATCGCCCGCGCCGGTTAGGCGGCTCCGGCCCCGTCTCCGGTCACCGCCCCCGTCTGACTTCCCTGCCCGTCACGCCCTCGCCGCGTGATATTACGACTGGCAGTGCCGCTTTCATCGACCGCGAGCGTCGTTTTTGCTAAACTAACATTACGCAGCGCGCTGCGATTAACGCTGCAGTTTTCGAGCCCGCCCGTGCCCACTTCGTCGCGCGATCTCCGTCTTGATTTCTTCCGTGGTCTTGCTCTGATATTTATATTCGTCGATCACATCCCGGAGAATATCCTCAGCTATTTTACCATCCAGGCAGTCGAATTCTTTGATGCAGCCGAGGTCTTCATATTCATCTCGGGTTACACCGCGGCGCTCGTCTATGGGCAGACGCTCGTCTCGCAAGGAGCGTTATATGCGACGGCGCGAATTCTCGGCCGTTCCTGGCAGCTTTACGTCGCTCACATTTTCTTGTTCGTCATGTTCACCGCCGAAGTGTCTTATACCGTCACGACCTTCAATAATCCAATGTACAACGATGAAATGCGGGTCGGCGATTTTCTCTACGAGCCGCACGTCGCGATCGTCAAGGCACTTCTCCTCGAGTTTCAGCCAACCTTTCTCGATATCCTGCCGCTCTATATTTCGCTTCTGGTGGTCTTCCCGATAGTCTTGCTCGGCTTGCGCTCGCGGCCGCTGACCGTCTTATTGCCGTCCTTCATGCTTTATCTCGTCGTCCAGGCCACCAACCTGTCGGTTCCGGCTTATCCGGAGGGTCACGTGTGGTATTTCAACCCTTTGGCCTGGCAGCTTCTGTTCATCACCGGAGCTGCGCTCGGTTTTCCTGGGCGGCACGAGCAGCGATGGTCGAGGTGGGCTCGGCCGGCATTGCCGCTAGCAGCGGTCGTTGTCGCGGCAGGGTTTGTCGTCAAGCTCAGCTGGACGATCCACGGAATTTGGGACCCGTTTCCCGGCCTCCTCCTCAAGGAGTTGTGGCCGGTGAACAAGAACAACTTGTCCCCGATCCGGGTCATCCCCTTCTTTGCCGCAGTCGCGGTCATTGCCATCGCGATGACCGCCAATTCGCCTATTTTGCGTTCGCCGGCAGCGAAACCGCTGGTCCTGTGCGGTCAACAATCGCTGGAGATCTTCTGCCTCGGCATCCTGCTATCGGCACTCGGGCATTTCGTTCTTTCGGAATACGATTCAGCGATCAGCATCCAGCTCCTCGTTAATCTTGCGGGCATTCTCGTGATGTGCCTAACTGCGGGAATGTTGGATTGGTATAAAACCATGGGTCGAACGCAGGTACCGCGGTTCGCGGCTGCCCAATCCGGTCGTGGCAATCATCTCGGCAAATGAGGTGGCGCGTCTCGGCGGGCGGGTTGGGGCAGCTGGCACTGCTTGCGGCGGGGCTCGCCTTGACTGTTCCCCCAGCCTTCTCACCGGCCTTCGGCGGCGCGCTCCCCTGCGATGTGCCGGACGAGTTGATGCAAGTCGACGACACGCTGCCGCATTTGGCCGAGCGGTTGCGCGCGGAGCAGCCCGTCAGGATCATCGCGATCGGTGGAGCGTCGACGACCGGGTTGGCGGCCGGGTCGTCGGATCTCGCCTACCCCCATCGTCTGCAGGAGATCCTCGCCCGGTGGTATCCTTCCTCTTCGATCACGGTTGTCAATCGCGGGGTTCCGCGCCAGACCGCCCGACAAATGCTGGAACGGTTCCCCACCGATGTCATACCAGAAGACCCGGTTCTGGTGATCTGGGAAACCGGCACCACCGATGCCGTGCGTGGGGTTGGGGTCGACGATTTTGCGGCGACACTGCAAACCGGCATAGACGAGCTCAAGGCGCACGGTATCGACATTATGCTCGTTGACCTGCAATTCTCGCACAGCACCACGACCGTCATTGACTTCGAGCAATATTTGAACGCGCTTCACCGGGTCGGTGACGTCAATGACTTGACTGTCTTTCCGCGCTTCGAAATGATGCGCTATTGGAGCGAGCAGAACGTGTTCAACTTCGACGGGGTCGCCAAAGACGAACGGGCCGGCCTCGCCGCTAAAGTTTACGAGTGCATCGCCGGCAAGCTCGCGGAAGCTATTCGAGTCGCGCTCCGATGACTGCGATTCCTGCCATCGGCCGTTTTGCTGCGGCACTCGCGATCGCCTTGGCCGCCAGGAGTCCCGCGTTTGCCGACAACACGGCGGCACCGATCCCGCCACATTGCGCGGCCCCGCCGGCGCTTTTGGCGATCGAAGCTGCGCTGGACCGTACCTCATCCCGCATCCTGTCCGGGCAGCCGCTTACGATCGTCGCGATGGGCTCCTCTTCGACACTCGGAGTTGGGGCGAGCAGCCCGGCTTTCAGCTATCCGAGCCGCCTCGAGCAGGAATTGAGACAGCAATTTCCCGGCGTCGAGATCCGGGTCGTCAATCACGGCATAGGCGGTCAGGATGTTCCGGAGGAATTGACCCGTCTCGGCCGGGACGTGATTGCCGAGCACCCGGATCTGGTGGTCTGGCAAGTCGGCACTAACGCGGTGCTCCGGCGTGACGATCTCTCGGCGGATGAACAGCTCATTACCCGCGGCGTAACCTTAATGAAGGAAAACGGGATCGACATAGTCCTCATGGATCTTCAATACGCTCCGCGGGTGCTCGCGCGCCCGGCCTCCGCCGAAATGGAGCGGCTGATCAGCGACCTTGCGACACGCAATCAGATCGGCTTGTTCCACCGGTTTGAGATCATGAAGGAATGGGATCGTACGCAGCAGCTCGCGCCGGCCGCCAGCGTCGGTCCCGACGGGCTGCACATGACCGACACGGGCTATGCCTGCCTGGCAAACCAGCTGGCCGAGGCTCTGGCGGCCGATTGGCGGTCGCACGCCAAGCTGGCAAAATCGCCGCAACGCAGCCCGGACACGGTCGCCGGCGTCAGGCGCCCGACGGGCGTGCAGCCTGCCGCGTCCTCTGGGGCGTCCTCTGGGCCGCACTAGCCGCAACCGATATCGACAGCTCTTTAGATTAGGCGAACGCGCGGGTTGCCGAGTTCGCAGGGAATCTACCGTACTGCGGCAGAACGCCGCGGTGACGCAGCCTCTTCCAATAAACTGCGGCGGCTCGACGCCGATCAGCGCTGGGATCCAGGTCTTAACCTACATTTCTATTGGGTTTTTGTCCGATATAATATATGCTGCGGCAAAGCTCGGGTTGACCACAATATGTTGTCGATTCGCGGAACTTGGGCGCATGACCGGCTCCAGACGCCAACTGGGTGGCGGGTACTTCCGACCGTCGCGCCATTCGTACTCTCGCCACAAAGTGTTGGCATAATGGGTGCGGATTGAGTGAGACAGCGCGCGATGGGGTCCCGCGATGAGGCAGGGCGGAACCGGAATATTGCGGCTGGTTGGAAAACCGGGAGACCCATGTTGGGAGAACTCGACGTAACAAGGGTTTTACGTGAATTTACAACGAATTACACGTTCCAGCGAGACGTCCCCTCGGTTTCGTCGTTCTCTGGTATTGTCACGGGAAGCTTCGGGTTGAGCGCGGGGCATCGGTTGAGGTGAGACAATGAAATTCGATGACGGAATTTTTGGACTCTATTCAAGGTTGTACGAGAACCGGAGAGACGTCGAGCTCTCGCTTGAGGAATATCTCGGCAAGTGTTCCGATGACGCGTCTTATTACGCGGGCGCCGCCGAGCGCATGCTCAGCGCCATCGGCGAACCGGTAATGGTCGACACGAGCCAAGATTCGCGTCTTGGCCGCATTTTTATGAACCGAACGATCAAGGTCTATCCCGAATTCGCAGATTTCTTCGGGATGGAGGAGACGATCGAGCGTATCGTCGGCTTCTTCCGTCATGCGGCACAAGGCCTCGAGGAGCGTAAGCAAATTCTCTATTTGCTTGGTCCGGTCGGCGGCGGCAAATCCTCGCTCGCCGAACGCCTGAAGCAGCTTATGGAGAAAGAGCCGGTCTATGTCTTGAAGGCTGGCAAGGAAGTCAGTCCGGTTTTTGAAAGCCCGCTCGGCTTGTTCGATCCGGTGACCCTCGGCGACGAACTCGAAAAGCGTTATGGCGTCCCGCGGCGGCGTCTGACCGGCACCATTTCACCATGGGCAGTCAAACGTCTCGAAGAATTCGGCGGCGATATCACCAAATTCACGGTGGTTCGCATGCAGCCTTCGCGGCTGAAGCAGATCTGCATCTCCAAGACCGAGCCCGGCGACGAGAACAACCAAGACGTGTCGAGCCTTGTCGGCAAGGTCGATATCCGCAAGCTCGAATTCTTCAGCCAGAACGATCCCGACGCCTACTCCTATTCGGGCGGTCTTAACCGGACGACCCAAGGGCTCCTCGAATTTGTCGAGATGTTCAAGGCGCCGATCAAGATGCTGCATCCGCTGCTGACTTCGACGCAGGAAGGCAATTACGTCGGTTCCGAAAATATCGGCGGCATCCCCTATCAGGGGATTGTATTGGCGCACTCGAACGAAGCCGAATGGCAGAGCTTCAAAAACAATAAGAACAACGAGGCGTTCATCGATCGGATTTCGGTGATCAAAGTCCCGTACTGCCTGCGATCTACCGAAGAACGCAAGATTTATGAAAAACTCTTGCAGAATAGTGAGCTCGCCACCTCGCCTTGTGCGCCGTCGACCTTGGATATTCTCGCACGCTTCAGCGTGCTTTCCCGGCTGAAGTCGCATGAGAACTCGAACCTCTATTCGAAGATGCGGGTCTATGACGGCGAGAGCTTGAAGGACACCGATCCGCGCGCCAAGTCTGTCCAGGAATATCGCGATGCGGCCGGGGTTGACGAGGGAATGGACGGCATTTCTACCCGTTTTGCCTTCAAGGTGTTGTCGAGCACCTTCAACTTCGACACGCAGGAGGTGGCGGCCGATCCGGTCCATTTGATGTACGTGCTGGAGCAGGCGATCTGGCGCGAGCAGTTCCCTGACGATGCCGAAAAGAAATACCTGAACTTCATCAAGGCCGAGCTGGCGCCGCGCTACGCCGAGTTCATCGGCCACGAGATCCAAAAGGCTTACCTGGAATCCTACTCAGACTACGGTCAGAACCTGTTCGACCGGTATGTCGCCTATGCCGATGCGTGGATCGAGGATTCGGATTACAAGGACCCGGATACCGGTCAGCTGATGAATCGCGAGCTGTTGAACCAGGAGCTGTCAAAGATCGAAAAGCCGGCCGGGATCGCAAACCCCAAGGACTTCCGCAACGAGGTCGTGAAGTTCGCGTTGCGCGCGCGGGCCAACAATGCTGGGCGCAACCCGTCCTGGACCTCGTACGAAAAGTTGCGCGAGGTCATCGAGCGGCGCATGTTCTCGCAGGTTGAGGATCTGTTGCCGGTGATCAGCTTTGGCAGCAAGAAGGATACCGAGACGGAGAAGAAGCACGCCGATTTCCTCGATCGCATGGTGGCGCGCGGCTACACCGAGCGGCAAGTTCGGCGGTTGGTCGAGTGGTATATGCGGGTAAATAAGGCGGGGTAGGGGACCACGGTCCTTTCTCGGAGGTCAGGCTATGAACATCGTCGACCGTCGCCCGAACCCGAAGGGTAAAAGTCTCAGTAACCGTCAACGTTTCCTGGCGCGCGCCCGAGCCGAGGTAAAATCGGCGGTGCAGGAGGCATTGCGCAAGCGCAAGGTGGCCGATGTCGGCCACGGCGAAAAAGTGGCGATTCCGACCCGTGGGATTGCCGAGCCGAATTTTCATCACAGCCGCCGTACCGGGCGAACCGAACATGTCGTCCCCGGCAACAAGGAGTATATCAGAGGCGACGAGATTCCGCGGCCGACCGGCGGGGAAGGGCGCGGCGGCTCGCAGGGGAGCCCCGACGGGTCGGGCGAGGACGCGTTTGAATTCACGCTTTCGAAGGAAGAGTTCCTCGACATGTTTTTCGAGGACCTCGAACTCCCCGATCTCGTCAAAAAAAGCCTGAAGGAAACGTTCGCGGTCGATCTGCAACGGGCGGGTTACACCGTGACTGGCAGTCCCGCAAACCTCAGCATTCGGCGGACGATGCGCAACAGCATGGCGCGCCGGATATCGCTGAAACGGCCAAAACAATCGGACCTGGAGGCGCTGCGCGAGGCGATCGACAACGCACGCTCCCGCGGTGCTGACGAAGAGGCCGAAAGGCTGCTTCGCGAACTCGACCGGCTCGAGCACCGCAGTAAGATCATTCCTTACATCGATCCGATCGATGTCCGCTACAACCGCTTTGAACGCGTTCCCCGCCCGAATACCGAAGCGGTGATGTTCTGCCTGATGGATGTGTCAGGATCGATGACCGAAGCGATGAAGGACCTCGCCAAGAGGTT
>Ga0209380_10002603_pt1 | contig 11489 bp, 4 predicted proteins | sample HubBroMetageWFT6_FD_188347 | JGI IMG/M metagenome (GOLD analysis project Ga0209380, IMG submission 188347) | Warmed and freeze-thawed soil microbial communities from the Hubbard Brook experimental Forest, New Hampshire - Hubbard Brook CCASE Soil... | ecosystem: Environmental > Terrestrial > Soil...
CTCAGCGAGTTTTTTGAGGCTCATGGGCCGGCGGGTGGAGTGTGCACTGGTTTCGCTGGACTTGGATTTTCTAATTGGCACCGGCGCAGTCTCGCACAATGAAATCGCGGGGGCAAGCAGAGATCTTGATGCGAGTTGGGCTCGATTCTTTCCGCACTATTGACAGCGGTGACAAGAACGTAGTTTGATACAGACCGTCGTTGTTGAACTAATGCGATTTAGTTACGTACAGAATCGAATTTCTTCGAGGTGCTGAAGAATGGGGAGTGCGGGGCGAGGGGCGGCGGTTGTTGGTGTCCGGCCGAAATGGTGGAGGCGGCGAGCGTGGGTGTTGCTTTTCGCGGTGGTTTGCCTCGGCGATTCGGGATTGTCAGCTCAAGAGCACGCCCCAGATTTTGAAAAACCGAAAACCGCGCGCGAAACCGGCGTAGCCGACCCGAAGCTTGATGCGCGGGTCGAATCCCTTCTTCGCAGTATGACGTTGGACGAAAAGATTGGGCAACTGGTGCAATATTCCGCCGGGCAGCCGACGGGGCCGGGAACGGGACGGAGCGACTACAAAGAGATGATTGTGCGGGGGCAGATTGGCGCTCTGCTGAATGTGATTGAGACTCCGCTGATCAATGAGTATCAGCGGATTGCGGTTGAAAAATCGCGATTGCATATTCCGCTACTCTTCGGCCTCGATGTGCTTCACGGATTCAGGACGGAATTTCCGATCCCGCTGGGGATGGCTTCGACCTGGGACCCGGATCTCGTAGAGAAGGCAGCTCGCGTGGCGGCGTCGGAGGCATCGGCCATCGGCATCCGCTGGACGTTTTCTCCGATGGTCGATATTGCTCGCGATGCGCGCTGGGGGCGCATTGCGGAAGGCGCCGGAGAAGATCCGTATCTCGGATCGGCAATGGCGGCGGCGTATGTGCGCGGCTACCAAAGTCAACACTTGGATGCGCCGGACACGATGGCGGCGTGCGTCAAACATTATGTTGGCTACGGTGCGGTCGAGGCTGGCCGAGATTACAACTCGACCGAGATCTCGGAGCACACCTTGCGCGAATTTTATCTGCCGCCATTTCATGCGGCGATCGATGCCGGTGCGGCGACTGTGATGAGCGCGTTTAACTCTCTCAATGGCGTGCCAGCTTCGGCAAATCCATTTACGCTCACAGAAATTTTGCGGAAGGAGTGGGGTTTTAAGGGGATGGTCGTCAGCGACTGGTCTTCGATCGGCGAACTGGTGGCGCATGGGATTGCCGTTGACGACCTTACCGCAGCGCGCAAGGCTTTGCTGGCTGGTGTCGATATGGACATGGCGAGCAGCCTTTATCACGATCAACTGGCACAACTCGTGCAATCCGGTGCGGTGCCCATCGCGAACGTTGACGAAAGTGTGCGCCGGGTTTTGCGGGTAAAGCTGGCGCTCGGACTTTTCGATCGTCCTTATGTGGAGGAAGGTCGCGCCGAGCGGGCCTTCTTTTTGCCGGAGAGCTTGCAGTTAGCGGAGACCATTGCGGAGCGTTCTTTCGTTCTTCTGAAAAATGCACCGGTTATGGGCAAACCGCTCCTTCCGCTCTCGAAGGACGTGAAGACGGTGGCGGTCATTGGGCCGCTGGCTGATAATCCTTCCGATCCCGAGGGAACATCTAGCGCTCCGAAGGCCGGCGTCTTATCTTTTCCTGCCGAATTGGCGCGACGCCTTGGTGAGAGCAATGTGTTTCGCGCCAGGGGCGGTGGGATTCTTAAAGCCAGCGACGAGGAGATTGCGGCGTCGGTTGCCGTAGCCAAGCGCGCCGACGTGGTGATACTCACGCTCGGCGAGTCTCCCGCGATGAGCGGGGAAGCGGCGTCGCGCGCGCATCTTGGCTTGCCTGGGCGGCAGGAGGAACTGCTCGAAGCCGTCGTCAATACTGGCAAGCCGGTTGTTCTTATTCTTTTTAGCGGGCGCCCGCTTACGGCGCCTTGGGCCTTTGAGCATGTGCCGGCGGTGCTGGCGGCATGGTTTCCCGGAACCGAAGCGGGCCCTGCACTGGCCCGCACGCTTTTCGGCGAATCGAAGCCTAGCGGTAAGTTGGTGGTAAGTTGGCCGCGCAGCGTCGGGCAAGAACCGCTTTATTACAATGCTCTCAGCACGGGAAGGCCACCCGGGAATGTCGACCTCACAAGCCCGCCGACCGACGTGGAGTCGAAGTACGTTTCGCGCTATATCGATGAGCAGAACTCTCCGCAGTTTCCCTTTGGCTATGGGCTTTCTTATACCAGCTTCAGTTATGGAGCGACTAACATCGATAAACCTCGACTTAGTGCTAAGGATCTCAATGCGAACTTGAGTGTTCGAGGTGAGGCTATCGATGCGCTTACTGTCGAGGCTTCGATCTCTAATACTGGCTCACGGGCAGGTGAAGAGTTAGTTCAACTGTATGTCCGGCTGCAAGGTACGAGCACTGCTCAGCCGGTGCGCGCCCTGAAGGGATTTCAGCGAGTTGCGTTGGCCGCGGGAGAAACGAAGCAAGTTACATTTCGTCTGGCCCCAGATGCCTTTGCAATATGGAATGACCGACACCAATATGTGATCGAGCCTGTCAAGGTGACGGTTTGGATCAGCCCTGATTCCGCAACCGGGTCGTCTGCTCAGCTGGAAATCTCACCGTAGAGAATCCCTATGAATTGTTTTCGCTTCGCCAGTGGCGTTTTTTTGACGGTGACGTTTTTTGTTGCCTTCTGTCCGGCGCAGGTTCCGCCTCAAAAAATTGTGATCGATGCTCGTGCGCTAGGACGGCCGTTCCCTCATTTCTGGGAACAGACGTTTGGGTCGGGACGCGCGATTCTCGCGTTGCGTGAGAGTTACCGGATTGACCTTCGCGAGGTAAAGAAAGTAACTGAGTTTAGTTACGTCCGTTTTCATAACATCTTGCATGATGAAGATGGTGTCTATGACGAGGACGCGCAAGGCCATCCTATCTATAACTTCGCTTATGTCGATCAGATCTACGATGGTTTGTTGCAGAATGGTGTTCGGCCATTCGTCGAAATCAGCTTCATGCCAAAGAAACTGGCGCTGCGCCAGGATATCCATCCTTTCTGGTATAAGCAGATCGTCTCTCCGCCAAAGGACTATAAGAAATGGGACGATCTTATACGTGCGCTGGCGCAGCATCTCGTGGATCGTTATGGACTCGACGAAGTAAGTAAGTGGTACTTCGAAGTGTGGAACGAGCCTAACATTGATTTTTGGTCGGGTGAACCGAAGCAATCGACTTACTTCGAGTTATATGATCACACGGCGAGGGCTTTGAAGGGAGTTAGTCCGCGCCTGCGGGTCGGCGGACCGGCTACGTCGTCGGCGCACTGGGTCGATGCGTTTATTCAGCATGCGGTCGCTGAGAATGTTCCAACTGACTTTATTTCCAGCCACGGTTACGCCGATGACACGGTGCAAGATCTCTTCGGGACGAATGAAGATATCCCGATGGATCAGAGAGTATGTCTCGCTATTAAGAAGGTGCACGATCAGATCGCGGGTTCGGCGCGGCCGGGTTTGCCGCTGATGTGGACGGAGTGGAATGTCGCGTCCTTCGGAATGCTTCATGCGAGAGACACTACTTATGTTGGTGCCGCGCTGGCAGATGACATACGGCAATGCGATGGGTTGGTCGACATGATGTCATTCTGGACGTTCAGCGACGTGTTCGAAGAGGATGGGCCGAAGCACGAACCTTTTGACGGGAGTTTCGGATTAGTAGCACTCGGCGGTATCAAGAAGCCGAGTTACGCGGCCTTTGCGCTGCTGCATCAGTTGGGGCCGGAGCGGATCGTCGAGGGATCGGATCCGGACAACATTCTAGTTACTCGCGAGCGCGATGGTTCGCTGGTTATCGCCGCCTGGAATCTGGTTGATCCAACCAGGAAGGGATCGGCGCGCCAGGTCGAGTTCGAGATTCATGGCGTGCCGCCAAACAGTCGGATTCGCTTGCGCCGCGCCGACGCCGGACATGGAAACACGCTGGCCGCTTATCAGAAGATGGGCAGTCCGCAATATCCAACGCCGGCGCAGGTCGGGGAATTGAATCGTGTGGCGGAAGACATGTCGGTTGAAAGTATGCGGCTATCGAAAGGGGTCATCGACTTACAACTGCCGGTTAATGGTGTCTTATTGCTCGAAGTGTCGGAGAAGTAAATCCGGAGTCGGTGGGCAGTCTACGAGCTGATATTAATCCAGATTCAAACCGCCCGGCTTGTTAAGCCGGCGTTGCCGCAGTGAGCGGTCGAAGCCGGAGATGTTGGTTTCGAATTCAGGCAAGCTCATATCGTGTGAAATTCACGCCAAGGTTCGCAGCCACGCGCTGTATGTCGGAGCCTCTCCTGGTTAGCTGAAACCCCGTTCGCGTGGGCGGCGCGCCGCCAATGACGAACGAACTGGGAGCACCTCCATCCAGTGGCGAAATAGCCGTATGCCTGCGCCTGGAATCGAGGGGTCGGCGGCCCAGTCCATCAGAGATACGCTGCGAACCGCGGTTGCGTTTGGCAGAGGAAAGGTGACGGGGCAGGTTCCGGAGTGGGCGATGATCAGGCCACTGTTTTCGGGCAGGTGCGATTGCCTTTGGGCTGCCGCAGCAGGGATTTCCATTAGGCACGATGTTGATTAAATGTCAGTGCGCTGTTCGGCATGGCGGCTGAGATACCAGCAGGGAGGATCGCCCGCGTGCGGGAAAAGTGTGTGCACACAGGTTTGCTGCACGGGCGGATCAAAAATAAGCTCGGCCTTGCCATCTTTATGCGCGATCGCGTCGTAATGTTCGACGGTTATGCTGCCAAAGGGCCGGCGATTGGCGGAAACGCGATATCGAAAGACGCAATAATCTGCAACATAGGCGATCAATAAGAGGATGACCAGGGACAGCAACGACTGCGAGATGAGTGATCGCCAAACGAATGGCCGTCGAGTGGCTGGGGGGAGGCGGGGGCCGGTTTTGGCGGCCGATTTGTTGCCATCGACGACGGTCACGGGCTGAATTATACGCGCGTGCGACTCGGACGAAGATGGAGGTGTTGACAATTCTTCACAAAAAAGTTGACCCGATTCTGCTCTCTCGCACGTCAAAACATGATGAAATATAAGTGATAAGATGCAGCAGATAAAGTCCCGGCGGAGACGTGCGCGTTGGGCTGCATCTTTCCACGGAAAGTTTGTCCCAGCACCGCCTTACGGCGCAGCTCAACTTCAAAACCAGCAGAGAACCTCCCCTTACCGATGAGGAGTGCGATTGACAGAACAACGAGTGATAGAGCGACGACCGGCGGAGCAACCGCCCGACCTAGTTGAGCCCCAGTTTGAGCGGGACCCGAACGGCGATTTGACCAAACCAAAGAAGCACTGGTGGATTTGGGTGCTTGTCGTGGTGGTTCTACTTTGCGTGGTGGCGTGGTGGACCCGGCGCGGGACCGATACCGCGGCGAAGGGCATGGGAGACATGGCCTCTCGGCCAGTCTTGGTGTCGACGGCGGTAGCGCATCAAGGCGACATTGGCATCAATTTGAGCGCGTTAGGCGCGGTCACGCCCGTCTATACGGTGACCGTGATGAGCCGCGTGCAGGGCGAGATTACGCAGGTCTACTACCGCGAAGGGCAAATGGTGCAGAAGGGCGATCCGCTCGTCGAGATCGATCCGCGTCCCTATCAAGCGGCGTTGACGCAAGTTGAGGGACAACTGGCGCACGATCAGGCGGTGTTGAACGAAGCCAAGATCGATTTGCAACGCTACAAAGAAGCTCTCAATCGCAACGCTATCGCCAAACAGCAATACGACGATCAAGAGCAGGTTGTCTTTCAGGATGAAGGCACGGTTAAGAACGACGAGGGCCAGCTGGCGAACGCCAAGGTCAACCTCGTGTATACGCACATCACGGCGCCGATCGCCGGCAGGGTGGGTCTGAGGCTGGTCGATCCGGGAAATATCGTGCAGGCGAATAGCACCACTGCACTGGTGGTGATCACGCAGTTGCAGCCGATTACGGTTATTTTCAGCATTGCCGAAGACCAGCTCTCCCAGATTCAACAGCAACTGCGCAAGGGGAAGAAGTTGACGGTGGAGGCTTATGACCGTGACGAAAGCAGGAAGCTGGCTTCCGGCACGTTGCTCACGCTCGATAACGTGATCGATCCGACCACCGGAACTTTAAAACTTAAAGCGATCTTCGATAACCGGGACGGAGTTCTTTTCCCGAGCCAATTCGTGAATATAAAGCTGCTCGTCGATACGCAGCATAATGTGATTTTGATTCCGAGTCCGGCGATTCAGCGCAATGCGCAAGGGGCGTTTGTTTACGTGATCAAGAATGGGCAGACCGCGTCGCTGCGGTCGATTACGCCCGGCACCACGGATGGAACAGTGACCGCGGTCGAAGGGGTTGAAGCGCAGGAAGTGGTTGCGGTTAACGGATTCGACAGACTGCTGGACGGGGCCAAGGTTATGATTCGTCCGCCCGCCGGTGGCAACGGTGCGCCAGGACAGGGCCAGCAGCAGCCGAAGAGCTCAGGGGAACCATCGGCTCCGTCGGGAAAGCAGGGGGGAAGCGCCTCCGGAGGCAACCAGGGAGGCAGGTCTAGGTGAGTCCGTCTCGCCCGTTCATTTTACGGCCGGTAGCGACGTCACTCTTGATGGCGGCGATTTTGCTTGCGGGCTTCGTCGCCTATCTGCAATTGCCGGTATCCGCGCTGCCTGAGGTCGATTACCCCACGATTCAGGTGGTCACGTTTTATCCCGGCGCCAGTCCGGATGTGATGGCTTCGGCGGTGACGGCTCCGCTCGAGCGCCAGTTCGGGCAGGTTCCGGGCCTGAATCAGATGACTTCCACGAGTTCCGATGGGAGCTCGATTATTGTTTTGCAGTTTGCGCTCGAGCTGAACATCGATGTCGCTGAACAGGAAGTGCAAGCGGCCATCAACGCGGCGCAAACTTATCTGCCTTCCGATTTGCCGGTCCCCCCGATTTACAGCAAAACGAATCCGGCCGACACGCCGATTCTCACCCTGGCGCTTTCTTCCAAAACCATGCCGCTGTCAGAGGTCGAGGACCTGGCGGACACGCGCTTCTCGCAAAAAATATCGCAGCTTCCCGGGGTAGGGCTGGTCAGCATCAGCGGCGGACAGAAGCCCGCGGTTCGCGTGCGCGTGAATCCGACTGCTCTCTCGTCTTACGGCATCAACCTCGAGGATGTGCGCACGGCTTTGCAGCAGACCAGCCTTGACCAAGCGATTGGGAACTTCGACGGCCCGCAACAGGATTATCAGATCCAATCGAACGACCAATTACTTAGCGCTGCCGATTTCGAGAAGGTCGTGATCGCCTACCACAACGGTTCGCCAGTCAAACTTTCGGATGTGGCTACTGTCGACAACGACGTGGAAAACGTTCGCCAGGCAGCGTGGATGAATGAAACTCCCGCGGTCATCGTGAATATTCAACGCCAGCCGGGGGCGAACATTATTCAGGTGGTCGATCGCATCAAAAAGCTGTTGCCGCTGCTGAAAAGCAATCTTCCCGCCGCCATTCAAATCGACGAACTGACCGACCGGACTACCACGATTCGCGCATCCGTGAAAGACGTTGAGTTTGAACTCATACTCACCGTGGCGCTGGTCGTCATGGTTATCTTTCTTTTTCTGCGCAACGTTTCTGCGACGATTATTCCGAGCGTTGCGGTTCCTCTCTCCATCGTCGGCACGTTCGGTGTCATGTATCTCGCCGGCTTCAGCTTGAACAATCTCACGTTAATGGCTCTGACCATTTCGACGGGCTTTGTGGTTGACGATGCCATCGTGATGATTGAGAACATCATTCGCTTCATCGAAGAGGGGGACCCGCCGCTTGAAGCAGCGCTCAAAGGGTCGGAGCAAATTGGCTTCACCATCGTATCGCTGACGATTTCGCTGATCGCCGTGCTGATTCCGCTCCTCTTTATGGGGGATATCGTGGGGCGTCTTTTCCGCGAATTTGCCATTACGTTGAGTGTGACCATTCTCGTCTCGGCGGTGGTTTCGCTGACTCTCACCCCCATGATGTGCTCGCGTCTTTTGAAAAGCACGCATGGGCAGAAGCAGACCCGTTTCTATGTGGTTTCGGAGAACGCTTTCGAGCGCATCATTGCTTTTTACGGCAGAACGTTGCAGTGGGTGTTGAAACGACAAACCGCCACGCTGCTGGTAGCAGCCGCGACGCTGGTGCTGACGATCGTGCTGTATGTCATCGTGCCGAAGGGCTTTTTCCCGGTGCAGGACACGGGCATTATTCAAGGCATTTCCGAAGCCACACAGTCCATTTCGTTTCCCGCGATGTCGGAAAAGCAGCAGCAACTTACCCACGTGATTTTGGAGGATCCGGCGGTAGAAAGTCTTTCCTCGTTTATCGGGATTGATGGGACGAATACGACGTTGAACAGCGGTCGCATTCAAATCAATTTGAAGCCGCTCGAAGATCGCAAGATCAATGCCTCGGATGTGATTCGACGTCTGCAGCCGAAACTGGAAAAGATCGATGGCATCACGCTCTACATGCAGCCGGTGCAGGATCTCACGGTTGAAGATCGTGTTAGCCGCACGCAATATCAGTACACGCTGGAGGATCCCGATCAGCGCGAATTGAATTTTTGGACGGCCAAGCTGATGGCCAAATTGCAGAGCATTTCAGCGCTGCGCGATCTCGCCACCGATCAGCAGACGTCAGGTCTCGCTGCTTCACTCACGATCGATCGGGTGACAGCTTCGCGCATGGGCATCACGCCGCAAGCGATCGACCAGTTGCTCTACGATGCGTATGGGCAGCGGCAGGTTTCAACTCTCTACACGCAGCTGAACCAATATCACATCGTGCTGGAGACTCTGCCCGAGTATCAGAAGAATCCTACGAAATTGAGTGATATTTACGTTCGCTCCGCCTTGGCGCCGACGGCACTTACCACGAGTTCTGGTACAGGCACGGTGACTGCGACAACGGCTTCGGGTAATTCCGCGTCGTCGGCGGCTCCGAGTCCGTCCGCCGCTCCGAACACCGCTAGCAGTTCGGGTTCGTCCAATCCGAGCGCGGTAGCTTCGGTGAATGGCGGCGGCATTCCGTTGAGTGCCATTACGCGATTTGAAATGAAGAGCAGCCCGCTCTCGGTCAATCACCAGGGACAGTTTCCCGTCGTGACGATCTCGTTCAACCTGGCTCCAGGTGCGTCGCTCGGGGAAGCGACCAAGGCCATCGACAAGGCGCAGCAGGAAATCGGCATGCCGCTTAGTGTGCAGAGCGCGTTTCAGGGAACTGCTGCATCGTTTCAAGCTTCGCTGTCGAATGAGCCGCTCTTGATTCTGGCGGCACTGATCACGGTTTACATCGTGCTCGGCGTTCTCTATGAAAGCTACATACACCCCATCACGATTTTGTCGACGCTGCCATCGGCCGGCGTGGGGGCGATTCTTGCCCTGTTAATTTGCGGGCAGGAACTGAGTGTGGTGGCGCTTATTGGGATCATCCTTCTTATAGGAATCGTGAAGAAGAACGGAATTATGATGATCGACTTTGCGCTGGAGGCGGAGCGCAAAGAGGGCAAGAGGCCGGAAGACGCGATTTATGAAGCGTGCCTGCTGCGTTTCCGTCCGATCATGATGACGACGATGGCCGCGCTGCTGGGGGGATTGCCGCTCGCGCTCGGCACCGGCATCGGCTCGGAACTACGGCGGCCCCTGGGCATCTCGATGGTCGGCGGGCTGCTTTTAAGTCAGGTGCTTACGCTGTATACGACGCCGGTGATTTACATTTTCTTCGACCGGCTGGCGCATCGTTATTCTTCGCGCCATGCACGGGATCGTGGGCCGGAGGCCGTCCCTGCTGATTAGTGCGGATCAATTTAGATGAGTCTCTCTTCTCCATTTATTCGGCGGCCCGTCGCCACAACGCTTCTGACGGCCGCGATTGCGCTGGCGGGCGCGGTGGCGTTTCGGGAGTTGCCGGTTTCGCCGCTTCCGCAGATCGATTTTCCTACAATCTCGGTAGGCGCCAGTTTGCCGGGCGCGAGTCCCGAGATCATGGCGTCGTCGATCGCCACGCCGCTGGAGCGCCAGTTCGGAAGAATTGCCGGGATCACGGAGATGACATCTTCGAGCTTTCTCGGAACGACCAGCGTCACGTTGCAGTTTGATTTAAACCGCAATATCGATGGCGCCGCTCGCGATGTGCAAGCGGCGATCAACGCGGCGCGCAGTTACTTGCCCACGAATCTCCCAGGCAATCCCACTTATCGCAAGGTTAATCCCGCTGACGCGCCCATCATGATTGTGGGGCTGACCTCTTCGGTGTACGACCGGGGCACGCTGTATGACGCGGCCTCCACCATCATGCAACAGCGCCTTTCGCAAATTAATGGAGTAGGGCAAGTGACGGTTGGCGGCAGTTCGCTGCCAGGAGTGCGTGTAGACGTGAATCCGACGCAACTCAATAGCTACGGCCTCGGATTGCAGGATGTTGCCTCGATGCTGAGCCAGCAGAATGCCAACAGCCCGAAGGGACAAATGGTAGACGACACGGCGAGTGCGGACGTCACTACCAACGACCAGCTTTTGAAAGCAGTCGACTACATGCCGCTGGTGGTCGGCTATCACAATGGCGCTGCCGTTAAATTGTCAGATATCGCAAACGTCACCGACTCCACAGAAAATATACGTGCCGCCGGATTCGTCAACGGCAAGACGGCGGTGCTCATCATCATTTTCCGCCAGCCGGGCGCCAACATCATCGACACCGTGGATCGCATCCGCGCCGCGCTGCCGTCGCTGAAGGCGTCGATCCCTACCGCCATTGATACGGAAATCGTGCTCGACCGCACGCTCACGATTCGCGCTTCCGTTCGCGACGTCGAGCGCACCCTGATGATCTCGATTTCGCTGGTCATTCTGGTGGTATTTCTCTTTTTGCGTAATGTTCGCGCCACACTGATTCCGAGCGTCGCCGTTCCGGTCTCACTGATCGGGACGTTTGGCGTGATGTACCTGTGTCACTACAGCATCGACAATCTCTCACTGATGGCGCTCACTATTTCGACCGGCTTTGTGGTGGACGATGCGATTGTGGTCATCGAAAACATCACTCGCTATCTCGAGCAGGGGATGGCGCCGATGCAGGCGGCGCTCAAGGGAGCTAGCGAAATTGGCTTTACTGTGCTGTCCATCAGTATCTCCCTTGTAGCCGTGTTCATTCCGATTCTGATGATGGGTGGTATTGTCGGGCGGTTGTTCCGGGAATTTGCGGTGACGCTGTCGGTTGCCATCCTGGTGTCGCTCGCAATCTCGCTTACTACCACGCCGATGATGTCTTCCCGCCTCTTGCAACACCTTCGGGATGAAGATCATGGCAAAGCGTACCGAGCCAGCGAGCGCGCCTTCAACTCGCTACTCGGGGCATATGAGCGCAGCCTGGGCTGGGTGCTCGAACACTCGCAGCTGACGCTGGTGGTTC
>Ga0209380_10002605_pt1 | contig 11482 bp, 9 predicted proteins | sample HubBroMetageWFT6_FD_188347 | JGI IMG/M metagenome (GOLD analysis project Ga0209380, IMG submission 188347) | Warmed and freeze-thawed soil microbial communities from the Hubbard Brook experimental Forest, New Hampshire - Hubbard Brook CCASE Soil... | ecosystem: Environmental > Terrestrial > Soil...
CGGATCAACTTGGGAAGGTCCTTTTGGGTCATCGTCCAGATCTGATCCAAGTTGAGGCCGAAGTATCCGTGAACGAGGATATTCCGCAACGCAACGATCTGCGGCCAGGGCACTTCGGGATGCTGGCCTCTCATTGGCTGGGAGACGCCACGGGCGGCCTCTCCGATGACCTGCAGGTGGTGGATAGCCCAGACCTGGAGCATCTCGTCGTTTTGAAAAGCCAAACGATCCGCGACCCGCTCTTTTAGTCTTGGCGATGGCCTCCAGAATATCGCTCAGCCGATCCGAGTCGCTCCTCATAGAGCGATCGCGTCGCGGTAAACGGAATCCCTTATCGAGGGTTTTACCCAGCCGTCGCTAGCGATATCGACTTTCCGGCCTAACAGACTTTCGAGTTCGAGCTTGAGAGCCGCTTGGTCGAGGAGACTGGCTCCGTCCCGCCACGTTACGAGCAGGTCGAGGTCGCTATCCTGGCGAGCTTCGCCGCGTGCAACCGACCCAATGATCCGAACCTGGGTTGCGCCATGTGCCGCGGCAATACGAAGGATTGCCTCGCGCCGATCTCGAATTGCATCGCCTATTGCTGCGCCGGTCACAGGGATCAGGTTCCTAACTGCAGTATAGCGCCGGCGCGAGCGCCACTCCTACCGCGCAGCGAACTCCGCAACACCCCGCCGCATATTCTCCAGCAGCCCGTAATCGAGATTCACGTTGTTGCCCTTGCCCGTTCCCAGATGAATCGACGGCTTGTTGTCCCCATGGAAATCCGTGCCGCCGGTTTCGATCAACTGGAACTGGGCGGCCAGCTCCTTGTACAGTGCCGTGTCTTCCGGGCTGTGCTCACTGTGGTAGACTTCCAGGCCTTGCAGGCCGTTGTCCATGAGCACGCGCAGCAGCTTTTCGAGCGAGGCGCGGTCGCGCTCCGGCAACCGCACGGGATGCGCCAGCGAAGGCATGCCGCCACCCTCGCGGATGCGCCGGACGCCTTCCACGAGCTCCGGCTCTTCGCGCTCCACCGAGGCAGAGGCATTGTCGGCCAGATACTTGTCGAAAGCTTCCTGATTGGTTTTCACGTAGCCTTTCTTCAGCAGGATCTTGGCGAAATGCGGACGACCGGTTAGATGCTTGCCGAGTACCTGTACCTCTTCCAGGGTAATCTCGACGCCCAGCGAGTTCAGCTTGGCGATGAGCTTCCGGTTGCGCTCGCGCCGGCTATCCTGGTGGCCCTTGATCCACTGGCGAAATCCTGCGGAAGCCGGTTCCTGCAGGAAATAGCCGAGCAGATGCACGGAGGGCGGGCGCGAGCCATCCGGGGGCGGATCGGGGCGGGTGCTCAATTCGATGCCGCAAATCAATTCCAGGTTCACCTGGGCGGCCAGCGGCGCGGCAGTATCGTAGCCATCCAGCGTGTCATGGTCGGTGATGCCCAGGGCCTGGAGGCCCATCGCCTTGGCGTCGTCGACCAGTTGGGCGGGCGAGGCGGAGCCGTCGGAACGGTCGGTGTGTGTGTGTAGATCAATCATGGATTTTGGAAAGGGCTTCGGCAGCGTGGTGGGATTTGGCGCGCTCGCCAATGCCGGCGTCCAGGCCGCTGAGGCCGGTGGCCGGATGGCGCGGGTGGGTCACCATGCGGACAATAATTTTTTCGTGAATGCGCTCGAACCATTCGAAGGGGATCAGGTTGTGGAGCGCCATCATCAGTTTGAGTTTGAATCCCACCATGTAATGCAGGCGAGGATTGCGGACCGTCAGAATTTTGTGCACCACCGCGGCAATGTCTTCGGCTGTGAACTTATTGGCGGCCAACAGTTTGTCCACGATGGCTTCGTGCTGGCAAAACCAGAAGTAGTAGGGGCTGTCGGGGCTCTGGGCACGGCGGGCGCGATTGCGGTTGGCGCCGAAGTGCGCGGTGTAGATCAACCCGGGCTCGAGCACGGAAACCTGCACGTTGAATAGCGCGCATTCCTGGCGCAGGCATTCGCCCAAGCCTACCACGGCGAACTTTCCGGAAGAATATCCGGCGATGCTCATCTCGCCCATACGGCCGGCGGCAGAGGCGGTAATGACGATGCGGCCGGAACGGCGCGCGCGCATGTGGGGCAGAACGGCTTGGGTGAGTTCCATGATGCCGAAGACGTTAACGTCGTAGAGCCGGCGGATCTCCTGCATGCTGAGATCTTCGAAGAAGCCGCGCAATCCCATGCCGGCGAAGTGTACGACGGCGTCGATGCGCCCCGCTTCGCTTATGATCGTATCCACGGTGCGGTCGATGTCGGATTTGCGAGTCACATCCATGGGCAGAGGAGTGACCGCCACATCGCGGCGGGCAGCCTGTTCGCGGATCTCCCGCTCTTCGGCTTCGGTGAGCGCGGTTCCGTAGACGCGGAAATTGCGGGCGGCCAGGAACAAGGAGGATTCGAGGCCCAAACCGGAGCCCGCGCCGGTGATCAGAACAACGGATCTATCGTCAGTCGTCATCGGGGAATCGCGACCGCCACACGCCGAATATCCGTCTGCAAGATCTTGACGCCTGGCGCCGGCCACGCGGTTGCCGGCGGTGTTGCCGTAAGTGCTTGTTCTTCCGTCTCGAACAGGAGAAAACCGAAGCCTTGGCGGTCAACCGGGTCCACCCAGTATCCGGCTACGAACCCCGGCGCGGCCCGCAGCTTGGGCAAGATCCCGCCGGTAAGCGCAGCGGCGGCCGCCGGCGCCAGTTCCGGCTCGATCGTCAGACGAATCAGTGCTGCGTGCATACAGGCCATCTTAACTTAACGTCCTCATTCGCCATTCACTTCGCGGCGCGCGGCCAGTTGCAGTTGTATCTCATGCGCGGTGCGCCGGTTCAAGCGGTAGGGAAGAATAAAGATCAAAGAAAGGACCAGCAGCGCCGCCGGAACTGCGCCGTATAACAGGCCCACGTACGCAGTAGCGGCCGGCGGATGGCCGGGTGTACCGAAAGCGGCTCCTGGCGAGAGCTTCCGGAAGACGGCTAAAGAACTACCGGCCAACAGCAGGGCCCCCCCGGCGGCGATCTTTTCGCCGAAATTCATAATGCCAAAATAAATGCCTTCGCGGCGTAGGCCCGTGGTCAATTGGTCGGTATCGGTGACATCTGCGATCATGGAGGCCGGCACCACCCAAACGGCGCTAGCGAAGATGCCGCCCACCACGTGCCCGACGATGAGCGGAAAGGGGTGGCCTATGCCGAAGGGCCGGCCGCTGCCGATCAGCAATGTCGCCATGAGTAGGAGCGCGGCCGACGCGCTAGCAGCCATGATGTACAGAGTACGCTTCTCCGTGCGCCGGGCCAGCGACATCCACAGAACCACGCCACCCAAGGCGCCAGAGTAAAAGCAGGTCTGAATGAAACTCAGAATCCCGCTACGGCTGATGTGCGCATACCAGGTGAAGTAGTGGATCGCCATGCTGAAGTTCAGCACCACAGCCATGAAGAAAACAGTGGTCGAGAGCCAGATGGTGCGAAAGTGGCGGTTCTGCATGGAAATCCGGAAGCCGGAGAAGAAGTGCGACCCGGCGGAGTCGTCGCCGCCACCGCTGGTTCGATAGCGCAACGTGCTCAGCGTGCCGATCAAGCCGGCGATTGTCATTAAAGCGCCGAAAGCCAGCCCCATGTGCGGGTATCCGGCATAGTGCAGCTTGGGATCGGAGCCATCGGCGGCGGCTGGAAAGAAAATCAGGAAAGAAAGCGCCGAGGCCGCCAACGTGCCCACCAGTCCGAACAGTGTGCGAAGGCCCATGGTGCCGGTGCGGTCGTCGTAGTCGCGGCTCAACTCAGCGCCCAGGCTGAGATAGGGAATTCGGTAGACCGCGCTCGAGGCGCGCATCGCGACCGACCACGCCAGCAGCCACACAAACAGCCCGGCATGCCCCAGGCTGCGCGGAGGGCTGAAGAGCAGGAAAAAACAGGGTCCCACGAGCAGCGCTCCGGGCAGCATGAAAATGTGCCGGCGCCCGAAAGGGTGGCTGGTGCGATCCGATATATGGCCGATAAAGGGATCGAGCACGGCATCCACTACCAGGCTGCAGGAAAGGCCGATGCCCACCAGCGCGGGCGGCAAGCCCATCACCGAATTGTAGAAGAAAAGGAGGAAGAGGCCGGACAAGACCATCAGGACCGTGATAGGCATCTCGCCCACGCCGTAGAGTAGCTTGACGGAAAGCGGCAATGGACGCGGATCGGCGGCGAGGGGGGTGACCGGAGAGAGGCTAGGAGTGCTCATGAGGTGCGGTCCGTAGCGATCAGCGGGCCCCCACCGCCTCTTCCGAGTTTTCCGGAACAGGCTCACGCAGGAATTGCAAGATGTGGCCGGTCAGCAACTCGGGCTGTTCCAGCGGGCCGAAATGCTCGCCGCCCGGCAGCAGCACGGACTTGCAGTTAGGCAGCGCCTTGTGCAGGAAGTCGTACGAGCTGATGAAGTGCGAGTCGCGGCCGTAGACCAGCAGGGTGGGCGTTTGGATGGTACGCACCGCTTCCAAGGTCATGGCGCCGACTTCTTCGTAGTCCTTCAGCAGCGTGGTATTGCGGATCAGGTGCAACAACGGCTCGCGATTGCGCGGCAAACCGCGCGCCGGGCCGTAGAACTTAGGCGTTTCCAGGCTAAGCTGCAGCAGGAATTCGGCATCCGTGCGCTTGTCCTCTGGAACGTGGATGCCTACTTCTTCCAGTTTGGCCACCCAGGCCGCCCAGCCGATCCAATCCCTGTCGTTGCGGAGGTGGACCAGGGCGGCCAAACCCGGTTCCAGCGCGAGTAATTTGGACACCCGCTCGGGATACAGCAAGCTGAAGTACATGGCGATATCCGCGCCGAAGCTATGGCCCACCAGAATGGGCCGTTCGATTCCCATTTCGTCCAGGAAGCCGCGCAGATCCTCGGCCATATCGGCCGCGGTGTAGCCGGTGGGAGTGACATCGCTATAGCCGTGGCCGCGGAGGTCGTAGGTGGTGACGCGATACTCGCGGCGCAGGATGGGCGCCATGTAGAGATGCCAGACGGCGAGATTGCCCAGGAAGCCGTGCAGCATGACAATGTCCGGTCCCATGCCGACGGTGATGTAATGCAGGTTCACTCCGTTGGCTTTTATCTTTGGCATCGGTCAAAATTAAGACAGCTTTTCTTTAGTGCGCAACGCGGGTCTGGAGACCCGCTCGCAGGCGTGGACGCCTGCCCCACTATTCGATGTAACCTAATTCGCGAAGCCGCTCTAAAACTGTCTCCTCGTCCTCCAATTCGCCAGGCACGGGAACGCTGCTCGCGGGTCCTCCCGGTCCGCTCCCGGCGGTCCTTTGCACGGGATGCTCCTTTAGAACGGTGTCGCGATAGACCTCCTCTGGCACGCGGCCTTGCAACTCTTCGGGAAGAGGCAGGCCCAGACTATAAAGCACGGTAGGCGCGATATCCAAGATCGACAACTCATTAGCTACGAATCCACGCCGGATGGCCGGACCGCGCGCTCCGAAGACTCCCACAGGGCGGTGCGAGCCGGACACCGTGGGGCGTTGGGATACAGTTTCTTTCGAGGGCAGGATGGAAACCAGGCCGCCATCGCTCAGTATCAGGGTGAGGTCCGGCGCCGCATCGTGGTGCGGGCCCTGAAAGACCTCGTCGCGCGTGAAAACTTCGCTCACCAGCGGCTCTCCGGTGCGCAGGCTGGGTATCGTCCGGAGATCGTCGGATAGCTTCTTGAGGAACGCCGGGTACTCGGCGGCCGGCACGCCGGGCGAGGTTCCGTCGCTCACCACGACGTAAATACCGTTGCTGGTGGGGGTAGTGGCGAAAGCTTTGGTCTTGTTCCAATCCATTAGCCAGGTGTGTTTGGCCACTTGTCCGACGCCCAAAAGCGCTCCCTGGGTGTCGTGGGCTGCGCCGGCTTCGGACCAAGCCAGGTATCCGTTTTGCTCCAACCAGGTGTTGATATGCAGTACGTCGTAGGTTGGGCCGAAGCCGTGGTCGGAGGCAATCAGGACGGTGGCTTCCGGTCCGGCCAGCTCGCACATCTGCTTCAGCAGATCGTCTACGCAGCGGAAGTAGTTAAGGCACAGGTCACGAATATGGAACTCCCAATCTTCGGTAAGCGGACGGTCGTCCTCCGGGCGGAGGAAGCGCCAGCCGAGATGCTGCAGCTTGTCGACACCGTCGAACAGCACGGCTGTCAGCTCGGAAGGATCTTCCTCGCTGAGGTGCCGCAGGACCTGGAATAAGTTTTGCTCGCGACGGGCGTGCAGTTCGATCCAGGGTCCCAGTTCGGCGTGATCGGAAATGCCTTCAGTGGCCTTTTCCTCCAGCTTGATATCCATGGCCAGCTCGCGCTGGTTGAACCCGGGGATGGCCTTGATTTTCTCGAACAGGTTCTCCGGCCAGCAAGCCAGGCGTAACTGCTTCCACGGCACCCAGCCGGGCACGACATAGCCGGAAATATGGGGCGGCGGAAACATGGCCGGGAAATTGATGGTGGTGGTGCGCAGGCCTCCGGCGGAGGCCAGCGACCAGATGGTTTCGCACTGCACGTCGTTGGAGTTGAAGAAGCGGATGTGCCGGCTGACGGGCGAATCCATGCGGAAGAAATCGAAAACGCCGTGCTGGCCGGGCGTGCGCCCAGTCATTAAGGACGTCCATGCCGGTGGCGTCAAGGGGGGTACGATGGTGCGCAGACCGGCCCGTGCGCCTTCCGCGAAGAACGACTTTAAAAAGGGCATGACACCCTGGTCCATAAGCGGATCGAGGACGGAGAACGTCGCGCCGTCCAGGCCGATGAGCAGCGTGCGGATACTCATTGGACCCGCCTTGTGGCATCCGCACCCGCGGGGCCGCCGAGATGGGTATTAACGAAATTGGCAAGTTCGTCGATCGACAAATCGCGCTGTTGCTGGCCAATCTCGGCCAGCAATTCCGCGAAGGGCATCGGTGTTTGGTAGTGCTCCTGGATGGCGGTACACAGAACCACGGCGTCGAGCGATTCAAATCCCAGCCCGGTAAACAGCTTCGATTCCGGACCGACCGGGTCTGGATAATCCCAATCCTCGGTCAGCTCACCCATTTTTTGCAGCAGGTATTCGAGTATCTCCTGCCGGCTTGGCCTCATGCGGACTGCTCCCTGTTGAAAAATAATCGCGGAAAACACAAAGTCGGACTCACGCGCGGTGTCAACGATTAGCAACTTGCCGCGCAATTGCGGGAAGTGGTGGAGCGCACCGTCGCGCAACTCCACTTCAACCGTGCCGTTGGCGGTCTCGGCGCGGGTAATATGGAAAGCCAGCAGGCCGGCGCTTAAACCGCGGCCCAATGCTTTGCCCACGGCCTCCTTGGCGCACCACATGCGCAACGCCCATTCCTGGCGCAGATTCGGCGGCAGAGCGGCCAGCAGGTAGCGCTCATCGGGACTGAAGGCTATGGCTTCGAAATCCTGGCGGCGGTGCGAGAGACTCTCCAGATCGATACCTACCCGGGCGTCGGGATTGAGGACTGCCATCGCCACGGCGGTGCCATTGCTGTGGGCGATGGAGAGGGCGGGGGCGGGTCCAGGGGTACCCGTGCAGACCAGGGGGTCTGCCCCACATCTCACTACCGGGCGGCCGTAGGGGTCAGGGACAATCTCGATTTCGGCGGGCGATAGGCGCAAGTCCAAATTCCTTTCGAGCAGCGACCGCACCGCATGCTTGGCGACGCAGCGGCCCAGCAGCCATTCGTGGCGGCGCTTCTCCACGGCGCGCATGGATCTCCAATGGGCGTGTTCGGCTGGGTTGAGGATCAGGTCTGCCAGCATATCCGGTTCGTAGGGAAGGGCATCCAGACGACAGTAGACAGACTCCGGCAATCGCGCCAGCGCCGCCGGCGAGTCGTAAACCAAGCTGCCAAGAGCATTCATAAACAAGCCGCCCCTATCCTGCCCAGGCGCGCATAGCCAGCACGGCGTTTTGGCCGCCAAAAGCGAAAGCGTTGGCTAACGCGGCGCGCACGGTGGCGGTGCGGCTCCGGTTGGGAACATAGTCCAGGTCACACTGGGGATCCGGCGATTGCAGATGCATGGTGGGCGGAACGTGGCCCTCGGCGATAGCCTTTACTGCGCAAATTACGTTGCAGACGCCCGCCGCGGAAATGGTGTGACCAATTTGGCCCTTGTTCGAGGATACCATCAAACGTTTGGCATGCGGGCCGAACGCGCGTTTGATGGCGGCGGTCTCAATGGGGTCGTTCTTGGGGGTGGAAGTGCCATGCGCGGCGATGTAGTCGATTTCCTCCGGGGCTAGGGAGGCCTGCCGCAGAGCGATCGAAATGGCCTGCGCTTCGGCGCTGCCATCCGGGGAAGGGTCGGTCAAAGTGTGGGCATTCAGGCTGGAGCCATAGCCTGCGAGCTCGGCGTAAATATGCGCGCCACGGGCTTGGGCGCCGTCGAGAGTTTCCAAGAGCACAGCGCCGCCGCCTTCACCCATCACGAAGCCGTCGCGCTGCCGGTCGAACGGGCGGGAAGCCATTTCCGGATTGGCGTTGCGGCTCAACGCACCCAGGAGGCTGAATGCCAGGATGGGCAGCGGACTGACCAAGGCTGCCGCACCGCCGGCCAGCATGGCTTTGACCTTGCCCAGGCGCACCAGCCGGAAGGCTTCGCCGATCGCGTGAGAGCTGGCCGCGCAGGCGGTATCCATGACAAAAGCCGGCCCGGCGAGTTTCAGCACCTTGGCTGGCACGCTGGCGATCATATCGCCCAGGCGGCGATAGAAGCTGTTGTCGGGTTGCCGGCCTTCGCGGGCGAAGCGGCCCATATCCAGCGCCGGGCTATCCGGCTTGCGAAGCTGGAAATAGTGCTTCATGAGCGCCATGTCGAGATAGTTGACGCTGGTTCCTACCGCGATTCCGATGTCCGCGGGGGCCAGATCAAGAGGAGCTTCCCCGGTGCGATTCAGTTGCGCGTCCGCCAATGCCTCGCGGGCGACCGGCAGGAACAAACGGACGCCGCGGCGGCACCATGCCGATGGGATGGAATCGGCCCCCGTCTGGCGCGGCACGTGTTTGACCTCGGCAACCACTTTGGTGTTGTACTCCGACGGATCCCAAAAAGTGAGCGGTGCGATTCCGCTATCGCCGGCCAGCAGCCGTTGCCAGCACGTGCGCAGATCCGGACCGAGCGAGGTGCTCATGCCCATTCCGGTAATGACCACTCTGTGCATCGGCGGTTGTTCCTTTAGCCCGCAGCACGACAGGCCGGGAAGGCCTGTCCCACTGTTAGCCGGCGGCGAGCAGTTCCGCGCCCTCTTCCTTCACGATTTCGGCGGTGTCGCGGAGCAGGAAACCTTGACCGATCAGGTATTCCATAATGCGCTCGGCGTTCTCCTGCGGGGTCGTTTTGCCGGTGAGGAGAGTGATTTCCGGGTTGAGTGGCGCTTCGTAGGGATCGTCCACACCGGTGAATCCCTTGATCACACCGGCACGGGCTTTACCGTAAAAACCCTTCACGTCCCGCTGCTCGCATATTTCGACCGGGGTATCGACAAAGGTTTCGATAAACGCGTCGTTACGCATCATGGCGCGCACCCGATTGCGGGTTTCGCGATAGGGGCTGACCGCCGCGCAGATGACCGCGCCGTGGTGCCGCACGATTTCCGATGCCACGTAGCCGATGCGCATGATGTTGGTGTCGCGATCTTCGGCCGAGAACCCCAAACCTTTGGACAGGTGCGTGCGCACTACGTCGCCGTCCAGTACCGTGATCGAGCGGCCGTGTTCCATCAGCATGACAGTCAGAATGTCGGCGATGGTGCTCTTGCCGGCGCTGGGCAGGCCTGTGAACCAGACGCAGAAGCCTTGCTTGTTGCGCGCGGGGTAGGCCGAACTCAGGATCTCGGCGGTTTCCTTGCGCGTGAACCAGGGCGGCAGCAGGCGGCCCTTGGTCAGGTAGTTGTCGCGCACCTGGGTGCCCGAAATGGAGAATACCTTGCGGTTGGGCTGGACTTCGGTGACCTGTTCGTAACGGTCCTCGTCGGCCAGATAAACCATCTCCTCGTAAGGCAGGCATTTCACGCCGATCTCGTCGCCGTGCTTCTTAAGCAGTTCGCGGGCGGCGGCGGGATCGTAGAACGGCTTACCCTTGGAGTTTTTGCCGGGGCCGGCGTGGTCGCGCCCGACGATGAAGTGGTTGCAGCCGAAGTTCCGGCGGATAATGGCGTGCCAGATGGCCTCCCGCGGGCCGGCCATGCGCATGGCCAGCGGCAGCAGGCTGAGCAGCGTGGTGTTGGGATCGTAATAATTTTCGACCAGCGCCTTGTAGATGCGCACGCGGGTGTAATGGTCCACATCCCCTGGCTTGGTCATGCCGACCACCGGGTTGAGCAGCAAGTTGGCTCCGGATTCCTGCGCGGCGCGCTTGGTGAGCTCCTCATGTGCGCGGTGCATAGGATTGCGGGTCTGGAAGGCCACTACATCGGAATTGCCCATGTGCGACAGCAGTTCCCGCACTTCCGCGGGGGTGCGCCGCAATTCCGGGAAATCGAAGTGCTGGGGCATCTCTAGCACTTTGAGAGGCCCGCTGAGGCGGAACTTGCCCCAGGAGAACATCTCCCGGTAGGTGGGGTGTTCTTCATCGGAGCATCCCAGGCCTTTGGCCGCTTCTTCATGCGGGTCGGCTTCGAAGATCTCGTCCACGCGCATCCAGGCGATCAGGTTGTTATTGGCATTGCGCAGGGCGATTTCCTGCCCTTCGTGAATGCCGTCCAGTTTGGCGACAGGCAGGGTAATGGGGATGGACCAGATGAGCCCATTCGCCAGCCGCATGTTGTTCAGCACGCTGTCGTAATCGGCCCTGCCCATGAAACGGTTCAGCGGGGAAAACCCGCCAAAGGCCAACAACTCCAGGTCGCACAAACTGCGGGGCGACAGTTGCAGGGTGGGTCCCTCGCCGGCGCGGCGCGCCAAATCCTCGCGCTCGCTGCCTGCGACCCGAAGATCGATCAATTCGCCGCCGTAAGGCGTATTCAATTCGACTTTATTTTTGGATTTCATTTTTCTCCGAAATTCATTTTTTCCCGACTTCGTTGTGACAAACCGGGAGCTTAAGCGCGGGCAAACCTATTGCATAGCCGACATGGCGATGCCTGGCAAGATAGCCAAAGATTAAGGATACTCTGCCGACTGGCGAAACGGCAGACCAGCCAGTACCAGATCTTCGCGGTACGATACCACCCTTGTCAATCCGTTAAACTCCTGGAGGGTGTGTTTCCTAACAAATTCGCCCACAGCCGACTTCCATGCGGCTGCGCGCCAGAAGGCTTAACCCCTGCATGGAATCGGGCGTCTCCAATCCCGCCAGATCCAATAAAGTGGGAGCGACATCCAGTAAATGCATGCCTTCAAACTCGCCTCTCACCGGCAGATTGGGCGAAGCCAGCAGAAAGCTGCCAAACTGCGCGTGATTGCAATCGTCGGGGCCGGTATCGTTCTCCTGTAGATAAAGCGAGTCGTAACCCAACCCG
>Ga0209380_10002607_pt1 | contig 11474 bp, 10 predicted proteins | sample HubBroMetageWFT6_FD_188347 | JGI IMG/M metagenome (GOLD analysis project Ga0209380, IMG submission 188347) | Warmed and freeze-thawed soil microbial communities from the Hubbard Brook experimental Forest, New Hampshire - Hubbard Brook CCASE Soil... | ecosystem: Environmental > Terrestrial >...
GGAGTGAACATCGGAAGCATCATCATCGCCGTGATCGGCGCGGTGGTTGTGTTGCTGGTCTACCGTGCGGTCGCCTCCCGCGCCTGAGTGAACGGTCAGTCGGCGGCGGCGCTCCAACGCGCCGCCGAACGGTCGTCTTCCTGTTTGGATTCGATCCATCCCTCGACAGCCCCGTCACTGCGTATCGCACGCTTCCAGAACGGCGCGCGGGTCTTGAGGTAATCCATCAGCATCTCGGCCGCCGCGAACGCCGCGCCGCGATGCGCGGCGGCGACCGCGACGAAAACGATCTGCTCGCCCGGCGCGATGCGGCCATAGCGATGGATGACGGTCGCGCCCAGAAGCGGCCAGCGCGCCTCGGCCTCACTCGCCGCGCGCGCGACCTCTTCCTCGGCCATGCCAGGATAATGCTCGAGCTCGAGCGCGGCGAGCGATCCGCCCTCGTCGCGGCAGTAGCCGATAAAGCTCACGACCGCGCCGACGTCAGTTCGCCCGTGCGCGAGCGCCCCGGCCTCCGCGCCGGGGTCGAAATCCTCTCGCTGGACGCGGACGCTCGCCATCGCTTTCAGCCGCCGGTCATCGGCGGAAAGAACGCCACTTCCTTCACCCCCGCGATGGACGCGCCGCTGCGGGCGTGAACCCGATCGAGCGCGGCGCGAACGGCCGCTGGCTTGTCGAAGGCGAGCGCGTAGCCCTCTCCGCGCTCACGGAGCCAAGCGATGAGATCGCCGACTGTCTTCACCGTCGGGGGCGGATCGAGCTCTTCCTCCGCCGTGCCGACGCGTTCACGCACCCAGGCGAAATAAAGCGCCTTCATTCTCGTCTCAGTCGCTCCCGGCGTGATCGTAGCTCGCCTTCATATAGTCCCAGCCAGTGTAGAGCGTTACTATGGCGGCGATCCACAACAGCACAATCCCGGTTGTTATCGATCCCCGAAGGACGGATTCCCCGGCCGGCCCAGCGATGAGAAAAGCCAGCGCAATGAACTGCACAGTGGTCTTCCACTTGGCGAGCGCGGTGACCGGCAGCGGAACCCTGAGCTCCGCCAGATACTCACGCAAACCCGACACCAGGATTTCCCGGCAAAGGATGACGATCGCCGCCCATAGCGTGAGTCCCGAAATGGTCCGGTTGGCGGCGAGCACCAGGATCACCGCGGAGACGAGAAGCTTGTCGGCGATCGGGTCCAGCATTCTTCCAAGCGAAGACTGTTGCGACCACGCCCGCGCCAGATAGCCGTCGAAAAAGTCGCTGATCCCGGCGGCGATGAAGATCGCGAGCGCTGTCCATCGCGCCCACGGCTCATCCGGCCAGAACAAAAGCCCGGCGACAAGCGGGACCGCCGCGACCCGCGCATAAGTCAGTATATTGGGCAGAGACCAATTGCGGCTGATCGGACGGGCGGTGGAAGAAACCATTTGCGACGCAGCAGACATCGTGCCTGTTCCCCCGTCAATAGCGCCCGCGAAGCGCACGCGCCAAGCGGCCGTCGGTCACGCGGCGCGGACAAAGCTGGGGACGATGGCGCGCACGCCAGTCTCCGCCGGCACAAGTTCGTTTAGTGTCAAGGTCTTCAAAGTCTTTTCCCGTGGCTAGGACCTCGCCCAATGCCGAATGTTCATGTCGTCGCCCATCCGCTGGTGCAGCACAAGTTGACGCTGATGCGGGACAAGACCGTCTCGACCAAGGGCTTCCGCCAACTCATGAACGAGATCGGCATGCTGCTAGCCTACGAGGTGACGCGCGACCTGCCGCTCGAAATGGTCGAGGTGGAAACGCCCCTCACGAAAACCATGGCGCCGACCATCTCCGGCAAGAAGCTGGTGTTCGCACCGATTTTGCGCGCCGGCGTTGGATTTCTTGACGGGATGCTCAATCTGGTGCCGAGCGCGCGGGTCGCCCACATAGGGCTCTATCGCGACCCCCATACGCTTGAGGCGGTAGAGTACTATTTCAAGGCCCCGGCGGACGTGGCCGACCGGTTGGTCATCGTGATGGACCCGATGCTGGCGACCGCAAATTCAGCGGTCGCCGCGATCGACCGCCTCAAGCGGCGTGGAGTGAAGGACATCCGCTTCGTCTGCCTTCTCGCCGCGCCCGAGGGGATCGAACGGCTGACAAAAGCGCATCCGGAGGTTCAGATCTGGACCGCGGCGATTGATGAACGGCTCGACGACCACGGCTATATCGTTCCTGGCCTCGGCGATGCGGGCGATCGCATGTTCGGCACCAAATAGAAGCGCGGCGTTCGACCGCCCAGCTTCCGATAGGCTCGGCCTTGGCGAGCGAGGGGTCCAAGGCCGGGACTAACAATCCGTCTTACTTGCGACGCCGGCGCTGCTGGCCAAGGCCCATCTGCTTCGCCAGAGCCGAGCGCGCCTTGGCATAGGCGGGAGCGACCATGGGATAATCAGACGGAAGGCCCCACTTCTCCCGATATTCTTCCGGAGACAGGTTGTATTGGGTCCGCAAATGCCGCTTCAACGACTTGAATTTACGACCATCCTCCAAGCAGATGATGTAATCGCTGGTAATCGACTTCTTCGGCGGGACGGCGGGTTTGGCTGCTTCGACTACGACTGGTTGTGCGCCAGTCGCGACACGCACGAGTGCTGCGTGAACGTCGCTGAGAAGCGACGGCAACTCGCTCGATGGCACGGAATTGTTCGACACATAGGCCGATACAATCTCCGCGGCGAGTTCAATGTGGTTCGTGGAATCGCTCATTGTTGACGTTACTCCAATAAGTGGCCTGCAGAGAGAGCGCCTCGTTAACGATCATCTTCACGCCATTCTTTGCTCATCGGACTATGACGAGCATGCTCATTCTTTGTCGCCTGTTGCGACTTGGGGCGAGAGCCACATAGCGCAAAAGAAAGCATACCACAATACAAGATATGAAGACTTCAACTACCGCGCTCGATGGAGATCGGGTGAATACTCACAATGAGCTGTCTGAAAAACGCTGAATTTATATAAAAAAAGAACTCTCTTCACTTGACAGACGGCGATTGTCGTGCCGCGAACGCTTTGGTCGAATCATCCCGGCCCGTTTTCAGGATCGTGGTACGTCCACGCGAAAGCTTACGCTGCTGCATAATTGCCCGCCAGAAACAATCGCGAACTTGATTCGTCGCGGCAGGTGGCCGCGTTCATCTGCGCCGCTGCTTCGCGAACAATGATCGAGGCAAAGAATATGACTGCCCGAGGATGTCATCGGCGCTCAAAGCGACTATATGCGGCTTGCCGATCCAATTGATCGGCGCCGCGTGAGTTCCAATGCAGCATCAAAAGACGTCAACGTTCGTCGCCGCGCGCAGGAACGCGACGCGGCAGGCTACGCTGACGGGAACCGTCCAGCTCCTGTGGCCTTACATCTGGCCGGCCGACCGCGCTGATCTGAAGCTGCGCGTATTTCTCGCCGTGGCGCTGATGCTGCTCTCGAAGTTGTTCACGATCGCAATTCCCTATTCCTACAAATGGGCGACCGATGCGGTCGCGGGCAAGCTGGCGCTGGATGCGGTCCCGCTGCCGCGCGTTCTGATCGGAGCGGCGGCGCTGACCGCTCTTTACGGGGTCTTGCGCATCCTGATGGCGTTCACCCAGCAGGGCCGTGACGGCCTGTTCGCGGCAGTCGCCATGAACGCGGTGCGCCGATTGGCGATCGAGGTGTTCGAGCATTTGCACCGCCTGTCGTTGCGCTTTCATCTGGAGCGCAAGACTGGCGGACTCACTCGCGTTCTTGAGCGCGGGCGCAACGCGATCGAGACCCTCATCCGCACCTCGATGCTGACTGCGATCCCGACGGTGGTCGAGTTCGCAATGATCGTCGCCGCCATGCTGATCACGTTCGACTGGCGCTATGTCGTCGCGATCAGCGTCACGGTGGTCGCGTATTTGGTCTTTACGACTTTGGCCACCAATTGGCGCATTGGCATCCGGCGCTCGATGAATGAAAGTGACACGGACGCCAACACCAAGGCGATCGACAGCCTGCTCAATTTCGAGACAGTGAAATATTTCGGCGCCGAGGGACGGGAAGCCGCGCGATACGATAAAGCGATGGCTCGGTACGAGCGGATGAGCGTTCGCACCTACGTGTCGCTCGCGGTTCTAAACGCGGGTCAGGCCTTCATCTTCACGCTCGGCCTGATTGTCGTCCTCCTGATGTGCGTCGCCGAAGTCAGAAATGGAACCAAGACCGTTGGCGCCTTCGTGCTCGTCAACCTCATCATGCTGCAGCTCTATCAGCCGCTCAATTTCATGGGGATGGTTTACCGGGATATCAGGCAGGCGATCATCGACGTCGAGGCGATGTTCGTCATCCTGGCGCAGAATCCCGAAGTCGAGGACATTCCCGGCGCTCAGCCTTTGAAGGTGAGCGCGGGCGCAGTCCGGTTCGAGAATGTCGACTTCGCCTACGATCCGGAAAGGCCCATTTTGCGTGGCGTCTCGTTCGAGGCGCCGGCGGGGCACACGATCGCCATCGTCGGGCCGTCCGGCGCCGGCAAGTCCACGATATCGCGCCTCCTGTTCCGGTTCTATGAGCCGAACGCCGGACGCATATTGATCGATGGACAGAATATCGCCGCTGTCACGCAGAGTTCGCTGCGCGCGGCAATCGGCATGGTGCCGCAGGACACGGTGCTGTTCAACGATACGATCCTTTACAACATCCACTATGGGCGTGACGGCGCCAGCGAGGGCGAGGTGATCGCCGCCGCCGAGAATGCGCAGATCGACGGGTTCATTCGCTCGCTGCCGCAGGGCTACGATGCGCCGGTTGGCGAGCGTGGCCTCAAGCTCTCGGGCGGTGAGAAGCAGCGGGTGGCCATTGCGCGCACGATGCTCAAGGCGCCGCCGATTCTGGTGCTCGACGAAGCGACATCGGCGCTCGACAGCTTCACCGAGCGCGAGATTCAGTCGGCGCTGGAGCGCGTCTCCCGCGGGCGCACGACAATTGTGATCGCCCATCGCCTGTCGACCGTGGTCAACGCCGACGAGATTCTGGTGCTCGACAAGGGCGTCATCGCCGAGCGCGGGTCCCATCAGGAGCTGCTCGAGCGGGGCGGAATCTATGCCGCACTGTGGAGCCGCCAGAGGCAGGTCGATGCGGCGCAGGAATTGCTCCGGCAGGCCGGCCGCGAAGACGACCTCGCGCCAGACGGGCTTATGCCTCAGCCCGCGCCGTGACATTGGGGACGTTTGGCGCCATGAGTGCGCGCGGTTTGTCTTCGAGCGCTGGTCAATGAGCATCGTCAAATCGCTGCGCGGCCAGCTCGCGCCGATCCATCCTGAAGGCTATAAGTTCGTCTTGGGCTTCGCCGTTGCGGCGCTCATCCTGTGGTGGCTATGGGCGCCGCTCGGCTGGCTCGGCCTTATCGCCACGCTTTGGTGCGCTTATTTCTTTCGCGATCCCGCGCGCGTCACGCCGGTTCGCAGCGACCTGGTCATTGCGCCCGCCGACGGCGTAGTCAGCTTCGCCGGCTTCGCCGCGCCTCCACCCGAGCTTGGCCTCGGCATGGCGCCGTTGCAACGGGTCTCGATCTTCATGTCGGTTTTCGATTGCCACGTGAATCGCGCGCCCGTCCAGGGCCGCGTCGCTCAGATCGTCTATCACCCCGGCCTCTTTCTCAGCGCCGACCTCGACAAGGCGAGCGAGGACAACGAGCGCAACAGCCTCGTCATCGATGCCCCATCCGGCCGATTTGGCGTGGTGCAGATCGCAGGCCTGGTCGCCCGCCGGATCGTATGCTTCACGCACGAGGGCGCGCTGGTCGGCGCCGGCGAACGCATTGGACTGATCCGTTTCGGCTCGCGCGTGGATGTCTACCTGCCGTCGGGCGCGCATATCGTGGTCGGCGTCGATTCGCGCGCCATTGCTGGCGAGACCGTGATCGCGCAGGTAGCGGCCGAGGTCGAGCCGCCGCCCTTTCAGCGGAGCTGAAGCATGAACGAAATCGGCCCCCCGCCTCGGGCGCCGATCGGTGATTCCGCATCGCCGCGTCGCGGCCTCCGGGCCGTGCCTCTCAGGCTCTTGATCCCCAATCTCATCACGCTGTTCGCGCTCGGCCTAGGCTTGACGGCGATCCGCCTGGCGATGGAGGGATCGATCGACTGGGCGGTGAGCGCGGTCGCCGGCGCGGCGGTGCTTGATGGCCTCGACGGGCGAATCGCGCGCGCTTTGAAGGGAACCTCGAGGTTCGGGGCCGAACTCGATTCGCTTGCCGACTTCGTCGACTTCGGCGTCGCGCCGGCGCTGGTGCTGTACGTCGCCAACCTGCACGCGGCCAAAAACTTCGGCTGGGTCGCGGCGCTCTTGTTCGCTATGGCTTGCGCTTTGCGTCTCGCGCGTTTCAACGTCATGATCGACGAAGATCAGCCTTCATGGCGAAAAAACTTCTTCGTAGGGATGCCGGCGCCCGCGGGCGCGATTGTCGGCCTCCTGCCGATCTACCTTCACTATGCGTTTGATCTCGGCCAATCGACCTCGCGATCCGCCGTGATCGAAAGCCTCTATGTCCTGGCGGTGGCTCTGTTGATGGCGAGCCGCGTGCCGCACTTCACCGGCAAAACGATCGGCCGCGTGCCGCGCGAATATGTCTCGGTGGTGCTGGTCGGCGTCGCCGCTGCGCTCCTCATCCTGTTCAACTTTCCGATGCAGGCGCTGGTCGCCGTCACGCTCGTCTATCTCGCCTCGATCCCAGTCGCGGTCAGGCGTTATCGCGCGCTTGAGCGCGCGGCCCAGTAGCGGCAAGGTCGCGCTCGTCATTCGAGCCTCTTGCGCTCAATCGCCGGTCAGGCATCATAGGGGCGCCATGGCCATCGGGCTCGCCAACGGATATTGTTCGCTCGCTTCCAGGATCCGCGTCTTCATGTCGACCCGACCGCCTCGTTTCTCACTCGGCCGCGCCGCTCGGGCGGCGGTCTTTGCAATTGCGGCGATCACGCTCGCGGCCTGCAACAGCAAGAACGCCTACGTTCCGCCGCCGCCGCCCAAGGTGCAAGTCGCGCAGCCGCTGCAGCGGCCGGTGACCGAATACCTCGAACTCACGGGGAACACCCAGGCGTTCGCCTCGGTCGATCTCGTGGCGCGCGTGCAGGGCTTTCTCACCTCGATCGACTACGTCGACGGAGCGACCGTCAAGAAAGGCGCGCAGCTCTTCGGCATCGAGCGGGACATCTACCAGGCGCAGGTTAACCAGCAGGAGGCGACGCTCGCCTCCGACCAGGCGACGGAGGAGTACAACAAGGCCGAATATGGGCGGCAGGCGACGCTCGCCCGGCAGGATTTCGCCAGCCAGGCGACGGCGCAGGAGTGGAAGTCCAAGTGGGACCAGTCAGCGGCCGACATCCTCAACGCCCAGGCGGCCATCTGGCTCGCCAAGATCAACCTCGGCTACACTCAGGTGCTTGCTCCGTTTGACGGCGTCGTCACGAACCACCTCGTGGATCTCGGCGCGCTGGTCGGCGTCTCCGGGCCAACCAAGCTTTCCACGATCATCCAGACCGATCCGCTCTATGTCTATTTCACCTTGAGCGAGCCGCAAATCCTGTCGATCCAGAGAAACCTCGCCAAGCACGGCATCGCATTGCGCACCTCGAAACTGTCGGACGTCCCGGTGGAGATCGGGCTGCAGGGCGAGGAGGGCTATCCTCACAGGGGGCATCTCGATTATGCTTCGCCGCAGGTCGATTTTGCCACCGGCACGCTGACCGCGCGCGCCTTGTTCGACAACAAAGACGGCGCCATCCTGCCGGGCCTGTTCGTGCGGGTGCGCACGCCGATTGGCCAGCAGGACAAGGCGTTGCTCACGCGGAACGACGCGATCGGTACGAGCCAGGAAGGAAGCTACGTGCTGGTCGTCGGCGACGACAATGTCGTTCAAAGGAAGGTCGTCACGACGGGGGTGCGCGACGGACAGCTGCGCGTGATCGAATCGGGGTTAAGCCCAGGCGACTGGGTCGTGACCGAGGGCGTTCAGCGTGCCTTTCCCGGCGCGAAGGTCGATCCGCAGCGGGGCCAGCTGGCTTCAGCCGAGCCGGCGCCGGTATCGAGCCCTGAGAAAGCCGCCACGGATCAGCAATGAGCTCGGAAGGCCGGGCGGGAGCCATCTCGCGCTTTTTCATCGACAGGCCGGTGCTCGCCAATGTGCTCGCGCTCGTCATCGTAGTCATCGGTCTGGTCGCCCTCGTTAACCTGCCAAGCTCGCAATATCCCAACGTCGTTCCACCCACCGTCCAGGTGACGACGAGCTATCCCGGCGCGAGCGCGATGACTCTCGTCAACACCGTGGCGCTCCCGATCGAGCAGAACGTCAACGGCGTCGAGAACATGATCTACATGCAGTCGACGAACGCGAGCGACGGCACGTACACCCTGACCGTCACCTTCGCGATCGGCACGGATCCGGACGAGGACGAGATCCTGGTGCAGAACCGGGTGTCCGCGGCGCTTTCGTCGCTGCCGCAGGAAGTGCAGCTTCAGGGCGTGACGACGAAGAAGAAGTCGACGTCGATTCTTGAGTTCGTCGTCCTGACCTCCCCCGACAGTCGCTTCGATTTCCTGTTCCTGTCGAACTACGCGGTCATCAATGTGCAAGACGAGCTGCGCCGCCTTCCCGGCGTCGGCGACGTGACCGTGCTCGGCACCGGTCAATATGCCATGCGCATATGGCTGGACCCGAACCTTTTGCAGGCGAGGGGACTGACGCCGCAGGACGTCATCAACGTCATCCAGCAGCAAAGCCAGGAAGTGGCGGCCGGACAGATCGGCGCGCCGCCCGCGCCGAAAGGCCAGGACTTTCAATATACGCTCGACCTCAAGGGCCGGCTCGATGATCCGAGGGAGTTCGAGAATATCATCGTCAAGGTCGATTCGGCGAATGGCGGCCGCATCACCAGGATACGGGACGTCGGGCGCGCCGAGCTTGGCGCGCAGACTTATAGCCAATCGTTCAATCTGGACGGCCGGCCCGGCGCCGGCATCGCGGTCTCGCTGCTGCCCAACGCGAACGCGATTGCGGTCTCGAATGAAGTCCAGGCGAAAATGGACGAGCTCGCCAAGGCCTTCCCGCAAGGGCTTGCCTATGTCGTGCCCTACAACACGACGAAATTTGTGAAGGCGGCGATCGCCGAAGTCTACAAGACCCTGATCCAGGCGGCGATCCTGGTGCTTATCGTCATCCTCGTCTTCCTTCAGGACTGGCGGGCGATGCTCGTGCCAGCGACGACCGTGCCGGTGACGCTCATCGGCGCGTTCGCGGCGATGGCGGCGCTTGGCTTCTCGATCAATCTTCCCACTCTGTTCGCCATCGTGCTCGCAATCGGCATCGTGGTCGACGACGCAATCGTCATCGTTGAAGGCGTCGCGCGATACGTTGAGCAGGGAATACCCGGCCGCGCGGCGGCGGCCCGGGCAATGGACGAACTGACTGGGCCTGTCCTCGGCATCACGCTGGTGCTGATGTCGGTGTTCATTCCGGCCGCCTTCTTGCCAGGGCTGACCGGGCAGCTGTACCGGCAGTTCGCGCTCGTCATCGCGTCCACGGCCTTCATCAGCGCCGTCAATGCGCTCACGCTCAAGCCCACACAATCGGCGCTGTGGCTCAGGCCGCCGAAGCCGCCTGAGCAGCGCAACTTTTTTTCCCGCGGGTTCAACGCCGTCTATGGCGCCCTAGAACGTGCCTACACTGGACTGATCGGCGTCATGGTCCACCGGAGCGGTTTGATGGTCGCCCTGGCGCTTATTCTGGTTGGCGTCGCGCTCTGGGGACTGACGCGCGTGCCGACCGCGTTCCTGCCGACTGAGGATCAGGGCTACGTGATCGTCGCTGCGCAATTGCCAGACGGCGCGTCTAAGGAGCGGACAGATCGGGTGCTGGAGCAGATCCAGGGGATGGCTAGCAAGGTTCCCGGGGTCGAGCACGTGGTCACCGTCAGCGGCGTATCCATTCTCGACAATCTGGCGAGCCTCGCCAACGCTGGCGTCGCCTTCGTCGTCCTGAAGGATTGGGACGCGCGTCTCAAAGAGCCAGGGCAGGACGTCCGTACGATCCTCGAGCGCCTCAACGGCGGCCTGCAGGGCGTGCCGCAAGCTTTCGCCTTCGCGCTCCCCCCGCCGCCAATCCAGGGCATCGGCAACGTCGGCGGCTTCACGATGCAGGTCGAACTCAGGAACGGCAATTTCGACTACGCCCTGCTTCAGACTCTGACCAACGCCGTGGTCGCCAACGCCAACGCGCAATCTTCGCTTCAGCGGGTCGCCACGACATTCCGCGCGGGCGCGCCGCAAATCTTTGTCAATGTAAACCGCATCAAGGCGGAGACGCTTGGCATCACCGTTGGACAGCTGTTCGCCGCGCTCTCCGACTATGTCGGTTCGAACTATGTCGGCCAAATCACCAAGTTCGGCCACGTCTTCCAAATCTATGCGCAAGCGGAGGCCAAGTATCGCGCCAACGTGGACGACATTCGCAATCTCAAGGTCAAGGCGGGCGACGGAACCATGACGCCGATCGGAACGGTGGTCGACATCAACGAGGTTCAAGGCCCATCGCTCATCAGCCTCTACAACCTCTATGCGTCGTCGACCATCGTGGGCAGCCCGGCGCCCGGTTTCAGCTCGGGGCAGTCCCTCGATATCATGGAGCAGATCGCCAACAACACTCTGCCGACGGGAACGGGCTTCGAATGGACCGCCATGTCTTTCCAGGAGAAGCAGCTCGGCAACCAGACCTATTACGTGTTCGGCTTCGCGCTCCTGCTCGTCTATTTCGTTCTCGCGGGCCAGTATGAAAGTTGGATTCTGCCCCTGGCGGTGATCCTGTGCGTGCCGATGGCTCTGCTCGGGACGGTCGCCGCGCTGACCACGCTCGGCGCCATCAGCGTCGCCGCCAGCCAAAGCGGCGTCGCCGCCAACAACCTCTACACGCAGATTGGTCTCATCCTCCTGATCGCGCTCGGCGCTAAGAACGCGATCCTGATCGTGGAATACGCCCGCCAGCAGCGCGCCGAAGGAAAAGCGATTGTCGACGCGGCGGTGGAAGGGGCGCGGCTGAGATTCCGGCCCATTCTCATGACCTCCTTCGCCTTCATTCTGGGCGTTCTTCCGCTTGTGCTGGCGACGGGCGCGGGCGCTTCCGCGCGCAAATCAATCGGTATGGCGGTTTTTTTCGGCATGATCGCTTCGACCTGTCTCGTGGTGGTTTTCGTTCCGTCGTTTTATGTGGTCATGCAGTGGCTGGAGGAACGCAGAATGGGAAAGCGCGCGCCTGACGCGGCGCCCCCGGTCGCCGAGTCGAAGAATGCGGCGCGCTCGTCAGTCGCCTGACGAATCGCCGGGTCTGGCCTTCGCGCGTCGCGCGCCTTAAACAAGGCGCGGCGTTTCGAGCCGCGCCGCTAGAGAATTCGCCGTTGGAGGGACCGTCATGAGGCTTCGAGTCGTCTCTTTGGCGATGGGTTTAGTGCTGTCC
>Ga0209380_10002609_pt1 | contig 11472 bp, 10 predicted proteins | sample HubBroMetageWFT6_FD_188347 | JGI IMG/M metagenome (GOLD analysis project Ga0209380, IMG submission 188347) | Warmed and freeze-thawed soil microbial communities from the Hubbard Brook experimental Forest, New Hampshire - Hubbard Brook CCASE Soil... | ecosystem: Environmental > Terrestrial >...
TTGCAGCAAACACGGCAGCTAGCAACTTTCCGCTCCGTGTGGTTGCTGTCCTTCAACGTGTGGTTTCTTTAGGGGAACTTGTTGATTTTGTTGGGCGTCGCACCGCGCCCACCTGCCTGCTCTTCGATCAGAACTAGGAAGGTGTCGAATGCCTACGCCACGCACCAAGTCCATCAGTACGAAGGTCACTGAAGAGGAGTACACGCAGTTTGAAGGTCTTGCGGGAGATCAAACGATCAGCGAGTGGGCACGCGAGACTTTGATGAAGGCAGCTAAGCCTAGTCCAGCCGAGCAAACCATCGTTGCTGAACTACTGGCCCTGCGAATGATCCTGGTGAATATCCTGGGCATCATTGCCAACCGAGAACCGCTCACGGGCACAGATATGGACGACATTATTAACCGGGCCGATGCGAGCAAGTTGGCGAAGGCATTGGAAAGGCTAACAAGGGCAACTACGGAGCCACAGCGAGGCTGAGGGACAACCCGATCGGAGCGACGCCATGCATATGAACTGGGGCCGACGAGACAGCACGGATGGGCCAAGCATGCAGCCCATCTATACCTATGCCTTGGTGCTCCTCTCCCTCCTAGCAACTCTGGGAATCGAGGGCTTCCGCTACGTGCGGGTCTGGTCGTCTCTCGAGCGACGTTATCTACCGGCATATCTGGGCTCGCAGATAGCAGGAGTGGTTCGCGAGAACGCATGGTACACCGTGCTCGAAGTTGTCACACGGAAGGGCAGCCGGTTGGCACTGGACGGAGATGTGGTGCCGGCGATCACGGAACGTGAGGAGCACAACTTCGCGCTCAGCAAGGAAGCCGTGAAGCAAGGCGCGCTGCGTCTTGAATCCCAGCGCGGTTATTACAACAACGCCGAGATGCATGCCTACCTCGGAAACTTGATTTATCAGAACCAAACCCTCATGGATCTCATCCGGCCAGCCTTGTGGGGCGGGCTGGTTCTGTTCCTCGCGGGGTTGCTGCCGGCGATCTATCTGGATGGAAAGCATTCTCATGAACTGCGACATGGGAGGAGCCTAAGAGGCCCGGAGCTCGTGACCGTGGCGCAGTTCAACCGCAGGCATCGCGCTCGTGGCATCGACTTCGCGATCGAGGACCGCACGGTACTGGCCCGGATGTTGGGTCTCAACAAGAAACTTCACGTTCCGGTCGGTGAAGAAAATCCCCACTTCTTGATAATGGGTGACGCTGCCCCAGCAAAAACACAACTGATCATTCAACAGCTCCTCGAGATCGAGGCGCGAAATGACCTTGCCATCGTGCACGACCCGGAGTGGGAGTACACATCGCGCTTTTACAAACCCCAGCGCGGCGACGTGATCCTACATCCACGGGATCAACGAATGCCATTCTGGAGTATCGGCGACGAGGTGCGAAGCTCCTCCGAGGTCTCTGCCGTCGCAGCGTCGCTGTTCCCAGGCCAACACAACCAGAACCCTTTCTTTGCTGAGACAGCGCGAAAGATTTTCGCGCACTTGCTTACATACACGCCGACACCGCAACAGTTGATCCAATGGATGTCTCACCCGGAAGACATTGACCGACTGATGGATGGGACACCGTATGCGGCGATGATTAGCCCACGCTGGCCGGGTCAGCGAAATGGCGTGCTCGGCCCACTCCATCGTGTCGCGGAAGCTTTCAGCTTATTGCCGACAGAAAAAGAAACCGAAGGGCAATGGAATACCTTGGAGTGGTCGAAGAAACGGACAGGATGGCTGTTTCTCCCGAGCACAAACATCACTCACGAGCACCTCATGCCCCTGACCAGCCTGTGGTTGGATCTACTGGTGATGCGCTTGTTCGATGAAGCGGCTCGGAACGGAGAGGAGAGACTGCGTCCTGTGTGGTTCGTTCTCGATGAGATTGCGTTGCTGCAAAAACTGCCGAAACTGCACGACGCCATCACGCGGAACCGCAAGACCAACAATCCTCTGGTGTTGGGCATTCAAGGACGGAACGAACTGCAAAAGCATTACGGACTCGACGCTCGAGCAATGTTCTCACAGCCGGGCACGAAGATATTCCTTCGAACCAGTGAACCAGAAAGCGCGAAATGGATTAGCGACACCATAGGCGAGGTGGAGATTGAGCAGTTGCGGGAGAGCCGCCCGCGGGAACCATGGCCACGTTCTCGGAATTCGAGGAATTACCAACTTGAGCGGCGCATCGAGCCGCTCGTGTTGGCGTCTCAGATCACTGGGCTTGAGGATCGGCGGGGGTACCTGAAATCCGGTAATGCCGTTGTGCAGATGAGCTTCCCGTGCGTGAACTTGCCGAAGGTACAGCCCGCACTCATCCTACGAGTGATAGAGACACTTACCCAGGAGCCACCGAAGATAGGAGCGCCAGGAACAGACGGCACGTCCCAGCCGAGCGGCGCGCGGCAGGAACCAGCGCCGTTAGAGCAGAAGGCGAGTCCGCGCCAAGAGCTCGAAAACGCTGTGACACCGACGAAGAGACGTTTTTTCGAATAGAAGAATATGCTCACTATTTCCAAGCCGCTCAGTGCAGGTCAAGCCCGTGCTTATCATCAGGAGGAGTTCAGCAACGCGCAGGAGAACTACTACAGCGAAGGCGACAAGATACGCGGCCAGTGGCACGGGAAGCTCGCCGAGAAGTGGGGGTTGCACGGCGCTGTGGAAGGGGCACACTTTCGACGGCTCAGCGATGGCCAGCATCCGATTACCGGCGAGCAGTTGGTTCGCTATCAGACGGCGCGAGAATATGTGGACGAGCACGGCAATACAGTCAAGGCGATGGAGCACCGCGCAGGCTGGGATGCCACGTTCTCCGCACCGAAAAGCGTATCGCTGACGGCACTTGTAGGCGGCGATGAACGCGTACAGGAGGCCCATCGAGCCAGTGTTGAAGTCGCGTTGAACGAACTGGAGCAATATGTTCAGGCACGACTGGGAGGGAATCTTCGACCGGAGACAACGGGCAACTGGGTCGCCGCAAAATTCGAGCACGATAGCGCCAGACCTGTAAACGGTTATGCCGCCCCGCAACTTCACACGCACGTCGTTTTCTTCAATCTGACAGAGACTGAAAAGGGCGAAACACGCCCGCTGCAACCGCAGGAACTCTATCGCACGCAGCAGTACGCCACCGCTGTGTACCGCTCGGAGCTGGCACACCATCTCGAAGAGTTGGGCTATGAGATCGAACACGGCAAGAGCGGTCAACCAGAAATCAAGGGTTACAGCCGCGAGTATCTGGACGCTTCGAGCCCGCGCCGGAAACAGATCAAAGAACATCTGGCGATGGAGAATCAGGGCGGAGCAGCCGCTGCGCAGATCGCCGCCCACCACACGCGCGAGGCGAAGATCGAACTCTCGCACGAAGAGATGCAGCGGCGGCACCAGGACATGGCATTAGACTTCGGCGATCAACCTAAGCGCGTGAAGGCGGAGGCCAAAGAAAGAGCATATGACGTTAGCCAAGATTCGAGAGAGAGGATTGCGCACTCGGCTGTGACCTTCGCAAGAGAACGAAATCTGGAACGCGAGGCCGTAGTGGATGAGCGCGCCCTACTGGCGGATGCCCTTCGGCGCTCGATGGGCGGAGCCACTCTGGCCCAGGTGAAAGCTGACTTCGAGGAACGCATCAAATCAGGTGAGTTCGTCGAAGCGCAGAGGAAAGGCAGCTCGCCTGGCCGGATATTTACGACCGCAGAGATGATTGGCTATGAGCAGGACACGATCAATACCATGCGCGCCGGACAGGACCAGCATCCCGCGCTCGCGACTTTTGGCACGCGCAGAGCAATCCGGGAAGCCCACCCGGATCTGAGCGACACCCAACGCCGGGCGGTCGAACAAATCTTGTCGAGTCGTGATCAAGTGACGGCGCTCGAAGGCGTGGCTGGAGCAGGCAAGACTTCATCTCTCGCGGCGATCCGCGAAGCCGCCGAGCGAGAGAACTGCATCGTCAGGGGGTTGGCGCCCACGTCTCGCGCCGCACAGAAATTAGAAGAAAGTGGAATCAGATCGAACACGTTGCAACGGCATCTTGCCCAAACCCATAAAGGACACGATGAACGGAAACAGCTTTACATCCTGGACGAATCGAGCCTGGCGAGCACGAGGCAAATGAACGAATTCCTCCACCGGCTGCAGAAAGACGATCGCGTGTTGCTCGTTGGCGACACACGCCAGCACCAAGCCGTTGAAGCGGGCAAGCCGTATCAGCAGCTGCAGGAAGCCGGAATCCTGACAGCTCGACTGGACAAGATCGTGCGGCAGAAAGACCCCGGGCTCAAAGAAGTTGTAGAAAAGCTCTCGCGAGGGCAAGTCAGAGAGGCGATGGAGAAACTCGATGCCGGCGGCCGCTTGCATGAGATCGTCGACCGCGACGAGCGTATTGCTGCAATCGCGCACGAATATAAAAAACAACCGGAAGGCACGCTTGTGGTGTCCCCCGACAACCAGTCACGGGTGGCCATCAATGAAGCAATTCACTATGCCATGCAGGATACGAACCGGGTGCCGTACCTCGAATATCGGATGAAAGTCCTAGTCGCCCGGCAGGAGGTCACTGGAGCCGACCGCCAATGGGCTGCCCAATACGAACCGGGCAATGTAGTGCGGTACGCCAAGGGCAGCAAGACGGTTGGTATTGAACCAGGCGAGTATGCGCGCGTTGAAACCATTGACGAGAAACAGAACCACGTCACAGTCGAACGGGAGAATGGCCAGCGTTTGACTTACGACCCTCGCCGTTTACAAGGAGTGACGCTGTACCGCGAGGCAGAGCGGGCCTTCAGTGAAGGCGACCGTATCCAGTTCACCGCCCCGAATCGAGGCCAGCGTGTCGTTAACAGGGAACTTGGCTCGATCGAGAAGATCGACGAGAGTGGCAACCTCCGCATCCGTCTCGACTCAGGCCGCGCGATCGACTTCAATATCCGGGAGAATCCGCATCTCGATCATGGCTACGCGGTGACGAGTCACAGCAGCCAGGGGCAGACTGCTGATCGCGTGCTTATCCATGTTGACACCGGGCAGGGGGGAGAGAAGCTCGTCAATCGTCGCTTGGCATACGTCGCGGTGTCGCGTGGCCGCTACGATGCGCAAATTTATACCAACGATAAAACCGCTCTTGCCGAAGGGCTTGGCCGCGATGTTTCACACCGATCTGCGTTGGAGCCGACACGCTCAACAGAACCGCGGGTCGCCCAAAGGACCGAGCCGCCCTCTTCTCTGAGTAAGGAGAGAGAGCGAACAATCGAACGAGACCTCAGCCCCAGTCGCTAGGGACGCCGATAGCTCCTGCGGTCTTAATTGCCCAGCCTCTTCTTCCACCCGTTCTGGGGTTACGTGCCCCCCACTCCCGGCGTCGAAGACGCCGCCCTTCCTGATAAGGTGCTCGGTGGTAACCGTGCAACCGTGCAGCGTGACCACCCAGATCAGACTGCGCCTTGCTTGTACTCGCCAGGGTCGTCGTAAAACACCTTGGCGTGGGATACTGCCAACAGTGCTTCTCTTCCTTCATACTCGCAATGGCTCGGAAAACTAAGCACCCGGCACCGAAAATATTGAAAATCTTTTATCGGAACTTGCGAAAAATCGAAATAGTCAAGAAACGCCAATGTAATGTCGCTGGGACCCACGATCATATCTTTTTCTTGATCCCAGTATCCCGCCTCTCCTGGTCCACTTAAACGCTTGATCAGAATTAACGATCGTTCCTCAGGGACAATGTTTAGAACGGGTGATGAGCTGTCCGTCACTCCACTTTCTTCGTACGGGAGCTCGCTTAGGACGAGTGCGTCAAAGAGCAATTCTCGTATTTGCCCGAATGCGTCTAGCGATCCACCGATATCTTCTCGTTCGGAGAAATAGACGTTCCACAAGTTCCGAGAACACTCTCGATACGCGATCATTAACTGTGTGATGTCTCTCACGGCGATGCTGGCCCCCCGGGTGTCCACGGTGTACCACCGGCTGGAGGCGTGGGGCTATCCAGCCGGGCTGGGATGCACTGCATTCTGGAAATGGCGTTTGGTTCCAGTGGTACCAATGATAGTGCATCGAACGAGTGCCGATAGCTGCGATGCGATTCGAACAACCTCAAGCTAGGCGGGATTTTACTCTGGGTTGCTTGCAATGCAGGCGGAATTGATGACTGCGTCCAAAAGATTCGCCTCTTGTAGAGGCGTGGGCCGATACCCGATAGCATCCCCACTGGAAAACGCAACGTACCTCCAACGCATTCCGCCTTTCAGGTAACCCCACTTGTCTGTTCCGACGGACCTCTCTTTAGTGGTGCGTATGTCCCTACCTGCGACACGCCGAGAAAAAGTTGGGAACGTAGTTCTCAAATCGGGCCAAATACCATCATCATGACCTATCACGAGATTGGCTGCCGAGCCCCTCAATACAACAACATGAAATCGTCCGGGAGGCATATCCTGGCTCCTGGCATTGACAGCAAAGGCGCTTTCAGGCACATCGAACACAGTCCCAGCATCGGACGCAATGCGACGCGTGTCGGTGGCGAGACCGTGACATTCCGAGACAACGACAGGTGTCGGCGCGTGGTGGTCGCGCAAACTCGAAAAGTAAAGCACGAGAGCAGCTAACGAACCAAATATACCAATAGCAATGATCCACCAAAGCCGTCGGACTGATTGTGCCGTTGGAGTATCCGTAGATGTCATGTGACTAGCTCGGACGCTTTCGGGCACTTACGGCCAATTCGCCGGCCAGCCGCTACAGTTGGTTTGAGTAGGGTCGTAGGTTGGTGCTGTGCCGACGGCGAAGATGAAGTAGCCTAAGTACTCCGTTATCGCAAAACTCGATTGAGCACTGCAGATTCCAAAGGTACCCTTGAGACCCCCGCCGGTAAACGGCGAGCCGTCGAGCAATCCCGTCGCACCATGGAGACCCTCATGGAATAGCATGGCTTGGTTCTCTTTTGCAGGGGCGGTTGTCCCCACAGACGGATTCACGGCGCTTGGATTAAAATAGGTAAGTATTCCCGTTCCGTGCTCGCTCGGGGTCTGCGTGATCACGTCTGACCCGTTCCGACTCATAAAGTCCCTCACTGTTCCCGTGTAGCCACACGCAGCGCACAAGAGTTCCATGGGCGCGTATGAACGAGTGCCGTTGTACAGACCGGGCACGCGCATCAGGTAGCGATAGAAGATACGTTGGTCGATGCCTGCGTCGGCAATCTGCGGCGTGCTGAAAACATATGTCACGCAATTCGGACAATCGCCGAAGAGGAGGTTTCGAAGCGAGGTGAGCGCGTCATTGACCGCCTCTTGGGCACAGGGCGTCTGAGCACCTGGGCAGCTGGGAAGAGGAGGATACCATGCCGCAACCGCCATGGACAGAATCACGCTACTTCTGCGTCCGACGGCTCAAGGCATCGTAGGTGAGCCCGAAGCTGCCTGTAGTGAAGGCAGAAGGGGCGGTGTCAAAAGTGTCAACGTCTGCAAGCGATTCAGCGTGTCGTAGACGTAGGCAGTCGAACCGCTCTTGGGATCCGAGCGAGAACCAGGCTCCGTGGATACCAGAGAAAGAGCCCCTATGCTAGGTAGCCGCCGCCACACCGTTCGATTGACCCGTCACTGCACATTCTTGGCGGGCGGCGGCGGAAGAACATACCTGGGAGGCGGGCCTCCGAATCGAATTGTCTCAAATATCTTCAGCGCCAATTCGTGTTGCGTGGATGTGAGGTCTTTTCCCCAAAGACAAAGCGCAGTCGCGTGACCAACGTCACGGAAATAAACGCCCGTGATGCCGTGACCTGGCGTTCGTGGACTGACTACCTTTACACGAAATCCACCGATGGACTTGTGAACGACGACATAAGCCGGTTTCTTTTCTTCTTTGAGAGGGTTAGAGTATCCACCAAAATCAAACCTGAGTGTGATGCCGTCTCCGACAAACTCGCCAACAAAAGAATCGACGCCCTTTAACTGGTGAAACTCCCACGCAGATGGAGCCAAAATCGAAAAAGGACCAGCGTCAACTTTGTGCCAACCCGACTCCTCGTCCGGTTGCGGCGCATTGTTGACCTGGACGGTCGATTTTGCTGAAGCCCCGTCACTGCTTGTCGAACATAACAAGGCGGGAATACTGATAAATATAAGGCCGGAGATGGAAATAATTAACCGCATTTTAGGGTTTATCCGGGCCTGGATCATTCGGTACCCCTTGTCCTTGTCCGTGATGCCATCCGCATGTGTGAGCCCATTCATGAATGATAGTTCCTCCGAAATCCTGAGGCGTTGTCCAAGGGGGCGTACCGATGGAATCCAGACACAGCGTTCCCGTGCTGCCATGGTACGGTGCGTTACCGGCTTGCTGTTTCGGTTGCTGGGAGCAGTTGTCGCTGCACTTGATCTTCCCGCTCTTGCATCTCTTTTGGAGGCATGATCGCAACTTAAGGTCCGTAATCCCATTGAGATCGCTACACGCCGCGTCCGCCGTTTGTTGAATCAACTGCTGCACGTTTGCCTGATGAGGAGCCTGGCTCGGATCATTGGGTCCACCTCCGCCGATGGAGATGCATGGATGATTTGTACAGCTTTTATCAGTTTTGTAGCGGCCCAAGGGATCGACACTCATTATCGGATTGTTGCTCACATACGCGTACAAGTTCGGCCCCTCGTCCTTCGGACCCAGAGGATCCTCGCTGAGGAACCTTCCTGCCTGTGGGTCGTAGTATCTCGCGCGATAGAAGTAGAGGTTGGACTCCGTGTCGAATTCGCGGCTCGTGTACTGGAACGGGTTCGTCAGCGAGCCGCTCGAATTGGTGGTGTTGCCGAATGAATCGTAGGTGTAGGTTTCTGCCAACGCTCCAGTGGAGGTGCTGAGCGACGTGACGGTGCCAAGCCCGTCCGTCTCGTAGTAGCTGGTGGTCGCGTTACGCAGCATGGCTACCGGCTCGTCGAGGCCATCGGTCTGGTCGTACCGGGCGATCACTGCACCACTGCTGTTTGTTTCCTCCGCCAGGTTGCCGAGGTCATACGCGAAGATGCTGGTGCCTGACGAGGAAGATTTATAGATTCTTCTGTCGAAGGGATCATACTTGAAGCTGACCGTGCGAGCGTCAAGAGATGGCCCGTCAGACAGAGAAGCCGGACGCATCACGACGTTGACTTGGGCAGTTGTGTGTCTGGTGAGTCATAGCGGAAAAAGGAAAGGGTCAAATCGGCTTGGCTTTCCGACACCTTTGGATTCGCGGACCGGTTCACATATATCCTCAGACCATATCGCGGATAGTAGTACGTGGTCGTCCGCGTCGCATGATCCTCGACTCTGCCCGCACCTGGACCAAGCAGCTTCAATCGCAATGCATCTGAGTATGTGTGGAACAGCGCGTATGTTTGGCCTTTGAACTGCCCCGTAACGGAGAACTTGCGTAGGTCTTCCGGCGCTTCCGCCAACGGACGCATCACATAAATCGCATCGACATTTCCGTCGCTGCCGAAGCTTAAGCTGATTCCGTTGCAGAGAACATTCTGTTGGTCACAGACGTCGCAATTCTTCAGACAATTGAGATTGAGATTTCGCTTGCGAGCATTCTCTATAGCTTCGGTCTTACTCATGCCCAAATGAAATTCGAGAACTCGTATGTTCTCTGAGGTCCAATTACGTTTTGCGAGGGCGTCAACCTGAGTAAGCTCTAGCACGCGCCCGGTGCCGGCGGCAGACTTCTGTGCCTGGCCCCTAAACATTGTTGATACGAGTGCGCAAAAGACCAGCACAGCCGCCGCCCGGAAGATCAAACCTATTGGTTGCATGGCACCCTCAGTCGAAAGAATTGCTGCGCACCTTTGAATCCGGCTCTCGGAGCCCAATCGACACCGTGAGAATGGGGAAGATCAGCAGGGTCGCCGCGGGCACTGAAGAGGTCATTTTGTCCGTTGGTTGGGTCATAGAAACCGACGTGGCCAGGGTACAAAACAACGTCACCCGGACCCGCGTCGCTAGGGCTAATCGGAGCCAGTCCGGGCTGCGGATTATGCATACCGCCGGTACCTTGATTCGGGAAAGCCGAATTTATTGAATGCCCAACCGCCCAGCAGACCAAGCCCGAGCAATCGAAGCTGTTCGGTCCTTTGCCGCCGTACGGAGCGCCTTTAAAGCCCGTGGCGGCGGCCAGCGCCAACCCTCGTTCGAAAGGCGTGGCAGGTCGGAATCCGTCGGGGTCACAGTTGAATTTTGGCGGACAGGGCGGCGGAGGAGCTGGAGTCGGCTTTATCCAGTTTAAGAACCGATCAAGCAGTCCCGGCGTCAATCCAGAGGGATCAGACAAGTTAGTCGGACTGTTGAAGCTGTAGGCGTAGAAGTCGGTTCCTCCTGCGGCGAACTGTAACGGGTCCTCGCTGAGGAATCTGCCGCTCGCAGGCTCGTAATATCGGGCTCGATTGTAATAGAGGCTGGTTTCGGCGTCGAACTCGCGGCCTGTGAACCGGAACGGATTCGTGAGCGAGCCAGAAGAACTTGTCTGTTGACCGAACGAATCGTAACCATAAGTCTGAGCGAGCGCGCCCTCCGCGGTTGATAAGGAAGTGATCGAACCCATGCCATCCGCTTGGCAATAGCTCGTCGTACCGCTACGGAGCATAGCGAGGGGTTCGTCTAGATTGAGGCCTTGCGAATAGCGGGCGACAACAGCGCCTGCCGCATTCGTCTCTTCCACCAACTCGTCGTCATCGTAGGCGTAGATCGACGTGCTTGAAGAAGATGATTTGTAGATTCTGCGTCCCCACGGATCGTACTTGAAGCTGACGGTGCCGCCGCTGCCGGGCAGCGTGACGCTCGTGAGACGGTTCTCGAAGTCCCAGGTGTAGCTCGTTGTGTTTGAGCCGGTGGTGCTCGTGAGCACGTTTCCGTTGTAATCGTAGGTGTACGCCGTGCTCGGCGTCGAGGTCAGTTCGTTCGACGTATTGTAGTTGTACGGCGAAACGCTGAGCGAACTCAGGCGATCTCCCACTGGATCAAACGTGTAGCTCTCCGTGGTGTTGGTTCCTTGCATCACTTTCGTTAGCTCGTAAATCGCGTCGTAGGAGTAGTTCGATGCCACTCCTGCCAGTTCGTCGGTTTTCGCAGTGCGATTCCCAGCATTATCCACGGTATACGCGGCCCCGTCGATAGTACTCCCCGACAGTTGGTGCAGCACAGAGGTCAGGCGCGACAGATTGTCATAGGCATACAAAGTGTTGACCGAGTTCGGCCGCGTCATCTGCGTCCGACGGCTCAAGGCATCGTAGCTGAGCCCGAAGCTGCCTGTAGTGAAGGCCGAAGGCGGTGTCAACGTCTGCAAACGATTCAGCGTGTCGTAGACGTAGGCGGTCGAGCCGCTCTCGGGATCCGTGAATCCGGTGCGGTTTGAAGCTGCATCATAGCTGTACGCCGTCGTGAGGGTGCGGGACGTAAGGAACGAGTACTGTGTGCTCGTGTTCGTCAACCGCCCCATGTTGTCGAA
>Ga0209380_10002611_pt1 | contig 11467 bp, 4 predicted proteins | sample HubBroMetageWFT6_FD_188347 | JGI IMG/M metagenome (GOLD analysis project Ga0209380, IMG submission 188347) | Warmed and freeze-thawed soil microbial communities from the Hubbard Brook experimental Forest, New Hampshire - Hubbard Brook CCASE Soil... | ecosystem: Environmental > Terrestrial > Soil...
ATCTGATCGAACGAATCCAGACTTCACAGAATTCGGTGGTCGAGGCGATCGACACGCATGGCGACCGGGTCGCGACTCGTCTCGCGGACGCAGCCGAATTCGCACGGAGCGCCGTGGGGGCCCATGCCGACGATGTGGTCGGACGCATCAGCGGCAGCAGCGCGCGAGCCGTGGAAGCGATCAAGGGACACGGCGACCAGATCGCGGATCAACTTGCTGTCGCATCGCTGGGGCTGTCGGCCGCCTTTGGCGCCCACACCGACGACGTCGTTGGCCGTATTCACGCCAGCAGCAGCGAGGTCCTCGACGCCATTCGCTCCCATGGCGACTCGGTCGCTGTTCGCCTCTCCGAGGCCGCCGCTTCAACGGGCGACGCCATCACCGCTCATGCGGACACCGTCGTAAGCCGCGTTTCCGCCAGCACCGGCGAAGCCGCAGAGACGCTCAGAGTCCATGGCGACACCGTCGCCGCACGCCTCTCCGAGGCGGCAGAGACCGTCAATGCGCACGGCGTGTCGGTCGCGGCTCAACTTGCCGGCGCGTCGGCGGCGATGAGCGCCGCTGTCGCCGCTTACGCGGACGAAGTTGTCGGCCGCGTCAGCGCAAGCGGGGCGCAAACCGTGGACGCGATCCGCGCACAGGGCGATTCGGTCGCCGACCAGCTCGCGCACGCTTCCGAGGCGACACGCGGCGCCGTCGCCGAATATACGGACGACGTCGTCGCTCGCGTCAGCGCAAGCGGCGAACAGGCCGCAGCAACAATCCGCTACCATGGCGACTCAATCGCGGAGCGACTTTCCGAAACGTCGGCCGCCGCGCGCAGCGCCGTCGGCGAATATGCGGACGATGTCGTCGCCCGCGTCAGCGCGAGCGGCGAACAAGCCGCCGCGGCGATTCGCTTCCACGGCGACTCAATCGCCGATCGACTTGCTGAAACGTCGGCCGCAGCGCGCAGCGCAGTCGCGGAGGTCTCGGACGAGATCGCCGCTCGCATCAGCGCAAGCGGCGAACAGGCGGCCGAAGCGATCCGCGTGCATGGCGATTCGGTCGCCGGGCGACTCGCCGAGACTTCGGCGGCGGCGCGTAGCGCGGTCGGCGACTACACGGACGACGTCGTCGCCCGTGTCAGCGCGAGCGGCGAACAGGCCGCCGAAGCGATCCGCTTCCATGGCGACTCGATCGCCGATCGACTTGCCGAGACTTCGGCGGCGACGCGCGCAGCCGTCGACCAATACGCGGACGACGTCGTCGCTCGCGTCAGCGCAAGCGGCGAACAGGCCGTCGAAGCGATCCGCTTCCATGGCGACTCGATCGCCGGTCGACTTGCCGAAACGTCCGCCGCAGCGCGCAGCGCGGTCGGAGAATACACGGACGACGTCGTCGCCCGCGTCAGCGCAAGCGGCGAACAGGCCGCCGCGGCGATTCGCTTCCATGGCGACTCGACCGCCGATCGACTCGCGGAGACTTCAGCGGCGACGCGCAGCGCCGCGGCTGAACACTCGGACGAGGTCGTCGCTCGCATCAGCGCAAGCGGTGAACAGGCGGTCGAGGCGATCCGCTTCCACGGCCACTCGATCGCTGAACGGCTTGCCGAGACCTCGGCGGCGGCCCGCAGCGCCGTTGACTTGTATTCAGACGAGATCGTGAGCCGGATCAGCTCGAGCAGCGAGCAAGCCGTCACCGCGATCCGCGCCCAAGGCGACTCTGTCGCCGGTCAGCTGGGCCTCGTCAACGACACAGTCGCCCGCGACTTCAGCGACCGGTCGAATTCGCTGATCGAGCGGCTCCAAAGCGGCGGCGAGCGGCTCTCCGAGACCATCGTCGTGCACGGCGACAGTCTGGTCGCGCGTCTTGGCGACGCGACGGACCGTCTGCACGACACCGTCGTGGTGCGTGGCCAGGTTCTTGAAGATAGGCTCACCGGGTCGAGCGAACGCCTGAGCGCTGTGATCCGGGATCGCGCGGAAGACGCGGCTGCGATCCTTGACGCCGCGGCTTCACGATGGGGCGAACAATTCGACGCCCGAGAGAGCCAGTTGCGCGGCGCAGTCGACAACCAGAACGATGCGCTTGAAACCCTGTTCGACGAGTCGACCCGCCGCCTTGTCGGCGCGATCTCCTCCGAGGGTGCCCTCGCCCAGGCCCAGATCGAGGCGTCGGCGTCCCAATCTATAGCCACGCTGAGCGCTGAATCGGCGCAAATCAACGAACGCTTGGCCTCGCTTGCCATCGACGCAGCGGCCGCAGCGGCGAACGGAGCGGGCAACGTGCATGAGGCGCTCAGCGAGCGGATCGCGGCCTTCGACCATATCGTCAACCAGCGCGCGGTCACCCTCGTGGAGGCCGTGTCGCAGCAGACGGAGCGGATGCGCCAACATCTCCAGGCGCTGGATGGTCTCGTGGGCGAAAGCGGGCATAGCGTCATCGATCGCCTAGGATCGCACTCGGACGAATTCAACGCGCGCATCTCCGGGCACCTCGATGCGATCGACTTGATGATGCAGGCCCGGCGCGATGAGTTCGACAAGCGCTTCGTCGATCACAGGGCGCAGCTGGACACGAAGTCCGCGGAGCGATTGGAGCAGTTTGAGATCGCCTCCGCCGCGCATCACAATGCAGTCGATCTTGCCTTGGCCTCGCACTCGCGCCGCGTCGAGACTTCGCTCGGAGACGGGCTCGCGCGGTTCGAAGGCGCGATGGACGGGCGCGGACGCGAAATCGTCGGGCGTATCGGCGATCGATCCGCGGCTCTCGCGGCCGATCTTGGCGCCAAGCTCATCGCCATCGAGGAGACTCTCGTCAACCGGGGCGGCGCGATCGACGAGAAGCTCGGCCAGCGAAACGAGGAGGCGGCGGCGCTGTTCGACCGTCGCCTGCAAGCAGTCGAGGAACGCGCAGGAGCAAAGCTTAGCGAAGTGTCGTCTACGCTCGAAGGTCTTCTGGCGCGGATCGAAGACGCGCTTGCGCAGCGTGGCCGGGCGCTATCCGAGACCCTCGCTCGCACCACACTCGAAACCGCCAAGGCGCTCGGAGACGGCGGTCGCGAAATCACGCAAGGCATGAGCGCCAAATCTGCGGAAATCAGCGACACGCTGCAACGGCGCGCAGAGGAGCTGACGCAAACGCTGTCGACTGTCGCCCGAGACATCAATGCGACCTTGACCGGCCGTGTCGAGGACGTCTCGAGGTCGCTCGGGGTGAGCGTCGATCAGTTCAAGGAGCAAGTCGTCACGCCGATGCAGGACTTGAGCCGGCGCCTCGACTCGAGCCGGGCCGAGCTCGGAGACAAGGTGGGCGAGCACGCCCAGCAAGTCACAGCGATGCTCGACTTGCACAAGGCCTCGATGGGCGCCGCATTCGACTCCCACAAGGTCGTTGTTGCCGACGCCACGCAACAGAGCGTGCAGATCTTTGACGCGCGCCTGGCCGCCCTGGCCGAGGCCGCGGACCAAAGCACCCGCATCATTGACGTGCGGCTCGCAGACATGATGGAGGCGGCGAATCGAAATACCGAGACGATCGATGAACGCCTTGTCGCTCGCATTCAGGCGATGAGCGACGTTCTGACGAGAGCAGCGTCGGAAGCCGAATCGATCTGGTCGGCGCGCGGCGCCGCCGTCGCCAACGCGATCAGGGCAAAGGTCGATGACTTGCGCGAGGTCATCGAAGGCAAGGGCGCCGACTTGGTGACCGCCCTTGGCGAGCGCGGCGACGAGGTGTCAGCGAGGTTCGTCGGGGTCGGTGAGCGTGCGATGCATACGCTCGACCAGCAGATGGCCGACCTTGCAACGCTTCTGACCCGGCGGACAGACGAACTTATTGCCGCCGTCAACGGCAGTGCGGCGGACCCGGTGCGCGCGTTGAGCGCGCTGACGGGGCAGTTGCGTTCCGAGGTCGCCGATTCCAGCGAGGCGCTACGCAACGTCGCCGCCGACGTCACCCACCGGTCGGCCGAGACGATCGAAGCGTTGCTCAAGCGATTGACCGAGCAGGTGGAAGCTTCCAGCGTCTCGCTCAGCGAAACCGTAACCCGCAGCGCTGAGAACTCGGTCGGCTCCCTCTCCGGGACCGGCGACCGGTTGCGCCACGAATTGACATCGGTGATCGACAACCTCGGTCAAACCAGCGCCGTCATCGATCAGGCGATTGGATCGGCGGGAGATCGGCTCGCGGCCGTTCAAAGCGGGCTCGCGACGCGGGTCGAGGAATTCCAACACGCGCTCGGCGGCATCTCATCGCAGGTCGCCGCTCTGGGACGCCTTTCAGCCTCAACCCAGTCCGACGCGAGCACGCTTGCCGGGCAACTCGCCCAGCACGCGGAAGCTCTCGCAATTGTCGGACGCGATCTCGCACAGCAGCAGCAGTCGCTCGACTCCGCTCTCGAACGCCGCCGCAGCAGCCTCCAAGCGCTCATCGGCGATATCTCCGGCCGCAGTGAAGCCTTCGAGGCGACACTCGGACGCTTCGCGGCCAACGTCGAAGACAGTTTCGCCCGGTCGCAAGCTCGCGCCCAGGAGATCAGCGCCGCGCTCGCCGCCGCCACAAGGGGTGCGTCGATTGCGGTCGCAGGCCAGTTTGAAACCATTCGCGACACGGCGGCAAAGGAGCGCGAGCGAACGACGCAATCACTGCAGTCAACCCTCGAACAGACCAATTCTCAGTTGACCGGCGCGCTTGATCATGCCGCTGACCGGTTCCGTGAGTCGGTCGCCGAAGTGAAGGACATGGCGAGCCAGGTCCAGCGCGAACTCGACCAGACCCGGCAGGAACTCCGTCGCGGGGTGCTTGATCTGCCCCAGGAGACGAGCGAAACCGCAGACGCGATGCGGCGGGTCGTTTCCGATCAGATCCGCGCGCTGAAGGAGCTTGCTGCGCTGGTGTCAGACTCGGGGGCGACTTACGACGTCGTCGAACCGACTGCGGCGACGGCAGTCGCAGGCGCGCGTTTTGAGAAGCCTCTGCTGCGCGGAGTGGAGAGGACGCGTGAGCTCGAGGGCCCGTCCCAATCCGAAGTCCTCGCGCCCGTGGCTGAAGCGCTTGCCGCGCCTGCGACCGAGAGCCAGACGTCAGGGCGGATTGGCGCGTCGGAGCTCATCCCTCCGTTCGCGCGGGCTCAAACGCAGTCATGGCCACCGTTGTCCGCCGCCGCGCCCCGGCCGGTTGCGGCGTCAACAACCTCGGGTCCGGCATCGGCTTCCGATCGTGGGCAACCCGGATGGCTCTCGAACCTCCTTGCGGCTGCCTCCCGCGACGAGCCGGAGGAGAGCGAATCGAAAGGCGCGGAAACGCTCGAGGCGCTGAGCCGGGAAATCTCCAGCCTGATCGACAATGCCGCTGCGGTGGAAATGTGGGATCGATGGCGCCGCGGCGATACCGGCGCTGTGTCACGCCGCCTCTACACGGAGGCCGGCCAACAGGCGTTCGACGAACTTCGGCGACGCTTTCGCACCGACCCCCAGTTCCGGGAGACGACAACGCGCTATATGCAGGAGTTCGAGCGCCTATTGTCGAAGATCGGCCAGAACGACCGCGACGGCGCGCAGTGGCGGGCCTACCTCCTGTCCAACACCGGTAAGGTTTACACGATTCTCGCGCATGCCTCGGGGAAGCTAGGCTAGACCAGCGCCCGATAAACAGGCGCCGATGTCATGCCCGCAAAAGCAGGGCATGACAGCACAATTTGTCGAGAACTCTCAATTCCGTTCGCGCGGGAGTCATAGCGCCGCGGGCTGCGACCGGCGAGGCCGGCGCGCCGCCTTACGCCCGTTATCGCGAGAGTTCCTTCGCGGCCGCGCCCTTCTCTCAAATGCGATAGATGTCCCTGTAAGCTTCCCGCAGCGCCGCCTTCTGCACCTTGCCCATCGCATTGCGCGGCAGAGACTCGACGAGGACGATCTGTTTGGGCGACTTGAACTTGGCCAGGCGGCGACCGAGCGCTGAGAGAATTGCCGATTCGCTCAGCGTCGAGCCCGGACGTGCAACGACGGCCGCTGTCACGGCTTCGCCGAAATCGGCGTGCGGGACACCGAACACAGCGCTCTCAAGCACGCCCTCGATCGCGTCGATCTCCGTCTCGACCTCCTTCGGATACACATTGAAGCCGCCGGAAATCACGAGGTCCTTGGCCCGCCCGACGATGTGGATGTAGCCGTCGTCGTCAACACGGGCCAAGTCGCCGGTGATGAAATACCCGTCAGGGCGAAACTCCTGCGCAGTCTTCTCGGGCATCCGCCAGTAGCCGGCGAAGACGTTAGGCCCCTTGACCTCGATGCCGCCGATTTCGCCAGCCTGAACCGGCGCGCCGCTCTCGAGGTCGGCAATGCGCACGCTAACCCCTGGAAGCGCAAAACCCACCGCCCCCGGGCGGCGTTCACCGTCGTAAGGGTTCGATGTGATCATATTGGTTTCGGTCATGCCGTAGCGCTCGAGAATTGCGAAGCCGGTCCGCTCCCGCCAGGCGGCATGAGTCTCGGCAAGCAGCGGCGCAGAGCCCGAGACGAAGAGACGCATATTCGCACAGAGGTCGCGATCCAGGGCGGATTGGTCGAGCAGGCGGGTATAGAACGTCGGCACCCCCATCATCGCTGTCGCTTCCGGCAGGGCCGCGATTACCGCTTCCGGATCGAACCTGGGCATGAAGATCATCGTCGCCCCAGACAGCAGCGCGACGTTGACCGCCACGAACAGCCCATGCGTATGAAAAACGGGCAGCGCGTGAATGAGTCTATCGGCGGCGCCAAAGCGCCAACAGTCGATCAGAGTCAGCGCGTTCGACGACAGATTCTCGTGCGTCAGCATCGCGCCTTTCGAGCGACCGGTGGTGCCCGAGGTATAGAGAATCGCGGCTAGATCGTCGCTCGCCCGTGGCGTGGTTTCGAACTCGGGCGGCGCGGCGTCGATCGCCGCAGCGAAACTTCCATCGCCATTGACGCCGAGACTCTCGACCGAACGCAAGTTGAGCGCCCGCGCGAGCGCACGAATAGGCTCGAGCCGGTCGGGACGGCAAAGGGTCAGCGCAGGTTCGGCGTCGCCTAGGAAATATTCGAGCTCAGCAAGCGTATAGGCCGTGTTCAACGGCAGCAGCACCGCGCCCGCCCGGAGGCAAGCCAGGGTAACCACGATTACGTCAGTTGATTTCTCGAGCTGTACCGCGACCCTGTCGCCAGGCTTGACCCCGAGGGCGACCAGAGCATTGGCCGCCTGAGCTGAGCGCTTGAACAACCCTCCGTAGGTCAGCGCGGCGGCGTCTGCGGTCTCCAGAGCGAGCTTGTCCGGATGGGGCGCTCGCGCCGCAATGAGATCAAATAAATTTGCGGATGGATGTCGGGACACTTGGTCTCCAGATTGAAGGGCGCGAGTTGGCGCTTCAAGACGGCGACACATTATAGGCTGGCGAGGCGCGCAAACGCGATAGGATAGAGAGCTCGCGCCGCCGGACCGAGACCGACTTCGTGGCCTCAGCCAGCAGCTCGCAACTTGATTTCCTGAGCGATCTTCTCTCAAAAGCGAACCCGAAACGCGGATTGACGCCGGACGAAAGCGGGGGACATGGCCACGACTGAGAAGGCGGTGCGCGAATCGATCATCGCCCGCGGCGCAACCGTCGTCGCTGCCGGACTTGGCGGCGCCCTTGTGGGTGATATTTCGGCGCGCTTCAAAGACTCACTGCTCATCACGCCGAGCGGCGCGAACTATGGTGATCTCCGGCCAGCGATGATCGCGCGCATGCCCTTAGTCGGCGAATATGGCGCCTGGAAGGGCCCGAGGAAGCCAACAGGCGAATGGCGCATTCATCTCGATATTGTGCGAGCCCGTCCCGATATCGGCGCAATTGTGCGTTTCCAATCGCCTTACGCCACCGCCCTGGCCATGGCGCGCAAACCCATCCCGGCTGCCCATTCGATGATCGCGCTGTTTGGCGCGCCCATTGTCCGGTGCGCCAAATATGCGCCCGCCGGCACCAAGGAACTGGCGGCCCTGACGCTCGAGGCGCTGGACCAAAGCCATGCGGTTCTGCTCAGCAACTATTGCGCATTGACCACCGGCCCAACGCTGGAGGCGGCGCTGGTCCGGGCGCGGGAGCTCGAAACGCTCGCGCGGCTCTACGCAATCGCTCTTTCGCTTGGTCGTCCGGCGATACTTTCGGATGAGGAAGTCGGTCGCATCGGCGAGCGGCTGAAGTCAAATGGCGCCGATGTTCAGGCGCGGATTGCAGCGCTTGTTGAAACCAAGTCGAAACCCAAGGCCCTTGCCAAGGCCAAACGCGTCACCCGCAAGCGCCGTTCATAAAATGATGCACAGCATTTATTCCACGGCGCCCGCTGCGACCGGGAGTCGTCAAAATGAGTTGAATGTCGAGATTCTTAAGGCGCGGAAGCCGGCGAACCATTCCGAAGTCTCGCGTCCGGCGCCTTATCTTCCTCTGACGCCAGCTTCTCGCTGACAATCAGAAGCTGCGCGGCGGTCGAGGCTGCGATCACCGCCGGATCCTTGGATTCGAGGCCTGGCACGCCAATCGGGCAGACGAGACGAGCGAGCTGAACTTCGGTGAGGCCCGCCGCGCGCATCTGGCTCAAGAACCGCGCCCGTTTCGTCGCCGAGCCGATGAGGCCGACATAACCGAAGCGCTCGACCCGTAGCGCCTCGGCAACGATTTCGAGATCAAGTGCGTGCGAATGCGTCATCACGACGACGAGCGCGCTGTCCGGCGCGCTCACGAGCTCGGCCGCAGGTTCCGGCGCATGAATGAGCGTGACGTTCGCGGGCGCGTGCGTGGGAAAAGCGTCGCGCCTGGGATCGATCCAGCGCACCGCGAAAGGCAGCGGCGCGAGCGCGAGCGCCAATGCCCGTCCGACGTGACCCGCTCCAAACAGATAGACCGCACGCACAAGCACGCCGAGCGGCTCGGTCCAGCTCGCTTCCGCGAGACGCGCCAACCTGCGCTCGCTCGCGCTCGAACCGAGCGTGCGCTGAACTCGCCCGTCGGGCCCCAGCCGCGCGCTGAGCGCCGCTAAAGCGCCGCCTTCAGCGATCGCAAATGCAGAAAGATCGTCGAGATCGCGCTTGTCGAACGTCTCGACTCGCCATTCGACGCGGCCACCACAGCATTGCCCAAGCTCAGGCCCAAGCGCAACCGAACGACGCTGCGCTGGCCCGCGCCCTCTTCTCAAGGCCTCGCATGCGGCTTCGAGAGCGGCATATTCAAGCGCACCGCCTCCGACCGTGCCGTGGAAGCCGCCCGAGGGCCGCACCACCATGCGTGTGCCCGCCTCGCGCGGGCTGGAACCCTCGACTCGCGCAAGCGTCACCAGCGCCGCCGAACCTTCCGCTTCAATCGCTTCGACGAGACGACGGAAAGCTTTCATCGCAGCTCTCAACCCGTCCCGTTCAGCGATGCGATCGCCTTGAGGATCGATTCCGGCGTGCATGGCGCATTGAGCTCCGGCTGACCTCTCGGGTTCGTCGCATGAACCGCATCGAGAATCGCGGAATAGACTGAAATTCCATGCATCAGCGGCGGTTCGCCGACCGCCTTCGAGCGATAGATGCTCGGGGTCGGATTGGGCCGCGTGTAAAGCCGCGTGTTGAAAATGGGAGGCGTGTCAGAGGCGACCGGGATCTTATAGGTTGCGGGCGCGTGGGTCAGCAGCCGTCCCTCGGCGTCGTAAACCAGTTCCTCGGTCGTCAGCCAGCCCATACCCTGAATGAATGCGCCTTCGACCTGGCCCATGTCGATGGCCGGATTGATCGATGCACCGACGTCGTGCAGCACATCAGCGCGCAGGACCCGCATCTCACCGGTCAGCGTGTCGATGGCGACTTCCGAGCAGGCTGCGCCGTAGGCGAAGTAGAGGAACGGACGTCCCTTCGCCCTGAGACGATCCCAATGGATTTCCGGCGTCTTGTAATAGCCAGAATGCGACAGTTGCACGCGCGCCAGCCGGCACGCTTTCGCAAGTTCGCCAAAGCTCATGGAAACGTTGCCGGCAAACACGCGCGCGTCGCGGAACTCGACCGCCTCGGGCGCAACGTTCCACGCTTCCGCTGCATAGGCGGTCATCCTCTCCCGAATGGCGCCTGCGGCGATTTTCGCCGCCATGCCGTTGAGGTCGGTCCCAGAGGAAGCAGCGGTCGGCGAGGCGTTGGGAACCTTGGCGGTGTTGGTCGCGGTGATGCGGACGAAATGCAGCGGCACGCCGAACTCTTCCGCCACGATTTGAGCGACCTTGGTGAACAGGCCCTGCCCCATCTCGGTGCCACCGTGATTGAGATGAATCGAGCCGTCAGAATAAACGTGGACCAGCGCGGTGGCCTGATTGAGCGGGATCAGCGTGAACGAGATTCCGAACATCACCGGCGTCAGCGCAATCCCCCGCTTGATGATTGGGCTCTGCACGTTGAAGGCGGCGATCCGCTCGCGGCGGGCGCGATAGGCGCTTGAGACCTCAAGGTCCTCGATGATCTCCCGCTGAGTCTGGTGGTCTTCGACTGTTTGATCGTAGGGAGTGCGATCGAAACCCGCGCGCAAAAGGTTGGCCTTACGCACGTCGAGCGGATCAAGGCCCAGGTCGCGCGCGATTGCGTCCATGACACGCTCGATGGCGATCATACCCTGTGGCCCACCAAAGCCGCGAAAGGCGGTGTTGGATACGGTGTTGGTCTTGAGGCGTCGGGTCAGGATCGAAACGTCAGGGAGCCAGTACCCATTGCCAGCGTGAAACATCGCGCGGTCACAGACTCCGGGCGAAAGATCCGCGGAACAGCCGCAGCGCGCGTTGAGCGCAACTTCGTAACCGGCGACCACGCCCTTGTCGTCGTAACCCACTCGCCAATCGGCGCGGAAATCGTGTCGCTTGCCGGTCAATGCGAAGTCGTCATCGCGATCGAGGCGGATCTTGCATGGTCGACCCGTCACGCGCGCGGCGAGCGCCGCGATCGCCGCCCAAGCGCAGGCCTGGCTTTCCTTACCGCCAAAGCCGCCACCCATCCGGCGTGTTTCCACGGTGACGAAGGCGTCCGGTATTCCCAGGATGCGGGCGACGATGTGTTGGGTCTCAGTCGGGTCCTGTGTCGAAGCGTGCACGGTCATCTCGTTCGCTTCGCCGGGAAAGGCGAAGGACGCTTGCCCTTCGAGATAAAAATGCTCCTGCCCGCCGATAGAGAACTGGCCATCCAGCCGGTTCGTCGCGTTGTCGATGGCGGTCGCAGGGTCGCCACGGCGAAAGGAATAGTCGTCCTGAACCCGCGCGCCGCTGATGAGCGCATCGGCAATCGTGACGGCAGGCGTCCTCGCCTCAACGTCGATCTTGGCGAGCCGCGCCGCCCGGCGCGCTTGGTCGCGCGTACGCGCGACGACTGCAAACAGAGCCTGGCCGTGAAACATCACATCTTGTTCGACGAAGAGGGGCTCATCGGCGAAAACCGGCGCAACGTCGTTCTTGCCCGGGATATCCTTCGCGCTCAGAAC